>JAABUL010000420.1_pt1 | contig 91106 bp, 17 predicted proteins | sample 5559151 | NCBI WGS metagenome assembly JAABUL01 (sample SAMN10711876, study PRJNA513368) | rock metagenome | isolation source: Antarctica rocks | place: Antarctica: Victoria Land, Pudding Butte sud | reverse complement strand
GGGTTGGTAGGTGCGTTGGAAGTTGGGAGTGGGAGGTGGGTTAGGATATGGTGACGGTAGGGGATATAGGACTTGGGAGTGGGAGTTGAAGTTGGGTGGATTGGAGGTTGAGGAGGTTGGAGTCGGGGTTTAGGTGTAGGTGATTTGGGAGGAGCGTAGCGTTGGTAGGTGGGTAGGGATTACGTTAGTAGTTAGGATTTAGGTAGGGAGGTAGTAGGGATGCGCGGTTATAGTTAGAGGTAGGTTGGAGGTGGGAGGTTAGTGAGGTTGGAGTTGGGAGGTGGGATTTAGGAGGAGGCGATAGGGCAGTTGAGAGGAGGTCAGAGTTAGGTAGGAATATATATTAGGTTTAAGTAATAGGGGTAGTTAGGAGGAGCGTAGCGTTAGTAGATAGAGGTGGATTAGAGTTAGGCTAGGAGTTAGGAGTTGGGTTGGAGTGTATAGTAGTAAGGGGTTATAGGGTTTAGATGTACATTATTAGTGGAATAGGGGGTTTGGATTTGTTGACACTGAAAGGGGGGTTTTGGCGTTGAGGCAGAGGTTAGGGGTAGGATACGGAGCGGGGTTCATTGGGGTTGGTTGGCAGGTGTAGAGGTGGTATTTTATGATGGATTCTCATGAAACAATAGACTGGTGTGTATCGGCGGGGCAGATGGTTGGTTGTTTCCTTGGATGTCCTTGTTGATGAGATGTTTCTTGTCTGAGTAGCAGAAAATGTGAGAGTGGGTCAGCTGTCGTGAATTCTCCCTTGGTAGCTTTTAAATTGTATTTATGAATTTCGGTGCAGATTGACTGTGTTGAGATTGGAGGTTCTGAGATGGGTGGTACTTGATCATTTGAATCGTGGTTGGTATCCCGATGGCATATCGGAGGGCTTCCTATGTCTCAGGCGGTTGCGTGTGAGTATGGAATGCAACTTTCTGGAGGCCTTTAGTTTTTTTTTGGGGGCTATTAGTAAGTTAGGATCCCTTGATCAAATGAGCACAATTTCAACCAGATCCGAGTTTCTGCTAGAAGATGTGGCGCCTCATGGGAGCTATCTCCATAGTCAGCATAGGAGAAGGTATGCCGAAAATATTCCAACCAGTCATTTCCCACGATGACGGAGGTCATCATCAAACATGCACCCTTGTTGAGATAAACGGGTTGCTAGATTCAATACCTCTTGATGCATGCACCAATTAAATTAGGTAGAGTAAGAAGGGATCAATATGGAAACGCATACACGATTCCAGAGCTTTACGCATGCATTAGTTTTTGTGTTCCTCTGTCCACACATTTGCAGCGCTTTTCCATCGCTAAGCAACGAACAACTTTTCCGAACCCGCATGCATTGTGATCTACCCATTCCTTTGCGTTTTGCTACATGTCAGCTCAATGCTAGTGTCTCTTTGATTGGATTTGACTTACGCCTGCTATAGCCCTGCCACTTTTATTCGCCCTCCTCGGCTGATGCATAACCTGTCCTTGTTAGCGTGCTTCTCAACGATATTAATGAATATAATCTTACCGCTGTCCGTAAAATCTCTTTTCGCATCCCCTTTTGCTTTCAGATCACATTGGTCTTCTATGAGCGCCATACTAGCGGTGTCTTCCAAGGTGGTATTTACTAGTAACGTCAATATGTATTCATCCGAAACGTTTAATACTTGAAGACATACTCTTCGTGTGTCCCACAATTACATTTTCGTCACACAACTTTCGAGATCCCCATCCAACGTTCCAGAACGTGAAGAGAGCGTAGAGTTTGATCAGCGAATGAAAGTAGCCGAATAGGATACAGCCCGGTAAGTAAATTAGATCGCAGGGATGACGCCTCCAGTAAGCGGCCGTCTTGACGATTTTCGAACACAAGATCCAGAGAAGGAGTGCAGATATCCACATCCATCGGTCCCCTAACCTGGTTCCCTCAGTAGCGGTCCAGAGAGAATACATGAGACCTGTGTCGTAGAAGAGAGCAAAATTGATGAAGGAAGTTATGTAAACGGCATACACGCACCATGGCTGTACCGTCCATACCGTCCTGTCACGAAAGAGAGCCGTGGCATTACTACGCCAACGCGTTCTCATCCACCGCAGATTTTGAGCCAGAAATTTGGGCATACCCCCTTCGTCGTCGCCTATAGTTGTTTCAATGCGCCCACCGTCGATATCCTGCCAGGCAGTCTTCCAGCCATTGTTGACCAACCACCTCGTGACGAAGTTGTCATCGTCTGCATTCAGCGGTCCTACGAGTCCGAAGAAGATCATTTCATTGACGAATTCCTGCAGGAAAGCTGGCGTGTTGACGATATCAGTCCTCAGTGCTACTGTTCTGCTTGATATTACGAAGCAGCCTCCGTCAATGGCGGAAGTGGCCCGAAGATCGAAGTTGTGCTGTTCGAGGTAGAGGCAGCCGAGGACGTTGCAGAAAGCTGCTAGAGAGTACGAGGAGATGGTGCGGCGGACGCGTTTGGTGGTGCCGACAATGCCAACGCTTGCATCTGAGAAGGGGGCCAGGATGTGGGGAAGGAAGGTAAGGGGCCAGAAAACGTGATCATCACAGAATATCGTGATTGGAGTCTTGACCTGTGACGGCGCGGCTTTAAGTTAGCTAGACTGTTTCTGAATCACGAACTTAGAGGCACTCGGAGACCATTTTGTATTGGACTGCTCGTGGCATTTTTCCTGAACTTCCCTCTCCGACTCGTGGACCTTCAACTCAAACGAAAATTTATACTCACCTCTGATACTGCTGTGCACAATTGTGTCCTCTTGTTCATGACCTTGCAATTCATTACTCGAATCCCCGGGTAGCCCTTCCATTTGTGCTCCAAGATCTCGAAGTTTGTTCTCCCTCCCCTACCTCCGCCTGCCGTGACGATGATAATTTCGAAAGGGTCAGTCTCTTGGATGGAGTGTATGCATTCTTCGAAGTTCACACCAGCAGGATCCGCTGTAGGGAGGATGACTGTGACATCCTTTGGTGAGAACACTGGATGATCCTGTGCGGCCTTTGGCTTGTAACACCAAACGGCGATTAAGCTAACAAGCAGTCGAGTGTATCGAAACAAGAAGAGTAGAATGAAAATCATTGGGGCTGTTTCAGAGAAGAAAGGAAGCAAAGTTCCCTATATTGATCCCGGCAATTGCATAGAGGATAATTGTACATAAGAGGGTGTACTCCGCTGACTTTGAAAAAAGTACACATACAACCATGTTGAAGAAAGACTGTTTAACAGCGATTGAAAGAGCTGGGTGTCAATGCAAAGCCTGGTCTGTCAACAAAGAGCTAGGCATTGTGAAAGAATTCTCAATACGCCTTTTGACAGCAAAGAAAAGTCGTACGAGCTAGACAGAGGTTCTACCACCAGACGAGCATATACGGACGTTACATAGAAGGCTATGCTCTTCATCCAGCCCTCATGCAGAGTTGCGGAGCCAGGTCTCATCACCATTCTTCAACCGTACAGTATTGGCTTATAGCAGAGCCCCGCAGTTATAATTATACCCTCGCCGAGTTACTGCGAGCAGGTACCATTATCAAAAGGGTTGACACTTCGTCATTTTGCCATCATCTCAAGCTTGCCTTAAGTGGTTGGCACAGGCATAGGCTCCCCTTTCGGAATTTTGGCACAACCTTCGATTTCGGGAGTGGAGCCTTCCGGTATGGTGACTGAATAATTAGAATGATTAGAAGGAAACACCCAAGCTCATCGACGGTTTCGTTGATCCAAGATCGTGGGACTTGCCCCAACCCTCTGCCAGCAATCCACAAGGTCGTCACCAAAGAAGATGCTGCACGTAGGAAAATCATGATCATAATTATAGTAACACAGCCAAACAAAGCGAACCCAGATTAGAAATCCATGATCAAAGGATGTTGTCAAGTATCCAGGTATCCTCTTTCCTGGCGACGTTGGCACTCGTCTCACTCAGATCTTGGCAGAAACGCCTGGAACGAGTGCCCTGCCAGGATATGAATACTTATCTCCGACGAAGGGGTTATGCCTGCCGACAGGTGTGGAGACCAAAGCTCAAATTGATCATTCACCAAGAGCTTGATGGTTGAATACAGATCACATAAACACGCTGCTTACTCAACCCTTGAGGGGGAATGCAGTTTCTATGGTAGATGGAGAATAGGAGTCAGGGCTGCCCTACGAACAGGCTGCAATGCTGACATACCTTTCATTGATCCAGAATAGTGAAGGTATCACCTTTCCCGCACACCTTTGCTTTCAGTGGCTAAAAGTTTCTGCCGAGATGCCTAAAAATCTTGGCGAGATCGCTCCATCGAGAATAGGCCGAAGGTTGATGCAGATGGTACCTGATCAATGTCGTCAAGATTGGGTGCGGGAGAAGTGAATTTCCTTGAATCTCTCCGGTGTCGAGAGGCCGCATCTACTCGCATTTCGAGCACTGCATGGGCGATAGTCCATGGGCGAAGACTGAGGAGATTGCACGTGGTCCCAAGAGTACAGGTCTCAGCAAAAGAATTGAAGATTATGGCGTCAACATTACGGTCTGAGGAACATTTTGTATGTTGGTGAATCCGTGCAGTCCGAAAACGGATACCCAAGCTTCTTCAAAAATCCTTCTAATTCTTCTTTTTGAATCTCAGGACACTGGATCCCGGCGAGTACCTTGCCCACATCGCCTCCGTGGTTACGATAATGAAATAAGGATATATTCTGGTCAGGTCGAAGCGTGGTGAGAAATCTGACCAAGGCGCCTGGTCGTTCTGGGAATTCGAAACTGTATAGACGCTCGTCTTGGACTCCGCTTTGGCCACCTACCAAGTATCGAATATGTGACTTCGCAAGCTCATCGCCACTGAGGTCAACGGCTTCCATACCGTCACGCCTCAGACGCTGGACCAGGCTCGACAGATCCACAGTCCTGGAGGAGGCATTGACAGACATGCCCATGAGAACATTGGCAGATTCAGCTGTGGCATACCTATAGCAGAATTCAGTCACAGCATGCGGAAGCACGGTCGTGACTAATTGAGCGAAAGCGCCCGGTCTCTCGGGTATGTTAACACTAAGCAGGGCCTCCTTTTGCTCCCCTAGAGCGGCACGCTCTGCAACAAAGCGTAGCCGGTCAAAGTCCATATTGGCACCGGAAGCAAGTGCGACAAGCTGCCTTTTTGTATCCGGCGATGGGTTTCGTGCCACATACTTCTTTAGTCCAGCTAGGGCCAAAGCTCCAGCGGGCTCGACAATAGATCTTGTATCTTCGTACACATCCTTGATGGCTGCGCAGGTTTCATCTGTAGTGACTTCGATGATGTCGTCTACAACCTCAAGGCACAGACGGAAAGTCTCTTCGCCAACACTTTTGACCGCAGCGCCGTCTGCGAATAGGCCAACTTCGCTGAGGGCAACACGTTCTTTCTTCTTGATTGATTGCACCATTGCGTTTGCGTCGTACGTCTCAACTCCAATTATTTTCACACGTGGAGCAATGCGTTTGATATAAGTTCCTACACCGGCAATTAAGCCCCCACCACCAACACAACAGAAGATAGCTTCCAGTTTTCGCATATCTGTCTGTCGCAGTAGCTCCATGCCTATCGTCCCTTGTCCAGCAATAACATACGGGTCATCAAAAGGATGAATGTTTGTCAAGCCGTGAAGTTTCTCCAATCGACGTGCCTCGCCTTTGGCGGAGTCAAAATCTTCACCATGAAGGACAACGGAGCCTCCCAGCCGCGCGACGTTTCGATGCTTGATCGAAGGCGTCCCAGAAGGCATGACAATGGTAGCGGGTACCTTAAGCTGGCGAGCCGAGTAAGCAACACCTTGTGCATGGTTCCCTATATCCTCTCAGCCATCAGCTGAAGATGGGGGTCCTGCTGCTTTGTTTACCAGCTGAGCAGGCTACCACGCCTTTCCATCTCTCTTCTTCGTTCAGATGTGCCATTTTGTTGTACGCCCCTCGTATCTTGAAGCTGAAGACGGGCTGTTCATCCTCTCTCTTCAGCAGGACTTTGCATTCTAATCTATTGCTAAGGTTTATGGCCGGTGTCAGGGGGGTTTCCTTGATGATATCGTAGACACGGGAGCGTAGGATGAGTTTGAGGTACTGGAGATTGTCAGTCTGAATTTGCAAATCAAGGATGAATGTCCGCTTACGTCTGGATGACCATCTGGGAGGAGGTCCTCCTCTGGTAAAAGAGATGAAGCTTGATTTTTCTCTGCAGGACTTGAAGTAGGAGCGGCCGAATACTCCGTCAGTGGCATACCACTGTGAATGCCGTTGAGAACCATCGAAGGTGCCATTGAGTAACAGTGGTCAGCGAAATTGTGTACGCAAGCTAGTCGCAATTGTTAGCATGACTCGAAAGTAGCTCCAAATTTGTCACAAATCTACATTCGGGCCCGGGAGTGCTAGCGAAGCGAGATGGAGCTAGGGCCCGTCTATCTGATCTGCTGAACGACTTGTATCTCCACAACCGGAAGTACGGATGTTCAATATCTCCTGTTAAACCTCTTTCTCCATATTTGATTCCAGCAAACCTCCGTCGCCAAAATCTCTTCTGTATTACCAGAGGAGACCGAAGGCACTCAGCCTCCATGACCTCATGATCCCCAGCTCAAGAAAGGACTCCATAGTATCCTAAGATGTCCGACGCGCCTCTCCCCTCCTCTTTCGACGGCGATGCGTAAGCAATCCCAACTCTCTCACATCCCCCTCAAACGACTAAATCGTCTGTCAGGGATTTCTACGAGGAAAACCGGTGGCAGAAGTTCTCCCGTCGGCTCAAGGAAGAACCCCTTATACCCATTGGGGTCGGCCTCACCTGCTGGGCCTTCTTCGGCGCTTCTCAGTCCATGCGAACAGGCAATGGCGCTCGCACGAATCAATTCTTCCGCTACCGTCTCTACGCCCAATCCTTCACCCTCGTCGCCATGCTCGGTGGCTCATTCTACTACAATTCCGATCGGTTGAAGCGGAAAGAGTATACCGATCTAGTCAAGCAGAAAAAGCAACAGGAGAAAAGGGACGCATGGATACGAGAATTGGAGGCGAGAGATCTGGAGGACAAGGCGTGGAGGGAGAAGCTGGGAAGGGTGAGGGACGTGAAGAGGGAAGAGGCGGAGAAAGCGGCGATTGAGGAGTTGAGGAGGAGGGATGATGATGGGAAGGGCGTTATCGAGGCTGTGAAGGCAAAGATAAAGGACGCAAAGGAATTGGAGGTTGCAAGGGAGACGGCGGAGGAGAAGCCGGATATAGCGGCGGCCGCGAGGCAGAGGAGGATGGAGATGGAGAAAAAGCAGAACGTGGTCAGACAGAAGCAGGCTGCTGCTATGGAAGAAGCGGGTATGGGAAAACCAAAGGTGTGGGGAGAAGCTGGGGGAGGTCTTTTTGGCTGGAAACGTATTCGGGATTTTTACAACAGTCGGAAGGGTGGCGGCTCAGGAGATGACAAGCCGACTGATACATAAAGCGCTGGAAAGTTATAGTCATCCAAGCGGTTTATGGGACGCATTGGGCGGCGCCTGTTGTTCGTATCAATTTGGTCTCGAAGCGCCCCAAATTCCAAGCCATGCTATGCCTCTTGATTCAGGATTCTAGAAGCCCGATCCCAACGAAACCATCTCCCTCCTACCTCTATGCATGTAATATTCGGCATGTGAAGGATGCACCTCCTCTTCCCTGCTTCACCCTTGCCGCTGCTTATGTTTCGGATTTTTTGAGCATATGATATAGACATAACCTTTCCTCCTGACGCTCTATACACATTTACATCTGTCAGCTACACAGCAATAGACCCTGAGTATGGAAATGGCCAGCGTACCATACACCCCTCACACAATTTTTTCACGCTGCTCCTGACCTTCATTCCTCTTGAAGTGTTTAGCTCGTTCGTACCCATCGACTCTAGGCTCGGCCGTCGATCCACCTTCCCAAGCAGACCCTGGGGCCATTGCCGCCATATTGACGTCGATGCGCCCTTGTCCCACGACCTTGGAGCTCCTGTGCTGAGGCATCGCGAGAGGTTGATTGTATGTATTGATGTAGCATGAGGTATTTTTGTCCGCGTCGGAATGACTATTTGAGAAGTTGAATGGGAGAAGTTGCGGAGAGCCGTCATGAGCGTGATGGTTGGCCGGGGTTGGATCATTATGTTTGTGGCTCGAATTGGCTCGAATTGGAAATGAATATGCGGTATGGTGAGTCTATCAAGTGCACTTTACCATTGGGAAATCAGGTAGGAATCGAGCCAAAACATTTGGATTGCTTCGGCGAGCAGAAACGATCACTCCGCTTGGCGCCAGAGCGGAAAGACTTGGGGCGTTTTGCGGGAATTTGCCAGACGCTAGTGGGCCGTAAAACATAAAAGCCCCCTACTAGAAATAGGTAGTAAGGCCTTAATGAAATATAGTTGTAGTGATAGGTTTGAATTTTCAGGTTAAAAGGCTTCTCTTTAATAAAAAAGTCTATTTCTAATATTAATACTTAGTAAATATTGAATATGTAAAAATAGAGGCAGTAATCCTGAATATAATTTCTATTTAATAGTGTCCTAGAAATATTCTTAACAAGGTCTAGGAACTTATTTATAACTATTTCCTACTTAATATTGGAGCGCCGCCTGTCACGCCAACGGAGTGATCATCAGCAATGTGTCGTTGTGGCATATATTGTGATCGGCGCCAGCTTTGCGAAGAGGTGGGCTTGGTGGCCCGATGCTGCTAGTAGATTGTAGAAGGTCGAATGAATTGCTTGATGTAATCACTCGTTCGGTCTAGGTGGCTAAAGATCAGGCTTAAGAATAATTCGATGATATCCACACATACATCCATCAAGTACGGTGCTCCTGGCTTTGGTTCTGTGCCTCGTCCCCACTCTTGGCGGGATCACTCTCTTCCTCATCCTCTGTGCTATCATCATCATGGTCGGAGTCAGCATAATGCCCATCTTCTTGTTCTCCATCGTCCACAACCGGAACCCCCAATGCTCTCAATTTCTCCAAAGCAAAGGAAGCGTCCCTCCCTCGGTTTTGCAGATGATTAGCGAGGGATGTGAGTGATTTGATGGTAAGCGGGTCTTCCGCTCCCAGATTTTCGTATCTAACGTCGTACGCTTCCCGCAACAGATCCTCTGCTTCTTCGGAGAGATTATCATGCTTCAGAAGCACTGAAGCTAGGTTGTTCATGACGACAGCCCGATCTAGTAGCGTTTCCTTCTCTGGTGGGAGCTCCCTCCTTAACCTGAGTGCTTTGCGGTAATTTTCTTCGGATTCGGCGTACTTTCCCTGGTGTGACAAAACCCAACTAAGGTTGGATAGTATCGTTCCAAGAGTCTCAGACACCTCTTCATGAAAGTTCAGGAGCTTTTTGAATGTTTGTTCGGCAAGGTCGAAGCGGTCTGTATCCCTATATGCCACTGCAAGGTGCCAAATGGTTCCCTGTATCATTTGGTCTTCTCGGCCCAATTTGCTAGAATTATATTCCACTGCGCGTTCGTAAACAGGTGCTGCTTCTTCAAATTTGTCCTGTTTGAAAAGCGCATTACCAAGAAAGTCAAGACAGTTGAATATCTTGGGACTTTCCTCTTCACCAGCAGCGATTCGAAGATCTAGTTCTTGGCGTCGAACAGGCTCTGCTTCCTGGAATCTACCTTGTATTTCAAGCGCATCGCCGATATTTCTTAAAAATGAAGCTGTCTCCATCTCCATCTCTCTAGTCTCTGCCAAAGACCCACATAACTCGATGCTCTGGTAGTCCATCTTTTCGGCCTCTTCCCATCTCCCCTGTTTCCGGATTGCTCCAGCTATGTTGCGCCTGGTGAGCAACGTGTCATGATGTGTGGAGCCCAAAGTATTAATTCGGGGTCCCAAACACTTCCGAAATGTAGTTTCAGCTTCTGCGTAGCTAGCCCTTTCGAAAGCGATGCAGGCTAAGTTATGCATATCATTAATTGTGGACGGATGATTTTCTCCCATCGTTTCAATATTAAGCCCTAGAGCTTTCCTGTACATGCTTTCTGCTTCCTCGAACTTGCCCTGTTGACCCTTTACACCTGCCAAGCCACCTATCGTGTTGATAGTGTCATAGTGCTTCTCCCCTAGTATGTCTATGCGGTCACATAGAAGGGCGATATACATTTTTTCCGCCTCGGCTAGCCTACCCTGGTCCCGAATTGCACTTATCAATACACCTCGCTCGATGAATACGTTAGGATGTTTAGACCCCAGCAGCGTTTCAGACCTCTCCAAAACTTCGCGGTGGAGTTTCTCGGCTTCTGCATATCGCCCTTGCGAAGCAGTGACCCGAGCCACATTACTAAGAGCGTTAAGATAGTTACATTCTATGTTTGGGTAACTACCATCATCAGTCCTAAGCAACTTTTCCTTCCCGCTAAGCTCTTTTCTATGTATTTCCTCGGCTTCTCTATAACATCCTAGCTGACGAAGAGTGGACCCAACCGCGCCTAGACTTGCGAGAGTGTCTTCATCGTCGTGCCCGATCACTTTCTCCCGTGCTGTCAGTACCTCTCTATGCAACGCTAACGACTCGTGATATCTTCCTTGGCTTCCCAGCGTAATAGCGTAGCCAAAAGTAGCATGTAGGGTCTCCTCATGGTCTCGCCCATGAATTTCTTCAAAGAACCGCATGGAGTATTCGCTGAGTCGCTCTGACTTCTCCAACTGGCCTTGCATCACGAGATAATTGGACATCTTCAAAGACAGTGAAGCCTTCTGATACGAGACATCTTCTGATGTCTGCTTTGAAGTATGGCGCAAGACGCTTTCGGCATGCGGTAGGTATCTGCTGCATGTAGACCGGTCCTGGAGGAATCCTCGTCCATCTGGGAACCTTTCATACATGATATACACTGCTTGCAAAGCAGACTTGTGGGATTCCTCCTCGAATTGTGCTAGCCAAGCTTGGGTGGCTAGAGTAACGAGCCGATGGACTTGGCATTCAAAAGTATCCATATCAAGGGTAACGAGGGAGAAGGCCTCCAGGAGCCCCATAGCCTCTTCGAAGACAAATTTATCTTCCGCATCACCTATCAATAAGGAGAACGGAATGGATTGATAATCCATGTAGCTCATGATAGACAATAAATCCGCAGCCCTGCAGTTTTCCATCTTGATACTATGAAAAGAGATCCACCATGTCGTGACGACTGACTCGAGCGGTCTCGCTTCTCGACCATGGTAATTGAATCTTTGACCCAGCAATTTGATTCGCGTCTCTTCACTTCTTTTGCACATCCTCAGGTAGTCAGATATTCTTCTGTTCCTCTTCAACATGAACGCAATAGCTTGACAGATTGCAAGCGGTAGGAAGACCAACTCTTCAAGCAGCTCAAGTTGCTCTTCGTTCGTGCTTTGGGACCGTACTCGTTCTCCTAGAAGACTGCGAGCTTCCTCCACTTCCATCGAGGGAACGAAGATCGGGTCTCTGTCCAGGGATAGATCTATGCCAATATCTCTGCTTCGTGTAGTGTAAATAATTGTCCCTCGGTCACATTGTGGTATGTACTCTCTTAGAGCTTTGCCAGTCGACGTGGCCTCGTCGAAGAATGTGCTTCGATCGTCAACGTTATCAATTATCATTAAGAATTTGCGTTCGTAGCTTGTCTCCAACCAATCTCGCACTAATTGCAGCACATCTGAGCTCGTGTCGTCCTTACCAGGTATGTTGCACGCAGTAGCAATTCGTTTGTAAGACTCAGCAAATCGAGCGGAATTACTTGCATGTACCCAAATAACAGATAATCCTGCGGTGCGTGCCCTCATTCTGTATGCGTATTCGAGTGCTATCTGAGACTTACTGTAAAACCCCAATCATCAGCAGATATCCATATGGACCTGAGGATACAAATGACGCTTTGTATTGATTTTGAGTGATGGAGAAATATGAAAGGGAGCGAACAATAGCCCGCCACTCACCCGACACCACCTAGTCCGCATAAGACGGCAATTGGTGTAGAATCAGTAATTGGCATCAGCTGGTACTCCAACGTGTTCATTACAGTATTGCGTCCAACAAAAGCCAAATTCCGTCCGATTGGTACAAGCCAAAGATGTTTCTGAGAACAATTCTCAGCAGGGTTCGAGTCGACCTTCACCGTAGCACCCTGCTTTATCTCGTATAACAGCGATGTTTGCTCGCGTTGTCCTGCTAATAGAGCGACTGCATTGTTCTCGACGTTCTTCGTCGTAGACCTTGTGAGTCTTAGTGGAAGCGCCAAATTACAGTTGATAGTCACCAACGCTAGCTTGGCGAATGTTGATTTACACTTACCTGGTGTCAGCTTGAAGCTGGAGGCTTAGTGTGTTCACCAAGCTATCAAGAACAGCTTGAAGTTCCTCGATTTGATCTGACTTGCTGAGATATTTGAAAGCCTTTTTCACATTCTTGAATCGGTTCCCCCCATCGCCCTTGAGTGCCTCCAGCAGTTCGGACAGTTCCTGCGCTTGAGCTTGACATTGTGACAAGACTTTCTCATCTAACGGACTGCGGCCAGAAGACTGCTCGATGGTGGTAAGAACACTTAGCAAGTCGGACAAACGGTCTGCCTGTGTCGCAATTTTCTTGGGCGTGCCTACTTCAGACGAATATTCTTGGATCCGGCGTACTATGGAGGTGGTGAATTCAAGCAGTTGTACAAAATTGCTTGCGATTGCGATTGCGACAAAAGCCTCCGCGCCAGACATTGTCAGCTCTTTGTCAGAAGCTTTGACACGTTGAAGGATTTCAAATCCTCCAGCTGCGGCTGGTTCTTAGAGGGGTACTGGTTCATGCTAGTCGAAAACCCACCTACGCTGCGTGCACAAAGATACTGGCAACAGCGCCTGAAGCTCAAGTCATATGGTATCACCGTGCCAGGGAACCCAATGAACGTTTTGATGCAATCAATTTTGGCATTTAGCGTGTGCAGGATCGTTGGGAAACCTTGGCACTGAATATTAAAAACCCCCCCCCCCCTAGATTTATATATAAATATATATAATACTTAGCTATTATAATTATATTAATATTATAATATCTTAATTTGTTATTATTAAGGTTATATATATTTTTAATAACTTAATACTCTCTTTTATATTATACCTTATTATTTAACCTTTACTTATAATTAATTTATAATTAAAGAGCTCCTTTAATCCTATTAGAAACCTATTATTATTATTAATAAAATATATTATAAGAAGAGTATTGTTACGGTTTACTCCGTCCATAGATAGGGTTAACCTATGATTAGTTCTCGTAGAGAGGAGTATCAAGGAACAGAGGAGGTAGACTTATATTAAACAGGTCTAGTATAACGTATTATATTCAGTGCTTAGGAGATAGCTAGAATTATAATATAAGTTAAGTACGGAGCTCTTATCTACTAGAAACATCGCCATCTATATAGATATAGGAAATCTGTATGCTCGCCAGCTCGCCTAGATCGCCTATCGTACGTTCCCGTCGCTCTAGTAACTTCCTTACCGGGTCGACACCTCTTGATTAATAGTCGACCCGTCGACCTGTATTACTAAGCCGTGCCAAGCCCCTTAGCAGTTTAGTAAAACCTACGATCGTAATAAGTATATAAATAGGAATAATAATTATAAATATATATACATTTATTTATTTTATAAGATAATAATTAGGGCCTTATTAATAAATTAATACTATAATAAAGAAAGTATTATTAAAGTATTAAAAATATAATTTATAAATATATTAAAATAAATTAATAATATCTTCAAAGGAAGAATAAGATTTTATTATCTTTTAATTTATAATATTATATTTACTTAAGGAGTAATAATTTAGTTATTATATAATATAATTAATAAGTCCTTAAAGTAAGTAATTATATATATAATAATAAGCTTTTATACTTAATATAAGAGTAAAATAATTGTACTTCTTAAATAAATTAACATTTAAGGAATAAACTAGCTAGTAAGATATAAGATATACTCTTATTAATAATCCTTTATTATAGAGTAAGGATATAAGAAAAGGTAATATATAAAATATATTAATAATATATATAATTAATATATATATTCTATATATTAATATATATAAAGGATACTTTAATATAAATAACTTCTTCTTATAAATCTTAAATATATTATTATTATATTATAATCCTTACCCCTAATTAAGGAGTATTATTTACTTAAATAATCTAAGAGTCTATCTTAATCCTTTAATAAAAGGTATATTAAAGGTAAGAGGTTATATTATTAAATTTCTTTTACCTTATTTATTAAATTATAACCTTATTAAGCTTATATTTAAATCATTTAAGATATAAATATAATATTATTAATAATATTTAAGATATATTTTTTAAGATTTATTATTAAGGAAAGTAAGTATAATTAATTTATAAGAAAGTATTTTAGATATATTAATAATATAAGGCTTATATATACTAAAAGAATGTTAGGCTATTTAGATCTATCTAAATAAGTCCTATTATAACTTATATACTTTATCGCTCTAATAGCTAACAATTATCCCCCCTTAAAGGGCCGTAGTCCCTACGGTCTAAGGGGTAAAACGACGCGTTCTAGGAGGCTGTAGTCCTAAGCTCCAAGGATTATATCTAAGCAAGCGCGAACGTTTCAGGTTATAAGCCTAGTTACTAGGCTTTTAAGCAGGATACCTAACAGCTATCATAGGCTAAGAAAGAGATATGTCTAGGATTAGTCTAGGGGCGACGCTACGTATAGCCGACTAGTACCTAGGCGTTATTAAATAACGTATACTAGGCGGGGTAGCTAGGCGTTATATAACGTATACTAGCTAGGGCTAAGGCCTGAGGTTTAGGGGCGGAATAGATACCGTATAACCGATGTCGCACCGACGTAAATAGCTTAAGAGCGGACTTCCTATATAGCCTACTAATTAAATAGCTATTCTAGGATACGTAGCCCCAGAGGAAGTAGAATTTTAGGATACCTATAGCGTGATTTAAACCTATAGCATGAAATTTTTAACCTTGTATCCTAACTTACACGTAGCCTAATTTAGTAACTAGCCTGTTAGGGCTAGCTTATAGTATACTCTTAATATACGTCTTACTTATATAGTAAGGCTATACGGGGAAATAATATATAGGACTTACGTATCTTTGACTTAAGATTTTATAAAGACCCCTTATAAGAGACCTCCTAAATTCTTTAAGAATTAATTTTATTATAGATAATATTAATATTATATTATTATATATCTCTTATAACTAATAATTATAATAATTCTAATTCTTCTACCTATTAAAGGATAGTAATCTATTATTAATTATAATTAATATAATTTATTTTAATAAGGTTATAAGTAATACGCCGTAATTATATAATTAAATTGAAAGTAGGTTATTAAATATTATTAAAAATTAATCTTATTCCCTTAAAGAAATAAGGTAGAATTATTAAGCTTAAAGAAATTATTAAATATAATAATATTAAAAGTAATCCTAATAATAATATAAGGAATAATAAGGAAAATACTCCCCCTCTAACTAAATATCTTATATAAGTAATATATAAGTAGGAGGAACTATTATAAATTTAATAATTATAAAATATTAAAGTAAATATAATAATCCTTAAGATAAGGGAATAGATTTTAGTATAAAGAGGTAATATTAATTAAAAGTATATATATAATAAACTTATAGAATATACTATTCCTATTTAAAGTATATTAAAATTAATTCTTATTCTTAATTATTATAAAAAAAGCATTTATAAATATTAAGATTAAATATAATATTATAATATATCCTTTTTATATACCTTATTTAACTTCTTTATAAATATATTATATATTTTATTTATAATATTAATACTTAAAAGTAATTTAAGATAACTTTAAATTACTTATTTATATTCTTATTTATTAAAAATATTAATATAAAAGAACTTTATAAATTTCTTATTAAATTATATTAAAGACCCTTTAAATTAAGAATTAAATATATATTAATATATATTAAAGGCCTTTATAATTAGTTTATAAATTTAAAATATATTTAATATCCTTAAAGGCCTAACTTCTTAAAAAGGTTAAAACTAAGCGTATTATAAATTTATATATTAAACTTATTAAAGAGCTTTAAATTACTCTTATAAATTATAAATCCCTTCCTAATATAAGAGATAAACTCTTATTATTAGTAATATATCTTAAGGCTAATATTAATAAAATAAAGACCTTTAATAAAAAGACCTAATAAAATATATTATAAGAGCTATTAAATTATAATAAAGATAAGAAGTTATAAGTAAATAAAGATAATATTATAAGAGGACGTAAATTAAGTAGATAAAGATTAGGTAGACGTAGTATAAATTAAAAATAAAATAAGTCTAAATCGTATAATCTATTTAATATTACTTATTTAAATTATAATAAGAAGGATTATTATATAATTAATTACCTTAAATTATTTAAATAAGGTAGATCTTAATTTAATTTAAAATATCTTAACCTTAAGATTATAAATAATTAAGGTTAATATATAAGTAAAGAATAAAGAAAAGGCTAGATCCTATTAAAAACTCTAACTTAATAAGGGAGAGATAAAAAGGAGTAAAAGTTAAACCTCTAATACTTTATTATTATAAGGTAAAGATAATATTAAAGTATAATCCTTTTTAATATAAAAGATATCTAGATTATAATTCCTAATTAAATATTATTTTATAAACTTATACTATTAAAGTAAGCCTAAAATATATTAAAGATATAAACTTATTATATTTAAACTTTATAAATAATAAGTAAATTTTCTATTATAAAATATATAATATAATTTATTAAATTACAAATAATTAGGATTTATCTTATTAATATACTTATACCTTTTATACTATTAATAAGATAGGTTTACTATTAATTATTAATAGGCTTATATAATATATAATAAATATTAAAATTAATATAAGTATAAGAAAGTAATAATTTAAAGTTAATAAATTATTTTTTTAAATTAATAAACCTTAATAATTTATAAAGTTCTTAAGGAAATAATCTATTATTTATATACTTCTTATTTTTAATATCATAGATTTAAAACCTATTTAAATTAATTTAGGAGTAATAAATATAATAAATTAAAGTATAAAAAGTATAATTAAATTATAAATATTGTCCTCTAAGTTTAATAAGTTCTTAAATATATTCTTAATAAATAAAGCGGGATATTTATTATCTTATTAAGGAAGTAATTATATTATTAATATAATTCATAATCCTCCTTATAAACTATTATATAATCTATTAAATATAAAATTAGCGGAATTAAGATACTATCTAAATAAAGCCTTAATAAAGGGGTAAATTAAGTATTCAAAGAGTTTTATAAGATTACCTATCCTCTTTATTCCTAAGAAGGATAAAGGCTTACACTTATATATTAATTATTATAAATTAAACAAGGTAATTATTAAGAATTAATATCTATTATCCTTAATTAATAAGATATTAGATTACTTAAATAAGGTTAAGATCTTTGTATAATTTAATCTTAAAGATATATACTATTATATTAAGATCTAAAAAGGAGATAAATAAAAGATTATATTTTATATACGTTATAACTATTTTAAATATTTAATAATATTATTTAATCTTATATACGCTGCGGAACGGGTCCGGGTACCCGCTCCGAGTACCCGTCTTAGAGCTAGGCGGGGCGGGTTTCGGGGCGGGTTATAAAGGTTTCTATCCGCCCTGACTTTTAGCGTACCCGCTCTATCCTACCCCGTTAAAAAAACGGGTACCCGCTACTTATTAATAGGGGTAAGTCCGCTTATTAATAGGGGTAAATCTACCCCTAATATCCTTAAATTATCCGTAGGAAGTCTCCTAGAAATTATCTTAATCTTTATCCTAAACTATTTTTAGTAGGAGATAAAAGAGATATTAAGCTTTCTACTATTAAATAATTAATAATACTTAATAATAATATTTAAAATAGGAATCTTAATATTTATATATTACTTTTATATATCTTATAAAATCTATATATAAGTTATTATAATATTTAAGAAAATACTCCTTAAAAGTTTATAAATAGTTATTATAATCTTTATCTTAATTATTTTTTAGGAAGAATTTAAGAAGGTTTATAATTTATTATATATTTAAGAATAAACTCCCTTAAGATATTTCTATATTAATTAAATTAACTTATTAGAAGTTTATTATATATTATATTAGTACTATTTTAGTTAATATTATATTAGTACTATTTTAGTTAATATTATATAAGTACTATTTTAATTAATATTATATAAGTACTTAGTATAATATTAATATAATTAAGGCTTAAGTTTTAACTCTTTATCCTCCTTTTAATTATAATCTTCAAATATTATTATTATATTATATTATGTTATATAATATTATATTATGTTATATAATATTATATTATGTTATATAATATTATATTATATTATATTATATTATATTATATTATTATAAGTAATTTATATAATAATATTATTGAATTATAAGTTTATATCCTTAAGATTAGGATAATAATATAAATAAAGTAGAAGATTAATAATTTAATAATAAGAGGTAAAACTATAATACTTAAATATAATAAATATAGATATAAGGCTAAAGTCTTATAAATATTATATAAAGCTATTAAAGTCCTTAATTAATATTTCAATATTATTAAATCTTAGAATTATTAAATTAGATATTCAATTAAGAAGCTCTTTATTAAAAAGGTTAAGGAGGCTAATTATAAAGCTATTAGTTATAAGAAGTAAATTATAATAAAGAATTATAATAATTAAGATACCTTTATTATAAAAAAGAAGTTAGATTTTAAATAGATTATAATAAAAGTTATTATTAATTATTATTTATCTTAATCTTTATCTTAAGTATTAAGATTTTAATTATTAATATATTAATATTATTAATAGATTATATATATAGATAATTATAATTAAGGCTAATATAAATATAAATAGATATACTATTATATATAATAATAGGAGTTAATTTTAATAGGATTATAAAGCGGGAGATCTAAATAGTCTTAATAATATTAACGCTATTATAAACGCTATATTTAAGGTATAACTTAAATAAGATAAAGAGGAGAATAAGGAGATAATAAAAAAGTCTAAATATAGGAAATTATTTAAAGATAGGCTCTTATAAATGAAAATTATTAATATAATTAATAGAACTAGCTATTTATTATTTAATTATCTTTATAATATATAAAATTTATACTTAAATCCTTATACTTAAAATTTAAATATTATAATAGGTATAATATTTATACTTATATATATAAAAACTTTTCCTATTATTAAAAGTTAAAGAAGAGGATAAGAGGATTTATTTTAATCTTTATCTTACTTTTATTTTAATAGTTATTAATACTTATTATAAGGTATTAATTTATTATTATATAATATCTTTACTCTATTAAAGTTAACCTTATAATAAAACCTAATATTATAACTTAATATAAAGATATTTAAATATAAATTTAAGGGATAAAAGAGCTAAAACTATTATAATATAAATAAATATAAAGTTTAAACTTAAAACCTTAATAATTAATTAATATTATCCTTTAATATTAATATATAACCTAAGGATTATAATTATAAATAATATAACTTTTAACTTAATCTTAATAATATAAGCGTTTATAAGGTATTTAATATATTTATAAGCCCTAAGAAGTATCCTTTTATATAATAATTAGAGGATATTACTAAGAATAGGACTATTAACAAGCTACGTACGAAGTACTAGTTAATTATATATAATCTAGAGTAAATAATATTATTAAGAGGGTAAAATAATCTTTTAAATTTTAATTAATTCCTAGGCTTCTTAATAGATAGGAGATTAATTTATATAATTTAATTATTAATTTATTAATTACTCCTTATAATTATTTTAATTATTATCCTTATTTCTCTTATTATAAAAGGAGATTTACCTAATTTATATATATATAAGGTTTAATATAGTTATATTATTTTATTATTATTTATTAACCTTTTTATTTACTTTTTTAATTAATTTATCTATAATACCTTCCTTATTTCTCAGGATTAAATAGTAGTTTATTATCTCTATTTAACTTTAACCTAAATCTTAAAGCTATTATATTATATAATCTTTTATTAATAATTAATAGCTAATTAATAATAGAATCTTATCTTAAATATATATACTTTATTAATTAGCTTACTTTTAATTAGAATATATTTTATATAATAATAAGTTATATAATATAATAGGTAATATTAAAATATTACTTATACCTTTAAATTATAATCTCCTATACTTTTTTTTTTCTATTTTCCTATATAGTTATAGGATTTTCTAGAAGGTCCCTTTTATAATTATATACCTCTAGGATATTTATAACTTATTTATAATTAAATTCCCCTTAATTATTATTATTATCTTTTTTAACCTTATTAAGCTCCCTGCCTTTATTTTAATTATTAATTAAGTCTTTATCTTTACTCTTATTAATAATATTTACTTATTACTTAGCCTCTTCTTAATATTCCTTATATAATATTATTTTATATATCTTAAGATCTTATTATATTATTATATTATTATTCTCTATTACTTAAAATTAATTAATTATTATAATAATTAAGAAGATTTCTAATATAAAAGATTTAATTAAGTTATATAACCTTTTAATTATATTAAAAACAGGCTTATAATTAATATTAATAAATAATATTATTAAGATATTATAAGTTATATAAGATAGATAATTATATATTAAAGAAAAGTCTTTTTATTAATTAAGAAAGGTCTTTATATTATTACTATAATCTATTATATATTAAAAATAAAAATAAAGATTAAGATAAAAAGAATTATATTTATATTATAATAATTATAAATCTCTTTATTTATTCTTTATATATTATTAAACAATTTCTTCTTAATTTTAATAAGTTATTTAAGGGCGTCTTTACTTAAATCTTATTTATTTATAAATCTTTTAATATTAAATAATTAAATAATAATTATAATATTAAGTCTTAAGTTTAATTTAATAATAATCTTCTTATATTTTATTCTTATTATTCTTATCTTAATCCTTAAAAATTATTCCCTTTATATTAAAATTAAAAAGAGTTATTATATTATATAAACCTCTTAATAATAATTTTATCTTTATATAATAATTAATTAATTTTTTGTTTACCTTTTTAAAACCTTTTAATATTTTTTTTTTGTAAGGAATTCTCTTCCTTTATAACTTTCTCGCCTCCTCCTCTAAATATTTAAATAGGGTATTATATACTTAAAATACCTTATATATTATTAACTTCCTTAAGCTTCCTATTATTTAAGTATATTAATAGAAAGATTTATAGAATTTAATTAAATAATTAACTTAACTTTATTTTAAATTATTAAGTTAAAGTATAACTCTATTTTATAAGAAAAATTCACTTATAACTACCCTTAATTTTTAAGCTTAAATAAGTATATAATATATTAAATCTTACTTACTTATTATATCTTAAAAAAGTTTAAATATTATAAACTTATTAAGCTAACTTTTATTATAAGTTCTCTAACTTTATTATAAACTAATATCTTTTTACCTTTATTAATTATAAGATTATTAGATCTCTTAAAACTTTTTATATTATATATTACTATTATTCAGAAAGGTAATAACTTTATAAATCTATTATTATAAATTATTATTTTAAAAGTCCTATATAATATAAAAATTAGGATAAAATATAAGAAACTATTATATACCTTTATTAAAGTAAATAATATATTAGGCTCTTTTTAACTTATAATATTTAATTTTACTTAATCCTTCTTTTTATCTTAATCTCTTTAAAAATCTTAATTAATTAATAATACTTTAATTATATTTAATAGCTCCTTAAGTATAAGTTAAATAATATATAATAAATAAGGGATACAATAACTTCTTACATTTAAAAGATACTTTAAATTTATATAACTTTTATATAATTCCTTCTTAAATTTAATCCTAAATTATTTAAATTTAATAGTATCCTTTATTATTATTAAGAGGTTTTTATATATTTTAATATTATTAAAAGTATTATTAATTATAATTATATTAATTTACTTATTTAGGTTAAAGTAGTTAATAATCCTTATTAGATATAACATTAAATTAAGACTATTATACTTCCCCTTTATATATTTAAATATAATAAGTACCTTATAATATTACTAATTCTAATTAATAAAATATATATTTATAATTATATAACTCTATTAGTTTCTAATAAATTAAAGGTTAAGTATTAAAATAACCTTTATCCTATTAATACATAAATTTTTAAGTAGATAAGCTTTAAGATCCACGGACTTTTATATAATTTAATTCTTAATTATTAATAATAATAAAAGATTAATTTAAATATTAAGATATTTAAAAGCTTATTATATTTCTATATTATTTATATTTTATATAGAAAGATTAAGAGATACTATTATTTATATAAGTTAATTATTAAAGTTAATAATTATTACTTATTAACTATTAGATAATTATATATCAATTTTTTTTAAATTATTAATAATAAATTAGCTAACTATCTTAATTATTATCCTAATCCTTTCCGAAATAATATAAATAAACTTATTAATAGAAATTTAAATTAAATTAAATTAAATTAATTCCTCTTACTTAAGATATTTTCTTATATACTTTAAAAGTTAGATAGGTCTTTATATTATTTCCTATATTTATCCTTATTAATATATAGTTATATTTAATATAAATAATCCTAGGCTCTTTATTATAAATTATAATATTAATATAATATTACTCCTATTCTTTATTTTACTTCTTAAATATTTAAGAAAGGTTAGTATTAATATCCTTCTTCTTTTTTAATAGATTCTTTATATAAGTATACTATTATTATTTATGATATTAATTAAGGAATTTCTTAGCTATTTCTATAATATATAAATAATAAGGAATATCTTACCCCTTCTTAATAAAGGCTTAATTAAAGGAATTAACCTCTTATAAGAAAGGTATTAAAGAAATCTAATTATTATTATTAATCTTACTTATATTAAAGTTATTTATTTAAGATATTATAAAGTAATAGAGAATCTAAGGATAATTAAGGAAATAATATAATTTATTATAAAGGGGAAATTATAAGAAGATAAAAAATAAATAAAAAATTATATAAATTAAATATTTATTAAGATTTATATTATTAAATTTAATAAATATATTACTTTATTAATTATATTTTTCCCTTCCTTTTAATTCTACATTTTTATTATCTTAAACTTTTAATTATAATACCTTTAATAATTAAATTAAAGCTTATTAATAATTCTAGTATTACTAGCTTTAATCTTTTAAATAGTATAAGTATTAATTAAGGTTATTTAAATAGTAAGGAATCCTAAAGTTAAGGTTATTCAAATAATAAGGAGTTTAATAATTAAGGTTATTTAAATATTAATTAACTATTATAAGAGCCTTAAATTAATTATAAAAGTATTTAAATACCTATTACTATCCTATTTAAATTATAAATAAATAAGATTATGAATAAGGTTACTATTAATATAGATTTAATTTATAATAGTAATTAAAATAATAATAATAGTAAAGAATCTTAGCCTTTATAATATTAACCTATCTATTATAAAAGTAGTTAAAAGAGTCTAATTAAATGATTTATATTAAGGAAAAAGACTATTATAATAAAAGGTAAATAATGAAAGATCCTTATTAAGTTAATTAAATTAAGGGTAAAGTCTACTATAATAAAAGTTATATAAAGGAAGAGTAATAGTATATTTATATATATTTATTTAAATTTAAGTATACGTTAATAATTAAAGTTATTATAATCTAGGAAATTAAATAGTATTAAAAAATTATTAAACTTTTAATAATTTAAATACCTTCTATTTATTTAATTTATAAGATTATATATATTAAATTAAAAAAGATTTATTTATAATTATATACTTTAATAATATTATTAGAGGTAATAAAGGTAATAATAATTAATTCCTCTTAAAGTTAAATTTAATAATAATATAATTATAAACCTTTATATAATTTATATAAAATAAGTAATAGTTAACTAGAAGGATATATAACTTATACGGGATATAAGAAAGATATCTCTAAATAGTATATAATATCTATTAATTTATATAAAATTAAATTTTAATTAACCTAAATATATCTTAGAGCTTATATAGGATTTAAAAGATATAAAATTTTATATTTATTTATTATAATAGAATAGCTTTTATTTATCCTTATCTTTATCTTATAAAATCTTATTATTAAGTATATACCTAGGAGTAAAGATAATTTTTCTTTATTCCTAATTTATAATATACCTTATTAATTGTATATAAATCTAGAGCCTATTAATAGAAGGTAATAATATATAATAATAGAAAATATAATTAATATAACGCCTTAATAAAGATTAAGAAGGTTTTTATATTTAATATTAATAAAGATATTAATAGTTAATCCTACTTTAAATTTATATTCTACTATTTATAAGATTAAGTACTATTTATCCTTATTACTATTTACTTACTATTATTTAACGCGTACTTTTTATTATAAATATTAATTTAAATCCTTAAGATTATCTATATTTCTTATTATATCTATTATAATAGCCTTAATTAAATAAAGAGCTTAATAATTTTAATAACAATTATAAGGAGGATAATATATAGGATATCTCTTTTAATAAAAGTAATACTTATAATAGTAAATATATTAATTTATTAATTTATTCTTTATTAATTTAATAAGCTTTTTATTAGAAACGTGTAACAATATTTATAATTATTTAAGTAATCCTTATTATTAAGAAATTAATACTTATTTAAATTAAGGATATAAGATCCTCTTATAAGGTTTTTAAGGTAATCTACGCTTAAGGAATTTTAGGAGTATACTATTATTACCTACCTTTTACCTCCCTTAAGGTTAAATAATTATTATAGAGAATCTAAGCTAATTTATAATATTAAACCTTATTCTTATTATAAAATAATAATATCCCCCTTAATTACCTTAAGTCCTTATATAATATCTATTAAATTACCTCTTACTTTATATACTTCTTTATTAAAAGGAATAAGAATAAGTAATTTTACTTTTAATAATTCTAAATTATATATTTAATTTCTTAATAAAATAATATAAATTGTAAGTCTCTTTCTTTAATATTAAAGAACCTAAGGAAGAAGAAGTTAAATATCCTAATAAGCGCGAAATCACGTATCCTCTAAAAGAAGATAAATAAAGTAAGGAAGTAAAACTCTATATAACTTATAATTATAAATTTAAATAAAGGTAAATAAATATAAATTAAAATAATGAATCCTAATATTAATAATATTATAAGTATAACTTATCTATAGGATAAAAAGTAGGATAAAGGTAAAAGGAAAGTTATATTAATAATTAAAGAGGAAAGTTTAAATAAAAAGAAAGGGAATAACAAAAAGTCTTTTAAATTAAATTTTAAATCCTTAAAAGATAATATTACTATACCTTAATTGTTAAAGGTATTAATTAAAAAGGCTAATAAAAAGGTAATATAAAAGGAAATAGTATAATAAAGAATATAAAGGAAGGATTATAAAGGTAAAGTACCCCCTTAAACTTTTATAATATTAAAGAATAAAAAGCTAGTAATAAAGTATAAATTAAAAGAATATAAATTAATTATAAAGTAAGTAGTTAAAGGATAAATATTAAGAATTACTCTTAATAAGTATAATATAATTATAGGAGTTAAGTCTTAAGGATTTAAGGCTATTATAATAATAAAGGTTAAATATAAATATAAGAAAAGAAATAAGTCTATTTTATTTAATACTTAATTATTTTAATCTTTATATTAATTAATTTATAGTTATAATATTAAGAGAGATCTAATAATATTAACAATTAATAGAATTATTAATCTTAAAAGCTCTATTTTAAAGATTATCAAGAGAAGTTATATATAAATTTAAAAATAACTTATAATTTTAATCTTTTATTATTATTATTATATAAGAGGCTATTAAAGCCTACTTAATAAGATATTTTAAAAGTAAGTTATATATAAATTTAATTATAATTTATATTAAGTATATTATAATTATATAAAAAGATATATAATTAATTAAGAGTTTAATTACCTTTTATATCTTAATTTAATTCTATTATAATATATAAATTAAATTTATAATCCTTAATAAAATTTATATCCCGCGTTTTATAATATTAGATTTATAAGAGGAAGAGGCTTTATCTTACTTAAGTACCTCTTAGAGTAGGATTAAGATAAAGATTAAGATAATCTTATAAGGATTTCCTAAGGATTTATATAAATATCTAAAATAAAGTCTCTCTTATTAATAAATAAATAAATACTTACTATTATATTTAATAATTTTATAAGGATTTCTAAAAATAGTAATTTTAATTATACTTTATTATATTAATTAACTTAGTAGTAGAAAGCTATATATCTCTTTCCTCCCTTATTAAAAAAGGGTTAGGATAAAGATTAAGATAAAATCTAGGTTTTAAATAAGGCCTTACCTATTAATAAGCGGGCGGATATCTACTATTACTTAGAGTAGATACCCGCCTAGCTATTAGGACGGGTTCTAAGGGTAACTACTTACTCCGCCCCGCCCTATTCCGCAGCGTATAAATATGTTAAAGGGATTTATTAATTTATTTTATTAAATAGAGTATTATAATTTATACTTTAAATAAATTAATAAGCTTTTTAATATTTCTTAAGCGCCTTATAACTTAAGTATAAGAGGTAAGCTTAATCTTTATAATTATAATAATATTTATAAGTATAATATTTATTATAATAAGTTCTCCTTCCTCCTTTAAATCCTATATATCTTTAATATTATTAATAGATTAGTAAAGGCTAATAGTCTTATTATAAATAGAGATAATAGTAATAAGAATCTAAATCAAATAATTAATATATATTATATTAATAAAGATAATTCTAACTATTAATAAAAGCCTATTAGCTTATAAGGATATTAAATAGTAAAATAATAATTATAATATTTTATTATTACTTTCTTACCTTTAAGGGCTAGCGTAAAGGTAGTATTACCTATATTATTAATATACGTCTTATACGTAGTATAAATATAGTAACTTATATTTAAGTACTACTTCAAGTTTATCTATATAATAGATATACTACTTATAGATATTTATAAATAAGTAAGGAACGCTATAAGAGTAGATAGCTATAAAAGAAGTAATAAACTTAATATATTAAATTTATATTAATCGCGTATAATATAAATAAGTAAGTATCTACGTTAATAAAAATAACCAAATTACTAAGTATAATTAGAAGGCTAGAACTAGAAGGACTAATAAAAAGTAAGAGAGAAATAAGAGTAGCCTTATTATTATAAACGTGATTTATAAGGGGCGCGCTAATTAGCTAGCTAATATTATCTATTATTAATTAAATATTTAGGTTAGACCTTATCTTATAAGAGTTAGTATAATATAAGCTTTTTAATTAAGCTTTAACTATAATATATTAACTATACTTACGCGAATAGTTAAAGAACTTATAATATAAGTAATATCTAAGATATTAGAAAACTTTAAGGAATTATATTATATAATTAATATACTTTAAGTAATATATATATACTTATAATATATAAGAGAAGAGGGCGTAGAATATCTAAAGGAAAATTAATATAATTAATTATAAAAGGAAAGAAATTTTTTAATATTATAATAATTATAATATTAAGCGCTAAGGCTACATTTATATAAATATTATTATAATAAGCGTAATATTAATAATAATAATATATATATCTTAAAAATCTATAATTAAAGGTTTCTTATAATCCTATAATTACGCTTTATCTTAGGAAGCTTAAAGGTAAGTCTCCTTAAAAGAGGAGGTAATTATTAGGACTAACTTATAATATACTCTTAATATACATCTTACTTATACGGTAAGGCTATACAGGGAAATAATATATAAGATTTATATATCTTCTACTTAGGATTTTATAGAGACCCCTTATAAGAGACCTCCTAGATTCTTTAAGAATTAGTTTTACTATAAATAAGACTAATATTATATTACTATATACCTCTCATGATTAGTAATCATAACATAGCCCCTAGAGGATTAAGGCTAGGGGGTAGATCCGAATACAATTATAAGGCTTACATATATTAAAAGGATGTTAGGGTATTTAGATCTACCTAAATAACCCCTATTATAACTTATATACTTTGTCGCTTTAATAGCTAACAAATAATAAGTATTAATTTAAGGGAAATTATAAAGTATTTTTAATAAGAACTTAAGATATAATTTTTAAAAGGTAGAGAAGAACCTATCTAATAAGCTTCCTTTATATATAATTATAATAATAAAATAGCTTAAAGGAAGGAAAGATTCTTAATATCCCTTTATATTTTAAGTAAAAGTCTCTTTAAGTATAAAAAGTTAAAAAAAGTATTGAAAAATAATAAGCTTTAAGTATAATAATATTATAATTATATATATCTTAGATATACTTAAGGGTAGATAATTAATATATAAATATTATTATTAAATAATTCTATATTATTTATAATAATATTATTACTATTATATTATTACTATTTACCTCTTTTATTTATCCCTATTTTATATAAATAATTTTTACTTAAGACCTAAAATTTAATAACTTATAAAAATATTTTAAAAAGTTAATTATATACCTTTTAAAAAGTAAACTTAATTATTTAATTAAGTTTAATATCCTTCTTATTCTTATATTTTTATTATATATCTTAAATAAAGCCTCTTTTACCCCTTATTATTATAATATTTCTAATAGCTTTATATTTAATATAATAGATCCTTCTAAAGTCTTTTAAATCCTTCTTAAACCTTATTATTAAATAACCTTATTATTAAATTATATAATAAATTAAGTATTATTATATATTTATACAGGTTTATAAATATAGTACTTATAACTCTTAAATATTTAATATATTATAATTACCTTATAATAATTATTTGTATCTTATCTAATATAGCTTTTATTAAATTTAAGATTACTTTTATCTTCTTTTAATATTAATAATCTTTTATAATTTATTCTTACTTTAACTTTAATATATCAATTAAACTTAATATTAGGGCTAATAGTATTAATTACCTAGATAATAATAATAAATCAGATATAATAGTTAATATAAGGATATAAGAAGGAGTAATAAGCTAATTTTAATAAGGTAGAGAAGGGAGCTAGTATTAAAGAGGAGGTAAATAAGGTAAAGGAAGTAAAGGTTAATATTATTAATATTAATCTAATTATTAATTCAATAATTATTATAGAACTTATTACTATTATTATATTATTTAGAATAATTATTATATTATATTTATTTTTATAATCTTGTTTATAATATTTATTATTTATTTTATTATACTCTTCTTCTCTTTATACTTCTTATACTTTAATAAGTATTTATATTATATATTTACTTTACCTTAGTTCTTAATAAGGTATTAATATATTAGTTTAAGAGATTAATTAAATAAGGTATTATTAATAGAGTTTATAATTACTTATACTTATACCTCTTACTATTTAGTAGTAAGGATATAATATTTATTATTAAATATAATAAAATAGAAGTTATTAGGATAATTATAATAATACTTATTTTTATAATATTATTTTATATAAAGCTTTTTTAAGAGGTTACTAGCTACCTTATTTTTATTATAATAATTTACCCCTATTTCTTTTTATTAAATTATTTATATCTAATAATAAATAGGTAAATTTTGAATATTATTAATTTAAGTAATAGCTCTCTTAGGAGTTAAGATAACTTAAATAAGAGTAAAGATATTAATAATAATAATCTTAGCTTTTAATCTTTTATTAATATATTTCCTTTACTTTTACTTAAGAATAAGCTTTACTTTTTAATCCTATTCCTCTATTAATAAGTTAGCTAAGGTAATATACTAATAAGAGCTCTTAAAGTAAGTAAATTTAGTATTAATAATAATAATAATTATTTCCTCCTTTATATAATAGAAAGTAATTTAATTATAAATAACATCTATTACTTTATATATATTAAAGGTATTTTATAATTACTTAATCTCTTTAATTCCTTTATATTATTCTAATCTTAAATAGGTACCTTAAATATTAATAATATTCTTTGAGATAGCTTTTATATTATATTAATAAGGATACTCTTATTAGGCCTTATTATTAACTTACTCTTATAAGTATTTTATATTATTTAGGTCTAAATTAGAATTATTAATATCCTTATTTTTAAATAAATCCTAATTTTTACTATTATTATCTTATTATATTATAATATTTTAATTAATTAATATATAATCTTAAATAGGAATACCTTATAATAGGCCTTAAGTAAGATATATTATATTAGAACTAGCTTAGAGATAAGTTATAAAGGTATATAGATTAAGATAACTAGTTAAAGAGTATAAGATATATATAAGATATAACTATTAAGTACTAGTAATTATATATATTAAGATCTTATACTAGCTACCTTAAGCCTAGTAGAATAATACTTAGATATATTAGGTATAGTCTGAATATTACCCCCGCCTTTAATAAAAGTAATAACTATCTTACTTAGAAAGCTAGTCCCTTAATAGTATCCTCTCTTTATTAGATATAAAGTTAGCTTATAGCTTTCTAGATAATCCTTTCTAAAGGAAATCCGCTAGTAGTTAATTAAATAGTACTATTAATTATTTATAGCTAAATAGCTAAATAGCTATATTATATACTTTATATATATAAAAAAGAAAAGTTCTTAAGACCTTTAAAATAATATATATTTATTAATTAAAAGCTTGTATCCTATTATATTAAAAAGCTTATTTATATATCTAGACTTATCTTAGATTTATATATAAATAAATCTAATAGTTAGATTATCTAAATAAGCTATAAAATATCTTATAAGAATACTATTACCTTAGTTAATATTATATATATAATCCTAGAGGTACCTTTAGGTCTAATATAGTTAGGTACTACTTATAATATCTTTTTACTATCTTATACTTTAGTAGTAAGTTATATATATACTAATCCTTAGAAGCTAGCTATTTAGGATTTAACGTATTATATTATCTAAGCTTGTAAAGGCTAGTTTACCTAGCTATCAAATCCTAAATAGCTAGCTTCCAAGGATTAGTGTATGTATAACTTACTACCGAAGCATAGGATAATAGAATATCCGGAGATTGGGACCCTGACTTAAGCGAGCCAATTCATTCCAAGATAAGTCCCCCAATTGCCTGTTTGGGCCTTAGTACGAACATCAAAACTCGATCTTTTTGCGCATCGCTACCACGTATGTACCCACGCATATGATTTTAATTGGTTAATATGAAAAGATGCGTATCTACCGTCGGTATCTGTCAATGTAAAAATCATGTTGTACCGTTCATTGGTGCAAAAGATATGTCTGGAAATATGAGTTAGCAACCAAAATCCGTGCGACATGACTGCGCCAAGACGTTGCTAAATGCCTCAGTGTACCTTAACATACTGACCAATCAGCGTCCACTCATTATGATACATATACAATTGGTACGAATGATGCGCATAGGCCTACGGAGCAATATGCACCAAAAACCATGTAAATCGGCCCGTTGGCGACAAAGATATGACTGATTCCATGGATTTGCCTACCAAATCCATATGTCTTGGCACCGATTTGCCCGCTGTGCCTGTGCCTCAACATACTGCCCAATCAACGTCCACTTATCAGGATACATATCCAAATAGTGCATATGATGCGCCTGGGCCTACGGAGCATATGCACCCCAAAATGACGTTAATCGGCCTGTTGGCGACAAAGATATAGCTGATTTCATTGGTTCCCCTACCAAAATCCATGTGTCTGACTACGCCAAGACGCCAGGTAGTACAGGTGAATTACCTAACACGTAAAAATCTGGATTTTTACAGGCATTTTCTAGTTCATTAATAATATCTTATATATAAGTAAACTTATTTCTGTTAATATTATAAAACTTTAAAACTTTATTATATCCTTCCTATTAGATTTAGTATCTTAGTCTTCCTTTAATATATTTAGAGTTAAGGATATCCTTTACTACTTACTCCTACTTATTATTATTAATAATAATTAGTAGATTTTACTATCCTAATAAAGGGTCTATTACTATTAATTAGAGGTATTTAAATCTTTATAGACTTTAATAAGTCTAATCTATATAATATCCTAAACTTTTCTTTAATTTAAAAGGGCCCTTTATATTTATTAGTTAATTTCTTAAAGGGTCTAATAGTCTTAATATATTTTAAGTTAATAAATATTAAATTATCTTCCTAGAAATTAATATTAATATAATATTTATTTACCTACTATTCTATAGATTCTCTAAACTATTTAAGGTTTTATAAGATATACTTAAGGATCTTATTTATATATTTCATTATACTTTTAGCTTTAGCTACTTAAAGTTATTTTTAAGTAATATTATAATTAGTATTATTAAGACTAAAACTTATATAAGGATAAAAACCTTTATTTATATAAAATAGTAAGAGTCTAATAGCTATTAAGATATAATTATTATTAGTAAACTCTATTATTAATAGCTATTACGCCTAATTATCTTAAAAGTATAAATAATATAAGTAGAAGTTTACTTTAAGGCCTTAATTAAATCTCTGAATTTAATTATTAATTTAAGGATAAAAAGTAATTAATAATTTAACCTTTATGTAAATCTCTTATAAAATAACTTTTAAATAAGGATTATAAATTAGGGTCTAGACTAACTATTAAGTTAGGTTTTAATTCTAACTTTTGGAATTAATTAAATACTTAGTACCTACTTTTAATATTTACTTAAATACTTAATACCTACTATAAGTACTAACTTAAAAACCTCTTAATTCCTTAATAATTTAAGTTAAGTTAACTTAAATTATTAAGGTACTAAATTATCCTATATTATATTAAGACTCTAAATTAGCTTTTATATTATAAAAATTTAGAATTCTATTATTTAGTTCTCTTCTTAATATTATTAATATTTATATTACCTTTCTATATTACTTCTCTCTTATATTAGACTTAAGTTTATAAGATATTAACTCTATTAAATATAATAAGTTTAATAGGCCCTAATAATAATTAAGTTATTAAGTTAGAATTTAATAATCTTAATATATTAAATTCTATATTAAGTAATATTTATCCTAGCTAATATATTAATTAAGTTAGATAGGGTATATTTAAGATAACTTTCTATAAAAAGAGAGAAATCTAATAAAATAGTATTAAGTATATTAGGAATTAATACTTAAAATTAAGATTCTATAAAAATAATTAATATATTAAATAAACTCTAAGCATTAAAGATTAGTTTAAAGTAGAGTAATAATAAATTATTATTAATTAAAATATTAAAACTAAGTTTAATATAAAGGTAAAGGATCCCCTTTAAAGTAAAAAGGTAATCCTAAGTAAATAAGTTAATATTTAAGAGGATTTTGTTTAATTAGCTTTAATAGTAAAAGGATTATTAAAGATTATATATAAAAGATATAATAAGATTATAAATTATTTAATAATACTTAATAACTTAAGTATATCTAATATAAAGAAATATCTTAAGATAAATAAATATACTTTATATAAATAACTTAATTTATTAATATAATTAAAGCTATCCTTAGCCTAGTTAAGTTATTTATAATAATATAAAATAATAATATAAATCTAATTTTATAAGATATTAATAAAAGAAGAGTTAAATTAAATTCTTTTTTAACTTTTAATAAGAGAAGTAAAATAAATAGTTATATAAATACTTTCTTACTCTAAATTAATTATTTTATATTATTAATTAATTAAAATTTTAGGATTTATTATTAATAACTTACTTAAATTTAATCTTAATTTATTATATTAAACTATAAATTTTAATTTTATTAAATTTTAATATAATTTATATTAAGATTAAAGTAAACTCAAAATACTTATAATATATTTCTCTTACTTTACATATATAATTAAATTTATAAAAGGTTATTTACTTAAGGATATTAATTTATTAAATTAATAATTATTTTTAATATTATAAATATCTTATTAAATTAACATTTCTTAATATCTAATATTCTAATTATAATCTTATAATAAAATTAATAAAGATATTAAATTTCTATAAAATTAAAGAAAAATTACTTAAAGTTATTATTAATAATATTAAGAAATAATAAGATAATAAAAAATAAACTTAAAAAAGTAATAATTTAATAAGATTTTAATAGGATAAAATTTAAAATTTAATTTCTTATTTAACTTATATCTTTAATTTAATAATATAAGACTTTATTAATATTATTAATTTAAAAGTATTAAATAATATTATATTTAATTTATTAAAGGATAATTAAGTTAAGGATATTTAAGGAAATATAAGTTTATCTATTATAATTAAGAAGATATAATAGGATTATAAGTAATATAAATTAATAATATATTTATTAATAATAAAAATAAATTTATATTCTTATAATAGCTATTAATTCTTCTCCTTAATAAAAGCTTTATTTTTAGAATTTATAAGAAGACTTTAATAAAAGATTCAAAAAACTTATATAAGATATTTATATTTATTAGAATTTTATATACTTAATACTTTATTATATATATTAATTATATTATATTATTAATTAATAGGTAGAAGAAAACTTAATAATCCTAAAATTAATAAAATTAAATTTAATAAAGATAAACAGCTAATAGTCTTATTAATTAATAATATATTAAATCCTCTTTATAAACTTATCTTAATAGTTTCTAATATAATTAATATAAGTATTTATTTAAGATTTCAATTATATAATACTCTTTTTAATTATTTTGATATTATAGAAGAAATTATATATTAAAGTAATTATCTCCAAAAATTAGATATTATTAAAGCTTATAAATAAGCTTTAATAAAACTCTTAAAATATTATTTTAAAATAAAAGGTAAAGGTAATCTTATTTATAATCTTATTAATATTTTAAATCCTATAAAAAATTAAGTCTTTATAAGATATAAGATAAATAAGAGGAGTTAAATAATAATAATAATAATAATAAAAACTTAATCTCTTATAAAGAGAAATATAAGAAGGAATTTATAAAGTACTTTTATAAATATTATAAAATTATATTAATTAATTTAAGAATTAAAGTAAAAGGAATATAAGATATAAATTAGGTAATATATAATAATAATATAAATAAGTCTTTATTAATAATTTATAACCTTTAATAAGAGTAAGAAGAAATTTACTCTAATAATTAAATTAAAATTTCTTATCTTAAAGTAAAAAAATTTAATACTTTTACTCTAAGTATTTAATAAAACAAGATCTTATATAATAATATTAAAAAGATAATATATTAACTCATTTAGATTTAATATAAATAATTAAAGATATACTTTTATACCTTATATTATTAATAAGTATTAAATAAGTCTTTAATCTTACTTAAAAGTTTATATATAAGATCGCGTATAATTAGAACTTAAATTAATAAAATAAGTAATATTTCTTAAATATTATAATTATATTATAAATTTAAATTTAAATAAAGCTTTTATTAAGTTATAAGATATCCTTTAAAGGGAAGAAGATCTTAATTAAGGTATTTAAGGGGATAAGAATCCTTTTAAAGTATTATTAATAAAAATTCTAAGATAAATAAGTTAAAAAATATTATTTATAATTATAACTTTAAATAAGTAATATAATATTAGATATTAAAGTATATATAAGAAGGTAATATAAGAAGGTAATATAAGAAGGTAATATAAGAAGGTAATATAATCTTTTATTATATAAAATATAATATTCTCCTAGCTTATTCCACTATTTATAAGATTATATAATACGCTAGCTTATTAATTATATAATAAAATAGTTATATTCTTTATAAGGAACTTTATAAGTTATAAGTCCTTTTATTAAAGAGTAATATACTTAATATAAATACCTAATAGATTTATATCTAATAAGAAATTAAAAATAATTATATAATAATTAATAATATAATTAGGTAATATATTTATTATTAAGGAAGGAGGTTATAAAGGCTTTAATAGACTCTTATAAAGCCTTTAAAATTATATATTAAACGTAAGACTCTAGGTAACCTAAATTATTAAGGATTTTATATATTAAATAATTAAATAGCGCCTTAGGACTTATAAGGAAATTAATTATTAATTATTTCTTAATTAATTTAAGAGCTATAGTTCCTAGCTTAATCTTATATATATACTTAAGGGGTCCGTCCTTTTAATAATATTAGTTAGTACTATTTTTATATATTACTTATATATTACTATTATAGCCTTTATTTTAAGCTTATTAATATATTTATAATATAACTTATATCTTTTATATCCTTTATATCTTATAAGAGCTATAAGTCCTTTATATCTTATAGCTCTTTATAAGCCCTTTATATATTAAGATAGTCTTTCTCCCTTTTAATTTATTAATAATTAGAATAAGAAATATATTATTAGATTATATTATTAATTTATTTAATACGCGTTATTATTAATAATGGTAAGGCTAAATTCTCTCTTAATTATAATAATTTAAATAAGTTATTTAAAAGATTTTATTTAAATAATAATAAAGTTAAATAATATAAGAATAGAAGTAATATTTAATAAGTTAAATAAGATTAAAATATAATATTAATAATCTTAAGTAATATAATAGGGCGGAGAATTCCGCGTAATCCTTAATAAAATTTTCAATATCTTAATATTAAAAGCTTTCTTTCTTTTAATTTTAAATAACTTAATTATTTACTCTAATAAGTTATATTAAGTCTTATATCTTATTAATAAATAAGTATTTAATACTTTATTATATTACCTTAATATATTATTATATAAATAAATTTAATATAAAACTCTAATTATATTAAGTTCTTATAATATAAATCTTAAGTCTATTATTAATAAAGAAAGAGTAAAGGATTAGGATTTAAATAGGAACATATTTTATATAAAGGAATAAAATAATTATATAATAATTTCTAAAAGATTAAAGATTCTTAAAGACTTTAAAGTATAAAAGGTAGCTTTAAAAGAAGATTAAATAAAAATAGAGTAATAATTTAAGGAGGAAATTAAAGATAATTAAAAGGAGAAGGGAATTTATAATAATATAATTAAGTAATATAATTAATTTTTAATAATTAACTTTATATAATAGAATATTTTAAGGCTTAATTATAAGTTAAAGTAAATATAAAGGTTATTATAAAGGCTATTAATAAGGCTATTAAGGTAGTTAAATTTAATAAATTTATTAATAAGGTAGAGTATAATAATATTATATTTAATCCCTTTACTAAGGTAATTATATAATAAATTATTATCCCTTTCTTTTAATTAAGCTAAGTTTTAGATTATTTCTAATAACTCTAGGGCTAATAGTAATAAGATATTTATAAAATATAACCTTTTAATCTTATAAATTATTAAATAGCGATTTCTCTATTATAAAGGATTATAAGAATTATAGGAAGTAGATTATAAGGACTAATTAGTAACGTAGCTTAGGCGCTACGTTATAACGCCGTAGTAGTACTACGCTACCCCTTTTCCTAATATATAGATAAGGGAATCCTTAAAGAAAGGGAGGCTAGTAATTAATCTTAATACTTATAAAATAGAGAGTTTAATATATATACTATTAAAGCTACTTAATAATTATATTATTATATATTATCCTTATATTTTAATTACTTTAAATCTTATTAAAGGTAGTAGTCTAGCTATTAATAATTATAATTAATAGAGTATTATAACTATATTATAAAGGATATAATAAAGGACTACCTACTACTTATATAAGTATAAGGGAATAAACTTTAAGGCTAAGTATATTTAAAGAATTAATAAATTAATTAATTAATAAAGAAGTTATATAATATATCTTAATAGAGTATTTAGGCTCCGGCTTAGCTAAGCTTATAGAGCTAGAGACCCGCGCGGCCTTAAAGGATAGAATTAAAGAGCTAGAAATATAAGTTATAAAGAAATAATAAATAAAATAGTTACAATGATAAATAATAAACTTAAAGAATAGGGTATAAGGTAATAATAAAGGCTTATTAATATATTATTATTAACTCTCTTTAATTAATAACTTTAAATTTAAGAGGATATAATATAAGTATATATTTAGGTTATAAGAACTTTATATCTATAATAAAAAGATTATATGTAAGTATTAAAAATAATTTAATAATACTATTAACTTAATAGAGGCTAGTTTAATATACTTCTTAAATAATTAATTTAAAATTTAATATACCTTATATTTCTTAGCCGCGGATCCTAAGTCTTCGTAGTATAAATATATAAAAATTATACTTAAAGAGGAGTAAATATAAGAATATTTTAATAAATCCTTATTAAATTAAATAAAAGATCTAGAGAATTATTATTTATTAGTTAATAAGTAATATATAAAAGTAAAATAAAGGATTAATTAAAAGGTTATAAACTTTATGAATTATTTATTAATTATAAAGTAATAGCTTAATTTACTTATAAATTATATATTTTATAATAACTTATTAAATAAATTATATTAAGACTTATATAATCTTATTATTATATAGTTAAATATCCTTAAAATAAGAGATACTTTTATCGCGTTTATAATCTAAATAGAGTTATAAGTATTATATCTTACGCGTAATAAGTTTAAGGTTATTATAATTAAGAGGAGTTATTATTAACTAAACTTATTATTATTTTAAGAAAGAGGGAATTCTTATAAAAGAGATAAGAAAGATAATCCTTATATTAAATGAAAAAGCTATAATAATTATAATTTTTTTATATTATAATAATAAAGTAAATTAGATTCTAAGAAGTTCATTAATCTTAATATAAAATATTATTATTATTATAAGAAAGGTTATATTATTAGAAACTATCTTAATAATATTATAACTATTATAAATATTATAATCAATAAACTTATTAAGAAGATAATAGATTTTTAAAATTCTTAAGTACTATTATTATATTTACCGCAATAGTATAACGAAAGAAGTAGATAAAAAGGCTTATAATTATTATATAAATAGAGTTTAAGTACTCTTAAAGAGAATGTATTATATTAATTAACTTAAAGGTTAATATTAATTATATTAATATATACCTAATAAAAGAATAGGAATAGGAGATAGATCTTAACTTTAATAATATATTATATAATAGAGTTAATAACCTAATATTCTTAATAAATACTTATATTAATAAAATTAAGTTAATAAATTTATAAGGGGTTATATAATATTTTTAAGGCGCCTTTTATATTATTATTAATTTTAATTATAACTTCTACTTAAGCTATATGTAATTAAAGGAGTAAAACCCTTAAGTAGATTAACTTATTAAGAATTAAGAATTCCCTATTAAATTAAGAAATATAATTAAGAATATTAATATTAAAGAAGATATTATAAAATACCTTAAGAGTGTTATATATACTATTATATACTTAAGGATAGACTCTAATAGAGAATTTGAAGATTTAAAGATATACTTAAAAGTATTAAAGGAATTTAATACCTTTTAAGATATCTTTTTAATTAAGAATTTTAGCGCGTTATTAAATTACATATAATATAATTATATTATTAATATTAAGGAGGATAAAGAACCTCCCTTTAAATCTTTATATAACCTATTAAAAAGGGAGCTTCGCGTATTAAGGGAATACCTTAAATAGGTATTAAAAAAAGGCTAGATTTATTATTTTATAAATTTAATAAGTATATTAATATTATTTATTCTTAAGAAGGATAAGATATTATAATTATATATTAATTATAAAATACTTAATAGGATTATTATTAAGAATTATTACCTATTAATATTAATTAATAAGATATTAATTAAATTAATTAGCGTTAAATATCTAATTAAGTTAAATCTTAAGGATACCTATTATTAATTATAAATTTAAAAGGGAGATAAATGAAAAATAATATTTTATATAAGATATAACTACTTTAAATACTTAATTATACCTTTTAAACTTATTAATATTCCTACCTCCTTTTAAGTATATATTAATAAGGCGCTAGTAGACCTTCTTAATATAATATATATAATCTATTTTAATAATATCCTTATTTATTCTAAGGATAAGGACTCTTATATTAAAGTTATAAAGGTAATACTTTAATAGCTCTAAGAATTTAAACTTTATCTTAATCTTAAGAAGTATAAATTTATAATATTTAAAGAAGAATTTCTTAGCTTTATTATAAGTAGTATAAGTGTATATAATAATTAGTATTATATTAAGATAATAGTAAATTAGCTTAACCTTAAGAATATAAAAGATATTTAAATCTTTTTAAGATTTATTAATTTTTATAAATAATTTATTAAATATTACTCCTCTATTATTATAACTTTTATAGATTACTTAAAGAAGGAGTACTTAAATATTAAGAGGGGAAAGTTAATATTAAATAATATTATTTATATAATATTTAAATAGCTTAAGTAGCTCTTTTAAGAAATATTACTCCTAATTTATTTTAATCTTATAAAAGAGATTTATTTAAAGATAAATATTTTAATTTTAATTATTATAATTATTCTATCCTAGAAAATCTTCTTTAAGGTAAATAGATTAAAGGTAAAATAATATCTTATTACCTTCTACTCTTATAAATTAATATTTATAAAGATTAAATATAAGATATATAATTAAGAATTACTTATAATAATTTAAGGTACTTTTATATTATATTATTATTAATAAGAAGATAAATATATTAAGTAATAAATTTTATTAATTATAACTCTAAAACTTATTATTATAGAGATATTAAGAACCTAGCTAACGCGCTATCTTAATAGCTAAATTATAGATTAATAATAGAAGGAGATAATATTTACTTATTAATATCAAAAAATAAGTTAAAAAATATAAGATATATTCCTTTAAATAACTTCTAGGTATATAATATCTATAAATTATAAGATAATAAGACCTGTACTTAAGAGAGGTATAAAAGGTTAATAATAGGGCTTAAGGAATCTTATATCTTAAATAAAGGGAGAGTAAGATACTCTTAATAATATATTATAATATAAGTAACAGCCTTAATCCTATTAAGCTTAATTATAAATAAATTATATTAAGGAGGCTTATTACAATAGTATTAATAATAGATAGTACTTAAAATAAGTATATTACCTTAATATTAAAAATTGTTTAATATCTTGAAAAGGGAGATAAAGAGTTATCTAATAAAGAAGCCGCGTTAAGGTTAGAGACTTAATAGAGACCTATAAATATAATATAAGTAATAGATAATATAAGGACTCTTTATAAGAATAAGGCTATTTATATACCTAATAATAAAGTTATTAGGTAGGAGATTATAAGACTCTATTATAATAACTTATATATTAACTACTATTTATAGAAGCGTATATAGGAGCTAATAAAATAGAAATTTTATTAGAGGTTAATAAGTTAAGATATTTATAATTATATTCAAGGATACTTAACCTACTAGTTAATAAAGCTATATAAGTATATTATTTATAATATCTAATTACCTTTACTAATTTTAATAAAGTTATTTTAAGAAACTATAATAAACTTTATTATAAACCTCCTATTAAGTAAGCTAAGAGGTAGTATTTATAATATAATCTTAATAATAATAGACTATTATATTAAGGTAATTAAATATTTATTTATAATTAAAATAATAGATACTATTAAGGTAATTAATCTATTATATTATAATATCTTCTTAGCTTATAACTAGTTAAAGGATATTATAAGTAATAGGGGAATAGTATTTATAAATACCTTTTAGGTAGTAATATATTATTATATAAAGGTATAAAGAAAGCTAAGTATTATATTCTATTCCTAAATTAATAGGTAAATAGAAAGATAGAATTAAAGTATTTATAAATATTATATAATAGTTTTATAACTTCCTTATTATTAGGAATAATAATTAAACCTTATTAATTTTAAGACTTTATAATAATCTAAAATAATATATAAATTATATCTATAAATTATAAGTAATCTATTAAATATCCTTTACTATTATAATATTAATAATACTCTTAGGACTTAAGAGCCTAAAGAGGGGGATAATTATAAGGATTAATTAATAATATAGCTTAGACGCCATATTAAAGTATTATAATAATACCGCGCTACCCCTTTTCCTAATATATAGATAAGGGAATTCCTAAAGAAAGGGAGGCTAGTTATTAGTCTTAATACTTGTAGAATAGAGAGTTTAGTATATATACTATTAAAGCTACTTAATAGCCACGTTATTACATACTATCCTTATATAAATAATCTAAAACTTATATATATATATTTTAAATTTATTAAATAATATATTAATATTAAGAATATTAAAGATTAAGTTATACCTAATCTTATATAATCTAAGGAGGATAAGGTAATTAATATAATAAAAGTTAATAAATTTAAGTATAAGACTTCTTATATTAAAGATAATAATAAAGATAAAGAAGGGGATAATTATAAAGTAATAATTATTAATAAAAATAATAATGAAGAGGATAAAGTTATAAAGGAAAAGGATAATAAAGAAGAGGATAATAATTATTAAATAAATAAAAATTATAAGATTATAAAGATCTCTAATTAAATATCCTAAGTATTTAATAAGAAGTATTTAATAAGTATATTACATTTATATATTATAAAATAATACTTTATTAATCCTATAATTAATATAATATATATATATCCTACTATTATAAATAATAGTCTTAGTGATTTAAGTTAGATTACTTAAGTTAATACTTAATTCTTGATTAGGTATTAACTTAAATACTTAATATCTACTTTTAAAATTAATTAAAATACTTAATTCTAATTTTTAGTATTAAATTACTAAGACTTAAGTCGGGTATCTAACTCGAGTTCAAAGTACTAACTTAACGCGGTTAGTCTATTAGGGTCTTCTATTTAATATAATAGATAATAAGAGTTTATATAATTAAAAGACTTTATTAATTAATAGATATATTATAGCCTCCGCTATTATACCTTCCTTTACTATTATATATACTACGTAGTATTTTTCCTTAATAAGTTTATCTATTATAACTTATATTATATTATAGCTATTAGTTATTAATAGATTAATAATATAATCTATTATAATATCTTTCTATTATTACTCTAATATTAGTATTAATTATGAAAACCTATTAGACTTTTCGTATAAGAGTTTTACTCTCTTATAAGTATAATAATTCTAGATATATTACTTTATAATATACTTTATATTATACTAATAGAATTCTTATTATAATAGATTATAACTATACTAGCTAGAAAGATATAAGATAATATAGGATATTAGCCTTCCTAGCTATCTTATAAGATAGTATAGGTTTTCATAGGATAATCTTATAATATAAGATATTTATAAGATTACTTTATAAGATAAGATATTTATAAGATATCTTATAATAAATAAGTATATAATATAATATTTTTTAAAAAAAATCTTTTAAAAATCTTTATTATAAGGAAAGTTATAATTAAAAATATAATTAAAAAGATAATATTAATTTTTTTAATTACCTTTCTAATTATAACTTTCCTTATAATAAAGATTTTTAAAAGATTTTTTTTTAAAAATATTATATTATATACTTATTAATTATAAGATATCTTATAAGATATCTTATCTTATAAAGTAATCTTATAAATATCCTATCCTACTTAATTATCTTATCTTATACCCGTCTTATACTATTATAAAGATATAGGATTAAGACCTTATTTACCTATACTATATTATAGTCTTATACCGTCCTACGTAGAATATCCTATAGGATATCCTATATCTTTCTAGCTAGTAACTATAAGTCCTCCTTAAGCCTAGGTATATTATAGTAGGCTAATTATAGGCTTCGCGGATAACTTTAGTATATAAATTATTAGGTACTTATAACTATTCCTTATAATAGAGGATATTATTATAAATAGAATACTTAATAAAGTTAATTTTACTAAATTTAAACTCTCCCTCCTTAATTACTTAGTAAATAAGTATAAATTTATTATTTTATTAATTCGCCTTTATAATTCTATTATAAATTAGATTATTAATTATAATAATAATAACTTAATTAAGATTTAATTTTAAAATATATTAAAGCTTTAATAATTTTAGAAAATCCTTTAATAAATTACTAATAAAAGTTATAAAAGCCTATAAATAACTAAATTTCTTTAAGATTTATTAAGGTAGCTTAATTAATAATAGCCTCGATTTTAGAAGGATTTATATATAATCTAATTATAAATATTAATAGTTCTAAGAACTTAATCTCCTAGATTTTAACTTTATATTTAAGGATATTAACTTATAAATTAACCTATTATAACTTTTTAAAGATAAGATAAATATATTCTTTATACTTCTTTTTAATCTTATTATTAATATATTACTAGGCTATTTATTAAATTAAAGGGTAATATCCTATATTTATATACTCTTAATAAAGTAATAGATATTATTAAATCCTTGCTTTTAGGATTTATATAAAGCTTATTAAATATAGTTATAATATTTAATCTTATAATATACTTATAATTAATAATCCTACCTAGGATCTTATTAATTAAGACTATAAGATACTAATTATATTATATTAATATATCTAATTATTAATTATTAATATAAAATTATAATCCTTTTTTAAGCTTTTTATTAAATAGTACTAGTAAAGTAAATAGAGCCTAATTAAGAAAAATACATCCCTTAATTAAGTAGTCTTATAAATACTCTTTTATCTTTATAAATTTATAGCCTAATAGCGGGTATATATAATTTTATAGTAGCTTATTCTTATCTACTCTATCTATAAATCCTAGTTTATAATTATAAGAGTAATATAAAGGTAATTTATTTACGTTAACCTTATTAAATATATTTATTAAATTATAATATTTAGCTAGGATTTATACTAGGATCTCTTTCTTTAATAATATTCTAGTCTTATATTAAAGACTTGATTTAGACTAGTCTAATATTAATATTAATATATAAATAGAATTTTATCTATAGTATTCTAACTAGTATTATATAAATTATGTAAGTATACGCTAAGCCCTAATTAGCGCTAAGCCTAAAAGAGATATAAGGAGATAAATTATATTAGGACTATAATACTACCCCCCCTTTTATCCTATAATATCCTTATTACTTATAAGTAAACTTTATAATATTAGTAAGTAATAATAACTATCTATATATAAATATAATCTATTACTATAATAGATAAGTTAATAGATTATAGGTAAGTTACTAATATCTTAATATCTTTTAAAAGATTTAGATATATTAAAAGAAATTAATTACTAATAATTCTAATAATAAGTAATATATATTATATAATAAAGCTATTATACTATCTTTAGTAAGCGCCCTTATAAGAGGTAGAATAGTAGGGGTTTACACTTAATTAAGTCTATATCCTTAGTTATTTAATAATATTTTATTAATCAAAGAGTACCCGCCTTAATTTAATTTATTAGACTAAGTTTCAATCTTTCTATTTATTACTTACCTAAGGGTTATTTATTAATAGGATTAATAATAGCTACTGATTATATAATATCTTAAAGAATAGATATAATCCTAGCTTATTAAGATATTTATAATAGAAGTTAGCTATTAAGTCCTAGTAACTAGCTATATTAGTATATAATTACTATTTAGGTAATTTATAATACCTTATATATCCTATTCTATATTATAAAAGGCCTTTCTTTCTAGTTAGAGGATTTAGTTATTTCTTATTTATTCTAGAGTCTAATATCTCTTTTATAAAGTAATTACCCTCGTCTTTATTAATTTGTATAGGTAGAGGTAAAGGCTTAATCTAACCTAGGAGGAGGTTACTCTTATTTAAGTATAATAGTTATAAATAGAAGACTAGGAAGGCTTTATTTATTATTAATAATAGGTCTAGTTTATATACTAAGTTATTAATTACTTATACTATTTTAAATAGACCTAGGTTTTTATAATTTAATAATTTTATAAGAGAAGTAGTCTTAATATTCTTACTATTTAATATAATTATATCCTTAATCTTAAAATCTAGTATTAGTTAGTAATATTAATTTACTTATTCTATTAATTTTACTTATACCTATTTTAACTTTAATTATAAATAATCTCTTAATTTTCTTATTTAGTTAATAAATTTATTAGCCGCTTTTATATCTTATTTTATTCTTTAAGAGCTATCTTAATTCTAGGATAATAAAGGTTTAAAGTCTAATTAAGGTATATATCCTTTTATTATTATAAATAGGATAATATTAGATAAGATATTAATATCTAAGTTAGCTTTAAATTCCGCTATTAAAAGGGAATTAAACTAGTTATCTTAATTATAATTAATATAAGTATAAAGGTATTACTTTAGCGTAGTATTTATACTTTTAATTTAATTATTAATTTTAGGATAAAATACTATTAATAGCTTTAACTTAATACCTATTTGTTTATATAGTCTTTTCTAGAAATAAGTTATAAATTATATTCCTTAGATTAATATAATAGTAGCTAGATAACCTTTATCCCTTCAGACTTACTTAATAAAAGCTTAAATAATAGCCTTTACTTTCAATAAATCTAATGAAATAAATTTCTTCTTCTTTAAAAGCCTATTAATTATAATTATAATATACTTATATACTCTATTATATCTTATATATATAAGTAGAGGTATAATAAAATTAATAAAAATATCTTAAAAGTATTACTTTAACATTAATAATAGTCTTAATAAACCTTATTTACTTTCCTTATATACTTTAGATCTTTTATAGATATAATAGCTTCTTATATATTAAGTTATTATATTTATTATTTAGGGCTAGTAGTAGTATACGCTAACTCTTTTATATCTTAAGGATCTATCTACGTAGCCTCTAGGTACGGATTTATATATTTTACTTATAATCTTAGTATAAAGCTCTAGTTTATCTAGAATATATAATTATTTATATATATATAGTAGTTCTTTATAAACTTTATAATTATTAACTTTTAATCTAAGGCCTTCCTTAATTAGATCTTAAGGTAATCTCCTAATATCTTAAGATTTAGCTTATATAATTCATTAGCCTATCTTATTATCTAGGTAAACCTCTCTTATAAGGTATATAATAGTTAACTTAATAATAGGGTTATTATAAGGATAGTATATAATAACGTAACTACTAAGTAACTTAGATAGTATATATTTTAAACTCTCTATTCTATAAGTACTAAGACTAATCGCTAGCCTCCCCTCCTTAAGGGATTCCCTTAACTATATATTAGGAACAGGGATAGCGCGGTACTATTATAGCGCTATAACGTAGCGCTTAAGCTATATTACTAGCTAGTTCTTATAGTTATCTATTAAATCTTCTAATAACTCCTTAATAGATAACTTAAGAGATATTAACTTTAACTCTTTATATAACTCCTTATTATTTAATACCTTTTTCCCTTAAGTTATATATTATATTATTAAATAAGAGACTTTATATTTTATTTTATTAAGTAGTATAAGTATAAGGTTTACTAAATTTTAGATACCCCTATTTAATTAGTATATTTTTAGTAACGTTTAGTTCTAATACTAGAATAAGGTATTATCTTTATTAGTAGGAAGATCTCCTATTTAATATTAAGGCTATTAGGTTTTATTCCCTATCTTTTAAGCTAATAAGTAATTTGGAAGTTAAACTTTAAGAGGAACTTAGTTTATCTTACTTATCTTCTATTTAATTATTTAATTATTATAAAGTATTTAAGGTTTTTATAATTAATAAATACTTAAATTAGGTCCTTTATAATAATATTAATAAGTTCTAAATACTATTCCTTAAAAGCTTAGATAATAGCTAATAATTCTTTATTATAAATCTTATAATTATACTTAGCTAATACTATTTTCTTAAATATATATATTATACGCCTTAGGATATTATTCCTCCCTTTCTAAGAGAGTATTACTATTATAATTTAATTTAAGATATTAGTTTCTAACTATATTTTTAGATTTAAGTTAAAATATACTAAGATTAGGGCTTAAGTAAATATAAGTTTAAGCTCTTTAAATACCTTCTATTATTTATTATTAAGAGCTTATAGTAATATAGAATTCTTTTATTTATCCTTTATTAGATTTAATAAAGGTAAGCTAATTTTTAAGTAATTATAAATAAACCTCTTATAAAAGTTAGTAAACTTAAGGAATACTTATATATCTTTAATATATTAGCGGATTTTCTAGTTAAGAATAATATTAATCTTTTAAGGATTTTATTATCTTAAGGCCCCTAATTATTATAATTAGTCTAAGTTCTTTAACTTCCTTAATATAAAATTAGTATTTATTAATATTTAAGTATAACCTAGTTTATTATAACTTATTAAGTACTTTTCTTATATATTCTTTATATTCTTCTTTAATATTATTATAAATAAGGATATTATTTAGATAAGTAAAGTAAAATATATTTAAGTATTCTTATAAGATATTATTAATAAAGGCCTAGAATATACTTAATATATTATATAACCTAAATAATATAATTATATACTTAAAGAGGTTATATTTTATAAGGAATACTATTTTTTATTTATAACCTTCTTTTATTTAAATCTCGTTGAATATTATAATAATATTAAATTTAGTATATTATTTTACTTTATAAAGCTTTATTAATATCTCCTTAATAAGTAGTAAGATATTTTAATTCTATATTATTAATATATTAAGAGTATTATAATTAATATAAATTTAAATACTACTATTAGACTTTTTAATAATAAGGATTAGAGTAGTATATAATATTATATTAAGTCTTATAAAACTTTTAATTAATATCTTATCAATATATTCTTTTATTATCAAGGCTTAATCTCTTAATATTTTATAGGCTTTCTTTATAGGTAGGTTAATCCCTAGTTATAAGTTAATAGTATAATTAATAGATTAATAAGGAGGGATTTAATTTACTTATATTAGGTTTTAAATACTTATTTATTTATAGTAGATCTTTGATACCTTTCCTTTAAAGTTAATAAAGGATAATAGGATCTCTCCTTATCTTTTTAAAAAACTTCTTATAATCTTTAAGAATAATTATAGTTATATTAATTATAAAGTTAAAGCTATTATCTTATTCTTATTCTAGGGTTTTTAAGCGTTTAAAATCTATTAATTATATAATAAGAGTTTAGTTTTCTTCCCTTTTTAATAGCTTAATAAATATATAGGCTAATATCTTAATAATATCTTCTTAGGAGGATATAAGTTATTATACCTTTAATTATAATCTATTACAAATTATAATAAGATATAAATTATATAGATAATTTAATTTATAATAATTAAAGGTAAATATTATAAATTAATCCTTAAATAAGAGTTAAGGATTATATAATTCTAATTAAGTTATCCCTAATATAATATTAGATTTATAAAGTAAGATTATTAAATATTATAATTTATTAATATAACCTCTTAATTCTAGCTTAACCTTTATAACTTAGGTTATTAATAGAACCTCCTTATTATTTATTAATTTCAATTAATATAACTTATTTAATTATATTATAGGAAGTTTTTATTATCTTATAAAGTTAATATTTATAAAGCCTTCTATTAATATACTAATATCCTTAAGGTATTTAACCTTAATTATCCTATTCCTTATATATACTTTTCCCTTAAGATCTAATTATTAACTTTATTATAATTAAGGTCTATTTTCTATATAATATAAGGATAGGAGGATAATTATAAATTTAATACTATTTATTCCTTTTTAAGCTAGTAATGATTTTAGCTCTTTAATCTTTATATATATTTAGGCTTCTACCTTCCTAGTAATAACTTTATTAGGGAGAATTAGTTTCTTAATTTATTATTAGGTAACTTTACTAAGGGTCTATTAATATCTTTAACTCTTAGCTAAGATAGATATATTGTAATTATTTTATATATAATAAGGGCGTCTTAGTTAAAAAATAAATAACTAGGTTTTAAGTATTCAAAATAATATCCTTAGCTCCTTAATATTTTAATATAATACTTAAGATATTAATTAAAAGTTACCTTCTAGCTTATTCTTAAATTAAGTAAATTTAAGTTATTATTACTTAAGTTACCTTCTTTATTCAAGGGGGATATATATATAATCTTCTTTTCTTCCTTACCTCTCTTTTAAGGGCGAGTTTCTTTATTAATAATTATTTATATATTAAGATAGTAAAGTTATATTATAAGGTATTAAAAGTTAAGTAAGATAATTCTATTTATAATCTTATTCTTAAGACGATAGGCTATTGATTATATTAGAAAACCTTTCTTTTAAGAGTTTATTAATTTAAGGGGTATAATCTAAGCTATAAACTATACTAAGAAGATAGGAAAGATCTCTTTAAAGTCTTTAACTGTTATAATAAAAAAAGGATTTTAAAGTTTAACTTTAACTCTACCTTCTTAATTATATTTAATAAATATACTAACTAAGACTAGTAATATTTCATCTATTAATATATAATAATTATCATTAATAATATTTACTTTATTCTTAATAATATTAAAGGTAACTCCTTTATAATAGTCTTAGATATAATTAATCTTTACTTATTCTTCTTTAAATAATTTATAATTATATTAGAATTTAGATATTAAATATATTCTCTAGCCTTCCTATTTATTACTTCCTTTAATACTATTAAAATCTATACTATTAAGGTATTTATTATTAGATTTACTTATATTAATATAATTAGTATAAGGAGTAATATAATAATTGTACTAATCATAACTACTTAGATTCTATCTATAAAGATATAGGATTAGGATCTTATTTACCTATATTATACTACAGTCTTATACTATCCTACATAGGATATCTCGTAGGATATCCTATATCTTTCTAGCTAGTACTTATAAGTCTTTTATTTAGGTATTAAGAGTTTTATCCTTATAGTAAAAAGTATCTAGCTAAGCTTATTAGTCTTAGAGCTCTTATTAATAAATAATATTAAGTATATCTCTTTACCTCTTAATAGGATTTTATAAGAGGTTAGGTATTTCCTAATTTATTATTCTTATTCTTATTATCTTCCTCTTTATTAGAGGTAATTATATCTTAAGGGGGATAATAGTTAATTTATAACTTATTAATCTTTACTATTACTAGTCCTCCTTTAGCTATTATTATAAATTCATTAAGATACTCTACTAAAATATAGCCTAGTCTATAATAGATAAAGTAATCATTAGTATTTATATCTACTAGCTAGAAAGATATAAGATAGTATAGGATATAAGCCTTCCTAGCTATCTTATAAAAGGGGATAGATTTAAGGGTTTTAGTTCTATCCCGTTATAAGATAGTATAGGTTTTCGTAGGATAATCCTATAAGATAGAATATTTATAGGATATCCTATAATCATTAAGAGGAGCTAGGTATCTATATAAAAGATTATATTAAGTAAATATTATAATTAAAATAATAATTAGGAATTATATATTTTAAATATTACTTTAGTTATTAAGTTATTATATATAATAAATGAAGTATATTATTATACTTTCTAAGTCCGCTAATTATTAGGAAGTTTAGACCTTATATTCTATATTAGAGCGAAGAATCTATAACTATAAGTATATATAATATATAAGTATAACCAAATATCCTTTTATTATAATATAATACACTTTATATATATTATATATAGGTTTAAAACTACTATAATTATTAGTACTAGCTATATAGAAAATATATAGATAATTTATATTACAATATATTTATTAAAAATACCTCTATAGCTTCTTATAAGCCCTTAAGGGCTTTCCGCTAGAATCTAGTACTATTACGTAAATTAAGGATAATCTTATAAATAAGTCTATAAAAAGGGCCTTTTTAAATAAGGAGATTAATTTCTTTTTAGAAGTAGTAGATTTAATAAAGGATAATAGCTATTATATATTATTAATTAGGATTAATAAGTAGAATAATAATTAGAAAACTTTATTATTTTATTTCTATCTAAGCTTCTTCTTTATTGTACTTAAACCTAGAAGATTAATAATATTAATAAACTTATAACCTAGGACCTTCTTATTACCTATAATACTTGTAATACTTATAGTACCTATAATCTTATAAGGTTTTTATACTATTATATTAGCTATTATAAATTAAATAGCTTTATTAGAAGTATATACTACCTTTAATACCTAGGTAGAATATTAATAATTATTTCTATCTAATTAGATTAGGAAATATATAAATACTAGCTTATAAGTATAAGATATATTATTAATTATAAAAGGATAGATATACTTAAATTATAATATAATATAATAAAATAAAGAACTTTATAATAAGGATATAATATATATAAAGTAAGACTTATATACTCTAAGAGTTATATAGTTATATATATATAATATTTAAGGAGGTTATAAGTTAGATAGTTAAGTCTTTTAAATAAGATATCCTTAATATTTAGATTAAATACTTAGATTTCTTACTCTTTTCTACTTAAAATTATTTTATAATATATTAAAATTATTTAATTTATATTTGAAAAGATTATAATCAATTTATAGATTTAATATTATTATAAAATATATTATATTAGAATTCTATAATATAATATAATATAATATAATATAATATAATTATTATTGTAGTTAGAATACTTATAGAATTATTATTAGTAGTAGGAAGCCTTTATTAATATTATAGGATTAGGAATTTTAATTTTATTATTAATATACTTAATACTTTTCTATTTAATATTACTTAAGATTATAAAGATATACTTTTATTTATATTATTATATAATATATTATAAGGAGTATCTATAATTAATAATAATTATAATTACTTATAGAATTTAAATTTTATTATTAGTATTATTAGTATTAGATATTAATACTAAGGAAGAGTAATATAACTATTTTTAACCTAATTAGGAAAAATTAAATTTATTTTAGAATGGAAATAAATCCCTTAATTCTTATTTCTACTTAATACTTCTTATATATATTATTAAAATCTAGTTAAGTATATATAATTTATAATATAATAGCGCGCGGTATATATATCTTATTATTAATAATTATAATAATAGTTAGAACTAATAATCTTTATAAATATATATAAGGTAGTAAAGGTAAAATATTTAATAAAGTTTAATTTAATAAATTATAATATAAAGGCTCTTATTTTATTTGTATAATACTTTATTAACTTTTATAGATATTAAAGATAAAAAAGATAACTTTAATAAAGCCCTCCTCTATTACTTTAATACTTATAATAATAATAATAAGATTAATATTATATAAGGCTTAATATATAATATAATAGGTCGCCGCCTAGGTATTTAAGCGAAGTATAAGGTTATTAAAGAATTAAGTAAGAATATATATATAAAGCGTTCGCGAATACACTTAAAGTCTTTTATATTAAGTAAAAAGGTAATAGAAATAATAAAGAAGGCGGATATTATAATAATTAATTATATTATTAGGAAGTATAAGAAGTCTTTATTATATTATAATAACTTTATATAAGAGAGGAAAGGATAGCTCCTTTATCTTTAATAATTTATTATAAATTAATAATAAGACTTTCTAATTTATAATTATTATTCTAGGTATTTAATATTTTTATAGGATTATTATTAGAGTTTATATTAAAGTAATTATAAGGCGTTATAAAAAAATATAAGTTATTACGTATATTATTATTTATATTAATAATAGTAATAGGAACTTAATATAAGAAGATATTAATAATAAAGAGATTAAGTTAAATAATTTATATTTAGCTAATTCCTATCTAATTTATATATTAATTATATAGATCTAATTTTTTAAGTTACGTGTAAGTAAGACGCGCTCTATAATTAAATAAAATGTAGTATTACTTTATATTAACCTATTAATTAATAAATAATATATAAGTCTAGCTAATTATAATAGGAATATATAATAAATCTTAAAGTAAATTTATTTATTTATATTTAGCTAGTCTAGTATAAGTTAATATATAACCTATTATATAAGTTAAATTACTTAAACTAATATTTAAACCTAAGATATTATCTTAATTATTATATTAATAATTTATATTTATTATTTATTAAGGTATATTAATTCTATAATTCTAATTATTATTTTAATTATTATAATATATAATATTAATTTAGATAGAATAATTTAATCTATAATAAGCCCCTTCCTTCGCTATATATATATTTGGATTATAAAGAAAAGGCTATTTAGCGTAATATAGTTAGCTATCTTTAAGATTAATATTTTAATATTATAAATAATACGCGCTTAATCTTTCTTCTTAGGCCTACTTCTTAATAGCTTAATAATTTTAAGCCTAATATAGATATAGTTAATATTACTTAGATATATTTTTTAATTATTTAAGATTTTAAATAGGTACTTTAAGAGTTTAATTATCCTACGCCTTCTATTAATAAATTATACCTCCTCCTATAGAATATAACCTATTTCCTTATTTAAATAATTATATTTATAAATAAAATTAATTAAAGATTTCTCTTCTTATAATACTTTTTAATTATATTATACTTATTTAATTTAATTAATTATTCCCTCTTCTACCTATTTAGAGGTTTATCTTCGTACTAAGAAATGTTATAAATCCGCTTAATAAGGTTATTAATATCAAGGTCTTTATAATTATTAAATTTATATTAATAAATATTATCTTCAATAAGATAAGATAATTTATTAATTAATTAATAATAAGAGCTTATTAATAATTAAGCTTATTAAAACCTTGTAAATTTAGGAGTCTTTATATCTTTAAATAACTTAAGGTTATTAATCTTATTTATTATTTATTTATAAGCTTCTTACCTTTATTTATAAAGAATTTATAAGTATTATCTTTTAAGACTTATAATAGATAATATTAAGAGTTTTTAAATAAGGAAAAAGTTAGAGTAGCTTATTACTTTAATAAATAATACCTAATAATAACTTAAAGTAAGAGGAGAAAGAGATATTATTAATTAAATATTTCTTTATAACTTTAAGATCTATTAATATTATAAATAATATTAAATAATCATTTACTCTTATAAATAATATTATAATATTTAATATTATCTTTAAAAGAGTAGGAAGATAATAAGCTTATATTTTAATATTATTAATATATTTATAATAAACCTCTCTCTCTTAAGTATCTCTAATAAGATTTTTAATACTTATATTAATAGAGCTTATTATAAGTAATATACCTTTAATTAAATTAATTATTAAATTTATCAAGTCATATTTTATTATCCCTTAATTCTTCTTCTCTTTAATATATTCTTTAAGGTCTTTATAATTAGCCTTCTTATTATTATTATTAATATATACAAATATAATCTACCTTTATATTCTTTATATTTATAATTATAATTCTAATTATTAATAATACTTATTTAGAAAAGAAAAAAGGTACTATTTTTTATAATAATATAATATATATATTACTTAAGAGATTTATATTTAAGACTATTTAAAGACTTATATTATTTTATAATTTTTTAAATAAGTTTATATTCTTTACCTATATAATAATCCTCTTTATATAGAATATATATAATTAGGCTACTAAAAATTTATTAATATTTATTATATTAAATATCTATATTAAGATAAAATATATCATTAAAATTATTAATAACTTTAGCCTTTATAATTTCTTAAAATACATTTAAAGTAAAGGCTTATATTTATATTAATTATATAAGCTTTTATAAAAAGTTTATTATAATCTCTTTTATTAAATAATTAAATAATAATTATAGTATTATTAGGTCTATTATTTTTTATAAATAATAGATTTCTAATAATACTTATATTATAATATTATATTGATAATATTAAATTATATTTATATACTTAATATATTATTAGATTTCTATTATTAGATTATAATTAATTATATCTTTTATCTTCTTTTTATCTAACTCCTAATAGCTTTTTTATTACCTATTAGCTTCTAAGGATATTAATATTCTAATAAGTTTCGCTTATCTAATAGTAGTAAATTATTTAAATTATTTAAGAAATATTTAATATTAATAGTAATATTATTAAGGTTTATAAGTATAATTATAAGGACTATTAAGCTATTAATAATTATTGACTTTAGATTTTAAGATTCAATATAAGATCCTAGCTCTAATAATATATAATAGGTTTTATAGGTATTAAATCTTATAATCTCTTAAGATCTAGCTTTATTATAAGGAGCTAGAAGAATAGTAATATAACTATTAATAAGAAATATAGGGAGTATATTATATATAAATAATAATAGATATAAAGAAGAGAAGAAGCGTAAGGGATTTTAAGAGTTTAATATTAATTATGAAACTAGTTAAAAACTTAATTTAAATATTAATTTAAAAGCGGGGATTATAATACTTTATAAACTAGGATAATAATTAAGATTATAATTAGAAAGGTTAATATATAATTAATTAAATTACTTATAAGCCCCTAATTTAATCTTACTTTACTATTATCTAAAATTAGTAATAAAGTAATAAATATAGATATTATAATATAATAAGAGCTTAGAATTTATAACTTAAATTCTTTAATCTTATACTTAAAATATTAATTATAATATATTATTCTACTCTCTAATTAATAATACTTTATCCTCTTTTATTATTAAGAATTCTATAAATACTTTAATTATAAATTTAATAAAGAAGGATAAAATAAATCCTATTATATCTTTTAATATAAGTAGAAGGATAAGTAGCTAGATTAATAAATAAAAATAATATAAGCTATTAAGAATAAAATTAAATCTAGTTATAATTATTATAATATTTATTAAGGTAAGATAAAGAAGTCTAATAAATAAGAATATTTTTATAAATATACTCTTATTTTTAATAAAGCTTTATAACTTATTTATTATTATTATAATAAGATTATTATTTACCCTTTTATAAGTTATAATATTAATAATATAAATATCTACCTCTTATTTAAAGGATATATTAAGAAATTAGGTCTTACTTTTTTATAATAAATATTAATTATGAATAGTTACTAAGATAAGGTACGTTAATAATATAAATCCCTAAGCTTTTAATAAGTAAAATAATAATTAGAATTAATATATTACCTTTTATCCTAAAAGAAATAAAATAAGGATATAAGATTAATATTAAATAGGCGGAAATTTATATATAAAGACTTCCTTAAGTAATTTTATTATTAAGTTATAGTTATAGGTATACTATTTAATATTATTAATAATCTTAAAATATTATAACTCTTTTATTATATTAACCTTATTCTTTAATTAAACTTAATATTTATTATTAAGAACTACCTAATAATAAAGGTTAAAGAGATTAAATAAAGTCTTTTATTAAACTTATTTATAATTAGTATTAAAGTCTCCTTATTATTTAATTATTAATTAGCCTTAAATTATTAATTATATATAATAATTATAACTTTCTTTATTAATAAGAATTAGATATAATATAAGATACTCTTAGACTTTAAATATCTTAAAGGTTAATATAATAACTTATAATAATATAATGCTAATAGTCTAGTATATAAAGATATAAAGTAGAATTTAGGTTATAATCTTTATTCTTATAATAGATAAAACTAGTATTACTAAAATAAGTATTACCTTTAAGGAATTTTTTTATAATATTTAAAAGTTCTTTATTTAATAATTATTAACTAGCGTTAATTTTTATCTATTTAATATAATCTATATATAAAAGGGTATTTTAATATTACTCTTTCTACTAGTATTATTTATAGAACGAGTAGATATTATACTATTATATTAAATAATTTTTTAAAGGTAGGATATTAGATTTCCTATATACTTATTTTACTTTATAGATATAAGATAAAAGATCTTCTAGTATAAGTTCTTTTCTAATAATTTTACTTATAGTATAAGTAACTAGCGTATTTCTTTATTATTAATTGTTAAAATTACTTATTATAGGAGGTATATAGTAATATAATATTAGTCTTATTTATAGTAAGACTAATTCTTAAAGAATTTAGGAGGTCTTCTATAGTAGATCTCTATAAAACTTTAGTAGAAGATACGTAAGCCTTATATATTATTTCGCCGTACGGCCTAACTATATAAATAAGATATATATTAAAAGTATATTATAAGTTAGCTATAAGTATTATTTCCTCTCTTAAGGAGACTCGTCCTTAAGCTTCCTAAGGTAAAGTATAATTATTAATATTAAGATTTTAAGAAACCTTTAACTATAGATTTTTAAGATATATATATTACTATTATTAGGATTACGCTTATTATAATAATATTCATATAAATATAATCTTAGCGCTTAATATTTAATTATTATATTACTTAAAAATGTCTCTCCTTTTATAATTAATTATATTAATTTCCTTTTAAGTACCTTATATCCTCTTCTCTTATACGTTATAAGTACATGTATATTACTTAAAGTATATTAATTATATAATATAATTTTCTAAAACTTTCTAATATCTTAGGTATTACTTATATTATAAGTACCTTAGCTATTCGCGTAAGTATAATTTATATATTATAGCTAAAGTTTAATTAAAAAGCTCGCGTTATATTAACTCTTATAAGATAGAGCCTAATTTAAATACTTAATTAATAATAGATAATATTAGCTAGCTATTTAACACGCCCTTTATAAATCCTATTTATAATAATAGTATTATTTTTACTTCTCTTCTACCTACTAGCCGGAAAAATATAGGATATCCTATAGGATATCCTAGGTAGGATAGTATAAGACCGTAGTATAATATAGGTAAATAAGGTTCTAAACTCCTAATCTTATATCTTTATAATAGTATAAGATAGATATAAGATAGGATAATTAAGTAAGATAAGATATCTATAAAACTACTTTATAAGATAAGATATTTATAAGATATCTTAAAATTAATAAATATATAATATAATATTGCTTAAAAATCTTTTAAAAGTTTTCATTATAAGGAAAGTTATAATTAAAAAGGTAATTAAAAAAGTAAATATTATCTTTTTAATTATATTTTTAATTATAACTTTCCTTATAATAAAGATTTTTAAAAGATTTTTAAAAAAAATATTATATTATATATTTATTAATTATAAGATATCTTATAAATATCTTATCTTATAAAGTAATCTTATAAATATCCTATCTTATAAGATTATCCTACGAAAACTTATACTATCTTATAACGGGATAGGACTAAAACCCCTAAACCTAACCTATTTTATAAGATAGCTAGGAAGGCTAATATTCTATATCATCTTATATCTTTCTAGCTAGTATAGTCTTATCCTTTATTAATCCTTTTCATTCTAGCCTTCTAATTATACCTAATAATTAGGCTACTTTTATTAAGGTAGATATTTACTTTTACTTATATATAATATACGTGAATAATATAAGTCTAGCGTATTAAGCTTATTCCTTCTTTTATAGCTATTTACTCTTATAGCGTTCCTCGCTTATTTATAAATATCTATAAGTAGTACGTCTATTATATAGATAAATTCAAAGTAATATTTAAATATAAGTCGCCGTATTTATACCGCGTATAATACGTATATTAATAGTATAGGTAATATAACCTTTATATTAGCCTTTAAAGATAAGAAAGTAATATTAAGGTATTATAATTATAATTTTATTATTTAATATTTTTATAAGCTAGTAGGTTTTTATTAATAGTTAGAAATATTAAAATTAAATATAAGATATATTAATTATTTAATTTAGATTCCTATTATTATTATCCCTATTTATAATAAGGCTATTAGCCTTCGCTAATCTATTAATAATATTAAAGATACGTAGGATTTAAAGGAGGAAGGAGAATTTATAATAATAAGTATTATATTTATAATTATTATTATAATTATAAAGATTAAGCTTACCTCTTATACTTAAGTTATAAGGTACTTAAGAAATATTAAGAAGCCTATTAATTTATTTAAGATATAAATTATAATACTCTATTTAATAAAATAAATTAATAGATCTCTTTAAAATATTTATATTTTTAAGTATATTAAGGTAAATCCTCCTATATTTATATTATATTTATTAAAGGTTATGATTATTATTAATAAATTATTTTTTAAGCTAGCTTTAATCCTTTAAGTTTAAAGCTTAAGGATAAATTTATTAATAATAAATAAACTCCTTACGCGTTATAGTTATATTACTTATACTTAAATAAATAATTAAATAAGTATTAATAATTTAATACTTAATACTTAATTCCTCTTATATATTTTCTTTTAATAGTTATTTTTTTTTCTCCCTATATTATCTTTTATTTATTAGCGCCCTTAGGGCGTTTTACCTACTCTTAATAAATAAAATAAGAGGGATTAATATCCTTTATATTAACCTTTAAATAATTGAATAAATATTATTATCTATTATCTTATACTTCTTATATAATAATATTATAACTTTTATTTATAATAATAGTACTTCCTTTTTTTATTAAAGTTCTCTTATATCTTTAATATATCCTTTGAAAATTCTTTTAAAACCTATTAATTATAAATAAAAGGATATCCTTTTTATTTAATAAAGTATTAAAGTTCTCTCTTTTTTATCTTTTCATTTAAGATTTTATTTAACTCCTATTATTTCTTATTATTAATAAGTTTTAAAGGTAATAATTTAAGTATAAAGGTATTACCTTACTTATAAATATAAGATTCTAAGAGTAAGATATAAAAGATAGAATATATTACATATTTTATTAATAATAATAAATAATATACTTATTTACTTATAAATTTAAGGATATAAAAAGGTTTAATAACTTTATAAAATAACTCTTCATTAAATTATTTTTATTTTAAATTCTTTATATTTAATATAATTAAATCTCTTTAATTAAAAGATATTAATTTATACTTTTTATTATAAAGCTTTACTTATATTATTTAATATATTTTATTATTAACTTAAAGGGTTTTTATATAATTTATAAAGTTTTTAGATATATTCTTTTATATTTAATACCTCCTCCTGATATATTTTATCCTTAGAATATAGGTAAATCTTAGGTTAATAGTTATAATATAACTTAAATAAATAATAATAATTCTATTTAATTATTTTATTTATTATCATAATAAGTTCTTAAGTAATATTTTAATATTTAATTTTAATATTCTATTTATTTATTAATTTATAGGTAGAATATTATATTTTAAAAAGACTTCTTTAAATAAGATATTTATAAGGTTAATTACCTTAAAATCTTTTTTTATAAATAAACAATAAAGTATTTTTATATATCTATTAATTATTATAAGAATTATATTATAAACGTAGCCTTATTATTTATATAAAGATAAGTTTATAATAAAATTTATTATAATTAACTTTTATAGCCTTATAAGCTTTAAAAATATAATTAAATTATTATATAATTAATGTTATTTTACCTTAATTCTTTAATAAATATTATAAGAATTAATATATTCTTTAATATTAACCTTTATACCTAATTAAGTATTCTTTTAGTTAAGGAGATTAAGTATCTTATCAAATTTAAAATAGCCTATTAAAGGATTATTATAATAATACTTTAATAGCTCCTCGCGGATTAATAAATCTTTAAGAATATATAACTTCTTATTATATTTAAGAAGACTTTAATTATTAAAAGTTTATACTCTAGCTTTTATAATATAAGGTTTTATTATTTTACCTATATATTATTAACTTATAAAAGTATCTTCTTATTAAAGTACTTTAATTAATTTCATTATAAATTTTAAACTTATATTATATATTATTTTATTTTCTACTATTATATTAATTAAAAAATATAAAATAAGTTATTTATAATTAATAATTTTAATAATAGGATTAAGTTATATCTTAATTATATTATAAATATATTAAGGTAATATCTTATTTATATTCCTTATAATTTTAGGTTAAAGGTCTTTATACCTTAACAGATATATTCTATTTAATACTATTTTTTAATAGTTAAATTAATAATTCCTAATACTATTAATTTAATAGCTAGAGCTAAAGTCTATAATTATCCTATATATATATTATATATTATAATAACTTTACCTTTACTATTAAAGGATTATAAATCCTATCCTAATATAATAAGTATATAAGCTTCTATTATAATATTAAAATAGAATTAAAAGGCCTTATAATAATTATTAGCTTTTATTATAATACAAGGATAAGCTTATTTATTACCTTACTCTTACTCTTATAATCTAGGCGCCTTAATAGTATATTAATTAGGTTTATATTATTTAATTAATATTTTATAATAAAATTATAGGTTAAGAGTCTTATTACTTAATATATTTATTAATTATCTAAGGCCTTTATATTTATAAAACCTTTTAAGTTATTATAATTTATAAATACTTTAATAAGATAAAAATTAACTTTTAAGTAATATTTCTATTACTTAAATATTACAATTATTAAAAATAACTCTTTATTATAAGTTTTATAATATTCTTTAATAGGTATTATCTTCTTACTTCAGAAGGTTATTAAATACTATTATCCTAACTATTAAAATTATAAAAGAAAATTAATTAATTTAAAATTAAATATATTAATTTTAACTTATATAAGTAATATAAGATTAAAATATCTTAATATTAATATATTAAAAAAATCTTAATAAAGCTTATTAAATACATACTTTATATAAACTAACTATTAAGTTAGATTTCGATTCTATCTTTTAGAATTAAATCGCTAAGCCTTTTAGGGCGTTACTATTAATAGTATATTTTATAATACTTAATTCTAACTTTTAGAATTAAATCGCTAAGAATTAGTAGCTTGACGCTAAATTTAATTCCTCGCGGTTAGTCTAACTTTATATTATTAAGTTAAATAAAGGGGCTTATCTTAATACCTTTTATATTACCTTTAAATAAGCCTACTAAAGGTAATATAATTTAGGAATATTAATAATAGAAATTTATAATAGAAATTTATAAATTTAAGAAAGATTTAAATTTTATAAAAACTTCTTAATTTTAATTTTAATTTTAATTATATTATATTTATCTTATATTAATCTATTATTACGCCTTTAATTACTAATAAAGGTACTAAAAACGAAGCGGAAGGGGAAGAAAGTAGCTGAAGGGCTACGTAAATACTACTAACTAAACGCGTTAGATAACGTGATCCTAGTAGAAAGGGCTTACTAGGCTACCTAGGAAGTAGAATATTATAGGGAAAGGAGATAATAAGCGGGAGTTTTTAGCTATAAAAGGTTTCTCTTACGCCCTACTATAGTAGGTAATAGTAGCTCCGTTACTATCCTACTAGGAAGGGGTATCTTAGCGTAAGAGACTACCCTTATTAATATAAATAATACTAGAATAGGCGTATAAATAATTAATTAATCACGCCTTTAATTAATATAATAAAACCTAGAAATTTAACCTTGATTATAAAAGATTAATATTTCTTTAAATTTATAAATAGTTTATATTATTAAAGTTATTTAAATACTTAATATATATAATCCTTATACTTTATATTTAGTTTTAAGTAGATAAGAATATTATTAAGGTAGATAATAATATTAAATACTTATAATAATTATAACGCGTATAAAAAATAATCTTCTACTTATCTCCTTTCTAAATCTTAATATAATAGTATATATCTTTAGGATTAAGTTTTATAAAGATCTTATTCCTATTTAAATAATTTAATATCTTATTAATTAGGGATAATAAATATTAACTTTTAATAATTACCTTATTTAACTTATAATAATTAATATATAAACGTAAGCCTCTATCCTTCTTTAAAATAAAAAGGAAAGGCGATTTAATAATACTTTTTAAATATCTTATCTACTCCTTTATTAAAGCTTTATCTAGATAGTATCTTAACTCTATTAATTTTATATTTAATAGATTATATAATAGTTTATAAGGAGGATTACTAATTATATTAATAATATAATTACTCCCTTAATAAGATAATAGATTTCCCGCTTTATCGATTAAAAATATATCTAAGAACTTACTAAATTTAGAGGATAATATCTATAATTTAATTATATATTTTATACTTTAATTTATTATATTTATTATTCCTAAATTAATTTAAGTAGGTTCTAGATCTATAATATTAGAAATAAGGAGTATATAAATAATAGATTATTTCCTTAGGAATTTTATAAATTATTAAGGTTTATTAATTTAAAATAATAACTTATTGATTTTAGATTATTATTTCCTTATATCTATATTAATTTTAATACTTATTAAATATTATATAAGCCTATTAATAATTAATAATATATCTACCTTATTAATAATATAAAAGATATAAATATATTAATAAAATAAATCTTAATTATCTATAATCTAATAAATTATATTATATATTTTATAATAAAAAACTTACTTATTATTTATAAAGCTTAAATATAATAATTTTATATTCTTAATATATTTTAAGCTTACTTTAATAATATAAGCTTATAAAATAATATTTAATTAAGAATTATAATTTAAATATTTATTGTATTAGAAAGGAATATACTTTAATATTATCTCTATCTTATAATAATAAAGTATTAGAGGTTTACTCTCTACTCCTTTCTACCTCTTCCTTATTAAGTTAAAGTCCTTAATAGAGTTTAGCCTTTTCCCTACCTTTTACTTACGCGTTAACTTTAGCTATCTACGATCCTAAGGTTAATACGCTTTAAATTAAATCAAGACTTACTTTACTTAAATAATTTAAAGTAGTTAATTATATAATAATCCTTCTTATTATAATTCTATTAAATAATATTAAATAAGTTATATAGCTTAGACTTATTTTACCTTTACCTTATACTACACTTACTTAATTTACTTCCCCTTATAATATTATTTTTATTTATCCGCGGCTTCTTACTCTTATTATAATTTAATAGCTCTTGTAATATATTTTACTAGGCTTTTTTATTAAAAGTCTTTATTTTATTAATATTAACTTTAAAATATATTATTAATAATAGGAATTTATCTCTTATATTAGGAAAGGATTTATAGTTTATAAGGGTAATTTAAAGCTCTTTAATAAATTCAATATATAAATTTATAATATACTTTTTTTTTTTTTTTTAGGAAGTTAGGCCTTTAAAGATATTTAGTATATTTTAAATTTATAAATTAATTATAAAGGCCTTTAATATATAAATTTAATAGGAAATCTATAAAGTTCTTTTATATTAATATTAATAAGTAGCTTAAAATTACTCTAAATTACTTTTAAATATTAATATTATAAATAAAATATATAATATATTTATAAGGAAGTTAAACAAAGTGTATAAAAAGAATATATTATAATATTATATTTAATCTTAATATTTATAAGTACTTTTTTTATAGTAATTAAGAATAAGAGTTAATTTTAATATACTTTAGATAAAAATAATATACTTTTTAAATTTATTATATATACGCTTCTAATTAATATTACCTCTTTATATTAAAATTTATTTATTTATCTTAAAGATAATAATATTTACTTTAATATCTTATAATTATTAAACTTATAATAGTTCCTCCTACTTATATATTACTTATATAAGATATTTAATTAGGAGGGAAGTACTTTCTTTATTATTCTTTATATCTTTATTAAGATTACTTTTAATATTATTATATTTAATAACTTCTTTAAGATTAATAATTTTACCTTATTTATCTAAGGGAATAGTGTTACGGTTTACTCCGTCCGTAGATAGGATAGACCTATGATTAGTTCTTATAAAGAGGAGTATTAAGGAAGAGAGGTAAGTAGGCTTGTATTAAATAAGTCTAGTATAAGGTATTATATTTAATACTTAGGAGATTATTAAAATCATAATATAAGTTAAGTACAAAGCTCCTATCTACTTAAAAATATCGCTATCTATATAGATATAGGAAATCTATACTAAGAGCGTATAATTAGGACGCTTTATAGGTAAAGTATATTAAGTATAATACTCTAGGTACTCTATCCTCTAATTAAGGTAGATACGTCTATTTAATATAATCGCTATATTAAGCTAGGCGAGTATATTTTACTACGCGTTCTAACTAGACCGCTAATATATACTTCTAATTATACCTAGATTATAATACTAGGTTCCCCTCCTAAAACCTTCGCCTTAAAGGTTTAAGTATATCCTTATTATACTACTTTTTAATAAGTAATTATTTACCTCTCGTCGCCACGACCTTATTTATAAGTCGTAGTTTATACGTATTATAATACGTCCTTATTTATCTTATTCTAAGAGTAGGAAGAAGTATCTATTAGGGGAGTTTTCCAAGAAGTACCTTAAGTGTATTAAGGTAGGAAAGGAGTATAATTTATTAATCTTACCTCTTATAATAAAGAGAATTTATGCCGAATTATTATAGCTTTAGAAGTAAGTTAGGGAAGCTTAGGCGAAACTATCCTAGCTTTAAAAATAGCTTAAGTTTATAAAGGAAAAGGAGGAGCGTCTTATTAAGATAGAGTAGCGGAATATTATAAAGTTAGAGTCTAAGGAGGAGGCGTAGGTACCTACTCCTAAAGACTTCCCCTTTAATATTACCTTAGAGTACGTTAATTTACTTAATCTTAATTAGTTAGTATTTACTTCGGGTCCTTTTAACTTTAGTCGTTCTAAAATTATTATAAAAGGTTCTAATAGTTCTTAAGATATTTAATAGGCTCCTAGATATTTTTTAATTCCTTATATCCTTTTTACTTAATTAAGTATTCCTAACCTTATTAGTTTAGGATCCTCTCGACTTTATATTCTTTAGTCTTAGCCTCGAACTTCTAATTTTCTTAAAGTAGTATTTTAGAATTAGCTAGTTCTAGTAAGGAGACGTGGAATACTAGGTATACTCTAGCGTTAGGTAGTAATTATAACTTATAGTTAATAGGTCCTTTAGGTTATTTAATTAAAAATGGTCTAATTTTAATATAGTCTAGTTTCTTACTTAATCTCTTACTTTTTAAGTTTTTTATATAGAGGTATACTTTATCCCCCTTCTTTAGCTAAGGATATATTTTTCTTTTCTTATTAACTCGTCTTTAAGTCTTATTATTAACTTCGCTAATCTTCTACTATATTTTATTATATAGTCTTTTTATATTAGATACTAATACTGTTACCTTCTTTACTCTAGAACCTTCCCTTAGTTTTAGAAATAAGTTGGCATGTCTCCTATAATTTATAAAGAATAGAGATAGTCTAATTATATCTAATCTTTTATTATTAAGCGCTAATTATATTATAAAAAATAATAAGACCTAGTTATTTTACTTATAATTAATATAGTATCTTAGGTATACTTCTACTATCTAGTTTATACGTTCTATCTAACTATCTATCTCTAGATAGTAGGTAGTTAATATCTATAACTTCATTCTAATTACGGCGATTAGAGTCTTCTAATAATAAAAGGTAAAGAGTCTATCCTTATCTAATATAATAGATTTAGGTATACTATAATCTCTTATTAGCTTATCTAGGAGTATAAACCCTAACTAATACGCTTTATATATTTCCTTATAAGGAATTATAATTATATACTTTATTAACTTATTAATGATTACTATTATTAAGTTAAAGGTATCCCTTATAATTAGATCTCTTAACTTTAGTAGTTTAATAATAAAGTCTATTATTATATCTTTTAATAGTATATCTAAAACTAGTATAAACTATATTTACCTATATCTAGCGTAGTATATAGACTTATTCTACTAGTATTAAATATATTCCTTAATATATTTCTTAACGTGTACGCGTAACCGTAGCGTCGCGTATTCTCGTTAAAGGAGTTCTACTATCTTAGATATTCCCGGATATCCTAATAAAGGATTATTATAATAATCCCGGATTATCTCTTTAACATATTTTTTAGGTAAGTACGTCTTTCCTTTATATTAGAGTAATTCTTATCCTAGTTACTAATTCCTTAATTATAATATTAAGTTATTATTAATATAGCCCTTCTTTAAGGTTAGCGTAATATCTTAGACTATAACTCGCGTAGTAGCTACTAAACTTTATATTAGTACTAGCGATCTATCCTTTTCTTATTTAAGAATTAGTTTCTTTATAATATCCTTAGATTTTATATAATCTATACGCCTACTTAAGGTATCCGCTTAATTATTATCCTTTCCTAGGATATATAATATCTTAAATTTATACTATCCTAGTAGTTCTAATTAATGGATTTATCTTCGGTTTAACTCCTTAATTATAGTAAAGTTTAAGAGGTTCTTATAATTTATAAAGATAGTAAGTTCTAAATAACTCTCTATATATACCCTTTAATTCTAAAGTATATATACTATTACTAATAGTTCCCTATTATAGATATTATAGTTTTATTCTACTAATAATATCTTTTATAAGTAGTAGGTAATTAGGTACTATTTACTATCCTTTTCTTAATATAAATAAGCGCTGATTATAAGATCTAAGATATCTATTTTAATACGAGTAGGTTCGTTTACTTAAAAGGTATAGAGTACTAGTAGATTTTAATAGGCTTCCTTTAATATTTAGAATGCTTTCTATTAATTTAAGTCTTATTAAAATCCTTTCTCCTTCTTAATAATATTTATAAGTAATAGTACTTTCTTTAAATACCTCTTAATAAACCTTTTATTAAAGTTTATTAATCCTAAGAAGCTCTAGACTAATTTCATATTATATAATATAGGTTACTCCGCTATAACCTTGATTTTTTTAGGGCTTATATAAATACCTATACTATTTATTATAAATCCTAGGAATTCTATTAATTCCTTATAAAATTCGTACTTCTCTAGCTTAAGGAATAATCTAGCTTATAATAGGTAAGTTAAGATATCTTATATATACTAGATATATTTTTCCTTAGTCTTAAAGTAGATTAAGATATTATTAAGGTAAATAATTATAGTACTATCTAAATAAGCTTAAATAATATTATTAACTAGTACTTAGTAGGTTACTAATATATTAATAAGTCTAAATAATATAACTAGGTATTTATAATATCTATATTAAGTCCTAAATATAATTTTCTATTCTTCTCCTTCTTTTATTTAGATTAAGTTATAAGCTCCTTATAAGTTAAGCTTAATAAATATCTTTACTTAAGAGAGTCTATCCTATAGCTCGCTAATATTTAGTAAAGGATATTAATTCTTAATAGTAATATTATTTAACTTCTAATAATTAATATATAGCCTAAGCTTTCTATCCTTTTTTAATATAAAGAGGATTAGATAACCTACTAGTAATTTAGATTCTTAAATAAATCCCTTTTTAAGGTTCTTATTAATATACCCGTATAGTATAGTAAGTTCCTTTTCTAATAATATATAGATTAGTTTAAATATTAGTTCCTTTCCTAATTTAAGCTTAATCTTATAATCTTAAGATTAGTATATAAGTAAAGCTTTTACTATTATCTCTTTTATAAAGAGATATATCTATTTCTTATATTCTTATAAGATATTAGGAGGTTCGTTATTTCCCTTAATAACTCTAGCTTAATTATCCAGCTAATCCTTACTAATATATATTAAGTTAGACCCTCTTCTAAGGTCGTCCTTCTTTAAAACTAAAGTGTAATAAGCTTTAACTAGTCTTTAATTCTATTTCTTATCTATCGCTATCCGCTGTCGGCGTATAGGTTATATATTAGTAACGTTTCTAGTATCTATAAATATAAGTACTCCTTTCTTCTAGTTAATTACTAGATTATATTTCTTTAATTAAGGTATTCTTATAATAATATAATAAGTAGCTATCTTAACTATATTAAAGGTTAGTTCCTTATAGTAACATTAAATTATTATAGGTAGCGAGTATATTTACTCGTCTATCCTTCCTATTAATAGCGTTAACCCGTCGGCTATTTATAAGTTATACTATTTCTTCTTTCTTCAAGTTAGTAGGCCTACTAACCGTACTAAGTCTTAAGAGGTAAAGTTTCTAGTTACTCTAGAATGTATTATTATAATAGTTCGCTAACTATTAATTAGTACCGGTATATTCATATATATATCGTACTACGTAGTATATAGGAATTACTTTAGGATTAATATATTAATCTACTTATATCTCCCCGTAATATAAGAGATTACTCTTTTCTCTATTTAGGAAGAAAACCGCTTATTATTTTAATCTCCTTATACTTCTTATATTTATCGTGTAGGTAAGTATACTACTCTAGTAAGTAATATTCTACTACGTCTAGGTTATACTTTAGTTAGTTCTTAATACTATTGTACTATCCTGCGGTCGATCCTAGAAACTATAAGTCACGTTATTTACTAGCTAAATACTAGTTATAACTATCGCTTATATAATCTTTCCAGATTATTCGCTTATAAGACGCGCCTACTATCTACCTTCCTAGTTCTATTTATACTTAGGAGTAGTACTTATAATAGTCGTTAGTATAGGCTATCTAATATATAACACCGTACTCTAGATATATTAAATTAAATTAATAGTCTTTAACGTAGAGCTTTTCTTCCTAATATATTTTCTCAGAGTATTTTCCTTTATTTAATCCCTATAATATAGTGGTATAAAATTAAGAGTTATTTAGAGCTTCTTAGCTAATACTATAGCGTAGTACTTCCTCTTCTTCTAAGCTCTCTTAACTTTCTTATCTATATTCTAAGCTATACTCCAGAACCTCGCTATTATCTAAAGATTCCTATTCTACCTTCTTTTCTTAAATATCTCGGAGTTATTATTATAATTAATCTACTTCTTTCTAGATTCTATTAATTAGGTCTTATAAAACTTCCTTAAGTTCTAAGCCTTCTTATCCTATTAGGATAGGATATCTTATAATTCTTTTATTAATATCCTAGAGTAATATTTTATAGTTTAATAAGTTTTTAATGAATTAATATACTTTTTATATGAATTTAAAATAGCGTTCTCCCTTTACGACTTTCTTTATTAGATTCTTTACTTCTACCTACTTAGGAGGTAAGTTAGAGTCGTAATTTTCTAGATCCTTAGAAGGTTCGTTATATAGAACTCTTCTTAATATATTTAACTACGGTCGTAATATTATATTCTTTAACCGGTAGTCTCTAGCGAAGTAGCCTGGTTTATTATAGCTATAATAGGTTACTAGTTTCTTACCCCTTTTAAGCTACTTCTTACCCCTAAAATTTCCCTTATCTTATTTCTAAGTAAAGTCTAGTTCTATTAGTATATATCTATATAGGTCGCGTTATTAAAATTATCTCCTTCCTAGTCTATTACTAGCGAAGATTCCTGATTATCCTATTCCGGAGGTCCTACTATTATATCATTTTTCTATTACTAACTTATAGAGCTTATTATTAACCTCTATAACTTCTACTATTAAAATATTAAGATTATTAATCTATACTCTAGTTCTTATAAGTTCTTCTTTAATATTAAACTTTAATCCGCGGCGGTATATTTATTAGTACGTTATTATCCTAGTCTATCTTTATTACGTACTATTAAAACTGAGTAGAATACTTAGTAGTAGACTTCTTCTAAGATAAGTACTAAATGACTTATATAACCACTTTATTTTTATTTAAAGGACTAAAAACTTATTAGATCTTAATATAAAATCGTGTAAAGCTTTTTATCTAGTCTTAGAGATATTTATTATCTAGATTATCTTTATCTTTAAGGTACTTCTTAAGAGAAGGATAAACCTACTTCTAAGCTCGTCCTCTTATATAAGTAATAGTAAAGGCAGGCTGTTATACTAATAATAAGGCTGATCCGTTAAAGGTAAAGTAGAGCTGAAGCTATATAAGCTAGTCTTTAAGCTTCTCTCTTTCACCGTAGTATAAGTCGGGTTTAGCGATCTTAGGTCCGTCTTTATTATCTATAGTTAGGCGTTAGGAGCCTAAACCGCTTAGGGGGGGGTCTCTACTCCCTAAGGTACTTATCCTAAGGGTACTTAAAGTATTACGGTTTATTCTATCCGTAAATAGGATAGACCTATAATTAGTTCTCGTAAAGAGGAGTATTAAGGAAGAGAGGTAAGTAGGCTTATATTAAATAGGTCTAGTATAAGGTATTATATTTAATACTTAGGAGATTACTAGAATTATAATATAAGTTAAGTATAGAGCTCCTATCTACTTAGAAATATTACTATCTATATAGATATAAGAAATCTATGTTAAGAGCGTATACTTAGGACGCTTTATAGGTAGAGTATATCGAGTATAATACTCTAGGTACTCTATCCTCTAATTAAGGTAAGTACGTCTACCTAGTATAATTATTATACTAAGCTAGGCGAGTATACTTTACTACGCGTTCTAATTAAACCGCTAATATATACTTCTAATTATACCTAGATCGTAATAAATAGGATTATTATTAATAGAATTTAATAATTTACTTTTACCTTAATTATATAATTATAGCGTATTACTTATAAACTTATTAAAATAAGTTATATTAATTATAATTAATAATAGATTACTATCCTTAAATAAGTAAAAGAATTAAAATTTTTAAAATTTTTAATTATAAGAGATATATAATAATATAATATTAATCTTATTTATATTAATCTTATTTATATTAAGATTAATTTTTAAAGAATCTAGGAGGTCTTTTATAAGGGATTTCTATAAAATTATAAGTAGAAGATACGTAAGCCTTATACGTTATTTCCTTGTATAGCCTTACTATATAAGTAAGATATATACTAAGAGTATACTATAAGCTAGCTATAATATTAATTTATATATAGTATAAGTTAGTCTTAATTCTTTATTAGTATTATTAGTAAGATTTATACTTATTTAGAATATAGACTATTAGTTAGTTATTTTACCTTACTAATTAATAAGAGTAAATTAGAATAAGCTAGTTATAGTATTAGAACTAGCTTAAAGATAAGTTATAAGGATATATAGATTAAGATAACTAGTTAAAAAGTATAAGATATATATAAGATATAGCTATTAAGTACTAGTAACTATATATACTAAGACCTTATACTAGCTACTTTAGATTTAGTATAATAATACTATATAATAATACTTAGATATAATACTTAGGTATATTAGGTATAATCCTAATATATTACTTCTAATATAAGTAAAAGATCTAGATAGTTTATAAGCCTTATATTAATATTATAATAATAAGTTATATTATTATTATTAGAATCCTTACTATTATAAGAAATAGTTATCTTATTATAAGTATCTTATTAGTCTTTTACTAGCTAATACTCCTTAACCTATTTTATATTCCTTTACTACTACTTCTTAACTTATATTATATATCCTTTAGTTAATACTTATATATCTATTAGAGCTTAGTTATCCTTGTTAATATTATTAATATTATTACCTCCTTTTCTATCTCTTTTATTACTATTATACTTACCTTACTAATTATAATCTCTATAACTATTACTACTAACTATTATAACTATAATAAGCCTATTAACCTCCTCCTTAATAATATAATTAAATTATAAAATATTCTTACTAGTACGTAATAATAGATAAGAGCTAGTAAGAAGGAATATATTAATAAGGGAAAGTAAAGGCCCTAACTTAAGTAGTTTAATAGAATAAGTATAATATAAGACTTAAGATATATTGTAAAAGTATATATAACCTTAATAATAATAAATTAAGATATTATAAGTTAATATAATTATAATAGTTAAGTATTATATAGATTTATAAATAAATTTAAGAGGAGGATTTTTTAATATTTAGTATCAAGGTTTCCTAACGATCCTGTATACGCTAAATGATAAAATCCTCCCGACGTTACCGATTTAGCGTATTCAAGACTTATCTTAATTCTTGGTATATCCGATCTAACTCTTACATAGTATAGAAACTTAAACGTTAGTTTAATAGGTCTAACTCGTAATTAATATAGGTAGATGTTAAGTCTTAGGTATTACGAGTCTACGTTATAGAGAAGCGTATAACTCATAATCGGCTACACTGAATATAGTAAGATTTATATGAATAGAATCGCTGCACTTAGCTCTACAACATTTGTATAAAGATTCCACTCACAAAGCTTCATGCAAAATACGACTTCCCTGCCAAGACTAAGACTCGCTTAGCCAATCTTAGCGCCGATCACTCCCACCCAGCTGCCAGCACCGCGAAGTCCCAACTCTCAAGCACCCAAAACGCCCATCCACCGCCGAAGCTAAACCCTCAATCTCACTGCGACAGTTCCAATCAGACCAAACTATCTTGCAGCGTCCCAATCATGGCCGACGCACCTCGCGGCGGCGGCGCGGCGCGCGGAGGAGACCGCGGCGGATTCGGCTCACGCGGTGGAGAACGAGGCGGTGATCGTGGACGCGGACGTGGAGGACGACGTGGACCTCGTCGCGGAGGCAACAAGAGCGAAGAGAAAGAGTGGCAGCCTGTGACGAAGCTGGGACGTCTGGTGAAGGCCGGAAAGATAAAGAGCATGGAGGAGATATATCTGCATTCGTTACCGATCAAAGAGTATCAGATTGTGGATTTCTTCTTGCCAAAGTTGAAGGACGAGGTTATGAAGGTGATTGGATACCCTTTCTTGACCCCTCACCATAATCAGCGGATAGAGAGACAAAGAGACAGAGGATTGATGGCTGATTGTATATTCTTTCGATCCACAGATCAAGCCCGTCCAGAAGCAAACCCGTGCCGGTCAACGCACCCGATTCAAGGCCATCGTCGTAATTGGCGACTCCGAAGGCCACGTCGGACTGGGCATCAAGACGTCGAAAGAAGTAGCCACAGCCATCCGCGCCGCCATCATCATAGCCAAGCTTAGCGTTTTGCCCATTCGACGCGGATACTGGGGCACATCACTAGGAGACCCTCACTCGCTACCGACAAAGGAGAGTGGGAAGTGTGGCTCTGTTACCGTCCGTGTAAGTTGCCCACGCTCTGCCCAATATAAGTAGCCCAGAAAAAGCACCATCGCTGATGGTGGCACTATACAGCTCATCCCTGCCCCCCGCGGAACCGGTCTCGTCGCCTCTCCAGCCGTCAAACGCCTCCTTCAACTCGCCGGCGTCCAAGATGTCTACACCTCCTCCGCTGGCTCTACAAAGACTCTTGAAAATACGCTCAAAGCTACGTTTGTGGCTGTAGGCAACACCTACGGTTTCCTGACACCGAATCTGTGGAAGGAGAACAAGCTTAATCGGAGCCCGCTGGAAGAATTCGGTGATGTGCTGAGGGAGGGGAAGAGATACTAGGTCTGCATCAGCAAGGATGGAATTAAGGTACCTGGTTGCAAACCAGAGCTATGATGCGGTAACATGAAATTTATCAGCAATCACATTGAATGCTCTGCATACAATTGGACTGTTTCGACAGGCTTCCATGGTTTATGAACAAATACTGATATTGCCTAACATATCTCACAGCATTGCACATTCTATCGGGCTGTTCATCGAATTACTCCCAATAAGCATCTACAATAACAGACCCCCAACAACCCTACCACTCACTCGCCCTCGCCTCATCAACAGCGTACTCAACATCCGCCAGTGATCCTTTCCTTAAAGACAAAACCGCGGCATCAGACCCCTCAACCACCAGTCTCAACCCCAAAATTGATAATTTCCACAGACTCATGCTCAAGCAGCTCCCCCTTCACAACCCCCAACCCCCCCTCGTCCACCGGCACCCTCTCACCACCATCCCCCCCATCACCCCCCATCCTCATCCACCACCCACTCCAAACCCCCCACCCCTCTCAACCCCCCCCCTCCAAAATCCCTAAAACCCTCTCAGCACCCCCCCCCCCTTCCACCCCCCTACAAACCGAAAAGAACAAACCTCTAGCATCCTCAACCTCCCTCTCCAACGGCCTCGGAAGCGCGAATTGCACCGTAGCAGGAACCGCTGGTTGGAAATCGTGTGACAAGGTTCTGTTTTGTGTCTCTAGACTACCTATATATATCGATGCTGTTAGCGGCGGGGGTGGTACTGTATGTTAGGAAGACATGAAGATGTTGACTTGCCGTGGATAAGGTCATGCTCGATTTGTGCGCTCATTAGGGTTTGTAGATGGGTTGTTTCGGCTAATAGGAATGGGGTTGATTCGGCGTCTGAGATGTTTGATGTGGAATCTTTTGGTCTGGGTGTGTCTTCTCCGGCTGCGTCGGTGTTTTTGGTGTTTGAATACTGCCCTGTGATATCCCGACTTTTGGTTATAGAATCGTTAGACCTCCTGCCCATTCCGTTCAATGCTTGTTCCATTGTCAAGTATCTTGGAACGCCCAAGGGGGTTGTGTCTCCTGCGTTGGTAACAGCTGAGCGCCGACCATTTGCCCTAACACTACTACGGCTGTTCTCTGTTGGGGATTCTCGTGCTTCAGGGAGAAAAATCGCGTTCTCTTTCGGTCGTACGGCCACACCGCCATTTTTGCCCCCTACAGCTAGGGACTTTAATCTATCTGGCGTTGTTCGGAGATGAAGCCATACATTGACCTCGTCGTAAAGCTCTAGATCAAGTTCCACGGTTTCTCCATATTCCTCCTTTAGGGTTTGTAGCAAATCCCTGATTTCTTTATGGCGCTTGGCTAAGCTATCTCTTGACAGGATGTTGGGGGATTGGAGAAATTCTCTAGCTTGACGTAATTTTCTGATGAATGTTTGCTCCGCCCGCGATGATTCTTTGGTGGCAGGCTCGTCGGAGCTGTGATCAATATTGAATTTTGTTGAAGACGGTGTTTGCGATGGCTCTGAGATGAGATCTGTATCCAAACCCATGAAAATGCTGTTACCCTCCCCTTTCTCGCTACTTGACGGAAGTCGAAGCCTAAATTCGTCAACTAAACACTTTTCACGTGGTGCTGGAGTACTAACCGCAAAGCATTTGGTGCCACATATGGGGAGCCGGTGGTCATTGTAGTACTCTGTCCTGCTAGTATTCCTTGTCAGTGGGTTTTGGCCACGGAAGCCATTGGTACTTACCTCGTGCCTCGTAGATCAGCCCACCACTAGCCACTCTTCTCGCATCAGATCGTGTCTTCATGTTTCAGGCGTGCTCACGCTCGCCAACTTGCCGGCAACTGTAGGACGACAGGGAAGTTCTCAAAAGAAATAGCCAATGAGTCGTAGAACAATGGGCAAACCCCACATTCCAAACATTCGCTAAAATAGATGGTCTCACGTGGTCAACACCGTCGTGTCCAGCTATAGCGCAAAGTCGGTACAGCAGTCAAACATATGGCTTGCTCTCAAGAGTCACGAAAACGGCAATCCAAAAGCTGATAGAAGATACAGGCTGCAGAATCCAGCGGTGGAAGTCTTCAAAGACAAGCAGCGACCACGGCCACGAAGACGTCTTAAAAGGACCGCTCGAAGGCTCTGCTTAGGCTCTGCAAGTACAAGGGACGACCTAACCCATGGAGCTGGAGACTTGACAGTTCACGACCTATCAAATCATGGAACACCACCTGAGCGCCATCCTGAAAGACAAAGATGATCGGAAAGGCCCACCCCCCAACCATATGATCATCATCTTCGATGGCGACATGGTATTCTGTTGAGCACCAAGACCCATATTAAAAGCGAATGCTCGGATTTGACCAGAATTCTGCCTCGAGACAGCACTTTGAGCGCTGAAGAAGCCCATCTATGAGATCCAGCGACGTCGTGGTCTAGCAGACTACCTGAACAAATACCTCCAACAAGTGAGCTTCATTGTGTGTAGTATGATTAATGTCAGCCTATGCTACCTCGCCCACGGTGTCACAACTCTTCCAATCACCTGTAATAGATGCTTTTCCTGAGAAAGTTGCCCCGTGAGGAACTAAGTGGCCCATTTCTCACCTTTGTAAAGCGGTTCAATATGCCAAATTCAGCTCGGCATGCCCGAGCCGGTGGGATACACTGGAATCGAAGTGAATGTAGTTGCCGCGCAAAGAGACCACCGAACTTCATTTGCAGCACAACGCCACCTAAATCTCTACAACACCAACGGAGAAGTATCGGCAACGATTGTAAGTCATCATTCCAAAATCATCGGTAGGCCGGTCCTAAGAGACCAGAACCCGTCACTGAACGCTATCAATCTAGCTCAATCGTACACCCACAATATCTTCTTTCATCATACAAATTCAGAATCATGGCTAAGGAAGTAAAGATGAGAGATGGTCAAGTGAAAGACGAGCGTGGAATTTTTGAGGGTCTCTTAAGATTTGCAAGGTACAGGCCCAGCCGACCTGGAGTGACCGCAGGCCAGCCTCCAGCTGAGAACGCTGCACATCTCGAACGTCTGGTCAACGCTGGACCAGTCGCACCATACCCAGTCAATTCGCTTGTCATGCCAGAAGCAGAGCACGATGCAGCCGGCGAACCAGGCTCTCAGAGCTCAGTGTTGAGCGGGTGAGTGCACTCCCTGATGAGCAGAGAGTCGGTATATTCGCTTACAAGCGGATTAGCATTAAGCAGCACGATCGTGACTACGAGCAGGATCTCTTCTCAGGGCCCCATGTTGTCATGTCCTCACCCTATAGAGGGAGTCGATCAGGAATGGAAACAGACGGTATCCAGCCGCTCAGATTCTCGAAGGAAGCGCTGATTTCCATGGACCATGGCGCACACCATCTCGCAATGGACCTATTTCGACCAGAAAGAGCAAATGATGTGTTCACGGATCCAGTGTTTCCACTGCACGATCTCTCACCACTCTGCCTTTATCGCCAATTACGCTCTCTCTCGATAGTCGGCATGATGCAATCCTACCAGTCGTACATATGGGTGGTGGTATGGCTAAATCCTCACCTGACAGAGCTGACATTGGAGATGACGAGATCTGGTGATTGCTTGGACTCGGAGGCAATTAAGGAGGGGCGGCTTTATGCGGAGTCGAAGCCAACAATGCACGAGGTATCGCAGGGGAAGAGCAATACCATAATCTCCCAGAAGCTCCCCATTGTTAGCCTGAGCCTCACGAACTTTGTCATGGACGACCCTCCTTTCCAATGGTTCGCTGGAGACACGATGCGCCACTTGCGACTTCATCGATGCAATACTGCGGACTTTCGCTTGCCAGAGGAGCTGAAAGATCGGGTGATGATGACCATCACAGGATGAGCATGCGGCATCAAGAAGGCTGGTTGAGGAATAGGGAGCTGCGGAGTCCGAACACGCCGATGACGCTGGGACATGGTGTATAAAGCGAGAGACCTCGTTCAGGATCTCAGCAAATTAATCAAGTCATGTTGAACTTGATCCTGCACCTACGCTGCCCACATTGAGCCTTTGGTGCTTGAAAGGCGAGAAATTCAACAGCAACTGACTGGAACGCATCTCAGCTCCCACTCCTAGTTGCTCCTTGCCATAGATATGAAGCATGTCCTTCATGCCTAACATACATCTTATACACGTAGGAGACCCTCGATATCAGATGGTACTTGTCGGTATCTTGGGCCTAAGAGGCTATCTTGACAGGTCGTATTCGTGTCTTTGCAACCCGGGGATTTCAAATGCGAATGCCTGCTGCCTGCTGGGCATGGCGCTGCTAGAACACGGCTACGTCTGGGTTTGTGATACGCGGGTCAACCAAAGGCCCGCACATCCTAACTGAATGAAGACTATGAGTACTTCCCAACTAGGACATGAAAAGCCATGGGTCTCTCTCTATCATGCTACCTGTCATGTGGCCATCGCCGCCCAATACGGTTGGTAGCTCTCAGGTATACCAAGAACACATTGGATATCAGGCTGGAGAAGGTGGGAAAATTCAGGTGGAAGTGCCCAAGTTTGTCTTAGAACTAGCTACAATGATACTAGTTCCGGTATGCGGGCTTTCTTTTGAGCCGCGTCATGCAGATTAAGTCCGTCCGCTATGTCCTCTTAAAGACCGGTCTCCTAGCTAGTATCACTACGGAGTACCTTACGTACTAGGCAATTGCCTGTTACCTGAGAATATAAAGGCATCAAAGGCTTTGCAATGTATTCGCTCCACCATCATCCTGACTCGCGCCTGCCTCTTTCGACCAAGCTAAAGCTTTCCCTTCCGATTTCCAATGACGTTCATCTACGAGCAGCTCTTTGCTACAATTCCATATCCCACAGGCGATCACTCCGGCCAAACGGTCATTGTGACAGGCTCCAATACTGGCTTAGGCTTGGAGGCAGCTCGCCACTTTACCCGATTGAATGCAGGAAAAGTCATACTGGCAGTGAGAAGCTTAGAGAAGGGAGACAGTGCCAAGAAATCGATTGAGCAGACTGCAGGCCGCCAGGGCGTTGTTGAGGTGTGGCAGCTTGACCTCGCGAGCTACGAGTCCACCAAGCAATTTGCAAAACGAGCTGAGGGATTGGAGCGATTAGACGCTCTGGTTGAGAACGCTGGCGTGGCCAGAGACCAGTATTCAGTCTTGGAAGGCAATGAGTCTACCATCACGATCAATGTCGTCAGCACCTTTTTACTGGGTCTCATGCTTCTCCCGAAGCTTAGGGAGTCCGGCAAAACCTACAATACCACTCCCCGTCTTTCTATAGTAACGTCAGAAGTCCATGGCTGGACCAGCTTTCCAGAAAGGAATACTCCGGACATCTTCAAGACGTTGAACGATAAGGAGACCGCGAACATGGCCGAAAGGTGTTTAAAGATCTCTCAAAGATCGACATAGCGGCTAACGGTATCAGATACCCTGTCTCCAAATTGCTTGAGGTCCTTTATACTAGAGAGCTCGCGGCGAATACAGAACAGAGCAGCCAATCCGAAGTAATCATAAACCTCATCAACCCTGGACTTTGTCACTCCGAGTTGACTCGAGACGCCGGATGGTTCATGTATATCCTCAAGTTAATTCTGGCAAGGACTACGGAGTGCGGAAGTCGAACGTTGGTAAGTGGGTCAGAAGGTGGACCCGAAACGCACGGGCAGTATTTGAGCAGCTGCCAGGTGGCTAAGTAAGCCATGACTCTGCGAAAATCTTCATGAGAAGCAGCTGACGAGGCGACGCAGGCCCTCGCCTTTTGTTTTAAGTGATGACGGTGCGAGGGCGCAAAAGAAAGTGTGGGAACAGCTGTCTCGGAAGCTAGAGATCATACAGCCAGGGGTCATGGCGAACGTCTAGCGGAGCGCATGCCATAGGCGGTTGTTTTCATTGTCGACAATATCCAATGACACTGGGTTTGTGATTGGATATTTTTAGAGATTTAAGTACTGAAGTGACCTATGGTGTAGGGCATTATTTAGGCTTTGCAGACCTACCCACGTTGTTTCCTTTGGCCCGGACCTTTGCCCGGGACTCGTCCACAGGTGCGGCTCCCAGCGTATGTCTAACAACGCAATCCCAGACGCAAAGCTAGGAGCTGCACAGCGTTACCCGAACAATCTACTTTATTACAGCCAGAGACGCTCACACGCGCCCTGTCTCGGGCATTGTACTGGAGCTTGCGGAACTTCTTCTCCGTAGCGGACGCCAGCCAATAATCTAGTCAGTACGTATGATTGAGAATAGTGCGAGCATAATCACACTTATGGAATGAAGTATTTCAGTTTTGCTGAGTTTGGCTGCCCATTGTGTACAATCTATCACAATCCCTTGCAAGATATCCATCTCATTGATCTCGTGTTTTCTAAATCGTTTTAGTATACATGTCTGACCAAACTCCGGATAACACCCTTGGGTATAGGCATGTGATTAGTCCGTGTCATGGACCAAAATTTTCCGAAGTCACCAGCTCATCCAAGCACCAGTTCATGTCCATTGAACGCCAGATCATGCTCATGAATGCGTACAGTCTTCCCAGTTGAGGTATCGTACAAACCAGCCTAGCATAGATGGATCTCCGGCTCGCCAATAGGATCGGGGGAAAGCCACTAGTATTTACGCCGTCCTCGAATGTAGCACGTGTCCAGCTCAACAGCTGATCCATCGTGCAAGCATCCGCGTGAACGGCTTGTGGCTGGCTTTGCAGAGCGTCTCAAACTTTGTGGGGCCCGAACAAGCTTGTCACCCCCGAAAGATAGTTGTCGATACTGTTGCCAGACGGTGGCGTCACTCCACCAAGCCCTGGTTTTGCTGTCCCTTGGACGAGCGTCGCTGCTTGCTGTGTGCCCACCGGCTCAGCTGTGACTGTGGCTGTTGCTGCCTGGAGGAGCGTCCCGGGCATGACGGTAATGTTCAGATGCAGTGGAGTCGACTTGATGAAGGTTTCTACTGAGGCACCACCCAGGAATCCTGTCGCTAGATGCTCGTCCGCGACGAAATTGGTCGTGTTCACTGCGAAAAGGGCGTCGGGAAAGCTGATGCTGAAGCACTTCGACGTTGGTATTTTCACGGTCGGGTCTGTTGGTATGTATTCCGTCATGTTGAACTCCCTTTGCCAGACTGCACCGGGGCTCATTGTGACGAAGGCAGAGTCCACAAGTTGGCCGTAGGGGTATGACGATCCGACGAGAGTGACAAGTGTGCCCGCTTGGGTTTTGACCTTCAGAGGCTGGTATGGATTTGCGTCGTCATAGAGGTTGTTCCTTGCCTCTATCGAATAGTTGCCTGTGCTGTTGTTCTGTATGGTGACCATGATCAATCCATCTGTCTCAGATCCAATGGGGGCGATCGTGCCGACGAATTGGCTAGCCGCGAATTGTTGAAGGAGAGCTGTGGTGAAGAGAGCGCTAAGAGCAATTGATTGGTACATTTTGATCGATGAAGAAGCTTGTGTAGAGTGAAACTGGTTTGAACATCGATCCATCGTTCCCATAGATCATATATACTGACATCGACAGCATGTAATTATTAAAAAGCGCTTGGCTGCAGGAGGCATTCGCCAGTGCGGCTTAATCTCTATGCATCGCGCTCCAGTCGCTTGAACTACACCTCGTTTCAAGATGACTTAGCAACAAGCGCGGAAACAATTTCAACCAAGACCACAAGACAGAAAGGCGCTGTTCAAGCTCAGATTCACGCGGTTGGGCGCTTCAAGCTTGGGCCGACGCTCGAGCGTTATTTCGGTCAGCCGCACTAATACTCGCTGTGCCATACCTCCGGCAGGGTTTGCGCCACCTATGCGCGGCGATGTGCCTTGAAGCTTAAGTGACAGATCCATATGCTTGGGATCGAGCGTCGACAAAGAACAATAGCCTATGGAGCTTGAAACTTTGCTAGCCCAGAGCCGTGCGTTATGCACACGGAGAAGCCTTGCGCTCCCAGCCAGGGAACCATAGGCTCCCTCTGCGCGGGTGAAAATTGTTAGAGCCATCGGCGTCTGTCGTGCATCCAGAGACCTGCCAACCAGGAGCTGGCCATCACAGACACCGGAGCTATGGTAACCGGCGAATTAACATGTCTGTTTCCAACACTTTCCCCTCTTCAATATCGCGTCTCCTCTGCCTGCGGCTGCTGCAACGTTTCAGGTATGCGAGACATGCGAGAAGATGGGGGCAATCCGATGTCCCAACAATAATCAGACAAATCAAGCGTTGTCGGTGCTGATCAGTTATCAATATCAAATGTCATCTGCTTCTGTCAATCCTTCTCGATGGACTAAGGTCGATAAGGGTAATAAGCGGGCCCACAGCGTGCACTCTTCTAACAGCAGAACGCTTAAACCGCGACGTCATTGCTAGAGTTATGCGAAAGTAGCCTCGAGATCGGGCCAAAGGATTACATGATGTCTGTCGTTCTATTCCTTCGAGCACGGCCAACCGAGCGTCGGAGCACCGTCCTCTGTGGTAATATCATCTACTGTAACTGGGAATAATAGCGTCTTTAGCTCGAGGCTTCGCTAATTGGTGAGATATGCTGTCAAAGGATTCCATCACCGATGAGCAGGACCCTGCAATCTCTGGACAGACCTATTCTGGGCCGGAACCGAGCGGAGAAAGCACAGGGCACTTCAGGCGCTCGACTTCCTTCCTTCCCTCCCTCCCGAGATCCATCATCGATCTCTTATACATGCTAGTGTGCTCGATTCGCTACGGTTAGAGTGCTAATTCGGGCTGGGCTGAGAGTGGCCATGGGCTTTGGATGAAGGTGATCTTGATTACAAACATTGTTGCACCTGGGAGCTCCTTGTGGCAAAAGTTCTACGACCTTGTTGGTCTTAGGTCATCACTTTCTTGCCGCACAGCTCGGGGAATATGTTTCTTCGTTCATTCTATCGACTCTGGACGTCGATGACCCTCACCCCCCTAGCGACCAACGGGCTGAAGTGAGCGGCATTGCTTGCAGCAATAGGACACATAATTCCGTGTTGCTCAAACGTTTGGAGCACGATCCTTGCAGCAACGCCCGGAGCATAAGGTCCGTCAACTCAACCAGCCCAACGCGCCCAGTCGTGTTTCAACACTCGCAATGCACTAGACTTTGCACCGCAGACAGGGCCCCATGACTCTAGAGCAATGAATTGGCGACAATGCTGCTGCTAGCAACACGTTTCTTGGCTCGATGTCTTTGTCCTCGTCGAGTTGGGGTGTTCGTACCACCTGCAAATCCTACGACATGGCCATGGCGTATGTACAGTGACCAAAGAGCCGCTGCACTACGACGGCAGGCTTCTACAACTAGTTGATACAGTGCGGTTGAGATCAAGGCCTGAACCTCCCTAGCTGCGAGCTCGTGCCTCGTCTTCACCAGCATACAGAGTGATGCGTTAAATACGTTTCATTGTTTACTAGTTTTATGGTCAAAGACAGTTTACCATAGAAGACTGCGTCAGGAAGGAGTGAAATGAGTTGTTCAATTGACGCTATCTGTTCTGCTTGGTAGTAGACAGCCTTTCACCTTCTCTTCGCTCATTACTCAATTCAAGGGAGCTAGCGTAAAGTTGTACTCGTGAAATTTGGCCTCCGTAGTCTTGTCAGCTATTCAAACCTTAGCGTGTCTTGGTGTCATATCATGTCTCTACCTCTCGAAGTGTGGTTAGAATTATAAAAAACAATTACAGGAATCTCACGGAATCGCAGATAGGTCACCCGAGCCAGCCTCTACAGCTATTACACTCCTGACAAGAACCACCGCTGGCACATCTAAATGAATGTGCGAAAAACTCACCACCATGTTGTTATCGAAGAACAAGATCATATTCGAACCGGATCGTTCAGCTCGAAATGCTGCAATGATCTTCTCCATAGCGAAGCTGCTGACGATTTTCAGATATCTCCGCGAGCTGAACTGACCATGCACACCGCAGCTCAACAACGGATGGTTTCGTAGCACTACATCGTATGCTAGAAGAACCTACGCAGCGAATTCTATACTCAAACACCAGAGCATGATCTATGAGTGATGTCGCCTGGCAAATGAGTCTCCAGGGTCACCGAGAAGCAAAAGATCCCAAGAACGGGAAAGTGTCATTCCACCTCTTGAAGATCTCAAGATGGTTAATCAATCGTACGTTCGGATTCCTATGTTGTTCCCCCTCGTCTTCCAAATCTCTAGAAAACATTGTTGACAAGCTAGCTATGGCTATAATCGCAGCTCAGCCCATGCACAAGGCATGCGTGTGTCGCTAACCCAGCTGAAGGCTGTCTCGGAACATTCAAGTCTGCATATCAGGTCTTCTACACCCACAGTGTCTGTATATTCATCAATCTTCCTTGTTCATCCCGCAGCAAAATCCACGATCTACTCGCCACTTCCGGAGCACTCATTCTAGTATTGCCGAAAAGCAGGACTTCGTTTTCGAACTGCTCCAGGATCTTTGGTACTTCCTTCGGCACTATCATCTAGTCGAGAACCTCAGACCATGCGACTCTTCTGAAGTGCATGTCAAGCTATAACAACAAATTCGCAGTATAACGTTGAGCACATCATCGGCTCACTCAGTTTTTGTGGCTTCACTCACATCCTCTGCGGTGCCTTGACCGGGATTATCTCCTTGATCTCTAGCATTCATGTTTTGATTCACGCAACAGCAATTAGGAATCCTGGCAAAGAGATCAGGTATCATCACCGACTCATAGCTCGCCACCAGCCAGCTACCACCTCTTGCTGCAGAGTCATCCTCATGATAATGTCTTTAATCCCGATGCATACACTGGTCGATCTATTACCAGCCCAATTGCCTCGAGAGCCATTTATTTTCACCATTGGGCCGACTTCTACAAAATAGTCGCACTAGCCAGCTACATCATTCCTCCTCCCGATTGCCTATGTTGAGCCCAATCCCGAGCGCAGAGAAGGTTCCTTTGACAGACTGGAGCACCAAAGCGGCGGCAGCAGTCCCAAATGGTATCGGTGAATTTGGATTCTTGTATTTCAAGACGTTGCAATCTCTTTTGGAGTGTCGGTTGCAACAGATATCACACGAGCTGATTGGATACTTCGTGCCAATGTAGACAGGGTGCCTTTTACTCATATATGCGTAGGCCACGAAGGCCACTCAACATATAGACTCATGGCCAATCTACTGGTTTTAGCTTGTCAGACATCATTTCCGTCTCGGGGACGCTCGCTCTCTTGCGTCTCTTAGCGGTTCATAAGCGCCTCCGTTCCCAAGTCATGGAATGCGATGTATTAGGCAAATAGGCCCCCCCCATCAAAAGCATCGTCTTTATGGTTTTCGTTCAGCAGATTACGTTCATGATTCTCAACTCCACTAGCGCTCTGCCGTGAGTGAGTTCCAACGATATCTTAAAACGGCATTCCTGCGATACTCATTTGCGGCGGGATGGTACTCAGTTCTCTTTTCAACATCTGCGCCGACAGCGCCAGAGAGTACTTCGTTTCGAGCAGTGGTCATGGAGCTATGATAAGCCAGGGATTTGGAAGGTCAGGGTCACAATGCAGCTTGGATATATGAGATTTGATGATTGTCACTCTTGACGAGCATCAAGGTGACAGAGAACTCCAACACATAGACCTATCAACGTTTAGAAGTACTCTATATTTATGTTTCCAAACATTTAGAATCCAAACCATTTTCCACCGTCGTGGCGTATGCATAAAACATATATTCAACCTTAAATATTTACTTTATGCAAGTGCGGGGAGGCGGCGAAGCGGCCCTGGCGAAAGAGACGAAGATCGTCAAAGTCAATTCGGTCGTCGTTGTGATATGTGCGGAGAGTTGTCTTTTCTTTTGTCCTCAATTTGTCTGTCGTTTTCGCATCTGTACATATCGTGAGTTGTACCTAGTTGCATATAGAACTAAGAGCAGTTGACAAGGGTTTGAGCAAGTCAGTTATCGCGACCATAAAAACCGCCTCTTTCCGGACCCCGAGGATAATAGTACTACTCCAAAGTACCACCCTGACCTACCTCGATCACTGTCCATACATCCATCAGCATTCTCGCCAGCGGGCGTTCGGACAAGATGTCTGGCGTCCAGGCGATCGTGGACATCGTTGTTCGGGGAGCGTACCAAACAGCAGCAGTGACAACAGCGGCCGCGGAGACTGCACCGGCTTGTGCAACAGACAATGGCTTTGATGGAAGGATGGGCGTTCGAGTCTCTGCTATATTTGTCATACTGGTTGGATCTCTATTTGGTAAGCGTGACAGCCGTTGGCAGTGGTTTCGTCAAGTAACAGTGGTGCATAGGTGCCGCTTTTCCTGTCTACGCTGGACGACACCGAGGTGTAGGGGTGCCGGAATGGGCATTCTTCATAGCGAAATACTTCGGGTCCGGTGTCATCATCGCAACTGCATTCATCCATGCACGCATCGACCGCCCCAGCTTTCAGAGACATCCGCTAACACGATCCAGCTACTCGCCCCTGCCTGTACCGCGCTCACAGACCCCTGCCTCACCGGCCCCATAACCTCGTACGACTGGGCCGAAGGCATCGCCCTCATGACCATCTTCGTCCTCTTCTTCATCGAACTAATGGCCATGCGCTTCGCCACCTTTGGCGCCGTCGGGCACGCCCACGATCACGGAGGAGGAGAAGAACGCGAAGGCGGACACACAAATCACGCCCACGACCACACCCTCGAAGCCCACAGCACCCGCTCCCTCTCAAACGTCGGCCAAAGACACACACCCGGCGAAGACCACCTATCCCACACCCGCGAACACATCGAGCACGACTCCTCCCCCCCCCCAACCCCCTCCCACACCACCACCCAACCCCCCCACCACCCCAAACCCCCCCACGACGTCGAAGACTACGCCGCCCAAATGACCGCAATCTTCATCCTCGAATTCGGCGTAATCTTCCACTCCATCTTCGTCGGCCTCACCCTCGCCGTCACCGGCGCCGCCTTCAACACCCTCTACGTCGTCCTCGTCTTCCACCAAACTTTCGAAGGCCTCGGTCTCGGCTCCCGTCTCGCTGCCACGCCTTGGCCGAAAACGAAACGCTGGACGCCGTACCTGTTTGCGCTGGGGTATGGGTTGTCGACGCCTGTGGCGATTGCGGTGGGGTTGGGGCTGAGGCGGAGTTATGCGCCGGGGAGTCAGCGTAGTTTGATCGTTAAGGGGGTTTTTGATGCGATTAGTGCGGGGGTGTTGATCTATACTGGGCTGGTGGAGTTGATGGCGCATGAGTTTATGTTTAGTAGTGTGATGAGGAGGGCGAGGTTGAGGGTGGTGATGAGTGCGTTTGGGATGATGTGCTTGGGTGCTGGACTCATGGCTTTGTTGGGGAAATGGGCGTGATAGAGGGAGGGGGGGATGATTACTATTTTATGTGTGTGAGCATTGCATTGATAGCGATATGGCTTTGGCGGTTTTTTGGGTTATGTACAGCTCCATACTGGTCAAAAGTGCGACAATGCATTTCGGATATCTCTCGTCTCGCAACTTTTTAATTCTCAGCTTTCACTGGCACCACCCCCTTTCTTGCCCTAACACTCTCCTTTCGTGGGCCGTCATCAAAGTCTAATCCTGCAAACATGGCTCCCGCCTCGCCCATGTCCTCCAGTCTGCGCTTTTCAGGTTCTATATTCGAGATCGAGTAGAGAAAATACCCCACTGCGGCTGCGACGGCAGTACTTGCTGCTACAATCGTAGGGAGAAGCGCTGAGTCAGTTGTTTTGTCTGAGGAGCTGGATTCTCTGTTTGTCGTGGTAGTCGAAAGCCTGGTAGGGTCGGAAAAAGGAAAGACGGAGAGGATGCTGTGCAGAACAGTTGATCCCGCCGGCTGGAGACCTTGTTGCGAGGGAGCTCTCCACGGCAGCTTCGTCCGTGTCTCGCTCGTCTGCTCAACCGAATCTTTCAATCGCGCATCTTCCACGCTCACTTCGCCGCCGAAGCATTCCTTCACACCTCTCTCCACATACGCACACAGTCCAGGGTAGCGAGCCTTTATCCCGTCCTGCAGCCATTTCTGGGGCAAATCCGGCTTCAACGCCAAAGCCAGATATGCCAGTGCCAGACAGTCCAGACTGGAAGGCTTCTCGTCAGATAGTAGATATCTCTTGCCGTCTAGCAATTTCTGTAAAGGCCCACATGCCGCATCGACAAGAGCATCACATCTGAACCTCGTCCCACTGCTCTTCTCTCTCACTAACCCCGTAACGCTTTGTGTTGAGCTCCTGAGCCGTTCGGGAATGACGTCCGCTAGTCGTCTTCTATGCCGTTCGTCGTCATCGATATTGTCGAGGTCGAGGGAGGAGAGATTGAGGTGTTCGGTGCGTGTTTTGGCAGCTTGCCGGTGGGATGGGGGGATGTAGTACTGTGTTGGCCAGGGGAGGATAAGAGTGTAAGCGGGACGGGTGGTCGTGGTGTAGTTCTCGGAGGAGACGTAGAGGGAGAGGGAGAGGAGGGGTTGAAGATGGGTGAGGATATGGGAGGAGAAACTGGAGATATGGTGGTTAGTAATGTTGGATCATCATGTCGTTGGCTTGTTGTGTAGGTAGCGGTAGGGGAGAAGCGTACGCGGTGATATCTGCTTTCTGCTCGGAGCTGTCAAAACTTCGGTCTAAATCCCATTCTCCATGAGATTTCCGGCGTAGATGGTCGATAATATTCTGGAGCCCGCCAAGCACGACAGCTTCATCTTTCAGCGCAGGTAGCTCTTCTGTCACAGGGTGAATTATGTCAGCTACTTGGCTCTAGACCTCAGCTGCGTATTGGCATGCGGAACAGGGCGTGGTGGCTCACGAACTGGTCGGACTCCATCCGGCGTTGGAGCTGGCTACGAGGACCCATTGATCTCGTGGAAGCGCAAGGGTGATGTAGGCTGTTGCGGCTAGACATTGAGGATCAATGGACGGTAAGTTGAAGGCTGGACCCCAGACGTGTAGCTCGAGAACCATGCTTGCGATGGTTCCATTCGTTCGGGAGCTTGGGCAAAGAGCTGTTCTGGTCTTGGCAAAAAAGGATGACTAAGCCTTTAATGCTTGGCAGGATGCCTTTTGTATCCCATCCTATATACACCCTTCCCTCCTCTTCCTTTCTAAATCCCTCCACCCTTCTACTCCCTCCTCCCTCCCTCCCTCCCCCCAGCCTTCTCCCCTCTTCCCAATCATGCCGCCCATCCGCCGCTACCTCCGCATAACCCGCCACTCCGTCCTCGAAGTCCGCATCTACCTCGACAACCCCTCAGACGCCCACCGCTGGCTCCTCCCACCCCACTCCCCCGCCCTCCCCCGCGTCATCGCCGCCGTGCGCCCGCTCGTTCTACCCAAGCTCCGCGAGGAAAATGCGTTGAGTGCGCGCAAGGGCAAGGGGAGGCGGAAGGGGTGGAAGGATGTTGTTGTTGTTGAAGGTGCGGATGGGGCATTGCGTGTGTGTGTAAGGGGAATGTGCTGATCTCTGGATAGGCGATTTTGAGGTTTCGATCTTTTTGACGGAGACTTCGACAAGGCATTCTATTCTTCGGAAGGAGAAACGCGCGGAGGGTGAGGAGGGG
>JAABUL010000419.1_pt1 | contig 91305 bp, 159 predicted proteins | sample 5559151 | NCBI WGS metagenome assembly JAABUL01 (sample SAMN10711876, study PRJNA513368) | rock metagenome | isolation source: Antarctica rocks | place: Antarctica: Victoria Land, Pudding Butte sud | reverse complement strand
TGTCACCGGCAGCCCGCCTCCCGCTGGATACAGTGCGTCTTGGTTATGCAGCATCCTTAAGAGGATTAGACTGCAGGGTTCCGACCTGCCAGCACCACGCAAAGCAGGCACGGTGATGGTGCTCACGACGCCGGACGCGAACCGCACGATGCTGTCGTACCTGGGCACGCCGGCCCCGGTGGTGCTGGACGCGCGGCTCACGGCGGCCATCGCGCGCGCGCGACTCCTTGTCATCGAGGGCTACGTCTGGGAGATGCCCGGCGCCGTCGCCAGCATCACCGCCGCCCTGGAGGTGGGTCCCAAGCTAGGTGTTGAGAATCTACTGTCCACTGTATAAGGAATTCGAACAAGGCGGTTGTTGCTATGCATCATTTTGTCATGCACAGTCCTCAAGCTAGTCTGCTGCGCAGTCTGCAGCTGGCGCTCTGCAGCTTGCTCCTGCCAACAACAGTCGCAACAGCGCTTCTCAGTCAGCCGCCTCTTCTCAATGAGATCTTCAGATCTTGAGTAATATTTCACTCGTTCCCCTCAGGTGGCACACGCGCACGGCACATTGGTGGCGCTCACGGCAGGCGATCCGGGCCTCATCGCTCGGAAGCGGGACGACCTGTGGGGCGCGCTGCACGCGGGCGTTGACATCCTGTTCACCAACAAGTGCGATGTTCGATAACCACTGTCAACGTTGTTTGCGTCAATGGAGCTCGATGACGATAAAGTATCGACGGGCGGACTGATCTGGTGATGAAACGTCGGTTTCAGTGCGCACTGATGGCGCACCCGAGGGCTTTTTGGACGGCAAGCATGTCATCTGTGTTTTGTTTGTCGCATTACTCCATGCTGCAACTCACTCGGCACCTGTGGCTCCTTGCGCAGCGCGCATGGCGCTGGTTGCAGGCAGCGCCCATGCGCTTCTGAGCATGCCGCTAGCAGTTTCCGCCGGCGGCTACACGAGGCTCAACCCCTAAACCCTTCGTTTTTCGACCCTGCAGGTCGGAGGCGGCAGCGCTGCTGGACAGGGAGTGTACTGCGCGGGAGGCGGCGCTGGCGCTCGGGCCGCACGCCGACATGGTGGTCGTCACCGACGGCGCCGACGGCTCCTGCATCTCCGCGCTCGGCAGTCTCCAGGTGGGGCATCTCTTCCACTGGAACCTGGGGCACCCTGGAAAGAATGACTGCAAACCCTTCGTTCCCCCACGGTGGCACGGCAGAGAATTTGTGCCAGTCGCCATGCCAAGCAGGCCAGATGCATGCATGCTCTGCATTGGCAGGCTTCGCCTACCCACTGCCCCTGGTTTGGATCTCGCAGCTGGACAGGAGTGTATGTGATCGCAGTTCCTCAACGGTAAGTTACCGATGCATCTCGCGTCCTCGTCCCAGCGCCAGGCACTGACCTACACGCTGCTGATGTGATTGAGCAGGTGGTTCCGCCGCACTGGGCGGCGGACGCGCCGAAGGACACGTGCGGCGCGGGCGACGCCTATGCAGCGGGCGTGCTGTGGGCCTACCTGCGCGGCATGGGGGTGGCTGCCATGGGCCGTGCCGGCGCCCGCGTCGCCAGCCAGGTGAGAAGTGAAGTCGCCGTGCTTGTGGGAATGAAGCTCCGGACTGTGCAAATGCACATGAGCTCTGTTGGGGCAGCTGCGCAGTCCTGTAGTGTGCGCCATGTTATGTTCTCCACTGGAGTCGCTCATGGTGCGCATGCTGAGTCGTCAGGGCCAATCAGAGTGCATCAGCTTAATCGCAGTGTATCAGCACTTCACTTCCAGGAGCTGACGCCCTGCATCCTGTGCTGCCTGCAGGTCATCTCCAGGCAGGGTGCGACGCTGACGATGGAGGGCGCGGCGGCGCTCGCGCAGTCGCTGCCGGCGGCGGAGGCGTCGCCCGCGCTTAGCAGCCTCAGCAGCGCGGACATGTGGTGACGGCCTCACGGTCCGCCTCTGGGGTGACAGCTGGCGACTTCACAAACTCTTCAATAACGCTGGCTGAAGAAGCGCCTGGGGACACTCACAGTGCCCGGGAGACGGATGTGGCCGGCTGAAAAACCCTTTTGAGCCGCCGCGCCATGCGGCATCAGCAGCTGGCTGGCCGCCCCGCTCTGCCGGTGGCGCGCCAGGCAGCTTCGATTTTGGAACCAGCAACTATGAACCTTGACACTTCTTCTCAGACGCTTTTTGCACCTCTCACATTGCAGGCAGAAAGTTAGTACCTAGACAGTTTCGTAGGCAGTTTGCTCAGACGTGAAGGGTCTCCTTGTATCTCTTGTGGGTAGGCAGTTTGGTGTGACGGCATGCTGTCTCTAGGTATCCTTCAGACTCAGCACGGTGTCTGACAGCAACTTGGATAGCACATGCCAACAGACACCGGCCAGCACAGCCACCAGCAATTCCAATGGCAGTTCGCAACTGCAGTCCTGTCCAGACTGCCGTCAACCCAATGCAAGCAGCCGCTGTGCATCTTAGCAGCGCTGGTTGCGCCAACCCCAGCTCAGAAGTGCTGGAAGTGGAAGTGCGCATTGCCAGGCCAGCCCCCAAAGTTGGGATGCCCTGGGTGCTGCTGCTGATGGTTCACCTCTACATCTTCCCCGCGGTCATACCTTCGCCGCTTCTCGTCATCCGACAGCACCTGCGAATGACACCGTCAACTTTCGACTTTGGAAGAAAATGGACAGAACTGTTCATGCCGTGCACAACTGGTGATGCTGCTGGACCATCTGCAGGGTGTCCGGCAGCTGCGCTCGCGCAACTCGTGGCCCTGTGCGTTTCAATTACTGGTGGATCCTTGAACCAGGGACCCCTGAACCAGGGACGCCTGAACCAGGGATGCACCTCGTACGCCTCAGCCAGGTCGTGGAACTGCCGCTCCGCTGTCTCCTTGCTGATGCCCTGCTGCGCCGCCTTGTCCGGGTGCAGCGACTTGGCCTTCAGCCGGTACGCCTGCAAGCACACGGCTCCAAAACATGGATGCATATAAAATCTACGCCATCATGGCGACGCCAGGACAGCAACACAGCTTTTGGAGGAGATGTCACACAGAGGCGCAAGGCTGATGTGACAGAGGTGCTGTTGCGCATGGCAGCAGCCACAGGCAAGCCGGGAGAGCAGCCAGACCGCATCACCACGAGGGCACAAGCTGCTCTAAGGAACGATTTTGTGTGCACCTGCTTGACGTCGCGCGCGTTGGCCTCTTGGGTGACGCCAAGAATGGCGTAGTAGTCCTTCCGCTCCGCCATCTTCTTCGCCTTCTCCGCCTCCTGCACCACCTGTTTGCCGGCAACACACAGCGGCAGGGCATCGTGCGTCTGTGGCAGGGGCGGACGGCCGGGACGGCATTCGTACTCAGGAGCAGGCATCCTGCCCGATGCCCTGACAGCCAGCTGTGGTGATGCCAGCCACTACCTCTAGGTGAGTTTGATCCACGTAAAGCCCTAGAGCTTTTTGCGTGTTGCGCGTGTGGACGGTCAGCCGCAACGTCAACGCATTTGGGCAAAACTTGTTGTAGCGGATCGTTCGTGTTCCGGGCGGCGCCCGATCGCAGCATTGCGAGGGTCAGTTTGCCTGCAGCCATGGCTTCTGCCGCTTCGGAGGCGCGGCGCCTCGCTAGCTTGGCGTGCAGCTCCAGCTCATCACCACAAAGAGCAAACCGCTGCCGCGGAAATGGTGGCAGTGCCCCGACACGATCGGGCGCAGATTGAACGGCAGCGAATTGTGCAGTCCGCAGCCCGCCAGCCACAGCAGGCAGCTCAGGCAGCAGACTCTGTGTCGAGCTGTCGGCAAACCCGAGCTCACAGCGTCCGGCATGATTGGCAGCCCGACAGAAGCGTTCGACGTCCTGGGCCTTGGACATACACGTTTGCTTGCGTTTGCTGCTCGCTGCGCGTGTTTGCCATGACGTCGCATTTGCTCGAGGCGCACTAGCCACTGCGCTCCCTCCCCGCAGCGGCTGAAACCGTTTTTCTGTCTGTGTCCTCGCAGGCCATGGTGGTTTTCTCGGCTTGCGTAGACGACGAATTCCTATGCAAGATTCAACAGCGGAACAACTCCTCACCTCGTGCACAGCGCCCACATAGACATGTGTCCCCAGCGCCGCCCGTGCCTCAGGGTTGCAAGCCGAATATTCTTAGACTGCACTGGCCAGGGCCCCTCACCTCGTGAACGGCCCCCACGTTGCGGTGCGCATCCAGCGCCGCCCGCGCCTCTGCAACGGCCGCGTCAAACTGCCTGTCCGCGATGAGCGCCCGGACCTTGAGCACCCGCGGCTCGGGCGCCTCCTTGATCATGTCTGCCGCCGCCGTGCATGACCGCACCGCCTCTGTGGTGTCGTCCAGCTGCAGCTGGGCCTGTAGATGCACGACATAAAGGCTTTTTTTCAGGCAAATATGAGATGTCTCGTTGATCATGTCCGCCGCCACCGTGCACCGCCTCCATGGTGTCGTCCAGCTGCAGCTGGGCCTGTGCAGACACGACGAGAAGCAGTCTTGATAACAGGTGCAGCGCCGCCTCCTTGTGTGGTATCATGCCGCTGCTTGGAGACACGCGACGGAACCATATCTATGATGTCCACAAGTTGTGTGAGCCATGCAAGGATGGCACTCTGCTGCTGACGGGAGACACGCCATGCAGAAACACAGCTGCTGCCTCAGGCGGCTCACTCCCATCCTGCAGAGGTTGTGTGAGCGGCGAGGGTGCAGTCCACAGAGTTCCACAGCGGGCCTTCAGCAACTCTGGGCAGCCGCCTCACCGTGCACAGGCCCAGCCACAGCGCTGAGTTGACGGCGTCGGCCGCCTGGTCCACCCACAGCGCGTCGATGAACGCTGCGTTGGCCGCCGCCCAGTCCCGCCTCGCCAGCGCCGCGTCACCCTGCGAGAAGAGCAGCATAGGTTTGCCGGTTCGTGAGAGATTGGTCAAGCCAAATCCGCAGCGCATTCCTGATTGTGGCAGAGGCTATCGCCCAGCGCGCCTCGCCAGCGCCATGTCACCCTGTGGACATGCAGCGGGGGTTGGTGAAGCGAGTTCAACAAATCGACACAGGCCGAGATATGGGTGAGGCGCTGGTGAAGGTGCTCCTGCTCCCCACAGCTGCACCGTCGTCTGTAGGAAACCGAGCTGGGTCACCAAGCACGATCAGCGGCGTCTGCACCCCCGAGCTGGCAAGGCGCTTGGTCTTGACCAAGGCCATGGAAAGGTGTTGCTTGGCAGAGCGCCTGCTATCGGGGCAGCAGGTTGATCATGCAGAAGTCCGCCAGCGCCCAGGTGGTTGCTTCTGCCAAACCTTCCGATGCTTTAACACGAAAACGTTTCAAGAGCGCTTGCTGCACCTGGGAGCGCGACTTGGCGAGGCGCTTGATCTTGCGGAAGTCCGCCATCGCAGCCCGGTTGTCGGGGTCGTACTTCAGCGCCTCGCCAAGGTGGCGCTTGGCCATGTCCAGGTCCGCCAGCATGAAGTAGGCGCGGCTGCGTGTCAGCAGCGCCTCCCGCGACGACGGCTCCGCCTTCAGCACCTGCATTCCGAGAAATGTGTGTTGGAACTCATGTGAAACAGCTTGGGAGCTATCGCGTTTGGCCATGTCCAGGTCTGCCAGCATGAAGTAGGCGCGGCTGCGCGTCAGCAGCGCCTCATGTGAAGACGGCTCCGCCTTCAGCACCTGGAGTTGAAAAAGATCGGTTTGATTCATCGTTTGAATCATGTGTGAAACCAAACATTACTCTTAGCATGAAGCACGTGCGGCTGTGCATGCAGCAGCGCCTCCCACGACAGTGGCTCCGCCTTCCGCACCTGCAGTAGAGAATGTCAAGCAGAAGATTAGGAGACATGGCAGCAGGTCTGCTGGCGTGGAGGGGAAGGATTTAATGCAGGAAGGATGAACAGAGGCGCGGCATCAGGTCGCAGCGTTATGACGGCGGACGCGCGTCTGCCGACATTATAATGTGGCCCTCCCACTGGCCACAGGGGTCGACGCATCTGGTGCTGTGCACGCTGCCTTCTCAGCCATCGGGGTAGCTTTCTTTCAAAAAGCGCAGTCCCTGCATAATTGGGGAAAACCTGATGTTTGCCACCGAAAAGTACCCGGTGGGCTGGCTCGAGCGTCTTCTGGATTGCAGACACCATGCAGGCCGAAGATTCGAACCCGCGAGTTGTTCGACAAGACAAAAAAGGTCGAGTGATGAGCCCAGGAAGTTTTTGGCCACAAGGGCCGGGTTGGCCTCGAGAGGCCGGTTTGACCCACACCCCGAAAGGGGCGCAGGTCTGGCCTCGAAATGCCGGGGTGGCTGCGAAGAACCGGATTGATTCCGACGAATCGATTGTCATTGAGTTACCCTGAGATCGTCGGACCGATGCCATCAGCGCATTTCGGCTGGAATTATATATGTATATTCACATGTTTTGTTTACCGCCGGCGGTCACTTTTGGCAGTTGTACATGGAGCTGACAAAATGAAAGGGTTTCGCCTGCCATTGGAACAGCACAGCCTAGCTGGAGACCCTTTAAAAACCCTCTGCAGCATCTCGGATCCTGATTGTCTTGCCAAAAGAGAAGGAGAATCCACACGATCTACAGATGCACTGCACCTTGCCGCCCTGCACTGGCAAGCTGCCACAGAGGCGTCTTGCCGCCGGCACCTTCGATGCTGCACCAGCGGCAGCACCGTTCCCTCCTCTTTGATTCAGCCAAAAATGAATTTCCTTGCCAAGCACAGGCTTACAAGCCGTGAAGGAGGGGAATCCCAACCTGGCCGGTGATTGCGACGGCACCGCTATAGTCCCGCTCCCCCAGCAGCAGCGCCGCCTCCATGAGCTTGGCCTCGCTGCAGTGCGCCGCCAGCCCGAACAGCGTCGCCAGCTGCACCCGCGTTGCCGCTGCGTCGCCCGTGTCCCTGCATGTAAAGGTGCCACGCCTTGGTCGCTGAGGAGGCTGTAAGGGACTGCTCCTGGGCGCAGCTTTCCTAGCAAATGAGGCTCCATGCTGCGCTGGCTACTTCCGAGCAGGTGATGTAGTTTTCCGCTCAGCGCCGTCTGTGCCATTGAGTATCTCTTATTACCAAAATTTCAAAAGAAAAATAGTTTCAGCGCATCTGCTGTACAAGCTCGCGGGCATCGATCTGTCCTTCTGCATGCGCCTCCAGGGCGGTTTGCGGTCTTATGCAAGACAGGTTCCATCCATGCGGCGCAGCTGCCCACTTGGCCATGCAGGCTGCGGCCTGTCTCACGCCCAACGGCCGCATGCCGCGCAGCTACCCCCACCTGGCCATGCGCGCCGCCTCCAGGGCCTGGATGCCGCGCGCCGCGCCATCCAGCTCGGTTTCTGCGGCCCTGTGACTAGCCTTGATCGCCAGCACCGCCCGGAAATCCGCCTCCGCGCCGGCAAAGTCGCACAGGTCGCGCCGCAGCCGCCCCCTGCGGCCGAGCAAGATCGAAGCTGAAGATTGGTTTGTATATTGGGCAGCCAAGCTCCATGGGCGCCGTGGATGCTGCATCCAGATGCGGCGGGCTGCTGCAGCAGCACCGTTGCAATGCCGCGTACATTGTGGCAGCCAAGGAAGAAGAGGAGGAGCATGCATGGCGCTGGATTGCGGCAGCAAATCTGCACCTCTTCAGGAGGATGGACACCGATGACGTGTCCAGATCCAGCGCCGAGTTGAAGTCGCGCAGCGCGGCCTTGTAGTTCTGGAGGCCGCTGTGCGCGGCCGCGCGCTTTGTGTACGCCAGCACTGCGCTGCCATCGGCGGCGATGGCATCGCTGTACAGATTGATGGCCTGGTTCCATTCGCTGCGCGACACTGCCGCATCGCCGGCCTTCAGGAACGATGAAGCGCCTGTCGCGCTGCGCGTGCCTGCGATCGATGTCTGAGATGCCTTGCTGCAGCTGTGCGTTGCCTTTGAAGGCACTGAATATTCCGTCATGTCATTGCCGGGGTAACAGCCGCGAATGACGCACTGGATGCGTGGCGCAGCGACAGGCTGTGGAGTGTCACGAGTGTCCCACCTGGTATAGCTGCTAAAAGTCCGCAAAGCACGATCAGCATGGTGCCGGTGGCCTGTGTCGGAGCCATGCCGCCGCCGCTGTTGCAAGGCACCCGAGCCCCTTCAGACGAGACACTGTCTGCGATTTTTCTGCCTAAGCCGCATTTTATAAGGGATCAATCATTCGAGTGTGCCGTCTGACGCTGTGCAGAACCGTCACAGTCGCTGGATCACCCTCATGTGTTCGACCAGTCTATCACGCCATTTCGGGTGGCGAGCCGCAGGATGCTTGAGTAATGCTGCCAAGAGTGTGGAAACACTGCAAACGGGTGCAGAGCGCAGCAGCAAACCGATATAGCAAAGAATAGCAAAGATCGCCAGCGTATGTCGGGGCCGTATTCGTGCCCGTGCCTCAGGCGAGGGCACATTGGTACAAGAAACCAATGAACGCCCAGATTGAAACACAGCACAGCCTTCATCCTCCTCCTCATCAGCCCATTTGCTCTGCGTCTCGTGCTTGCAGATGCTCGTTGCAGTCACAGTGAGCCTCCATATCCGTGCACCGCAGCCAGCATTCGAGCACTTTGACGTTCAGGCCATTAATACCAGCAGGAGCAACAGGCCGAAGGCCAGGCATAGCCACACAAGATTGCTCCAATGGCAGAGGATCCGCTGACGGGGGACCAGCCTGTGCGGGGCGGTGTCGAGGCCGAGGAGCAAGAGGCTCAGGCGTTTGGCGCCTCATGCGTGGAAGCGTCGGCAGTCACGGTGACATGCACTTCGTTCATGCCGATGTGCCCTTCAACAGGTGGCACACTTGATGTAAACATGCAACTGCAATCACCAGCTGGAATTGCGACAGCAGGGCGCCAAGAATGTCTGTGTCTTTGCAGTTCCGTGACGGCGCCGGCACGGCGCCAGTTGAGACACCGCTCCTGGTGCGTTTGGCCTCAAAACACAGATGTCCTCTGCCTTTATCGCCATCAGAGTATCATGGCATCCGTTGCTCGACCGCTCCACCCAAAGCTGGGCTTGACGTTTTCCATGGGATGCTGGGCTGTGTTGCCTGCATCAAGCCACGCCAATGAGCCTGCAAGACACCTATAGCTGTAGCTCACTCTGAATCTGTGCTGCATGCAGATTGTAGCAGAGGGTGTCGCGGCGGCGATGCTTGCCGACGCATGCCTGCCAGACAAGCAGGCAAGGATGCTTTCCTGCTCCATGTCCCCATCAGCTCTCCTGTCTGACATGTGCATGTCCAACATGTTGACGAGAGCGCAGCCACAACAAAGTTTATGCCTGACGACACAGGCCATCGGGTCGGTGGATCTGCCGGCAATTCCGGCGGCAGAGGGCGCGCTGCGCCGCGCGGAGCTCGACGCTCACTCCGCCACGATCTACCGCCTGCAGCCGGCCGCTGGCAGTGAGACTGGCGGCAGCGCCGCCGCTGCTGACCCGCTGCTCGTTATCTGCGAGCGGCTGGTGCTGCCGGAGCGCAGCCTGGCCTGGGTCCGCGGCCTGGCCGCCGCCGTCCGCCCCGCCCACACGGTGGTCATTTCTGCTATGCCGGTGAGTCTCCTACGTCTTAGGGGGTCTGCAAACCATCCCTTGGCCGGTTACCTGTGACGTCTGGCTGGGGAGCACAGGTGGCGCCGCTGCAGCCATGAAAACAACAAGGACGGCCTGGCACGAGTTGTGACCGTGTTGGCTGCAACGTTCGATCATGGCCTGTTTAAGCGCTGGTTCAGTGCACAGCTGTCGGATCTCATCTGCCAGGTTGCATGCGGTTGAATGCATCTGCTTCCCATTTGCAGAAGTTAAATATCGCGAAAACGAAATGCGATGCACCAGGGGATCGCATCAACCCCTGCCGTCTCACGAATCACCAATGCCTGCTATGATAGCATGCATGCAGGCGCAGCAATACCGGGGCGGAGGCGACGCGGCACACGAGGTGCTGCTGTTCAGCGTGGGCACCTCTGCAGCAGCGGCGGGCCATGGCGTCCCGCCGCTGCCTTCGGGGAACCTCGTGTCGGGGCTGGCGGCCGCGGTGCTGTCCCACAGCCAGGTGGGCTGCAGTTGTCTGGCTGGCTGGCAACTGTCTCACTTGCTGTTACGCGTCATGGATCTTCAAGTCACCTGTGAGCCGGACGCATGTGCCCCACAACCCTTGGCGCAACAACTATGTGCTGCATTGCCTTTCGCTTCGAGCGGGTCTTGGCCAAGCGTCAAATGCATGTGAGGGCGGGGCTCATCTTGTCAAGCAGCCCCGATCGTGTGCCCCTGAAGCAAGCGCCGTGAGTATTATCACTGGTGTCTTTCAATGCAGGTGCGGCAGGTGCCTGCCGTCTCGCTGGTGGGCGTGCAGATGGCGCCCGTCCCGGACGCCACCTACCTGCAGCGCCTGGCGACGGCGGCGCGCAAGGTGCTGGCGTCAGCCTCGCCGGCAGGTGCGGACTTCATCTGCAAAGCATGTGGTTTCCTTCTGAATCAGGGTTCGTTTTAGCGCTGCGCTGGCTGATCAGTGCGTAATGGACATGCGGCAGGCGGCGAGACGGCGACCCTGTGGCGCGCAGACAAGCAAGCTATCCGCAGCGCCGGCATCAGAGCGGAGCGCGCATACAGAGCGAGCAGCGAGTCGCTGCTCTACACATGAGACATGCCTCACTCTGCTGCGATTCACCTGCATGCTTTGCTTGAGACAACATGCGCAGACATTGGCAGACCATTGTAGATTGTGGAGCCACCGAGCATTCCACGTAGCATCATTCCAGGCAGTACTGCCGGTACACACACCCCTTGTTACCAAATCCCTTTTGGATGGAACTGCGAAGCAAGTTCCCGCGAGCTGACGCTTGGGTTTGACGCCGCGTCTGTTACGAAGTGTATATGAATTCTGGCTGGTGGCGAGACGCGGACGCCCTCACATCGGCTGCACCCGCTCAGAAGATCCTGCCGCACGCGGTTGTCGAGTTCGCTGCCCACACTGTGCTGCCCATAGCAGGGGCTCCCCTCGATCAGCGGAGCCATCGTTCTTTGAGGTAGGGCAAATCGGCTGAAAACTATGGCTGCGGCCCACTGCCTCGGGCCGTTGGCCTCCCCAAAAGCTTCGTGCATGCACGGCAATACGCCACCCTCTAAAATGCGTAATCTGCTGAGAAACCGCTCAACGCGACACGGTGGCACCTGAGGCGAGTGCGACAAAGATTGATGTCTTGGTATTACATGCAGCTACAGCCGTCAGTTGGGAAAGTTCGCTGCTGATGTACACTAACATCATCGAACTTCGAAGCACGTGCCACTTTGCTGGGCGGCCCGTCGGTCAGTGCGATGACGCAGCAGCAGCCCGAGTGGCAACGCTTGTATGTGTAAGGATCAAGCGTCAATCCGCATGACTGCGGTGCGCAGACTTCAGCGTTTCCGCAGCGCAAGCACTACATGCAGGCATTACGGTATGAGAAGTAGGGCCTGATGCTGTTCGACGGTCGCAGCGCGAAACCGTCAGATCGCTCCATGATAGGGACCGAATCAGTTCTGTTTCGGTTATTCTGGGAGGATTGTGAATGCGTCTTCGGCGCGCGACTGGCCTTGCGGCTAGCAAGCATTGCGTGAGTTTATTTCACACATTCCATGCAGGCGAAGACTGACCGTAGGAGCAGCCGCACGCACCCAAGTCAAGCCGCGGAAACAGCCAACTTTCAGCCTGCGGAGCTCGCCGCAGGTCCGCCGCCGCCGCAGCGGAAGCTGCCGCCGCCGCAAATTCCGCCGCGTACGGAATTAAAAAAACGCAGCCATTCATAAGCCGTGTGCTGCCCCGGATCAGATGCGCAGATGTGAACAACTTTCTAGAATTTGATCGTCGATTATGAGCGGCGATGCTTCGGCACATGCACGCGCATGCTGTGCCAGGCGGGGCGGGTGCATGGGGCCATGACAGCAAGAGGCGCTCGGGTTGGACACATTGCCAGCTTTGACTGTGAACTCAGTGAAAAATTGGATATGCTGATCGCAGGACACACAGTGATCGGTGCCGCAGCTGCAGTTGCATAGGCCACATGGCGCCCAGCCATCACAGCCGCCGCTCCCAGCGGCGCGCGGCGATGGCAGCGCTATGCCTGCTGCTGCTTCTCAACGTGCTCGCGCCCGGTGGCGCGCACGCGCGCATGCAGGACCGCTTCAACAGCCACGCTTCTGGCGATAGCGGCGCAGCAGGCAAAGCCGCACAGCCCCCAGGTGCCCGTCGGTTCTTCCCACCTTCGGATTTCATGCACCGACGTTGTTGTGAAGCATGATAGTGGCTTTCTGACGCACACGCGCCAGGCCTGCCGTTTAGGTGTCCTATGTTGCACCTGCTGGCGGCGCGCGTGCGTATGTGCGGCATTGGCGGCAGGGTGGGGAAGGGAGGAAGGGGGTTGGCATGCATGCAGCATTGACTGAGCGTTTTGCTCAGACAGGCCGCCAATGTGCATCCTTGACCCCCGGACATTATCCCCAGTCCCCCTGTCGGACACATATCTGCTTAATGTCTTCAGCTGGCTGCAAGTGCATGCAATGCGTCTGGCTGACAGGTCCTAGGACATTTCTGGTTCGCTTTCGTTGACTTCACAGCATTTGGAAGCTGGCTCTGCAGCTGTTGGGCGACACACTTTTGGACATCGGCCTGCAGCTGACGAGGCCGAGCCAGACCCAGTCATGCAGTTCGTTGAGGCAAATGTCAACCCCGTGGAAAGCAATGTTTCTGCAAGCTGTGCGCCGATGCCAATTCCGGCGTCTGTTCGGGAATGCAGCAATTGCAGCGGGCAGCGGTCAGCGCTGCTAGTTCGACTTTCGAAAGTCCCGACCTGACTTTTGGGACTTTCAAATGCCCCGTCATCACCGCTCATTCTCCGCCGCTTTGCTGCTGTGCAGCGCCGCCACCACAGCATCGGCGGCGACTTCCGCGGCCTGCTGACGACGGTCACCAAGCGTGTCGCTGTTCTCGTCGTCGGACAGCAACGCCCGCCAGCCGCAGCCGCACGTGGACTTCCTGTCTGCCAGCACGGACACAGGCGCCTCAGCGTCGGCAGCCGGCACGACCGCCGCCCCCTCGTCGCAGCCCACACCTGCGCCGACGGGGTCGCCGGCACCGCAGCCGACCGCCGCCCCTTCGTCGCAGCCCACACCTGCGCCTACGGGGTCGCCGTCACCGCAGCCGACCGCCGCGCCCGCGGGCGCCGCGGCCGGCAACCAGAGGGTGGCGGCAGCCGCCCGCTCCATCGGGCCCATCACCGTGGACCTCGGCAGCCCCACGGCGCAGCCGACGGCCGCGCTGACGGCGGCACCGACAGCCAGGCCGACCGCCAGCCCAACAGCGCAGCCCACAACTGCGCCGACGGCAGCGCCCACCGCCACACCAACTAGCAGCCCAACGCTCGCGCCCACAGCCGCGCCGACTGCCAGCCCAACGGCCGCGCCCACAGCCTCGCCGACGGCCAGCCCGACTGTAGAGCCCACGGCGCAGTCCACTGCCAGCCCGACTGCTGCGCCAACGGCGCAGCTGCCGCGCGTGCCCACGGCGGCGCCCTCACCGAGCCTGATCGCCAGCATCGGCTCGGCCCTGGGCCTGACGCCCTCGCCCGCGACACCGACGCAGCAGCCGACGGCATCGCCCACTGCGGCGCCCACCCGCCCGCCGACTGCCGTGCCGACTGCCGCGCCAACTGCCAGCCCAACGGCCGCGCCCACAGCCGCGCCGACGGCCAGCCCGATTGTAGCGCCCACGACGCAGGCCACTGCCAGCCCGACTGCTGCGCCAACGGCGCAACCGCCGCGCATGCCCACGGCGGCACCCTCACCGAACCTGATCGCCAGCATCGGCTCGGCCCTGGGCCTGACGCCCTCGCCCGCGACACCGACGCAGCAGCTGACGGCGTCGCACACGGCGTCGCCCACTGCGGCGCCCACCCGCGCGCCGACTGCCGTGCCGGCTGCCGCGCCGACTGCTGCGCCGACTACAGCTGCGGGCGGACTCGGCCTTGGCGCCGCCGCCACCCTGACGCTGGGCGCAACCGTCGGCGGCCCGATGCCGACGTCTGCGCCCTCAGCCGCGCCCACTGGCGGCCCGTCCGCCACGCCGACGGCGGCTCCCACGGCCGCACCGACTGCTGCGCCGACAGCCGCATCGTTCGGCGGTCTGGCGGCCCTCGCCGCCACCCTCGGCGCTGGAGTTGGCCTGACGCTCGACGCAGCTGCCCCGACGGCCGCGCCAACGACTACGGCGCTTACCGCCGGCACGCCGACCGACGCAGGCGTCGGCGCAGCCGCGGGTGTTGGCCTTGGAGTCACGCTGACTCTTCCAGCGATTGGGCAGACTGCCGCGCCATCTGCCGCCGCACCGACTGCCAGACTGCCGCCGCACCAACTGCCGCCGCACCGACTGCCAGGCTGCTGCCGGCATTGGGGTGCCGGCGCCGTCGTTGGAGTTGCGTTGACACTTCCGAACACCACGCCAACAGCCATGCCAACAGCGACAGCCGCCGCGCCCACCGCCACCGGCGTCGGCGCCGGTGCCGGCATCGACCTGGGGCTGACGCTCACGCTGCCGCCGCTCACGCTGCCAGGCACGCCCACAGCCGCACCGTCAGCCGCCGCACCCACCGCCGCCGGCGTCGGCGCCGGCATCGACCTGGGGCTGACGCTCACACTGCCGCTGCCGGTGATTTACCTGACGCTTCCAGGCGTGACGCTGCCAACCGTAGGCGGCTCAAATGCGCCAACTGCGGCGCCCACCCCAGTCACAGCAACGCTGCCCATGATCACTCTGCCCACAGCCGCTGGAGCAACGACTGCAGCCACCGCAGGGGCGACGCTGACACTGCCAGGTGTCACGCTGCCCACAGCCAGCCTGCCACTGCCGACTCTGCCCCACAGAGACCTCGACAAGCGCGCCAACTGCCACCACCACGCTGCCAACTGACACACTGCCAGCCATCACCCTCCCGGCTGCCACACTTCCGTCAGTGGAGCTGCCGACGCTGGCGCTGCTGACCGACACACTGCCGATGCCAACCCTTGCCACCGTCGACCTGCCGACACTCACGCTGCCGGACTCTACGCTGCCGGCAGTGGAGCTGCCGACATTGACCCTGCCAACGGGCACACTGCCTTCGGTGGAGCTGCCTTCACTGACGCTGCCGACCGACAGTCTGCCGACGCCAAACCTGCCCGCCGTCGACCTGCCGACGGCAACCCTCCACACCATCGACCTGCCCACGCTGACGCTGGCAACGGCCACCCTCCACACCATCGACCTGCCCGCGCTGACGCTGCCGACCATCGCCCTGCCCACGCTGACGCTGCCGACGGCCACCCTCCCCACCCTTACGCTGCCGTCGCTGACGCTGCCAACGGCCACCCTGCCCCCTTCATGCTGCCGACAGCCACTCTGCTCTCCTTCACGCTGCCAACAGCCACCCTCCCCACCATCAGCCTGCCGACGCTGATGCTGCCAATGCTGCCCACAGCCACCCTTCCCACTCTTACGCTGCCGTCGCTGACGCTCCCAACGGCCACTCTGCCTTCCTTCACGCTGCCAACAGGCACCCTCCCCACCATCAGCCTGCCGACGCTGACGCTGCCAACGCTGACGCTGCCGACAGCCACCCTCCCCACCCTTACGCTGCCGTCGCTGACGCCGCCAACGGCAACCCTGCCCTTGCTGACGCTGCCAACGGCGTCTCTGCCCTCCTTCACCCTGGCTGGAAGCACGCTGCCGCCGGCGCCGTCGCCCAGCAACCTGCGCTTGCAGCCGACGGCAACGCCGCCGACTTCCTTTAGCGCCGCCACCGTGCCCAGGCCGATTGGTGCCAAGGTGCGCCCTGCAAATGTGCAGTTGTTCATGGGCAGTGTTGTGGTTAAACGTGTCCGTTCTGCAAGATCGCCCATCCTGTTTCGGGTGGCTGTCCACCAAGGAGCACGCGGATGTGCAATTGTGCTGAATTACTGGCCAGCCCAACGGCTGGCGCCGTTGCATTTCTCAGCCTGGAAGTCACTCGTGCATCTGATTAGCCACTGCGCAGGCTCCCACGCCTTCCACGACCGCCACGCCGACCACCGGCGGCTCCGCGTCTACCACTGCAGGTGGTGAGTGCCGGACTTTTGACTGCTTGACATGAAAAACCTTACGCAAACTCAAGGCGTGCTCTCTATAGGGCGTGCCTTGACCATCACCACATGTCCTCCCGCACAACGTGTGATGAAGTGCAATCCTGTGGTGCGGTGAAGTATCTGGTGCGACAGGCACCGCCGCGCCGACTCTTATTAGCGGCACAGCCGCGCCCACCTCCGGCTTAACTGCCGCGCCAACGGCCGGCGGAACTGCCTCGCCCACGGCGGCGGAACTGCCGCGCCAACAGCAGGGGGCACCGCCGCTCCGACCTCCGGTGGCACTGCCGGGGGCACTGCTGCACCGAGCCCAGGCGGCACCTCTGCACCGACCCCGGGGGCCACCGCCGCCCAGACTCCCGGTGGCACCACCGCCCCAACTTCCGGGGCCACGAACACTTCGACTTCAGGCGGCACCTCCGCACCGCCGCCAGGCTCCGGCGGCTTGTTGGGGCTCTTCGGCTCCAGGGCGCCGCCGCCGCCAAACACGCCTCCTCCGCCAGCCGGTGACATCAACGCAGGTGCGTGCATCTTCGCCTGTGCCCGTGCGCGTGTGCCCAGCAAGACCTCTCCAAAGTGTTCGCGCGCAGTAAAACGTGCATGCACCAGCTGTGCTTGACTGTCACTCATTGGGGTGCATGATCTGTTGCGTAGGGGGTGTGCAGGTTACCGCGGAACTTGAGGTGCCGGCCATCAAACGTCATCACGCCGCTGCAGACGCGCGGGCAGCGCCGTATGATGTCCTGGCGCGGCCGCTGAGCGGCGAGATATGCCTACACACCACTGAGCCGACTGTGTGCGGGTGAGTACTCGGAACTGGGCTTTGGCGGTGCCACGAATGTGTGCAATGACGTTGGATCACTCAGAACTAGGTGGTTGAAAGGGAAAAGTGTTTTGTGACGTCTGCTGCCTGCCGTTGCGCAGGTCTGTGCACAATCCGCAAGGTCGACCATAGAGTGGTTCACACTCACGAAGTCAATCAAGGCAGACAACACAAGACAAGAAGGGCCGCACGCCAGTGTCAAAGCGGCAGACAAGTCCCCCGAGACCCCAAGCCGGTCTGTGCTTTGGCTATTTGAGGGAATTTTCCCGTATTGGCTTGAGTTTCAGTCGGAGCGATGCGCCGAACGCGTTGCTCCTCGTTCCTAGGTAGGTCATGGGCGACAATGATCCAGTAGACAGCCGCAGTTTCGCAAGAGATGTATTGCCAGTGCAGCCCAAGCACATGCATCCCGCTGCTTTGAAGTGCGGGCGTAAGTAGACACCATATAGCATTGTGCCGCTGTTTTGCGGCTTTCATTTGTTCAGGGTGTTTTCATGAATGTAAGGTGTGTTGCGAGAGAGTTCGCCAGCTGCTGCAAGACCATTTGGGCTGGATCGCCGCCGCATGCTCAATTGTGTGTGGCATGAGTGTGTGCGGCGGCGCCAGCAGAGCGCTGCATCGACATGCGAATGCGGCATCGTATACTGTAGTTTCTTTCTCAGATTCGTTTGTAAACCGTGCACACATCCCACCAGCGTCCATGCCCCGGCGCCACCTAGGTACCATCACTAAGAGAAACCACGACATGGATGGTGCACCCACCCCTGCGCCGCTGCACAGTGAAGGAACAGAAGCTGGCGCTGCTGCTGCTGCTGCAGCATGGGGAAGAGATGTGGACAACCTCAGGCGCTGATTTACAGTAATGCAATGTGCAAACCCTCACCAAAGTTCACGGGCTGCTTTAGCGCAGGCCCCCTGATCTAGGGGCCTGCCAGCTTGGCATTGCAGAGTTTGCTGTTTTGCCCAGATGGTTCTGTTTCGCAGACTTCTTCAGCCCAGAGACTCTTCAGCCCAGAAACATCAACCCAGCGCGGCCTGGTATGCCTTCCAGCCGGCTGTGCGGTACTCAGCGGCGGCAGCCTCCGGGTCCGACGCCTGCACAGCGGGCGACGCAGAGAATCAATAACACTGAAGGAGAAATCATGGGCCTGGTGCGAGCCAGCTGCTTGTCGCAGGGTCTGCTGCTGCAAGCGGCCAAAGCCGGCAGGCGCCGCTGAGCCGGGCCAGGCTGCGTGCGAGCAAGCACCACAAGAGCTCCTGCAGGCGGCGCAGCGTCAGGGTGGCCCGGGGTTTCACAGCCCAGACTTGCGCATCTGAGTACAAAATTTTTCGTCTATGTGCTTGAACACGCTATACAAAAAGCGTGCCTTGATGACGCCACGGCCGACGATGATGACGTCGCTGCCGCGCGGGCCGAGCACCGCCTCGGGCGTGTTGTACTGCTGCCCCAGCGCGTCGCCGCCTGCCTGCGGGATTTTGGAGTTGAAAGTTCTGAATACTGATATGTAGTGCAGGTGTCAAACAGGGCGATCTTGTGCTAAATTGAGGCGGCCTGCTCCACCAGCATTGTCGGGAAGCGCCACGCAAAAACCCCGACCGATAGTGGTCCCGTTTCCCCAGGAAAGCGGCCAGCTCCGAGCTGCAGTCCCTGCTGGCGGACCCCTCCTCGAAATTGCAGGCAGCTGGCAGCTGGCGCCAGAGGCTCCATAATGCAGTGCGCTATTACTGGTGACGCGCAGAGGCATCCCCAGCCCACCTGCAGCTGCACGCCAGGCGTCATGTGGATGAGCCCGGGCGCGGGCGGCGGGCCGCTCCACTGCGCCGGCGACACCGAGATGAAGCCCATCACAAAGTCCTCGTGCTGCGCCGCCGCCGCCGCGACCGCCTCCGTGTAGGAGCCTGCGCGCCGGCGGTTTGGCAGATTGTCAGTTCTGGGTCGTTTTAAGGTTTGGATTCAGGGAGTGGCATGTGACATCGAAGGCGGCGCATCGCCTCAGGTCGGGGAATCGGTGTTTGGCATGGCGCACACGCTTCTCTGGCAGCCAGCACAGATGAGCAGCCAGCCAAACCCGTTTGCAGCAGCGCTGTGCCAGGGAGTGCGGGTGTTGCTGTGTGAGGTGTAGCTTGTAGTGTTGTTCTCCCTTCAAAACGCCTTCTTGGCCAGGGTGCCGGCGGAGGACATCTTGGCCAGCAGGACTGTGCCTGAGTATACGGGTGCCACAAACGTCGGTCAGTGAGCTCAGTGCAGCACTTGAGCGTGGCGCACCCTTGGCCAGGGTGCCGGCGGACGACATCTCGGCCAGCAGCAGCAGGCCGCGCCCCAGCGGCTTGCCCACTGTCTTCAGGCCATCGATGATGCCGGCGCCCGGCACCTGCGCCGCAGGGTTGAAAGAGGATGATTTCGAAGGGACGTATTCAGGAGGGCGGGGCATCAGGACGGCGGCACGATTGTGGTGCGCAAGCTGCTGTTTGCAGCGAGCGCCCAGCAGTGGCCGGCACAAAAGCTCTGTCTGAAGAAGCTTGTGGCAGATCTGATGTGGTGCTGCATGTGCTGTTGTGAAGCTTGAGAAGAAATGCACGCACCAGGTGCGCATTGGTGATGTGCGACCAGGCGGCGATCTTGTAGATGCCGTCCCGGTACTGGCCTACCACCGTGTTGCCGATGTCCGCAAACTTGCGGTCCTCGAAGATCAGGAAGTCTGCGCAGGGCATCCGAAAACACATTGCGTGGTGGTGTGTGTGTGGTGATGTTCTGCAGCCTGTCTCCAGCTGCGCACAGGCCTCATGGTGCCTGAATGTTGGCAGGCACTGCAAGCTTGCATACGCCAAGATCCTCTTGCAATTCGCAGCAGCAGCTAGACAGCGATGCCTGACAGCGTCCAGGACGGTGGCTGCCGCAGTGAGGGACGATGCAGCAAGCGCAGCTGCCAAAGCGACTCTGCAGCAACTCTGCATCTTGCTCTGCGCAGAGCAGCAGCCCCTGCGCAGATGCCACCTGCTGGACGGAGTCAGCCGAGGGCTCGGCAGGCTTTCTCTGAGCGCACCGTGCTTCTCGGACAGCGCCTGCAGCTGGCGCACGAAGTCGTCGTCGAACTCGCTGAGCAGGTCCACATGCGTCTTCAGCACGCAGATGTGCGGCCCCACCTGCGACCAGCATTGGCATATTCCTCAACGATGCGTGGCATATCCGATTAGGTCGACTGCATGTGCGGAAGTGGGCAGCGGCATCGCCCAAGGGTGCAGCGTGGCTTTCGACCCTGGTGTGGCGCGGCACCATTTCACCGCCGCTTATGATGCTGCTGCATCACGAGCCTCCCCTTTTCCTAAACAGGCATACACACTGTCGAACTTACATCTCAGTGCGTGGGAACAAGAGGTTCAGAGGAACAGGTAACGAGTCGACTAAGCCCAGCCCACCTGGTCGGCCAGCGCGAGGACCTGGGCGCAGGTGGGCACGTCGGCGGCGACGGCCAGGTTGGTCTGTTTCCGCGCCATCAGCCGGAACAGCTGCTGCCCCAGCTCGCACTTGGCCAGCCCCGCGCGCTCCTCGTATGGCAACCTGCCTCAGAAGGTTGCGATGTGATATGCATCATCCGCGCACGCATCTGCTCGCATGTGTATCTGCTCGCATGTGCATCTGCCAGGATTCGTCTAGATGAGCTACGTCTGTAGTCGTCTGACGTCCGAGTTTGCTCCAGCGCGCTGACGTCTTCACTGGTCAATGCTGAAAAACGCCGGCGGCCCGCTCTATCGTGAGGCCCGTACACGGCTCCTTTTGAACCGACTGCTCAAATGCCGCACCGCTCTGGCGTCCCCTTCTGTCACGTCATAGATGGTTGGCATCATCTTTTGGACAGGAAGCAGGCAACTTTATGTGCCCTCACCGCTTGGGCGCCGGCGGCGACGCGGCTGGCGGCGGCGCCGCGGGGGAGGCCTGCCCTGGCTGGTGCGTCTGGTTCTCCGAAATGAACTTGGTGACCGTCGCCGCCAGCTCCTTCGTCACCAGGTCCCTCCTCACGAGCACCTGCGTGGGCCGGTGTTGCTGGGGGCCGCTGCGCATGATGTTGCGACAATCGCACACAGGCAGGAAAGCTGGATCAAGAAGCGGGACAGCAGACCAGGAAGAAGCTCCCATCTCCTGCCCAGGGAGAAGGTTGGAGGCGCAGGCCTCAATCCTCATGCATCCTGTGCAGCTCAGATGCCATGCACTCTGCTTGCCGGAGCCCTGCCCACGGCTCACCTCCACGACATAGGACAAGGCCAAGCCCTCCAAGTTTGTGCATCCTGTGTGCAGCTCGGATGCCGTGCAGTGCTTGCTGTCACAGGGCTACCCGCAGCGCACCTCGAGGATGTAGGACAGGGTGAAGGCTGCGTGCAGGCGCAGGTTGTCGGACGCGAGACGGGATTCGCCCCCCTGCTCCCGGTCAATGAGCACCACCACGTCGCTCACCTTCAACTTCACCTCCTGCGCAAACGATGTACGAGAACGGCATTTTGGATGTGTTTGTAGATGCGTTATGTTTTGATCCCGGTCGATCAGCACCACCACGTCACTCATTTTCACGTCCTTCGCCTGCACGACCAAAGCATCAGTTCTGTCATTTGATTTTGATTGAAATGGTGTCTGCTCCCAGTCGATGGGCACCACCATGTCACTCGTTTTCAGGTCCATCGCTTGCACGAATAAATATCAAGCCGGTGGTTTGAGATTTGTCAGGGTCTCTGCTTGAGTGTTGTGAAATGTGTTGCTCCCGGTCGATGCGCACCACCACCTCGCTCACCTTCAACTTCACCTCCTGCGAGCGCTGCAGATATGACAGCAGATATGAGCTCGCATTCTAAGCAGCCGTGTCGCTTGCAGCACAGATGCGAGTTCCCCTGCCGATGTTCGGTGTTCAAGTCAGCTGGGCGTCGCCGGGCAGTGGCTGCCGCTCCTGCTGTCCGCTGTGAACGTCTTTGGATGTCGAGCTTTCGTTCTTGTTCCTGGCACAGATGTTAGTGGGCTCCACTCATGACAAATGAGGCCCCCGCTCCCAGTCTCAGGCCACTTCACAAACGTATCCCCAAGCGCCCCACCTGCAGCGGCTCTACGGTCTCCATGACAGAGGCGCCAGACGTCACAAGATCCTCGACGATCAGGCAGCTCTGCCCCGGCTTGAAGGCGCCCTCGATAGCCTTCTTGGTGCCGTAAGCTTTGACCTGCCAAGCAGAAAGGATTGAGGAAGGAGTTTCGATGAAGCCGCTGGGCAATTTTTGTGCAGCCGCGCCTGCGTGAAATGCTGTGGATGAACCTTCTGCTGTGCACAAATGCCGGACATGATTCCACAACACAGCAGCGTACAGGTGCGGACCCCGCATAACCACAGATCCAGTCCAGCACCTCCTTTCGGCGCATGAGCATCGGCGTGCCGTGCAGCAGCGACATGACGGTCGCGATGGGCAGCGCCGTGTACGGCACGCCGCACATTACGTCGAAGGACACGTCCTTGACCTGCCGCCACATCACCTCCGCCACCTGCAAAGCGACCGCCGCCGTCAGCACGCTGCCGCCGCGGCCGCCAGGAAGCGCCCCGAACCGCACATCCATTCCAGCGCTGGTACGGATTCAGAGCCAGAGCCTTGAGGTCTCAAGCCGTGCGCAAACACATGGCAAGCGTAGTAGGCGGCAGACCTTGTGCAGAATGTCGGGGTAGGAGACGATCAGCCGCAAGTCAATGTACACCGGGGAGATGAGGCCGCTCTTCAGCTCAAATGAGCCGAATTTGACCGCCTAATCCGTGACACGTCATTCGTTCAACAGCGGTCCAGAAGAGAGGTCCACGCAAGCCGTGAAGTCGAGTACATGATGCAGGTCCACAGCACTGCACACCCTGAGCAGAGGCTTCGCACAGGCTTCGGTTGCAGGCCAGCATGGCGCGCCAGCACAGGGCAGGCAGCGCATCCCGCTCACCTCGATCTCGTGCAGGGAAACGACCAGGTCCTCGATCTCTGACTCACTGATGGGCCCCGTCTACGCAGAGGCGATACAAGGGAGATCATGACACACACGCGCTCGTGGCCGCCGGCAGCGGTAGGGACTGACTTGCAGATCGACACAATCGCCGCACCAGACGTTGGACCTTACGACGTCACAGACACGTACATGCATGCGGGCAGCCTCGGGACGGCTGCGATTCGAAGACGTTGCATGAAGGATTTGAAACAGGCGTGCGACCTCACCGACAGGCCCGCCTCGGGTGTGCTACCGCCCAGACGAGACATGAACTTGTCCATAGCACTTTGCATGCTTGGCCCTGCAAATCGCGACTTGGGCAATCGGTGAAGTTGCCGCAAAGACCGAGGCTGCGACCTACTTCGAACGGCTGTGCAGGCTTTCGCAGGATCGATACAGTGCGCTGGTCTACCCCTGTTCACAAAGCAAGTGCGCATCCAATCGATTGCGGGGCGCGTGCAGCGATGAATTTGCTTTTAACAAGCGCGGCTTCAGCTTGCGGGCTTCAGCTTCCAAACTTCCGAAACCAAAGCTGCGCGTTATTGCGGGGGAAATTGAAGCGAATGAGAAGGGGAATTTTAGAGCTCTGTGATTCCCCTTGAGCATAACGAGGCGCCACAATTGGTTCTACAATTTTGACGACGTATCCCACTTACTCAAGAACACACGTCCCACGATGCTGCTGTGCCCTCCCTCCTGCCACCAGCCACCAGTCCTGCATTGCTGTGGGATGAGTGACATCCATCACTCAAGGTTTGGTGTGGCGCTGCCGCAGCACCGCATCAGTGCCGCCCCGTTCCGCCGCCAGCATGACGCCGACGCAGTCCGGGAGCAGCCCCAGCGCCGCCTCGTAGGCGCTGCCCAGAAGAAGAGTGCTGGCGGGCGCCACCGCCGCCGCCATGCGCGCCTGCCCCTCTCCAGCGGGACTTTGGGGCTGCCGGGTGTCCGGCGCCGCCGGCGCGGGAATGCGCACCACGTCGTCGGCGAACGGCAGCGGCGCCGTCGGGTGGTACGTGAAACCCAGCACGTGCGCGCCTGCGCTTATACATCACGGTGAGTTCCAGGCTGAAGACGGTGGGCTCGCAGGTCTCTGTTATTGTTGGGCCAGCCACTGGGCACGCGCAGACATGCACAGCGCGAAGGCGAAAGGACAAGGCTGATCAAATGTCAAGCCCGTTCATGGGTTATGGGAAGAGGCACACAGTTTGTTGAATTTTGTACCTGCTTGCCGAGCGGTCTGCGCCATCGCGCTGACTGTGCTTGAATCGGACGGTCCCGCGCTCACGACAAGCAGGTCGCCAGGTCCTACTGGCGGCGTCGTCATCTCGAATGCAGGTGACGCCTGCATTGAGACAACAAGATTCGAGAGTTGAGAACGTTGGTGTAGACTTTGCTTGCGGGCAGCGATGGAACAGAACTTGTAGATGTCCTTTGCATGTGAAGACTGATCGAAGTCCCGCAAGCATAACCGGAAGTTAGCTCGATGCCAGAAGCCGTGCCCCTTGTGACGTCTTCGAAGTGGCACAGAAAATTGGTCGATACAGCATGTTGACGGAGCATGCACCTGGAAGCCGATGTGAAAGAGGCGCATGGCAAAGGCCTTGAGGGCCAGTCCCTCGCGGCCGATGCCGAAGCACACGATGCGCCGCGCCGCGAGCAACCGCTGCTGCACGACGGCAGCGTCCGCTGCGTCCACCTGCTGCATGATGGTTTGAAGCTCCGCCGCACCAGGCGTTCTTCATCTTTGGCATGGAGCTGCATTGCGCTGTCTTGCCAGCACATGTGTCCTTCGTGCCGAAGGAGGCAGATTATGGGTCTGCACAAAACTGCGGGCAGTGCGATCGGCGGAAGTCGTGCATGGTTCACCACTGCGGCCAAGTCCAGCGCAAGGCTGGCGCGGTTATCTTCCGCGCGGCTCCACGACCCAAGGCCTGCGCATGGTGCGGAACATCACCACGCAGCTTGCAGCTGGCATTTGGGTTCCGCTGCAGGGTCACCACATTGCCAGTTCTGCTTGGGACTGGCCATTGCTTACGCTGACTGCTGGGGCTGCGCCGCAGTCTCTGACTCCATGGTGGGCTGCTCCCGCTGCTGAGGCAGCCGCTCCTAGTGCGAGCACTGGATGTGCAGATTTTGAGCTAGGTTTTTCGTCAGCCGCAATGTTCGGCTGCAGATGACGGCCGAGTGTGATTCAAGCGTCAACGTGCTCTGTCCTGGTTACATCCACCTCCAAGTGGACTCAGAAGCGATATTCCTAGAGATGGCGCCGCGACTTGCCAGGATTCTCACGTTAATATGACCGCCGCGCCGCAAGGTGCACTACCACGCCTTAACTTGACAAAATGACGCGACTGATCACATTGATGCGATATGGAATGCGAGAAACATCGTCAATCATCAAGGATCTCGAAAATTTGGAGCGGATCTCGAGGTGCAGCCACATTGGGAGACGTTTTGCGCGCCACAAGCTGCAGTGATTTAGTCTGATATCATCATCGCTGTCCTTGACCGAAGGCCGATCCTTGCTAACCTGACACTCGATGGTCGATTGCTTGCTGGTTGTTGGCCCTTGGCTCTTGTGAACTCAATTCCAGGCTCAGATGGCTGTGTCCATGACCTTGATTCTGCTCTCTGTCCCACTGCTAGCGGTTCCGGTTGCTTTGAAGTGGCAAGGTAACGGCCCTCATGCGCTGGCGGCGCTGCTGTGCGCGTTGTCTGCGGCGCAGCCAATATGCTGGGTGGTCACTCATGCGGAGCATCTTCTTGCAGGCCTGCCGCCACTGATTCTGCGGCGCAGCCATAGGCATGTTGGGTGGTCACTCATGTGGAGCATCTTTTTGCAGACCTGCCGCCAATGAAGCCGGAGGACGCGCAGGCGATCTTCTCCGCCTGGTGGCGCACAATGCTCACGGCCACGACGCTCATCCTGGCCATTGCGCAGCTGCATAAACGCGGCTTCATTCCCGACCAGTATGCTCGGAAATCAATTCATATAGGTGAGGCTCACATGCTGCATGACATGTCCATCGAGCAAATTGCTGGTCCTCAACAGGCATGCATGTCTTTGCCGCAGGAATGGGCCTGGTCTACATGTGTCTCTGGCCCATGTTCCCCGAGCACGCGTACTCGCGCGTGGCCTGCGCTGGTGTACCTCTGTTATTGACGCTCGTGATTGCGCTCGTGGGCAGCGGTGTCGTCAGGGATGACGCCATTGTCGCCGCCGTAGCGGTGCGTGTTCACCTCCGATGTCATCGCATTTCACCTGCTTGCCGTGAAGCTGGCGGTGACATGAGCTGGAATTGCACCTGTCAACAAGGCTGTGAACACTGCGTTCCAACTGTTATTTCATTGACGAAAAGGCATCGTCAGTTTATCGCCTGCTGCACCATGCGATGCAGAGGTCGAAGCGGCGGCAGGAGCTGCTGAAGGGGCCGCTTCTGTACGGCGTTGTCATAGTCGCGTCCACGCTGTGGTTCTGGCGCGACGCGCCCGCCGGCGTCATGGGGCTGGCCGTCCTGTGCATGGGCGACGGGCTGGCAGAGGTCGTGGGCCGGCGGTTCGGCGTCCGTAAACTGCCGCACAATCGGCAAAAGGTGAGGGGGAGCTGTTGGCATCGTTGGCAGCGAAGTGCGAAGGTCCTTTCATGCTTCAAGAATCCCAAAGAATCGCAAAGAGGCAGCTGGGGAACTCCAGGCTCACTTCAACGTGCTGAGACTGTGCCTGTTGACGTGCGCAGAGCTATGCCGGCAGCGCCGCATGCCTGGTGGGCGGCTTTGCAGCAGCAACGCTGCTGGCCCTGTACTTCAGGAGCCACGGGCTATTCAACCCAGCAATCAAAGCACGAGACATCGTGCTGGCCGCAGCGGCAGCGTCGGCGGCCGGCATGCTGGCAGAGTCATTCCCGCAGGGGTTTTTCGACAACCTCACCATGACTGCGGCTGCCACTGGAGCGGCACACCTTGTGCTTGCACGGTGTTGATTTGAGATCTGGCGTATATAATGGTGTCAAAAGCATCGTCAATCTGGTGTGGTTTGCACTGTCGTTGCATTGATGCATGCATGAGGATAGGTAAATGCGCCTGCAACATACTTCTCTGCAGAAGTGCCAACTGCAGCACCGACCAGGATGCACCAGACTTGTGTCATTCGTACCAGAATCGACCATTGCAGAGCTTGTTCCACCGCCCAGATCGACTATCTCATCACCGCATCACTGAAGCAGCCACCACCGGTCAGGGTGCACTGCGAACACCGCACACTGTTCACATCCCCGCCGCCGCGGCGCAAGGCGCCATGGCGCAATGCAGCGTCACCCCGTGCTTGTGCCGCCAGGCGCGGCTTAGCCACTTCGCAAATGCTCAGCTGGCTGCGCTACCGGCTGCGCCGCTGGCTGCGCCGCTGGCTGCGCCGCCGGCTGCTCCGCCGGCTGCTGCTGTGCCGCCTCGGCTGCTGGCTGCAGCGCCGCCGTGAGCTACTCTAGCGTGACGACACACAGCTCAGATTTTAGCAGGAGCTGGTCGTCGTGGCCCCTGGCGGACGGCGGCACGCTGGCGAGCCGCTGCCGTGCCTCTTTTGCAGCTCGCATAGGTATACTTACAGCTCTAGCAGCTCGACGTTGACGCGGCACCACGCGCTGCTGACTTCCACGCATGCCTGGAAGTCGCAAAAGCGCAGGCCCTCTGCCGTTGCGATGTCCCCCTGAAAGTTCACGATGATGAGAAACTCCTTGCGGGCGGCTCGAAGCACCTGTGGGGCAGCTGTTGGTACATGTAGGCAATCCTGTCTCCTAATTATGTAACGTTTATGGCTGCAGCTGCGGTTCGTCTGCTATGTCAGCTCGCTGGCTGCAGCGATTGATGGCCGATATTTGAAGTTTTGCAGTCTGCTCAGTCGGCGTCTGTGTCGCGCCCAAGCGTCTGAGACAATGCAAGACTGGTTTGAGATGTTCTGAGCGAGCACACGGCCCCGGCGAACAGCTCCACAGTTTCAGGCAGAACAGTTGTAGCAGCGGATTATTTGGTGGCGCCCATGGAAGTTGGAAGCAGCTGCTGCAACCTTGTTCAAAATGAGAAAGCGTAGCTGCGACGATAGCCGGGCGGCGTCTACATATGTCAGAGGACAAGCATTCGTCGAGGCTACTGTCCCTGCACATGCATTAGCATGTCGAGCTTGAGCTTCAGCTTACAGGCCTGCGACGTTTAACCTAGGTTAAACGTCGCTCGATGATATTGACCAGGCGAATGCAGCTGAAATCCGACAGTATGATGCATTTTCACTCCGTCCACCATTAGGAAGCAGGAGCACACCTCCTCGACGCCGCTCTACCATCCACCAGCCTAGCAGTCCTGTAGAATGAGTGACATCCATCACTCGAGGTTGGTGTGGCTGTGCCGCAGCATTGCATCAGTGACGCCCTTGTCGCCGCCAGCATGACGCCGATGCAATCGGCTGCAGCGCCTCGGATGCGCACCACGTTTGTTGGAGAGCGACAGGGCTGCAGTAGGGTGTCACTTGAGGCCAGCACGTAAGCGCCTGCATTTGTACATCGCACTCATTACTGGCGGGGATGCTGGCTTTGTGGAAAGCCAGTACTACTGTAGTACAGTGCGCCGCACACGGTCAGTAGGCAAAACAAAATGTCCTCGTTTACAACATCAACATGAAGGGCTGAAAACCCGCGGATGGACACGCAATTGGACCTGCTTGCTGTGCGGTCTGCGCCATGGCGCTGACTGGGCTGAAGAAAGACGGCTTTGCGCTTACGACAAGCAAGCAGGTCGCCTAGTCTCACCGGCGGCGTTCATCTCCATAGCTCAATATGTCAGACTGCCCTGATGGCATGCGCAGAGCTAAGCTGCCAGCGCCGAGGGCCTGGCGGGCGGCTGTGCAGCGGCATCATCGCTGCCGCTGTACGCACTTCAGGAGCCGGGCTATTCGATCCAGCAGTTGAAGCACACCACATCGTGCTGGCAGCAGCGCCAGCGTCGGTGGTTGGCACGCTAGCAGAGACATGATCGCAGGATTGACAATCTCACTATGACTGTGGCTGCAACTGGAGCGGCACATGTTGCGGCGCGTGTTGCGGTTGCACGCCGTGGGCGCCAGTGGATGATATAATTTTGAGCCAGTGCGGCTGCTTTGCAATGACAGAGACGCAGCATGCAACAGAAAATTGTTATACAGTCCGAGAAGATACCAACAGCTTAACTCGTCTGAAATCATTGCTGGCCATGAGAGCCAGTCATGATTGCTACTGGCGTGCATCCGCAGCGTCATGCCGGCAGCGGTGGCAGCCCGCCGGCGCCGCACTGCATCATGACGAACGGCCAACGCTTGCAGCAAATGCTCAGCAGGAAAATTCAGCCACCCGTGAGTTTTTAATAGAATAATGAGGCATGCAAATTGCAGAGTGATGGACACTGAGACCATCTTTGAACAACACAGTGAAATGGCTTGACGCAACATGTTGCGTTTTTCCGGGCACAATCGACTTGCAGCGCCACAAACAACCACGTCAGTCGATGATCAGCTGTCAGCGCATCGCGAGCGTGCTTGTAAGGCCACATCATCCGAGCTTACTTCCCAGATTACAGCGATCGGACCTTCACAGATCTGCCAGTCTTGAACTCGGGAAAAGCAGAATGGCACAGGAATCCAAGCGTCGGCGCGTGTCAGACGGCGCCAAAGCAACCAATGTAGCATCAGCAACAGCAGCTGGAGCTAATGGTGTAGGCGCGCTCCGCAGCGAGTACACCTTCGCAGTGCCAGGTGCGCACCCAATGTCTTGGCGAAGACATTGCACAGGTTTGCATGCCTGGACCTCCAGAATTCATCATCCAAGGCTCCGCTTCTCCAGGTCCCTTGCACCTTGCCATGGCGGCGCCCAGCGAGCGCCCATGAGCGCAGAACATGACTGCCGCGGTGTAGGCGCATCCGCCAATCTCAGATCCGCCCGCTCATTGAATCATTGCTGTCTCTGCAGGCCTGACGGCGACGGACCATTTCGTCACGGTGCCGCTGGTGCACGGCGGCCCTGAGGAGGGGCCCACGCTGGAGGTGTTTGTGCGGGAGGTGGTGCAGCCGACGCTGCCGCCGTCGCGCAACCGGCCGGTGCTCCTGTACCTGCAGGGTCAGTCTCGAGCTGCTGAGCACGATGCGATGCGTACTTGCATTGATTTCTCGTGGGATCAGCGGGAACAGCATGTGCTTGAAGGGAGGTGATGTGTTGGTTTGTTGACATTGCTGCGCCAAGGGTCCAGCTACGAGTAGTGTACCTTCATGCTTGCAGGATGATTTCTTTCCATCACAGGCGGCGCAAGTTTTGCACCGCCTGTGACGTTTCACCACGACATTGGCGCAGCAGCGTTGGCGGTGCTGACAAGGTCATACAAGTGATATCATTGCATCGCAGGCGGGCCGGGGCACGAGGGGCCGCGACCGACGGAGGCGTCCGCCTGGATCAAGGCGGCGGTGCAGCACTTCCGGGTGTTGCTATTGGACCAGCGCGGCACGGGGCGCTCGTCGGCCGTCACCGTGGCGACGCTCACGCGCCGCGGCCGCCCGCAGCAGCAGGCCGAGTACCTCACCCACTTCAGGTGGGTGCTTGTGATCTGTCACATGTCGTTGCAATTCGGGGTGCAGCCATTGCCGTGATCACAAGCGAACAGAATGTTGAAGACGATTGCGTCAGGTGCCACCGCACCTTGAGTTTATGCGCCATGCCGGTGCACAACGCAGCGGTCAGACAGTCAAAATTGCACCCCGCTGCGGTAGCATTGGCACTGCAACGGCTTGTCACAGGTGGCACCTGCAGGTCATGGCAACAGAGCTCCTGACACTTGCCCATATGTGCTTGCCGAAATGTGTGCAGGGCGGACAGCATCGTGCGGGACGCGGAGATCGTGCGCGCGGCGCTGGTGCCGAAGGACACGCTCGGCGGGCGGTGGACCATCCTGGGGCAGTCCTTCGGCGGCTTCTGCTGCGTCACCTACCTGTCCATTGCGCCACAGGGTGCGCCATCCGTGCTTTGGCTTCTGCATGGTGTGCTAAGCAGATTTTGGCGCTTCCGATACTCAGCAGCCAGTCTGTCTTCCTTTCTACGGAGGCTTGTTTTCAGTTGTGAACAAAGCAGCTTACTTTTACCATGGGGCAGGTCTAGTGGAGGTGCTGCTGACGGGCGGCCTGCCGCCGGGCATCCACCTGCCCTGCGCAGCGCACGACGCCTACCGGGCGCTGTACCCGCGGGTCATGCGCCAGAACGACAGGTGTGGCGCCTGTCATGCCAATCTATACACAGCTCGGATACTAGAATGCCGCGCGAAACCGTCCAGTTGCTGCACTGGTGGCCTCATGAATGCGGTATGACATGCCCTCCTTCTTTCAATATTATCACAACGTGCACAATTTGCGCTAAAATCTCTTTTGGCCGCAAGGTACTACCAGCGCTTCCCGGGCGACGTGGCGCATGTGCACCGCATCGTGCAGCACCTGCAGTCGCTGCCCGACGGCTGCGCACAGCTGCCCAGCCTCGGCGTGCTGCGCCCCAGGTCAGCCTCTCGAGACTTGCTGACACACCAGCCTGGTGTGCTTTGGTTTGAGCGAGATGCTTGCATGCTTCCCGCAACAAGTCAGCCTGAGATCAGCATGTCAAGATGAGTGCTCGGGAAAAGTCTTCTGGGCAGAAGCATTCCGGAGGAAGCAAGTACCCACCAGTGCAAAGAGCGAGTTTCTGTGTGCTCACCGCGTGCCATGGTCCACGGCAGGGGGCTGCAGCTGCTGGGCATGGCGGGGCTGGGCATGGGCAGTGGCTTTGAGCGGTTGCACTATCTGCTGGAGTCGGCATTTAACTGCGACGGCCAGCTCAGCATCAGCTTCCTGCGAGTGTGTGCTTGAGCCGACTGCAAGAAGCTGCTATGCACACACTCGCATTCTCGGTACAAATGCTGCTACTCGTCAGCCGCCATGTTGCACAGCAGAATACAGGGCTTATGCGATCAAAATTAAAGACATGATGCGTCCTCATCTGACCTGCAGGGGTATGAGGCCTGGATCAGCTTCGACACCAACCCGCTGTACCTGGGCATGCCCCTCTAAATCTCACACTGGGATACATAACTCGTTCACCATATTTATTGCCATCCGCATTCGGCGTTCAGAATCGTGTGCCGTCAAAACGCTCGACGACTTGTGCAATCAAGCACTGGCATGCCACAAACGTGCACGGCAGGCGGCCGATAACGCCAGTGTTAAGTTGCCGAGCCTTATCCCCTGACTCAATCTTCGCGCAGTGCTGCACGAGTCGATCTACTGCCAGGGCGCGGCGTCCAACTGGGCTGCGCACGCGGTGCGGCAGGAGGAGCCCTTTGCTTCGGCGTTTGACGCGCTCGCCGCCACCGAGGCTGGCCGCCCGGTGTACTTCACCGGCGAGTCCGTCTTCCCCTGGATGCTGGAGGTTCGAGCTTTGCCACACACACAGAAATTAGGAGGCCGCAGCAGCTGGGCTGAGTGCAGTAGCAGCTGTGCCATGCACGATAAAAGAGATGCGTCAAAGGAACCAAGCGGTGCACGCTTTGGAATGCTCAGCCAGCTGCTGATCCTCATCCCATGACAGGATGCTCGCATGCTCGGCAGCCACTCGACGACAGTGCAAGTGGAACGGCGGTGCAGCAGCCTGCCTAGGCAACAGCAAATTGCGGGTGGCCCATCGCGCAGGACCTGACAGCGCTGGCGGGGATGCGGGAGGCGGCGGAGATCATAGCGGCCAAGGAGGACTGGCCGCCGCTGTACGACCTGCAGGCGCTGGCCAAGTCGCCCGTACGCACCGCCTCCGCCACCTACTACGAGGTGCTTTCCTTGTCTTCTTATATTATTCTACAGCCTTTTCTGTTGAGGTTGCATCGATTACGTTGAGGCGCCAGTGCGCACTGCCTCCGCCACCTGCCACGGCAGTTCTTGTGGTTTCACTTCATAGACATGCGGTTTGTTTCACTTGAAGTTCACTTGAAATTGCCTGTGATCACCGCCTCCGCCAACCCATGACGCGGTGAGACTGTCCTGTGACATCTGCAGGGCAGCTGCCCAGGTGTGTTGAGCTCGCTGATGGAGACGAAAGGACAACTCTGTGCTGCCTTCCATGTGGGGCCCAGCAGCGCAATGGGCGCGTGTTGTGTGGGGTGCGCCCATTGCCTTTGCTACTAGTTTCACAGTTGTAGAAGCTCTCATGTTATGACGCCGCCACCTTTGCAGGACATGTATGTGGACTTCAACAAGGCGCAGGAGACGGCAGGCCACATCAAGGGCATCCAGCAGTGGATCACCAACGAATTCATGCACTCGGGTGCGGCGCCCAGCTGCTGTCATGTCACCACACCTGATTATGGCAGCCGGTGCTGTCACCGCCCAGTGTCATATAAACAATCGGTCTTGGCGAACCTTTTGATGTGCTGCCATGTTTTTGCATGGCTTTGCCGCAGGCGTCCGCGACGACGGCTGCCGCATCCTGGAGCAGCTACTGGGCATGGTCCGAGGCTCCACGCTCACCTTCGAGTGAAGCTTTGGCGCATCAGGCCTTCATACATAGGGCTGGACAGCCACAGCAGCGGCGATGCCCGTGGCACCTAACAGCTACTAGGGCCTGCTGCCGCCGCCGACTTGCCGTGGGTCCAGTCACCAGCGATTGGTTTGGGATGCAAGGCCACAGTGGAATGAGGGAAGTTCAAAGTCACGAAGCAGTCAGACCTCCGCACACCACAACTCTGCCGTTGCCTGCTGGTTGTTTCGGCCACCGTGCAGATTGATGCCACCAGCTTCAAGGCGAAATAGATGTGAACCGGCTGGCGCGTCTGGTGCCAGGCCGCCACAACAGCTATCGAGGGAATCTCGAGCATGTCTTCCCTTGCATATGATGCAGTGCGCTGGCGCTTGTAGCTATGAAGTCTGACAAGGTTACAGGTAGTACGCTAGACAGATACTGGACAGACAAAACACTCCTCATTCTCGTGCTTGACGACAAAAACCACCGATTTGAACATAGCGGCCGCCGAAATCACGTGAGCGCCCTGACGACCGCCATGGACGCAAAGCCGCCGGACAGGGCGAGCAGCGCAAAGCGGTGCGCTCCCGCAGGCGGCGGCACGCGCGAGTAGTTGATCGCCAGCAGATATGCGGCGCAGGCAGAGGACACCAGCGTGCCGGTGACGCGGCAGGCCAGGCAGTCGGTTTCTGTTGCCTGCTGCGCAGGCAGTTTGGCGGCGGCCAGCGGCCCGGCGCCGCCTGCGCTGCACTCCCCTTTTGCTGTCATTCCGGCTGGCTGGGTGAGGCTTCGACGAGTCACCCGGCTGTTGTCACTTCTTCTTGCCGGTCACATCTGCGCAGCAAGGACGCCGTAATGAAGGATTGCGGGAAGATGAGCACTTGCGTATGTGATGCCTGCAAACAGCATGGATCCTGTAGTCCGGCAACAGCAGCCGCTCACTCGTGTTCTTGGCGAAGCCTCCCTTGCCCGCCGCCTTCTCTTTCAAGGCCTTCAGTGCGGCCTGCGCACGCACAGCAGCGTCATCCAAGGGTGCGACCTCTCCGGATGCCTTCTCGAAGCAGATGCCTTGCCAAAAGCTACCACTTGCCATAAGACGGACTCACAGTCGGCTGCAAGCACGCACAGCTATCAATTGACGCACCTGCTCGGCTTTCTTCTTTTCGAGGAAGGCCTTGTCGTCGTCGTCAAGCTCGCCCTTGCTGGACTTTGGCTTCTTAAGCGGCTTTGCCTGATTGGCAGAAATGGGCGCAAGTTGGTTGATCCAGTGTCATGAGAGGCAGAGTAGTTATGACCCCTGCAGAACGCTGCAAAGACACTCTGGCATTTGCATACACCTCCGGCAGCGGCGCCGGCTGGGCTCGCCGCCCCGCTGGATGATGCACACCGCGAGCAGCCCAACGCAGCAAACAAGGCTTCCGACATCAGCACCACACGTTCGCTCAATATCTTAAGGACCAAGGCCACGGTTGCGCAGCCATGAAGGGGGGTAGCGCGAGGGCGGCGGGAAAATGCCGCATGTGGCAGGTTCCAGCACCTGTTAGACGCTACAGCCGGCCTTCTGCCGTAGTCACCTCACCTTGCCTCCGTCCTTGCCGACCATCTCGCCTCGAACGGCCCTCTCAAGCGGTCGAATCGGCTTGGCGACTGATTGATTGAATTTTGGGCGCGACGAAGACGCGCTGCTGCAGCGCTCAGTGACAAGCACGTTTATGAAGTGCAGCCAGGACTGAAACTACAATTTGTGGCCATTTGTGGGAAGTGCGAGCAGCAACACAGGGCAGCGGTCACGTAATTTTCCTGGGGCAAAACCCCTGTGCCATTATGCCCCAGCAGCCAAAAATCAGCGGCCACTCTGTGTGTGATGTGCAGTTGCGTCGTGAATTTCGCACGAGGAGTGCGCACCAGCAATGCTAAATAATCTTGGCAGATGCTTTGCATAATCTCGCTCAATTTAGTCAGCAACATCGCACTCCATTAGCAGTGCAGGCACCCGCTGCACTCGAAGCAGTCAGTAGCATGAGGAATGAAGACTTCTTGAGGCGAGCTGACCCAGATGGTGGTCTGAGAGCTCTGGCGGAAGACGATCCCGAGGATCCTCCCGACGAGTGAGCTGCACGCCGGTTTCTGCGCGCACACATCCATTGTGTCTGTTGCCAAGTCGGCGCCGCATGCATGACTTTGTGCACAAGTCTCCATCTCACTACCAGCCTAATACGTCTATCTGCTTGCATCGGGACGGCCACCGCAGTGGCTCGACAGCTGGTGTTGCTGATCCTGGATCTGCGGCGTGCCAGCGGCAACCGGCAGGACACCATCTCAGTTCTGCAGAGTAAGACCGCCGCGCCTCTGCTGCAGCTTCCTGTCGTGCAGGCTGCAGGCCGGCTTGGCAGCTCGCGCCCCCTGCAGAAGCTGTTGGTGCAAGAGGTGGAATCTTGGTGATTATTCAGATTGCATGACTCGAGGTGATTGCGCGGCAATGCTGCATGAAAATCGCCGTGCCCACAGTTCGCAGTTATGAAGCCGTCAGATGTGTCCTACTAATACACTCCGAATCGAGAATCGCCAGCTGCCTGACGCTGCTGCAGGTGCTGCCAGCAATGGGCCAGGCGCTGAACATCGCAGATGTGGCTGACGGGATTGACGCCGGACAGCCTGGCACTGTGGCGGCCATGGCCCTGCCCTCTCTCTGGCGGGCGTGGACGATCACCCCACTGACGAGATCGCGGCAAACCTTCTGCCGGCGCTGCCAGCTGTCCTGCGCTGGGCAGATGCACAGGACCTGAGCCAGCTTGATGCGGGGCCCTACGACAGTCCACCGAGCAGGCTGGCCCAGCTTCAGCGGGCTGCGGCGCTGCTGCCATTGGTCCTCAGCAGCGGCAGGGAGGCACTCTGCGGGCAGAGATCCTGGTGGCGGCTGTGCAGATCAGCGCCGCGCTAGATGCGGAAATCGGGGCCACACTGGACCGCCTGCCCGCCCTCAGAGTCTGCAATATCGGGCTGGGCAACACTCCGGCGCATGTCCGGCTTCATTGCCTTGTGCAGATGCTGGAATGCTGCCTCGAGGCGATTGCCCGCGCTGCAGCAGTGGCAGCACTGGGGCGAGTCCAACGACTCTGCTGACACCTGCGGTCGAGCGCTGATCAGCATCGCAGCTTCATTGGCACAGCAGCTGCAGACGGCGCCGGCACTGGCAGGGTGGTGGCTCCCGCCGCTGCAGAATATTGCGCCATCCCTGCCAGCTGCTGCAGGGTGCGCCGCAGCCCGAGACGAAGAATCTGCAGCGCAACATTCTCAACAGCCTTGCTCCCGAGTTCGGGAGGGTGACTGCTGCCGAAACCGGCAAGCCTTCGAGGTGCGACGCTGCCCGGAGAAGGCTCCTCGGCCGCTGCGCCGTCCGCAAAGCTGGAGCCACCAGCTAGTCTCAGCGGCGGCGGGCAGCGGCGGCAGCGCAGACTCGGCGGCGGCAGCAGCACCGATTCGTGGAAGCGGCACCAGTTTGGCTGCTGAGTTTCGGCGGCTGACGACAGAGGGCGCTGCCGCAGCTCTGCGCAATGAGGCCGCTGCTCTGCGCGGGCAGCAACAGGCCGCTGGCGCATGTCCACTGCCTATTGGCCTTCCATGGCCCATTGGGCTGCGCCAACCGTCTGCATGCGCTGGCCGCGACCCTGCTCAGCTGCAGCCATGCACTGACGGACGCAGACGTCGGCAAGGCCGCTGGCGCGCTCACCCGCCACTGGCTGTTGCGGGGGTGGAGAGACGACCCAGCCTTGGCAGTGACGGTGCTGACACAGCGGGCAGCGCTGGGTCCGCCATCAGCGGCTATGAGTCGGGTAATCGGCCGCAGCATTGCCTGTGGCGCGGCGGGCAACATCATGTGCTGCCTGTCTGGCATGCTGGGCAGACTGATTGCGCTCACGCACCATATGGCGTCTTCGGCAGCTGTGCAGCATGCTCAGTGGCGAGTGCTGGATCAGGGGTGGTCAGACACCCCGAGTCCCAATAGTCGCTCATTTGTATATTTCTCAACTGCCGCCAGGAACAAGGCGGCGCCACTTGGCCCGCCACATGCCAGGCCGCTTTCAAGCGGAAGGTGCGCTCGCTGGATTCTGCGCAGCTGTCCTGGAGGCCGGCAAAACCAGCGCAACCTACCGCCGGCAATGGTGCGTACTTCATCATCTCGCCGTTGCTGTGCGTTTCTATCAAACAACTGTTAAACAACACTGTCGTTAACTTCTGCTTGTTACACTGCAGATGATGAAGCCTCTAATACTTTGATCGGAGTCTGCTGATGTCGACTACCGTGACATCCCTCTCTGTTGCTCTGAGGTTGGCAACACGTGTGTTGGGCAGGCGATAGCTGCGACCCGAGCAGCCACGGCGCTGCTCACATTTCAGAGCTACGAGGAAGGGCGCGCTGCGCTGAGCGAGGCCCAGCGGTACACAGACGCAGCTGGCGACTGTCGCACGACCAGCATGGCGGCAGCATCGGCGGCTAGCTCACAAACCGACAGCATCCTCCGGCCTGCAGTCGCGGCGCTCCAGGCGACGGTCATTCGTTACCTTGGTCAGCGGCAGCCTGGATGGGAGAACCTGGTGGCAGACGCTCTCCATGCAGTGGCATGCACACTGTCTGCCCCGGCCTGGCGGCAGACCTTCAGCCATCGGCGAGACGCCCTGGCCGACGGCGACGATAAAGCACGTCGCGAGCCTGGGAGGTGCATGGCAGCAGTCTTAAGCAGCGCCATGCTGCAGCCTGCCTGCGCAGTGGAGAAGCCTGGCAGAGGCGCCCGCCACAGTGGCGGCGTCCAGAGAGGCTCAGGCGGCCGAACTGGCCGCCCAGGCGGCCATGACCAGCCTGCTTGAGGTGGATTTACGAGTGTTCGATGCAGCTGTTCGGGCTCAACAGCTGCTGACCATAATCGAGCAGAGCATTGTCAGGTACAGCGCAGCAGTTTCATCAGTTACCATGGCCTATGCAGCTGGACTGCCAGAAACGCTCCGTGGTTGATGCTTGCACAGGCAAGAGTCGGTTTATCTGATCGACATCACATCATCTGCTGCAGAAAGGAGACCAAGGCGGCCGCAACAGCAGCGCCGCGCGTTTCCGGCATGCAAGCATGCCAAACAATCTGCTCAGACAGCAGAAGCCGGCAGCAGCAATGCCGGCGCCGCCGGCAGGGTCAGCGCCGCTGCCCCAGGGCCCTCTGCTACAAGACCAGCAGATCCTGCAGCAGCCAGCACCTCTGTGGCAGCGGCAGGTCACGCAGGAGCGCAGGCCGGCGGCAACGATGTACCACCGCCTGGCGGTGCTCATGACTGGTCTGTGCCCACTGACCAGGATGTGCATCCGCAGTGATTTTCGTCCTGTTGCACCAGCCCGTTTCTATCTGGAGGTTGCCGAGATCTCCAGTCATTTCTGCTGTCACGTTGGCCTCTGGGGCAGCTTCCGCTCCATTGCTCGTTTGACCGTCTCCGTGACCCTCCTACAAAAAGATCTGCTGCACTACGCAGGACATATGTACAAGCTAAAGCAGTGCGCCACCGGGCTAGAATATGGCGGTCGAAGCGGGAGAGCATTTCACCGCCACTAATGAGATTACGATGCGGAGACGAGATGCAGCGTTGCCGTTGGGCGCTTTGTGATTTCAAGGAGCATGGCAATGTTCAGTTGTCGAGCAAGTTACATCAGCTAGTGTCACTCGATGCTTGACGCGCCGGCCACCAACTTTGTTGTTGTGCCGGTGCGAGAGGGAGTGTGTGCGCCGCCGCTGCAGAATCCAACGGCGCCATTGCACAAGCCACCAGATCGGCGATCCAGTTGCCGCCAGGATTGATGTGTTGAGAATGAATGTATGATCAGCTGAACTTTCCAGGGCCTGTGGCTGATCACGTAACCTGGCTTGGCAAAACCCTGGCGGAGTGAGGTCCAGGAGGTGGTGCGTGCTCGCCTGTTCCGCCATTCCTACCGTTTGCACTTTGCAGTGCCAGAGGTTGACGTGCGCTGTGATCACGGATCGCACAGCGGCCGACGCGCGCGCACGCAGTGGCGATCCGGCATAACGGGCCTTTAAAAAATGAAAATTGAAGGCTCGCGGACTCGGCCAAATAACGACGACCGGCCTCAAGCTGGCGTGAGCGGCTTCGACGTGAGATATCGAACGCATTTTGGGGTGCTGCCCTCAAGTGGCTCTGCACTGTGCACCCTTTGCAGCTGTCAAGTGCGTCGAGCCGGCCTGCTGGGGTCGCACTCATGCGCACGCATCCCGACCCGGGCCGTCGGCAGCCAGCACTGCTCAAATTGTCTGTAAGTGGTCGCCTCGGAGCACAGCACGGCAGCCAAGGCGGCATGCAGTCTTTGCGGCACCTTCTAGCAGTGTAAGGATTATGGTACGACGTGTGCAACGTTTGACCTTGGCTCTGTCTTTCTGCAGCCGCCTGACGCGTCTCAAAGCGCCCAGGATGACCGGCCGGTAGGGATAGCGGCTAGCTGACACCCCAGCAGGCCTGTGAAGCTTGGCAGCTTGGCGGGGCGCCACCGCTCGCTACGGGCGACAGCCCAACAGCAGCCAACCTCCGCTGATGCCCACTGATGCCCAGGCAGCAGCGCAACAGCGGCTGAGTGGCCTTCCTGCCGGCGTCCTGCCTGGCAGTGGCAGCACCGCCACCGCCGTTGCAGGCTCCTGCAGCGGCAGCTGCAGACGTCAAGCCAGCGAAGCCGCCGGCGGCGCGGCCAGCGTGGCCCGCACCTCCAGCGGCTGGCGCGGACATGATCGACCTGACGGCTGATACGCCGCCGGCCAGCCCAGCGCGGACTGCTGCCGCCGCGCCGCCGCCCGCCCAGGCTGGACAGCGGGCGTGCATCGCTGCCATCTCTGTCTTGAGCGACAGCGACGACGAGCTGACGATTATATCCTCAGAGGAGGCGGCAGAGCTGCAGCGCAAGCGTGCCAAGCACGAACGCTGCAACAGCGGCGTGGCAGCAGCGTGCCACTCGGCTGGTGCCGCCAACAGCCAGCCTGCCAAGCGGCAGAGGCAGTGCACAGCGGGCAGTCTCCAGTCTGCTGGAGCGCGGCAGTGCAGCAGCAGCGATCCAGCGCAGTCGACACTGCACCAGCGCATCAACTACAATTTGGCGGCCGAGAGGAGGTCTCGTGGCGCAGACAGCGCCGCACAGCGGTCGGCCAAAGCAGCGAGGCGAGGCGATGAACACCCGCACACCAGTGTGCATTCGGGCACGGCCGGGCGGTCTTCGGCAGACGCTGCGACACCAGCCGCGCACAAGGAAACAGCGGCGACGCGGCAGCCGGCGATGGCGCAGACTCCGGCCGCGCAGCCGGCGGCCACGCAGGCGCCGCAGCCCGCAGCGCCCGCGCGCCAGCAGCAAAAGCGGCAACTGCCTGGGGGGACTGGAGCGCCGGCTTATGGGGCCAAGCGGCTGCGTGAAGCGCCGGACAGGCAGCCTGCCGCCAGCACGCGGCCGTCTGCACACCACCAGCCCTCGCCCAGCCTTCCAGCAGGTGGGCATGACCTTGAAAGCTGTCGAGAACACAGTTTTGGAGCACTTACTTTCACAATTAAAAAATAACAGCACAGCCGTCGGTCAGTGACCTGCTCGTCAGGGCAGCTTCATCGCCTGCAGTCTGTACTCGCGTGCTTTGGCTGCGTGCAAGACGTCCTACCGAAATGCTTGGCTGCTGAGGCATGATGTCTCCATGCAGCAGCCGCTGGGGAAGGAGCCCCCGTGGTCATGCCGGCAAACCTGCCGCCAGTCCGCACAGCTGTTTCGCCAGGCAGCGGCGCTGCTGCCCAGGCGGCTCCGGCCTCGTCAGCCAAGTCGCCGAGTGGGCATGCGGCGCAGCCGGCGGCGGCGGCGGCGCCTCGCACGCCCTCGCCGCTGACGGCCTCCTTCCCGGCGCCTGCCCAAGCAGCGCTGACAACCACAGCCTCACAGGTGACAGTCAGTACGACTGCACCAGCTGCTTGATGCGTTGAAGTGTCGTCGTCACTTGAAGTATGTTCCCATTCTGCGCCCTGCCATGGACCCAGCAGCTGCGCTAGAGCTCTGTACCACCAACCTTTCATCCGCTATTGGCTCACTCTACAAATACACGAGCTTCCTACAAATACACGAGCTTAGCGCTGTTTGCGTGATGGCATGTAGGGACCCTCGCATGGCGGCTCGACCGGCACACCTACCGGCAGAGCCTCGGCGGTGGCCGCAGCATCAGCGCCTGCGACTGCGCAGCAGCCGGCGGCGTCGGTGGGCAGCGGTGGCGCCGCTCCCAGCGCCTCGCGCGCCGCCGGCAGCGGGCCCTTCAGCGGCTTCCGGAGCGGCAGCTTCAGCCGCGGCAGCTCCAGGCCGGCAGGGTCTGGCGGGGTAAGGGGCCACCCTCTCCTGCTGTACAGCTCCAATGTGCTGAACCTTGCGTCTTGTGTTTTGCTGCTGACTGCACGCCGCGGAGAACACTGAGGCTGATGCGGGGACCAGGGCACACCATGTCCGAGGCTATCATGCTGTCTCGGGTACAGGCAGCCCAGTGATTGCTGCACAACACACTCACTTGCAGTTGCTATACGGTCATGTTCACGGGCACATTTCTGCAGGTGTGGCACCCGCCGGCAGCCATCATGAAGCGGCGCAAACCCGCGCCCGCCAGCCCTTCCAGCCAGCAGCGTGGGGGTGCCAGCAGCGCCGCCGGCGGCGCCTCGCCGAGCGCGGCGGCTGGCAGGGCGCAAGTGCCTCGGTGGGGGGACGCTGCGGCGCCAGCGGCAGCGCAGGAGGAGCCGGATACCTCGAAGCAGGCGCCCAGCCCGCCGCCGCCGGCTGCGGCCATGCCGCCGGCCGCCGAGGCGCAGCAGGAGGAGCAGCCGCAGCGACGGGAGATTCGCCTGCCGCCGGCGCCGGTGCGGCAGCGCTCTGGCGGCAGCGGCGACCTGCGCACCGGCGCGATGGCGCCGCACGCGCCGGCGGCCAGCGGCCAGCGGCAGGCGCAGCGGTCGCAGCCGGGCGCCCAGTCTGGCCTCACCACACCCCGGGCCCGGGCCCCATCCAGCAGCCACCAGCTGATGGACGGCAAGCGTGCGGCGGGGCCCGGGCCGAGCGCCAGCGTGGACGGCAGCCACCGCTGGCAGGCGGCGGGGCTGCAGGGCGCCACCTCGCCGCCGCCTGTTTCCAGAGCGTCAGCGCCCAGTAGCAGCGCCAGGCGCAGCGGGGTGTACGTGCCACCGATCGGCCTCTCCGCCTCGCAATCGCAGAGCCACCGCAGCGGCGCAACCGGCAGCAATCCGGCAGCCAGCCAGCCCAGCGGCGGCGGCGGCGGCGTCGCAAGCCTCGTCCGCGGCGGCAGCACATCTGATGGCAGCCCCAAGTCCGGCGCCGCAGGAAACATCCTGCGCTGCCGCAGCTCGGCGGAGGCCAGGCTGCACAGGCAGTTCCAGGAGAACGAACAGATCCAGGCCGAGCTGGCGGGCTCGCGCTGCGGCTCCCGTCACGAGCGCCTGGCGTGCAGAATGGCCGCCGCTCGGCAGGCGGCAACCACGGTGCCAAGTGCGGCTGTGGGCGCTGGAGGCGCAGCACTGCCTGCCGCGCCGGCGGCGGCGGCGCGGCAGAGCATGCCACTGGCGGCGCCGCCCTCCAGGGAGCTGTCGAACGCCGGTGTGACGGCTGCGGCGGCTGCGCAGGCGGGGCCGCCGTGGACGCAGGAGCTGATCAAGCACATGCGGCGGTCAAAGGCCGCGGTCAAGCAGCAGCTTCTGGAAGCCGGCACGAAGATGAGCCGCGGCAAGCGCGCCGAGCAGATCCTGCAGCACATGGGCAGCGAAGTCGTCACCGTGAAGCAGGTCTGTCCCAGTCCCCACCACCGAGCCGACAGTTGCATTGGCAAGCGGCAAACCACTTGAGAAATGCACTTCATGTGAGGTGCATGTCACAAACCTTAGCTGCATGAGGCTTGAGGCTTGCACCCACAGCAGTGCATCGCAGTGCCACTTGCCAAAAGCCTTCACCCGCTTCACTTCTGCCGCCTACCTTGAGCTCATGTCCAGGACCCCAGCTTTTCGTCGCCGCCTCTTGCCCAAGCATGGCCCAAGCCCCACCATGTCCATGGCCGCAGATCCGGGAGGTGGAGCGAATCGTACGCAATACGCCCAGCACCAGCACCGGTGCACAACAGCAAGCAGAGGGCGCGGCAGCAGCTGCGGAAGCTGTAGGCCCGTCAGGCGGCAGCGCGATGCCGGCGGAGCACCGTGCCACCGCGCGGGCCGCGGCACGGACGACGAAGGCCGCCCCGCAGCCGCCTCCGGCCACGGCGCAGCCCGCGCACCCGGCGCCTGCTGCCGCTGACGACCCTGCACCGGGTCCTGCCGCCAGTGGCGCTGGGCCCGGGGCGGCAGACAACACCCAGGCTGCGGCGGTCCCGAGGCCGCTGCCGCCGCTCGCGCTGGCGCTGCCGCTGCGCTGGGTGCCAGACGAGGCTGACGTGGCACACATCCAGGACGTGGTGATGCCGATGTACCACGCACGCGAGGCACACTGGAAGGCCATCGGCGTCGCAACGAAAGTCAGAAATGTGAGCTCGCACATCCGTTGGCCGAACCCTGCAAGCGGCGTCAAATGGGGCAGCTTGTGGTATCAGGGAGCATGCGACTGTCGCGGTGCTGTACAGGCGCTCAGCGGCACAGCTGCACAGCTCAGCGGCACAGCTCAGCGGCACAGCGTCGACTTGCGCACACAGAAATGAAGGCGATGTGTCATGCCTGCATATAACAAAGTCGACAATCTTCTCCCCCCGTTGCTGCTGCAGATCAAGCAAGACATGAAGGCAAATGCGGACCTGAAGGACGAGCTGCGGCCGCCGCAAATGCACGGCCATGTGCTAGGCGTCGCACTCGGCCAGCACTTCGCCAACAAGGGCGAGCTGGCGATCGCCGGCGTGCACATCAAGATATCCCACGGCATCGACTGGCAGTGCGCGCCTGCCATCCACTACCTGCCCACATCGGCGCTGTTCTCTCTCCCTTTTCTCAGTGCTCATGCCGGCAGCCGAACTGCTATCTGTTAACATTCGCTTGAAACTGCTTGTGCTGCAAGACGACCTAGGTTGTGACACATTTATGGAACTGAATGCGGCTCTGCGCTCAGCTTCTGAATGACACGCTCAGCGCATCATTGTCCATGCAGCCTCCTTGTGCCGCCAAGACTGGCATGCCAGGGGGCAGTCTCTGCAGCATGCGATAGCCTTACCATGTAGCTGCAGAGAAAGAGTGCTGGTGTTAACATGTTCTTTGCAGGGACGGGCAGCCGGCGTTTGCCATCTGCGTCGCGGGCATGTACCAGGACAATGACGACAACGGCGCCACTTTCACCTACAGCGGCATGGGCCCGGTTAGTTTTCTGTTATTTCTAGATAACATGCTCCCAATCAACACACCTGTCCCTGTTCCTAGGCAGGCCGACAGCACACCAGGCGTGCGCTGACGGGCGGGAGGTGTGTACCCAAATGGTAGTTCTCCAGCAGAGGCGCTCGCAGCCAGCACAATGGCTCTGACACGACAGGTCCTGACTGCCCAGCATGCCATAGAGGCGCTGCAGCAGGTGCCATAGCACCAGAGCAGCTGCTGCTGCTGCTGGTGACACTGCTGTGGGGCGGCAGACCGTGCATCCACCACCGCCCAGTACTCATACGATGCAGACATCGGTCGGCATCAATGGGGGTCGTGTAGCCATGTGCAAAATTTGTATGGGTTTTAGGCAAAACCCTACACCCCTGTGCAGGACCACAAGGACCAGACCTGGACCCAGGGCAATAAGGCGCTGTTGCGGAGCTTCGAGCAGGGCATGCCCGTGCGCGTCGCCCGCAAGATCTAGTGCGTCTCCACCAACTGTGGACTTCACACTTCGATCCCAGCACCTGGACCCTGCTGCTTGGTCTCTTGCCTCTATCGTGATCAGCCACTCTGTTCCTGGGTGTTGGGCCTCTGTGCAGCAGCCCTCCTGCACATCACAGGCGCTGTCGATCGCATTTGCGCAGCAGGAGGCAGCACCGAAGTGGCAGGTGTGGGACGGGCGCATGTGGGCCTGCCGCCAAGACAGCATGTCCCTGTGCTTTACCCTCAACAGTGCCTTGCCTGTTGCAGCGGCGACAAGAAGCCCGAGTGTGCGTACGAGGGGCTGTACCGCGTCACTTCAGCCTCCATAGGGGCGGGCAAGTCCGGAAACCTGGTCTGCAGGTGCGCTGCGCTGCAGGGGTGCACGTGCCCAGACTCCGGACGTCATTGCTGCATGCGGCAGCACTTCCTTGATTCATAATGCGTGCACACCCATGCTCTGCTGGCCGACCAATGCCCGACATTCTGTCACACTGGCTCCTGCCCACGGCGCCTGCATATCTCATTTGGTGAAATCGCCTCAGCTGCACAGCGGGGGCTGTATTCCTGTTTCAAACCTCTGGTCCGATATATCTCAGGTTGAAAGGCATCTCATCTTCGCCTGCAGCTTCGGCATGGAGGCCATCCCGGGCAACAGCACGGTGTCAGCACAAGTGGCCAACCGCCGCCGGCCGCGCGCTCGCGCCACCGCCGTCATCCAGCCTCGGCACGCGCTCGCTGCGGCAGGTGTGGACGCCCCGCTGTCCCGTTTCGTGCTCAGCTTGTTTGTGCATGCTGCACTTGTGTGTCGTGTCCAGCTGCATAGACTTCCGCGTGGTAACTAAGGACACTTCCGTCTAGACTTGCCATGCCTCCAGAGCTGTTTGGGGAACAATGCTCAAGCGAAGCAGCTGCTGATGCGATGGTGCAAGCCTCCCCAGTTACCGCTGTGGAGCTGCCCACCTGCACAGTCAGGCATGCACGTCGGCAACATCTGCGCACAGACGCACCCAATGTCATGTCGCGTGCTGATCTGCTTGCCATGCAAACGCAGCAGTGACGGACACTGGCAGGCGGCCGGCCGCCGCGGCGGCAGACGCCAAACGCTGCAAAGCCGGCAAGGACAACCTCGCGCGTAAGTCCTGCAATGACTAGACCTTTTCTCAATCCTCGACTACCAAAGCCTGACACGCTGCATGGCAGACATATATATTCCACTGCGTCATTCCTGCTAGCGATCAGGTTGCGTGTGACTGCTTCTCACACAACCAAAGCCTCTCGAGGAACAGCATATGGTCATACTCACTGCACTGCCTGCAGACGAGGGACGCCTGGTCTGTGCTGACATCACAGGGTGCGTTTCAGGCAGCACGCTGTTCTGTGGGCCCCATATGATGCTGTGCTGGTGTTACAATGTCATTGCCAGGTGCACATTCCTGACCCAGCAGCGTCTTCTGGCGCAAGCAGCGACTGGCTGTCAGCTACTGGCCGTGCTGACGTTCTGCCTGCATGAGGAAGCTGCATGTTTTCGCGTTATACAGTTCTGCATTGTTATCTACAACGCTTGGACTGAAGGCGCTTTGCCACGGCCACAGGGGCCAGGAGGCCAAGCCCATCCCGGCGTACAACGATGTCGATGATGAGCCGGCGCCTCCGCTCACCTACATCAGGTCAGGATCTCTTTCCCGGGGCTTGAGTGCTCACCACCAGCATTGCCTGCCTGAATGAGAGGCGCAGGAGGGAAAGAATTGCCAGCCTCCCTCGGCATGGAGTGCAGTCTAGTCTGGGATGAGTGCCAGGGACCAGGCCTTGCTGGGGGCCGCCCGTGCCGGGGGCCGATCTTGCGCCGGAGCTGCTTGACAGCGTGATCTCATTTCATTTATCGGTCCCATAACTGCCTGTTCGGAACAGCACTTGGATCAGCGCTTGCTTTCGTCCTATCCCACCTCTCAATGTAATTTGCGGAGGCCTGACCAGTACCACTTCATGGCCACACTTCATGCCCAAGCTTCGTGTCCGCAGGGAGTCGGTGCCGAAGGCGGGCTCTCGGGCGCCGGTCATTCTGGCCAGGGGCCGCGCGGAGCTGGAGGCCGCCTGCGCCGTGGGCGGCCGCCCCCGCTGCGGCCTGGCGCTCATGGACGGCCTCGTCGCGTACGACGCCGGCTGCCTGCGCGAGAACGACAGCTGCGGCATCCACGAGGTGCGCGCACACCTGACTCGCGACCGCACAGCGTGACGCGGCTGGTTGCGCCTGCGCCTCAGCAGAAGCCTTATCATCTTGCGCCGGAAACGTCGCCTCTGACAACTCATATCACCTTCCCACCCCCTTGGTCCACCTTCTGGGGGTCTGTGCCACAGTGGTATGCGCGCTGCTGCAAGTGCATGCCCAATGCCGCTTGTCAGGTGTCAATGGGCAGGCTTGATCTGATGGCGCGTGTTTGGCAGCCGAGATGTGTGGTAAGATGCAAGACCAACAGGCACACGCCAGTCCTGAGCACACACGCAAACATCGGCTTTTCGCTGCAGTGCCGGCCCTCATGCGTGGGGAGCGCCTGCGGCGAGAACCGCGTCGTCAGCGGCGGCATCAAGGCGCCGCTGCAGGTGTTCAAGACGCGGGCGTCGGGGTGGGGCCTGCGCTGCAGCCGAGACCTGCGCCCCGGCGAGTACATCTGCCACTACGCCGGGCTGCTCATGACGGACGAGGAGGCGGTGAGATAGCTTTCAACATGAAATCCTTCCAATACAATACAGCGTCCAGTCGTGTTCTCACGTGCTGTTCTTTACCCTCGACTGCACGACTACTAAAAAAATAATTTATGTTTCGCTCCGTTACTTTTGCTAGCTACAGCGTTGGCCAACTGGAAGTGGCGCACCGCCCTGGGACACTCAATTCACCGGGTACTACTGAGATTGGAGCACATGTTACTTGTCCAACGTCACGAACGTCCTTGGAAGTTGGAAATATTGAAGAGGTAGTGTGTGTCTTTGGAGGCTTGGCCAGTGACCTGAAATTTTTGCTTTCACATAAATTAAATCTTGGCATGGCCAGTGGTGGTAGCTGTAGCGTTTGTTGCCACCTTGCAGGCTTGTTGCCACCTTGGCAGGCTTCATGTGGCAGGAAGCCTTGCGAAATCCACTTGCTAGACGTGCGGCTGCAGGAGCTGTTATCGGACTCCGCCTCGTTCAATCAGGTTGGAGAGGCTGCCAAACCCAGAAACAATGGACCCTGAACACACTGTGACCCGCAGGAGCTGGTGGAGGATGACACGTACCTCTTTGACATGTCGCACTTCACATCGCTGCTGGACCAGGTGGAGGAGGAGACTACTGCCGACCCGGATCTGGTGCAGGTAGGGTCTACGATTGCCCTTCTGGTTGCCTGTGCTTCTTGTGCTTTCACAGCACAATGACAATGCCCCCCCCAGATGCAATCGGAGGCGGAGACTGCCGCCAACCTGCACAGGGTGCCGGCAGGGTTGTACGAACACCTTGACGAGCGCCGTCTGTTGAAGTTGCACACTCAATCATGCATGACTGTGGGATGTGCTGACGGCGTATATGTGCGCGTGCGCGCAGCCGGAGTGGTTCCACCCGGCGTGGGTGCCGCCAGTGCCGCGCGGCTCGCGGCTGTCGCAGGCGGGCGACAACCACCCGGAGGCGCTGTGCATGGACGCCTCCACCACAGGTGCCAGCTTTGCACAGGGCTCTTCATTGAACCGTCTTGTCTGAATCGTCCTCACGCATGTAGCTGCTGCATTGCCAGGGAGAGCAATCCTGTGGAAATCCCTGCGCTTCTCAGCGCCCCTCGTGCTGCTCTGCTGGGAGTTTGTTGCACCTGGTGCCTTGGCCCTGCCCTGTGGCGTCGCACCGCGACCCCGGCCTCACCGTTTGGGACTCTTCCAGCGAGGGACGTCGCATCGGTGGCTCACAGCATGAGCCGCAATGCGACCACGCCGCTTCCCCAAGATGATATGATAGCAGCGACGAGATGGTAGCAGCGCTAAACGTGTGCCGCCCCTTGCGCTGCAGGCAATGTGGGGCGCTTCCTGAACCACTCATGCCAGCCCAACTGCATCAAGCAGCCGGTGCTGGTGGAGGGCGACTCCGGACTGTACTACCATGTGGCTTTCTTCGCTGCCGAGGTGCGGGCAGGCTGCGAAAAATCTGTCTGTGTGGGCCTCGAGATCCGAAAGGAATGCAGTTGTGCAGTGGCCCAGCTCACACCAGAACCGAGCGTCCCCCTGCCTGCCCTGCCCACCCCTGCGCCAGCAACGCATCCTAGCGGGGCCAGGAGTTGGTGTGCGGCTCTCGAACACTGCCGGTCACGCGCACTGGTGCAGGCTCCTGAAAAGATTTGCTTGTCGTTGCGTGTAGACATTTTTGCCTCGGCGATTCCGGCAGGGGAGGAGCTGGTGTCGACTACAACTGGCAGACGCGCGCGTGCCCGGTGCAGTCTTATGCACCGGCTGGCTTGAATGTGAGTGTTGATCCTAATTCCATCATTCCCGTTGTCGCAGCGCATCCCTGCAGGGGAGGAGCTGGTGTACGACTACAACTGGGTGGCGCGCGCGCTGACGGGCCGCCACATGCGGTGCAACTGCGGCGCGCGGAAGTGCACAGGAGACATGTTCAACATCATCGACGGCGACGCCGGCGCTGAGGAGTGACGCTTTGGCGCTTGGCCGCTGGGGTCATGCTGCAGCTGCGGCCGCCACGCCAATGCCGCGGGCCGGTGCATGCCGCCGTTCGTCAATGTGTTGGGTTCGTGGTTTTGCTGTCGCGGCGCGCCGTAGGCGCCGCTCGGCTACAGAGTGAATCAGGTTCGCGAGGGACGCGGCTGCACCTCCTGACACTGGACATGCTTCTAGGATGTCTGTGTCGAATTTTCTTCCGCTGTCGCTGCTGCTGCATGAACACGATGGCTATTTGGGGCCAAATTGTATTATATTATTATAGGGTTGATTAGGGATTAGGCGCGTCGCGCGAGGTGGTCAGGCGCGTCGCGCGAGATGTTCTCCCACACAACACTCACCGCGAGTGCTCTCGCTCATCACTCGCCCCTCGACTTCCCCGCAGCCACACCGCTCCACTGGCCCCACCCTCGCCCGTCACCATGTCCACCGAAGCAACGGAAGAAGTAAGCAGTAGTCGCTGCCGGTACTGCCTCGCAAACGCTCTTGCCGGCTTGCCTTCCGGGCGTGTGTCAAGCGCTTATGATGTATCAAGGAACTTTGACCAGGTGTCATGCCCTGCCGGCACCGCTACGTGCAGGACTCTGGCCAAGCGTCCCCTCGGTGATGCACCCGCAAGCCCAGTCATTTAGCGCCTTGATCCAGGCGCATTCTGGCTGTCGGACACGCGTTCTGAAATCTCAAAGGGCACCTTTCTGTGTGCAAATCGCAGGAGACCGGGAGACGTGAGTACTGAGTAGCGAAATGGGTATTTCGGTCATGATCGAATCACTCAGTTGCAGCACTAACGCTCTATAGTACCGCCCGCAGGTGTCCGATGCTCTGGCGAAGACCGAGCTGAAGGAGGACGGGGAGGCTCCTGCCAATGGCCAGGCTGCTGCTCCGGAGGTGGACGCCCCCGCTTCGGCCGAGGCCGCTGAGGACGCTGTTGAGGGAGAGTCCACCTCCGACCAGAAGGTCGTGGCGAAGTTCCTGGTCAGCAACGCCGCCGCCGGCAGCGTCATCGGCAAGGGCGGCAGCAACATCGCAGGTGGGCCGGCGGCGGCACGGCCCGCCACTGCGCCACTGCCGCATGCACCGCGTCTGATGTTAATGCAGCCGCATGCATCACTCATGTCTCCGCCATGCTGCAACGAAAACCTGCCTGACGTCTGTCACACTCTCCCTGTGCAGAGTTTCAGACCCAGAGCTCGGCGCGCATCCAGCTGTCGCGGGCGAATGAGTACTTCCCCGGCACCAGCGACCGCGTCATGCTTATCAGCGGCACTGTCGGCCAGGTGCTGCACTGTGTTGAGGGGCAACTACCATACGTTCTGTCGGATTGTTGTGTCCGTGCGTGCACCGCATGGTGCCGCACAGGTGCCTCTAAGCTGGTCCAGCCCCCTCCCTTCAGGTGCTGACGGCGCTGCACCTTGTGCTGGCAAAGATGTCCAGCGAGAAGGCGGTGCAGGACACCATGCTCTCCAGGTCAGTTGCTGACTGCTGCGCCATAGCTGCCATGGCCGCAGCTTGCCAGCACCGGCTGTAGGTACCACAAGCGCCCCGTCTCTTGCTCGCGGGGGACTGCGCCTTGCTGACCTGCAAAGTGACGCACTGCAGGGACGGCACGCAGCAGGAGCTGCGGTTGCTAGTGCCGGCGGCGCTGTGCGGCAGCATCATCGGCAAGGGCGGCGCCACCATCCGCCAGTTCGCAGAGGACTCCAAGGCCGCCATCGGCCTGTCGCCGCAGGTGGGCAGCCGCGAAAGTTGCGTTTTCCAGTGGAGCATGGCAGCGGAGCATGAAAGACAGAGCTCTAGGAAGGCGCTGCCAGCAAGGCTTCAGCGCTGTCGCAGCTTCCTCCGGGGCTGGCGTCTGAACGTGCGCTGGCCTCGCGACGATTGCCGCTGGAGGAAGAGGGAGCCGGAGGAAGAGGGAGGCCGGGTGTATCTCCGCCGAGAGATGGTGTGCCAAGGCAGAGTACAATCGTGGAGCGGCGCATGGATGAATGCACGCAAGCACGCACCCTTCCAGACCTGGCTGTCGGTCCTGTGGCCATGGATCAAATTCACGCTAGTATGTAGTGTTTCACATCACAATTCCTGAACTTTTCTGTCATGTATCCCTGCCACAGGACGGACTGCCGCCGGGGGTGGCCGACCGTACGGTGCACATCATGGGGAGGTCGCTATGATTCCGTTTCTCTGAATACGTTTCGTCAATAAAAACATTTGCGTCTCTCCTGCTGTCACAGGACCGCATGCCGCCGGGGGTCGCGGACCGGACGGTGCGCATCACGGGCGAGGACCTGGAGCAGCTGATGCGCGCGACGGCGCTCATCCTCACCAAGCTCAGCCAGAACCCCAACTACTCGCGCTTCACCTCCACCAGCGTCTCCTACGGCGGCTACAGCTCGGGCGGGTACGGCGGCGGCCGCGGCGGCGCCGGCGGCGCCGCGGGCCCGCCCCCGGAGGTGCGCCTTTGCCTTTTGCCTCTGCTTTTGTTGCTCCTCTCGGATGTTACCGCTTTGGAGCAACCGCTTTGGAGAAGTTGATTGTAGCGGAACAAGTACAACAGGGCTTGTAATGCACCCGTAGGTGTTTGAGAATGGGCCGCAGGGCGAGGCGGTGGTGGCTGTGCCTGACCGGGCTGTCGGCGCCATCATTGGCAAGGGTGGCGAGGTGCGCGGGCATTCCAGGCTCTAGCGTCCCTTGACATGAGCTCTAGAGGGGCATGTCAAGTGTTGCCTTGCTAAAGGCCTGGCGCATTGGGCTGCTGTTGTTGATGACTTCCCGGCGTTCGCATCTCCACTGAGCAGGTGCGTCAACGCCTGTGCGATGTGCGACTGCGCAGGTGATCAACCAGATCAAGAACGTGGTGGGCGTGCGCATCCGGGTGAGCGGGCGGGAGGACTACATGGAGGGCACCCGGGACCGCAGCGTCACCATCAGCGGCCCCAGGGAGGCCGTCGCCATCGCAGAGCAGCTGGTGCGCATCTCGGCGACTTCTGCAGCCTGTTTTGCGGCCTGTTTTGCAGCCTCCTGACTGCCGGTTCCGCTGGCAGCCTCGGCGCTGTATCTGCCCGGAAGCATTTGCCTCCATCTGTCTGCGGTGGTGCTTGGCGGTCGTGCGGTGAGGGGCATCAAGGTCCAGCAGGCCGCAGCTGCCGGCAGCTGGAATTGGTGGTGTTCCTTTCGCCTTCTGTACATTGCCTGATGTAATGCTGGGATGTCAGGTGCCTCTCCTCGTGACAAATGCTGGTTTGCTTTCCTGCGCAGATCCGCAAGAAGATGGAGGCCGCGCTGTCCGGCACGCCATCGCGGGACTGACGTGGGGCGCAGGACGTGGACGCAACAACCACAGTTGAATAGCTAACGCTAGATACGGCTGAGCAGCTAAGGGCGCCTTCCGAGGGGGGGCTCAGCGACCGCCGGCAGCGGGTGCCGATGGTCCATGAGGGGGGGGAAGGAGCCAAGTTGGAATTGCCGCGGCAGCGGCGGCGGGCCCAAGGGCCAGAGCCGAACAACATCGCACAGCAGAGGGGGTGCAGTAGTTGCAGCATGGCAGTGGGGGCTTCTGGCTGAAAACTTTCAGGAGCTCAGGTAGAACAGCTATACCAAAAACCGTTGTCTGAGGCGCTGCGTGTACTAGATAAGCTGCATTGTTTTGGAGACGCTTCAGAGACACTGCGAGCACGGAACGGTTTTGGGTTGTAATACTGCTGAGGACGTCCGCTGTGGTCTTGCTGCGTTTGCCCGCCCTCCTTTTCAGGCCATCCATGCTGGAGTGCGCACAACCGGACATGAGAGAGGGCGTCAACCAACGCCGGCCTCCCTCTGGCTGAATGCAGAAATGCACTTGTCTCTGGGGTTCACAAACGAATGAACAGTTCTCCCGACCTGTACGATTCCAATGACACACACTAATCTGAATGAATGTCACACTACTTCTCTTTGAATCAGGGCGCCGCATTAGTACATGATATGATCGAATGGAAATCATAATCCGCCGTAGAACGATGACGAGCAGCACAATCAAACACTGCGTACAATACAATCATGCCTCCAACGTCTAAACAAATCACTTATACACCAGCGGCAGGCCTACAGGCTCTGTGGCACCTGCTGCCGATCCCGCAGCAGCTGCATCAGCAATTCGCCTGCAAGCACAACATGGGGACGCTTGGCATGCAGCTGGCTATCACAGGCTTCCGAGTGTATATGAAGAAAGCATCGAACAGCAGTGCACACAGCTGTGCACAACGCGCGCTGTGAGCACTGCCAACGCTGTTGCCTGGGCTCTCTACCTCTACATCAAAGCCTGCGAGCAGACAGGAGGGCCACCAGCCAATCCTGTTGATCCATGCAGCCTCGAATGTTTCATGGCAGAGATTGGCCACCCTTCACCTGGATGAAAGTCAAAGTCCTGCAGCAGGTGCGCAAGGTCCGCCGCCTGACCGGGCGTCAGCGCGGCGCCGCGGCGGGCGACAAATGGCCCCAGCGCCGTCAGCACCTGCCATACAAAACTAGAGAATGCTTATACGCACGCAACCCTACAAGTGCATGTGAAATCTGAGAAATTGCTCAAGGAGGTTGAATTCACGTAAACGTGTCAACACGGACCTTGTCGCTGGGCCGGTAGCCCAGGTGCCAGTGCGCCGCCAGTATTGTGACCAGGTCGCCGGTTTCCGACTCTGGCGTGGAACGCCGGCTGCTGCTGCTGGGGCGGTTGCCGCCGCTGCCAGGCGTGGGCTGCACTCCGACCGCGGCTTCCGTGGACATCTGGTGTGCCACCTGCGCCGGCAGACACCATCTTGTGATGTCGTCATCCCCCGCATCCAGGCTCTGCAGCCTTGGCAGTGACGATCAGGGCCTGGGTGCCAGCCCCACTGCAATGCACCTGGACGCCCGCCAAGGCAGCGGCCACCCGCATGCCGGCAGGCTGCCACGCACCGCTGAAGACGAAGCGCGCAGCAGCTCCTTCGTCGCCAGCGTGCGGTGCTGCAGCACCGCGAGTGCCCACAGCAGCTGCAAGAGCATGCACCAAAGAGTCAGCAAGTGCTCAGGATGGACACATGAACTGGAAGGACCATGCGCCGTCCCGCTTGCTGCTGCACGGGTTACAGTGCGGCAGCTACATCAGTCAGCATCGAGGGCTGGAGCAGCGTCCGGCATGCGCTGGCGAGCGGTGCGCTGGCTGCGCTGTGCTGCCCAGTGCAGTATGGGAGCAGCGTGCTGAGCGCAAGCGCGCCTGCGCGGTGTGGTCCAGCCGCGAGACGGCGTTGAGGTGGCGGCTGTCGAAGCGGCGCTTTGCGAAACCCAGCACCGCATCCAGCAGCTGCGCCACCTCCCCGCTGTAGTGCCCCAGCAGCGCGAACGAGCCCGCCAGCTCCGCCAGATCACTGTGTGTAACAGTAACATTTCTTCTGTGATGCGAAACGGGTATGATTCTAGATTCATTCAAAGTTGACATAAAATCCCAGCACCGTGTCCAGCAGCTGTGCCACCTTCCCGCTGCAGTTGCCAGGCAGCGGGATCGAGCCCGCCACCTCCGCCAGGTCGCTGCCCAGCAGTAACTACATATTGCGCAGGTGCCAAGCAGTTTGGACACCTTTCAAGTTTTGTAGCTGCGCCATCAACCCCAGCACCCAGGACTGATATGCCGGTGTCATGGTGTGGCAAGCAATGAGGAGCAAGGACTGGGCGGCGGGAAAAAGCGAGGGCAGCCTGTGCAGCACCTGGGCGCAAAAGTGCCGCGCGCAGAGTGGCGGTTCATGAGGTGCGAGCGCGCACGCGAGGCGATTGCGTCCATGAGCTCCGCCACGCCCGGCTGCAGCTCTTCTGCTTCCGCCACTTCCACCGCCTCTGCTGCTTCCGCCGCCGCCGCCGCAGCTGCCCCTGCCGCCGCCGAACCCGAAGACGCTGCTGCCGCCGCAGGCTGCTGCTGCTGCGGCGGCGCCAGCCTCCGCCGCTGCCACCGCGCCTGCAGCGCGGGCGGCGCATGCACCCGCGCGAGCGCCCAGCTGGCCTCCGACAGCTCAGAATCCGCGAAGCGCTCCGCGTTCAGCACCTGGGGATGCGCCAAGCCAGTTTCCATTGCAATATCTTTCTGTTTACGCATCTGGAATTACGCATCTGGAAGAGTTCACGACCGCAGGGGCGGGCTACATCTTGAAGACTTTGAGCACCTCCGGCTGAGGTCCAGACCTTGCAAAACTGCGGGTACCCGTGCTTCCGTATTTCCCTTCCCTTGTTACCCCCTTCCCAATGAGTGATTCATGCAGCAGGTGTCAGACGGTTGCATGCAGTGCCAGGGCATTGACTGGGGGAGGCTGCTAATGCAGAATAAAGACATCAAGCGCTCACCGGGCCATCGAACACACGGGTGTGCAGCTCCATTGTCAGCCGGTGCAGGAAGTCCGCCACATCCGGCGAGCTGCTGACATGGCCGCCCAGGTCCGCGAATGAGCGCAGCAGGGACACCGCGTGCGCTGTGATCGTTTCATGCAACACCTGCGGGGCAGCGAGCCACTGTTGAGCTGGGGCTGCGGGGGCCTGACGCCTCAGTAAGGGTTGGTGGTGGCAAAACGGACATACCTTGCAGGCGTGAGTCCGCAGGCGCATTTAGCACCCGGGGCCGGGCAGGCATGTGTCTTGAAATCGTTTGTTAGAATGTAAGAACGGGGACACACTGGTTTTATGAGCTGCAAATCAAAGCAACTTTCAACTCTTTCAGAGTGGCTACCTCGGCGCTGGTAAGCCGTGCGACGGCGTCCAGGAGGCTCGCCCGGCGATGCAGTGGCCGCGAGCGCAGCCAGTCTGACTGATGCAGCAGGCAGGCTCCCGAGGTGGGACAGACGCTGGCTGGCGGCGACGAGGGTCGCCGGGTCCAAAGGCTGCTCGCAAGCTGCAGCGCGCACGGCTATAAGCAATTCCTCGTCGGTATCTGCGGCGTAGATCTCGCGCTGCAGGTGGCTGCCCGCCTGCACCTGCGGCCGCTTGGCAATCTGCATGCCGAGGGACGCCGGTGTCAGACGTGACGGCAGAGCAATTAAACACTGGTTTCAACGTGACGCCAGTCGCGACAGCGGTGGTCGGCGCAGCATGGCGGGTCATCAGCATGCGGTGTGGTCAGCAGTATCGGAAAAACCCGAAACGGAATTGGAAACATGAAGCGTTCAACCTCTGAAAGGTGTTATCATCTTCCACCATCAGAAATGCACCTGTTCCGCCGCGGCGTATGACCTTGACAGAATCCCCTTCGACAATGGCCGGCGAAGGAAGCCCAGTCGCGGCAGCATCAGGGCATGTAAAGGAAACACTGTTTTTGAATGCTGCAGACTGGACTATGTGGCACAGCGCTGGCCATGCTGATTTGCTCACCACGTCTTCACACAAGTCTCCATGACCCCGCAACGCTGAACGCTGAACGCTGACGCCCTAAGCCTCAGTATTGCATTTGCACGACTAGGCTATCATCAGGGCATCCTATTTTGCTATCGCAAGCATCCAGTCCGGGTGTCATTTGCCGAAAGTTCGATTGCATCGCAGCAGTTCGATTGGCTGCCTTGATTCTGACTGGTCTCGAGGCGTAGCTGCGACAGTGATTCTGCTGCTGACTGAAACACCATTCGTCTGAGCAGTCGCGGGCAATCAATTTCATTCGCCAATTCGGACTTGGTCATCCATCAGAGTGAAGACCAGCAGGTGGTCCCACGACTGCCTTGCAACACCCGTCGCGCCTCCGTTGAATCCACTGCATGCCTGAGGCTGTCACAGGTGCAGCATGACTATCCTGGTGACCGCACGCAGGGCGGCGCCCGGCGTCCACATAGTGGGGCAGGCAGCGGGGCAGGGAGACCATGCCGCCCAGCCCGGAGCTGGTGGTTGTGCACCCGCTGGTTCTGCTCAGCGTGGTGGACCACTACAACCGGGTGGCGAAGGACACGCGCAAGCGCGTTGTGGGCGTGCTCCTTGGCGAGGTGTCAAAGGGCCGCACCGATGTCACCAACAGCTTCGCAGGTGGGCGACTCATGCAATCCTATAAACTTTGGTGTATCGGTGGGCTCCTTCGCGCTGCAGGCTATTCGGCTGCTCTGCATCGAAGGGCACGCATGCAAGCATGCAAGGTGTGCTCCGGCGAAAGCAATATGATATGATGCCGCGCAACCGCTGTGTGCGCAGTGCCTTTTGAGGAAGACGAGCGGGACCCGTCCATCTGGTTTCTGGACCACAGCTACCTGGAGAACATGGCGCACATGTACAAGAAGGTCAACGGTGAGCATTGGTCGCGATGCACGGTACATTGGAACTGGCCACGGATGGCTGGGAGCGCTGCGGCCGCGGTGTGTGGTATCAGCTGGAGCTTCCCATTAACATTAAAGCATCACCCTTCTTATACTGCTGGTTGTATCGAAGTGCTTTGTTGAGGGGTGTGCAGCGCTCTCAGCACCTATGCTCCTAATGCGCGATCAAATGCGTCTCCGCCGCGTTCCCGCAGCCAAGGAGAAGGTGGTAGGCTGGTACCACACGGGGCCGCGGATACGGGAGGCGGACCTGGAAGTCAGCGCCCTCATGGACTCTTACTGCGAGAATCCGCTGCTGGTCATCTGCGAGGTCGAGGTGAGCTGCCATTATCGCAAGTGGCCCTGCCTGCCGCTGCCCGTGAGCAGCAGATGTGCCTGTGCACATCCTGCTGACACCTCAAGAGTGCAACTGGGATATGACACCGCCACGCCTGCAGATGCATGGCGTCATCTGTACCTATGATTGTACTGTACTGACACCTGCGGCCTTTCTATTTTGCAGCCCAAGGACATGGGGCTGCCGACCACAGCATACTACACAAAGGACGAGATCCGTGAGGTGTGCTCTGCTTGCCTTGCTGTTTGGCCTGCCTCATACTCGACATTCGGTGTTGTTTGCAGACCTACCAGATTCTGTGCTGTCACGGATTGACATCTACAGCACCCAGCGACCAGCATCCAGCACAGCCCTTGACACGGGTATTTCGTGCAATTTGTGCAGGATGGCACCCAGAAGAGCAAGAAGGTGTTCGTTAACATCCCCACAGAGGTCGGCGCAACAGAGGCAGAGGAGATCGGTGCGTGCCTTTAGTCTGGTCATGGCGCCAGAGACCGCGTGGCAAAAACTTCAGACCTGCTCGAGCCTGCAGGGCAACAAATCCCGCTGCGAGGAAGCCTGCCATCAGCAGGCGTGCTGCAAAATGTGGCACATCAATGTTGACTCGTGCCTGCATGACCCCCTTTTGCCATAACTCACCCTCGAGTTTCAGCACTCGCTATGCTCTGCTGGTGTGGAGCACCTGCTGCGGGATGTGACGGACCCCCATTCCTATTGCCAGTAGGTTTGGTGCCTCGACATACATTCGTGCAACACTGAAAACATCGCTGCAGGCGTGCAGCACCAGCTGCGGGGTGTGGAGGACGCCGGATAGCTCTGCTGACGGGGATTCAAATGTCTCCTGTGATGTACTGTCGTGTGACTCGGACAAACCCTGCAGGCGTGGAGCACCTGCTGCGGGATGTAAAGGACGCGAGCATCGGGACGCTGGCCACGGAGGTGGGGCGCATGAACGCGGGGCTGCAGGGCCTGCGCTCGCGGCTGCGCGAGGTGCAGCAGTACCTCAAGCTCGTAACCGCGGGCCACATGCCCGTCAACCACGACATCATCTACGACCTGCAGGTGCCGCCCATGTCTTCTTTTCCAAATGCTGATTGCTGTCTGCCATATGCCTTGGGTCCCAATGATCCGTGGTGTCTTGGTCGTGCAGGGCAGGATGCTCGAGAACAAAAGCTTCTCCTTGAATCGCCGAGCAGCTACATTATGCCCTCTGTTGCTTGCCTTTGTGAGTTGTTTCTCATGGCCAGCGTCGTCAGTGAGACTATCCTTTTCGAATGCGCTTCGAATGCGTGCAACAGGACGCGTTCAACCTGCTGCCGAACCTGAACATGGAGGAGCTGGCGCGCAGCTTTGCCGTCAAGTCCAACGACATGATGCTCGTCATCTACCTGTCCTCCATGATCCGCTCCGTGCTCGCGCTGCACGACCTCATCGACAACCGGGAAGGTGCGGGGCCTCACACTGCAGATGCGTTCAATGTGGTGTGGTCGTTGGTCGCAGTTTTTGAAGCCCATCCTAGATAAAGATGGGAACAGGGCGGCATGTGGTGCTGACAACGCAGCTACGCGTGGAACAGCATACGACAGGCATGTGCATCCGCTCACCTATCTGGCGACACCGTGTGTAACTGATTCCATTTCCCACGCTGTGCAGAACACGCCGTCCGGGAGCGCAAGAAGGAGGCGGACTCTGCCGCGAAGGACGCGCCGCCAAAGAAGGAGTTGGCAGACGCGGCCGACATCGAGGGCGACGCCGCTAAGGAGGGTGCCGGCAAAGGGCCAGACGCCGCGGGCGGCGGCTTCTAGCCGAGTTGGACTTGTTTCGAACGCGGTTCGTGGTTGCTGCTAGGAGAGTGGCTTTGTTCATTCCACACGGTGTCGAGCTTTGCCGCCGCTCGCATCGCGGCCGATCTATTCCAGTGCCGGGTGCGCACTGTCCTGACGGACTGCAGCACAATTCAGGCGCGCTGAACGGTTCCAACAGTGCTGTGACACCTCGGAGCCTCCCACGCACCCCCGCAAAGTGAGCAAGACCAGTGGCAAGCTGCGAAGCAATGCGAATCCACCCAGAGGTAAAATGCTTCAGGGCCAGGGTTTAGCGAGCCGAAGCGATCTCACTGCTGGCAACGCTGTGCAGAAGTGCAGTTGCAAGCTCGTACCAGGTGTCAGTTGCAGATCACTGCTTGAAGGTCTTGTGCAGTTCGCCGACGGCCAGCGGCTGGTGTCGATATTTCCACCGGAGCATCAAGCTGACCTGAGTATCTCGACAGCGTTCTGACTAGCGGACGCAGTATCTGCTGCGGGTAGCAGCATGGCGCAGATGCAGATCATGGCGAGGCTCGGGCGGGCGGCCGTGGTAAGGCTGCCACTTGGCGAAACTAGGCTTGGCAGTATGACTGTTTGCAGGACTGGCTCACACCCGGAACGTAACTTACATTGCAGGCTGGGCGATCTATGGGCCTGCAGCGGATCCAGTGCTTCGCCACGGCGTCCAGCGGTGAGCCTGCACAGCAGTTCTCAATCGCTCGTTCATGCACGCATTGCGCTGGGCCGCAGACACTCATGTATGAGCTGAGTGGCTGCGCAGGCATCGAGGGAGACATGGTGTTTGATACCTTCAAGGAGCAGCAAAAGCAGTACAAGGACCTGCTGGAGGGCAGCAAGGTGAGCGGCTGGAGCCACCTCACACATGCCAGCGGCAGGTTGCATCATTCTTGGAGTTGGGCTTGCCAAGATGTCGGCGCAGCGGCAGTGTGGATGCTGCCTTGAGCTGCTGCATTGGAGCCACCTCACACATGCCAGCGACAGGTTGCATCATTCTTGGAGTTGGGCTTGCCAAGATGTCGGCGCAGCGGCAGTGTGGATCTGCCTTGAGCTGCTGCATTGGGATCCAACGAAGCGTTCTTGTGCACGCAGAACATGAAGGCGCCGCTGAACGGGGATGAGGCTGCCATTAAGAAGTACGCACAGGACATGGAGGCGCTGCGGAAGAAGGTGGGTGCTGGCTATTGTTAAGCCATCATTGGATGACATGTAGGTATTCTACCGAGCAAGGGACACACCTTGGAATGCCATGCGGCTTCAGCAGACCATGCAGATTCGCCGATGTGGCAGCTGCTTTTCAGGCCTGGGATCGTCATTTTGTTACACGGTTGCAAATTGTCGCACTGCAACTGTGATTTTTCAGGTGGGGCTGCCGGACCACGCAGAGGCACTGGAGGCGCAGCTGGATTACCAGCTGCAGACATCCGGCGACGTGAAGAGCTTCCTCTCGAACATCGCCGAGACGCAGGACCTGGGCGACTTTTCCGTCGTCATGGGTAAGAAGCCCTGCATGATGCCTATGGAGAAACCGTGGTCTTGACAACTTTTTCGAGCGGCTCCCAGCCTGCTCATGCAGCAGCTTGCATGACTTCCCTGATGCGTACGCTGCGGGCACATGTTGTACACAGGGGGGGGACGCCATCCGTACCCGCCCGTTTCTGATGTTACTGCAGGCGAGGTGGAGCAGGCGATTGAGGGCGTGGACCTCAACACAGACAAGGGCTGGGACACGCTCAGCAAGAAGATCGGGGTGCGCACCCACCCTGAGCACCCTGGGCTGTCTGATGCGGTGTGGGGCATGGTCTGACCTTGCCCGCACGAGCTTGTCCGACTGCCATTTGACGCCTGGCTGACTGACCGCTGCGAAAAGTTCCAACGGAGCCACTCACATGTGTTGTCACCGCGCCGCCTGCAGGACATCCAGGCGAAGCACAAGCTGGACACGTACGACAAGATCAAGGACAAGGCCATCTTCGACATGGTGCGCTCCTCAGCGCCCCCCACACCATGTCTGCCTGCGTGCGGGCACAGCTGAAGGCTCAGCCCCAAAACCCGATTGCTTTGTCCCAACGACTGACACGCGCAAGAGGGCTGTCGGATCCGACGATCGCCATCATCTGACGGTGGTATCAGTGGTCTCTGTGTTTGGTGGCTGCAGTACAAGAAGCAGCTGGATTCGCTGCGCGCTAAGGTGGTCGAAGACATGGAGACGGTCAAGCGCCGCGACGGCCTCACCTTTGTGGACGTGGACCCCTCCACCCTCAAGGCCTCTTCCGTCCTGTAGATTCCCTAGAGAAACGACCTGATTCGTGCCTTGTGAAGCAGCATGTGTCTGCTGGCAGCTGGGGGGCTTGCGGGCTGAATGGATTGCCTTGGCTAAACTTTACAAGGTGTTTCTCAAATTTGCAAAAGAAACTGTGTCCGGCCACCGGCCAGCAACTGGTCAGCAGCAGCATACAATGCGCAGGCACGAAACTCATACAGAATTTGGTAGTCAATCGACACTCAACGCCGCTCACACCCCGCAACAATCATCTCTCCATCATCACTCAACGACCAAACTCATCATCACCTGACGATCAAATTCATCTGCAGACGTCAGGTCACTCCTGCACAGGGGGCGCTGCAGTGTTTGAGTTCTCATTGCTCGGGCCTGCTGCCTCGGGCTCCGGATCATCCAGGAAGAGGCTCTTATCCAGGTAGTCCGGCACAGCCATGCGCATGTCGCCCTGGTGGATGAAGCCGCTGCCGGACGTCTACACACAAGGGCACAATTTGCGTCCAACAAAGTATGCAGGGTGGCACTTCAAAGAGTATCCATTAGTGGTAGATTGCCTGAGTGGTAGATTGCCTGATTTAATATAAATGAATACTGTGTTGAGTGTGCATTGGTGGATGCTGGGCGTGACCGCCATGACATACTCAATTGCGAGCAGGGGCAGAAGATGGAGACTCACCAGGTACAGGATGCCAGTCGCGGCAAAGACCAGCGCGATGAACGGCCAGAACGTCAGCCAGAAGCTGCCGCCGAGCTTGGCCAGCTCTGTTGCCCGCGGAATGAGACCCTGCAATGTGCATGTGATGCACGTGGTGAGCCGGCTACGGGAGCTTGATCATCCTGCAGAGGAGGTGCGTGCAGCATGTGAACCTTCCACAACAGGCTACAGGCTACCGACCTCAAGGCCCTCCGAGTTAAGCCGCCGCGACCGCTCCAGCTGGTCTGACGAATCGGGGTCCGGTTGCCGGAACTGCGGCAGCGGCGACCGCCAGTCATCCCTCGACGAGCTGGACCCTGTCAGCACGCCGCAGAAGGTTGTACGTCGCGTACTTTTCATGCAGGGATGCAACGCACATGACGAGTGGCATCCTGCATACAATAAGAAGCTTCGTGTTCACTGCGCTTGTGAAAAGGCACACCCTCTGATTCGCGGTCATCCGCCTTGACAGCGCTGCCGCTGAGGCCCCGCTTGCGGAGCTCCTTCTCGAACAGAGACTCTGCGCTGTCCTCGCCGTCTGCAGTTTGATTCGAAATGAGAATTATAACGCATGCACGCTACGTTCACTGCCGTTTGGAATGCATGCACGCACATTCACTGCAGCTGCACGAATTTGGCGCACGTCGGCGCCCCATACATGGGACATCATTCACCACGAGACAGGCGCGCAGAAACATGCGCACGTGCGCATGATGCACATGCTGTCCATGCATGCAAGGTGTGCAGGCCCTCATTCTCTCACCTTTCGAATCGCTGACTGCCCAGCACGTGCCACACCCACGGCTGCGAGGTCTCGACAGCGCTGCTGGCCTCTGGCTTCGGCATGCGATGGGCAAGGCTGGAGCACCTCTGCACACTGGTCTGCTCGAGGCTACGCCAACGGCACAGCGTTGCCCGCTGCATGTATCCATGTGGGACTGCAGGCCTCGAAAATCGCGGTGACACTTCGGTGTCAGGCAAACGTTGTAGAGTTGGTTATTGCCCTGACGGATGCCACCAATGAAAAGAGCTCGCAAACCGTGCAACAATGGCGCATGGCGCTCCGATGCCACGCAAGGCGAACACGTTATTTCCCCTTCCCTATGAGTGTGCCTACTGTCCCTAACCATGAGGAAGTCGCATCGAGAAGTAGGAAACAGCAAATGCCGTGAGACCCTATGCCGCGTGCCGCTCTTGTATTCCGCCCGTGCGGCTGCTGAAAGCAAGTTCGCCCAAAAGCGACCGGCCTCTTTGGTCTGCAGGAGGGCCCACGGGAGCGGCAGAGAAGGTCGCGATATGGGTGCCTACAAGGCGCGCCCCGCTCGCTGCTCGGCTGCATGTTCTGCTGGGGGTGGCGAGCTGCAAACATGGCCTACGATGTGTGGGACCCTGCCCACATGCGGGATGCAGCTATCGCGCGGAGCATGCAGCAGATGGGCTGCTTGAGGTTCTGCAAGCGCCAGCGGTTGGCTCAGCATGGGAAAGAGCATGGTCGGCCATGCTGCTGCTGTATCGAGGACTGGGCACTGGCTACAGATTCTGCTGCTCACGCCTGATCCGCGCTTCGAGGAGCCTGTGCAGAATGTATTCACTCCGTTTGTGTTGCTGCCCGCAGTACGTGGAGGAGCTGTGGAAGCGCAAGCAGAGGTGAGCACATTGACAGTTCTCACACGGTGCCCTACTCATTTGAGCACCATTCACAGTGACGACCAGCAGGTTTTCGTGGCATTTCTGTCTGGACGCCCACAGCCAGCGAAGACTGCTCGTGACTAACTCGTGTTCCGCCGACGCCGCGCAGCGATGTGCTTCGCTTCCTGCTGCGCGTGCGCGCGTGGGAGTACCGCCAGCTGCCTAGCCTGGTGCGCCTGACGGGCCCCAGCCGGCCGGACAAGGCGCGCCGTCTGGGCTACAAGGCCAAGCAGGGCTACGTCGTGTACCGCGTGCGCGTGCGCCGCGGTGGACGCAAGCGGCCCGTAAGCAAGGTGCACACACCTTCCTCTGTGCAGGCCGCCCGCTCGGGCCGCAGGCTCCAGGCATCCTATATGGATGCGAAGAACAAATGTCACCTAGGCGGTCGGTTGGCGTGCGGCAGTCTGGTTGTCACCAGGAGGCCTACATGTCATCAGGGCGGCGAGCGGCAGCTTCTTGCCAGCGGAGTGTTCCCTCAAATGCGGACAGGACTGGTTGAAGATATTCTGCAGCTGCGGACGTCTGACTGTCTGTGGGGACAGCTGAAGCGGTTTGTGGTAGTGTCATTGCCGCCGACTCCACATGACATGTTGGTTGGTGGGCAAGCAGCAAACCTCACATGCTGTGTCATTCTGATCGCAGGGCATCGTGTACGGCAAGCCTGTGAACCAGGGCATCACGCAGCTGAAGCCGACGCGCAACCTGAAGAACATCGCGGAGGAGCGCATCGGCCGCAAGGTCGGCAGCCTGCGCGTGCTCAACTCCTACTGGGTCAACCAGGTGGGCACTCTTCCTTCTTGACCGTCCTGCAAACGAACAGGATCAGTGTCCTGTAGTCATGAGTTACGGCCTCAGTGTGCTGCATGTAGGACGTCATGGATGTTGCTTCATGGGATTGGCGCAAGCTTGACCGGGATGGACGCAAGCCTTGCTTGTGACGACACCGTGCCGATGTTGTGCACACTGCATGGATGCAGGACTCGACCTACAAGTACTTCGAGGTCATCCTGGTGGACCCGCAGCACAACGCCATCCGCCGGGTGCGTTTCAGACTGCTTGTGATGCCCAGCGTCAGCTGCAGATACTTTTCACAGATGCGGACAGCAGGAGCCTGCATTGGTAAGTTCTTGTCTCGTATCGCATGCCTGCTGTCACAAGCCGCAAGCCGACTGCTTCTCCTGCTGAACTTGTTTGCTGCCACCGCAGGACCCGCGCATCAACTGGATCGTGAACCCGGTGCACAAGCACCGTGAGCTGCGGGGCCTGACCAGCGCGGGCAAGAAGTACCGCGGCCTGCGCCACAGCGGCCACGCCACCAACAAGCTGCGCCCGTCCCGCCGCGCCACCTGGAAGCGCAACAACAGGTGGGTATGAAAGGAAGATGCCTGTGCACTTTGCGTGATCGAGCGACCCTCTGCTCGGTGCAGGTTTCTTCGCGATCTGTCGTGTTGCATGGCAACTGTCAGCGCATTCAGACAGCCGCGTGATCGCAGCGCCGTGCAGGAAGCTAGGGCCGGCTCGCTGACATGCCAGAGGCTAATTTGCCTGTGGAACAGGTACTATTCAGCCGAAGTACAAATCCGTGAGCAACCCCAGATTCTGACGGCCTTCCTTTTCCTGTGTAGCCTGTCCCTCAAGCGCTACCGGTAGATGGTCGGCGCTGGCGTCGGCGCCGTGGGCTGCCGTCGCCTGGTGGCGCATGCAGTGCGCATGCGGCCGGTCGCAATGGCGTGGTGCAGTCCGCTGTGCTGGGCGTGTGTGCGCGTCAGTGGCAATTGCTTTGCGGCCGTGTCAATGGGTGGTCATGGCTAGGTAGGTGCGCACTGATTCGGACGAACGCCAGCTGTAAATGCAATTCCCACAAGCGCCATCTCCGTACGACCCACAGCAAGGCGGATCACGCAACTCCTGTCCTCTGGTCTCGAAAATGTCGTGCATGTGCATGGCTTGCGAGTCTCCACAGAATTCATACAGATCGTCGCTTGTCAGGCACCCATACAATAGCTGCTTACAAGACGGCAGAGAAGCCTGCGGTCGCAAGAGCGCTCCGGCGGTGTCCTGGCAGCAACGCATTGCAACCCCAAACTTCCGACAGGGACAACGATGCCCGGAAGGCCGCGCGAACATTGCGACTTAGCATGAAGATTCCTTCGGCATCCGTGTTTCGTGCAACATCATACGCTGCGGTGCTGCTCTGGTGAGGCGACGAGCGTTCACGGTCGTGTCCTGCTGGCTGAGGTGGCGCGTCGAGCCGCAAACAAACGTGGAAGTCTTCGAATGTGTGTGTCTGTGCTCTGCAGGTGGGAAGGATTGTGTCAGGCTCTGTCCCTGCACAAGTGCCTCTTCTACTTCGTGCACGACAACCAGATTTGGGTGCGCAGCTTTCTCGGCATTGCGGCGCTGCTTGCAAAGCGACGCCGCGCAATCCTGCAACAACGGGTCCTCACCACTGTACAAGATTGAATGTCAGATGCCACGTCCGCAGGTGAAGACGCTGCAGTGCTTCTTTCTCAATGGCTTCATCTTTCTCGGCAGGTGCTGCGCATGAGGGCATTCCACTCTGTGTGCCCACAAACCATGCTTCGCTCGTGTGTGCTTCCATCTCAGATGTTTCGCAATATTTTCACATGCATCGTTCGGCTGTAGCATCGAAGCATGCGCAGCATGGCGCAGCAAGTGTCAGCGCTGTGCCGCCATCTGTGCACTGGGCTTGACCCACAGCTTGAACCACGGTGCTGTCCCAAACGCCTTCTTATGACGTTCCCGCAGCATTGCGGCATTCCAGTACGGGGTGGCGCCGGCGCTGCAGTGGCTGCTGGCGCACAGCGTGCGGCGGTGGGCGGGCCCTGCCGCGGCGGACGCGCTGCTCGCCGCCTTCAGCTTGGCATACAACGCGCTGTGGCTGCTGCCCGCCTACGCGGTCAGCCTGGTCGTCAACGGCATGTGGTGGGTTGCGGGGCAGCAAGAGCGGGGTGAAGTCTTCCACAGCACCGAGTCATCGTGCGTGGGAGGCGGAGCAATGAGTCCGGCAGGCTTGCTGTCCATCGCAATCTGCTTGATTGTAAGACAGCACGCACCGGATTCTGCATATCACACTGAAAGCAAGAAACGAGCATTCACACCTGAGTGTGTGGGAAGAGCACGCCACCGCCTGGTTGACCTCGTGCAGGTACAATGACATCGCCAGAAAGACGGTCGCAGTGCACCGGGCGCAGAACCAGCGGCAGCCGTCGGGCGCGCAGCAGCAGCAGCAGCGGCAGCGGCAGGGCGGGTCGGCTTCCCTGACGTTGGGGCAGGAGGTGTACCGCGTCGCGCTGTGCACGGCGTTCCTGCTGCAGGCCATGGTGGCCGGCTTCGTGCCGCTCATAGGTAACGATTCCTCTTGTGGGTACTTTAGAACTCTGGGAGGCCCTGCACTTGCATCGCACATCGTTATATGGACCGTCCAGTTTGTCACGCAGGTTGAATCTGTGCGTGCGAGAGAGAATCTGCTCCTGATATTCCGAATGCTGGGGCTCGAACAGGTGGCGCATTGGAGCTGGCGCTTCTGTCGTGGCTGTATGCCTTGTACTGCTTCGACTACCGGTGCGCTGCTGCACCCGCAGTTCAAGTCACTGGGTCTCTGCTCCTTTCTCACTCCTGACTTGCTCGTGTCACGCCAGCTTGTGCACACCTAAGGCATACAAACAACATGCGGCAGCTTTCTTGTTTGCATGTCTGGCTGCTTCACAGCTCCTGCTTGAGGAGGCTGCGGCAGCAGATGCATTCCGGCAGTTGGCGCATCGCTGGCTCACCTGATTCGACGATTTCACGGCTTGCCATTCCAGGTGGCACCTTGTCGCGCACCCGCTGGCGGCGCGGCTGGCGTTCTTTGAGCGCCACTGGGCCTTCTTTGGCGGCTTCGGCAGCGTGTGCGCCGTCGCTGCAGTGCGTCCTCCTATCGCCATCTGCAACTTGACTCACGTGTCCAACTCAGCCCTGAGGCTCGCTCGGGCGTGGCATCACGTTGCTCCCTCCACGTGCGCTCTGCTGCCCTCCTCGCCCGCTTGCGATGACTGTTGACACTGCTTCCAGGTGGCGCTGCCGTTTTACATCGGCGCCGCGGTGATGGCGGTCCTGTTCCCCCTGTTCATCATCATCGCCTGCGATGTGGACCCCGCGGAACGCGCTAAGCTGGGTTAGTTCTTCAACCCTGACCTGCTTTGGCACGCTTTGGGCAATTTAGATTTTTCCAATACTGAGGGTACTGAGGATGCCCCCGGCATGCTGTCCTGGCTGTCACTTGTGGCGAATGCCCTGCAAGTGCCACGCCTGCCGTCAAAAATCAGGTCACGTCCTGAAGTGGGCATCTCCTGCTGCTGCAGTGCTGGCGTCCAGGCCGGGAGCGGTGGCGCCAGGCAGCATGCGACTGTTCTACCCCGCGGAAGTCATGACGGCATTCCTGTTTCGGCATATGCAATCAGCGTTGGGCCTGCTGCGATTCCTTGGCGTCCGGTGACGATGTGCGTGGCCGGCTGGCGGCGGAATAAAAGGGCACAGCAGCGTGTGGCACAGGGGACACATTCCCGGCGCCGCTGCGTGTCTGTATAAAATGAGCAAGTTGATGTGTCTGATGAACTTCCCAGGCAAAAGGATTGTTTTCAGGGTTTTCGGAAAACCCTGGGTATCATAGCTTGATGGGGTATATATCGTGTGTTCGTGCGTGAGAATCATCATCGTTATCCAGCAGATGTCATTGCACCAGCTTCTTGAAAAACCAAGGGTGGTGAAGCAGACACCAGTGGTGATCCGATCGCCTCCACGCCACGCAGCCATGAGCAGCAGCGCGACACCGCCATTTGAAGCAGATTCCCTGCCGCCCCACAGCATCGGCACCGGGCCTGCACGCCGACTGGGTCGGGCATGCTGACGCGCTCTCATCCATGTCCGCTCACACTGGGAGTCGCCCGACTGCTACTCGCAAAGGTGCTGCCGCGCTCGGTCCATCTAGGACTCCTCTGCGACATGAGTCAGCTCATAGCGGCGTACTGGAAGTCGCCCGACTGCTCGTGGCGCAGCATGTCCAGCGCCACCTCGCAGCTGTGCGCTACAATCGGGTCTGCATCTGTGCTGCAATCCTCCAGCAGCGCCATGCACACCGGGCTGGCGATGCTGCCGAGCGCCTCTGCCGCCTCGTGGCGCACCATTGCCGCCTCCCCCCTGTCCTGCAGCACCCGCCTGCAGGGCGCAAAGATGTACTTTTCAGCTCGCTTGGTAAGAAGGCAGAGTGAAATGTAGCGAGCAGAGTTTGGAGGCAGGGCCTCGAGCGAACGAACAGCCGCCTCCCCCCCATCCTGCAGCATACGCTTGCAGAGCGCTTGAAGCAGGTCGGAGCTTGAGAAAGCGCGAGTGACTATAGGGGGTTTTGTCGCTGCTGCGCGCAGCTGGTGGGTGCGCAATGTGCATGGCGCCGCGCGACCAGGCATGCTAGGGGCCGATTTGCTTGCTAGATCTACGAAGAGAAATGAAAGGCAGCGGCCCGACAGCGGCCTCCAGCCTGTGCGCAGCCAGGTTCCACATACATCGATGTGGCAAGGCAACGCGGCTCACCTCAGGACGTCCACAGCAGACGGGTCCTGCATCTGGCCCAGCACGTAGGCGACCTCGTGCTTGAGAAGCGCGGATCGCGCCGTGAAGGACTCCGCCAGAGCCGCGACCGCGTCCGCGCCGCCGCGGTTGCGCAGCGCAAACATCGCGGCGTAGCGCGCCGGCAGTGTCGCGCCCTCATCCAGCAGCGTCGCCTCCAGCTGCACATTTCAGAGAGTTCCATTCAAGCCTGTTGAGTTTGAGGCTTGAAGATCGCCAGGCACCAGCATCGCCCATTTTGTCTACGGAAGCGTCTTGGAGAAGCGCAAGCTTTGGAGAAACGCAAGTAACTGCTGGGACCAGACGGCCCTTGCCCTTCTGCTGGTTCCTCGTTCGAAACGCAATGATGGCAGTCTCATCCGCACCTGCTGCATCGGCGTGTCTGCGGGCGCCGCCTGCATGGGGTCGACCGACAGGTACGGCGACGGCCCGTCGCCTGGCGCCTCGGCTGATCCCGCGCGTTCCCGCTCGATCCGCTGCAGCGCCAGCTGGCACGTCTCCGCGACCTGCGCAATGCAGTGCGGCAGCGCGTGGATCGGTGTAGGATGTACTGAAGAATGTGACAATTGAACTTGTGTGACACGACAGTGGGTCTGCCGTTGGGCTACAATTCGCCGGCAGCAGATCGACACCTGGCGCGCTGCATTGGAATTCGATCTCGCATGCTTCTGCACATGGGGGCTGCCCCTGTGGACGCGAGGCCGCTCACCTCGAGCACGTCGTCGTCCTCAAACTGCCGCAACATGCACTCGCACTTGCCATTGCCAATGGCGCCCAGCGCCTCTGCAGCCTCATGGCGCACCCTGCAGCACGTGGAGACCCACATTACACACCGCTCAGTACTGAATTTCCGCACAAGTGTGCACGAAGTGTCAGCTATTTGAGTTTCGTTTCTTCGGCAATGCATGAAGGAGCGGCGGAGGGCGCACATTGCGTGCTCTTTGAGGTCCTGCAGAATGGCCGTCAGAGTGCGGATGGACGCCGGCTCCTGCCGCTGGCCCAGGCAATACGCGATCTCGTGGCGCAGCAGCGCAGACGGGTCTTTCAGACCTGCGGTATGTGCGCCATGCTCAGCGTCCGCCGCAACAGCAATGCATGGCGGCCGCAGACATGCGTTCCTGTGCGGCCAGCGAATACTGCAAAGCTCTCACCTTCTGCAAGCACCGCTCTGGCCTGTTCTCCTGGCAGGTTGCGCAGTGAAAACAGCACCCGGTACTTCAGCGGCAGCGAGGAATCGGCATCGAGCAGTTTGCTCGCCAGCGCATCTATGACGGTGTCATCCTGTGGTGCATGCGCAGCGGCGACCATGGTCGCAGTTTCGTAATCACGATGGATGTGTGAACAGGTGCAAGCGGATTCTGCGCGCATGCACACCGCCGCAGCCGCTTTCAATTGGATCGGCACGTGGCCGCGTCTTCAGCACCGGCAAGACGACACGAAAGGCTTTCTGGCAAAGCTTACTTCGCGAGCGCTGTGACAACTAGTTGAACACCACGCTATCGATACCACGGCGGCGGCTGCCAAATTCATCTTGCAGTTGCTTCCAATTGCTGGCTTTGCAAGTCTCTGCCTCACCAGATAACAATCCAGGCAGTAGAGAGTCAAAACCAATCTCACACCTTTGATTGCAATAGCTGGCATGCCGCCGCAGCAGCCTGCAGGCGACGCATCCATGTCGCCGTGCGACGTGAAGGCGCTTCAGGAATGCCTGCGGCGGACCAACGGCAACATGCAGAAGGTGCGCCGCATGCGCCTGAGAATGAGACTTTTGGATGCCAACAGCAGCATCAGGGTTCCCCTTTGGTTTAATGACATCCCGACTAACCATCGCGCATGCTGCCGCAGTGCCGCAAGGAGATCGACGCCTTCCAGAGCGCCTGCAGCGCGGCAAGGTGCGCAGCGAATGAATTGTGGAATCTACCAGCTCTACAAACCAGCTTATGCAAATTATTTCAGATGCATACATCTCACGCTGGAGCGCGGGCCTGCACCGTTGCTGGTGTAGCACGCGCACCCTGTCGTGTCATAGGATGTGCAGGTTGTCGTCCGGCCACTACGCCATGATGTGCCGATCTGCTCTGCAGGTCCGAGAAAAAGTAGGTCGGATTGGGGGCGTCACACAGGTCAGCCGCAGCCCAGGAAGCCTGTAGGGGGCAAGCAGCCAGTCGCGCAGAGCCCGATACGCACAGCCAAGGCAGCATGGCCAAGCTGGCAGCGACACTGCCGCCCGCAGCGGACGCTGGGCCCGAGCCGCCGGGCGGCCCGAGGTGGCTGGACGTGGCGCCGCTGCTGGTGCGCGCCAGCGACGCAATGGCGCCTGGGGAGCTGCTGCACGCGGACGGCTTCAGCCTGTTCGAGTCCATCACCGCAGTCGAGATCGGTGCGCAGCCATCACGGACGAGCATGGGGCACTGATGAGGCTGATGAGATCAGCACCCATTGGCAACACGGCTTCCGAGGAAGCGTCGGCCGTGGAGACGGCAAGCAACGAGTTGCCGATTGCTCAGATGGTCGCCTGTTTGTTACGGGACCTTCTTCTACACCCATATGAAACCCGAGTGTTTCTGTCGTACGGCAGGCGACCCGCGCATGGATGCGGGCGCTGACCGCGACTGCCGCACGGCGGCGGAGCTGGTGGCGGGCGGCGCCGCGCCTCAGGCGCTGTCAGACGCTCAAATCATCGGCGTTATGGACCGGCTGGCGGCCTGTGAGGCGGCGTGGCACGCCGGCCACTTCCTGCCGCAGTCGGTCTACACCTGCCTCTACATGCTGCTGCCCGACAGGTGCCACTGCAGCGGCCCCGCCACAACACACGAGGCCACTGGGCTGTGTGAACGTGGGAGGAGCAGCGTCCGCTGTTGACTTGTGTCCTTCTTGACCCCGGCCACCGCTGACATTGCAATTGCACCCACCGAGCAACTGTCTCCATCAAGCGGAGACCATGTGCCAGCTGTATCAAAATTCACTGAAACGAGGATTTCATGCCCACTGCTCCAGGGCGCAGGCGATGCTGCCGCTGGCGGCGTTCTGCAATGCGCTGCGCGCCACCTGCAACACCGTGCGCAGCCTCACGCTCGCCAGCAACGTGTGCATGGTGGGCCTCGCGCCGTGCTTCCTGTCAGACTTTCTCCTTGCTGTCAGCCTCCCTGTTTCTTCTGAACCCAGTTTCAAGGAACGAATCATTGACGTAAATGCAGAATCAGGACATGGTACTGCGCGCTGTTAGCCCAGACGTCGACAACTGCTTCTGACAAGAGAGTTCCAAGGTTGTATTATCTCTACTGGCGCAGGACGAGGACCTGATGCCTCACGCGTTCGGCTTGGACATCGACGACCGCTTTGCCGATGTGGCCGGCTGCGACAAGCCGCTCGCTGCGCTCAGCCTGGCCGAGGACCGCCTGGCCGCTGGCAGCGCCAGGGGTGGCAGTAAACAGCAGCCGGAAAAGCAGCCGGGAAAGGGCGCGGCCAACGGCAAGGCCGCAGGCTCGGATGCAAGGGCGGACCCGGCCATGCGGGCGGCGCTGTTGGCGCGGCTGCGCTTCCGCCGCAACCTGCACCAGGTGAACTGCTTGCTCAGGTACTGTCACATCAGGTGCTGTGCAACATTGGGAGCTGGTCTGGCTGCATGTACAGATGCACCTGGGCGACCCTATAAGGGCAGCCAACATGTTATAGCTGTTGCGGCCCTGGCACAAGGTTGCGCTGCATCTGCTCTGACCCCTCAACTTGCCCAGTTGGCCAGTCCCAGGTGCCGCAAAATTGCAGCGGTTGTTTTACTGATGAAGCTTGATGATGCTGTCATGCGCCTAGAAGCGGCAAGACTTTGCTGTGCCGCCAATTTTGGACACATGATCTGCACCCGTCCCTGCTTGTCATGTCGTTAATTTGCATGTTACATCATAGTGTTTTGCAAAGCAATTGTGCTTTTCTCCGTTTCCCAGGGCGCTGGCACAGCTGCAGAATGTTGGCGTGCCGCCGGACCTGGCATGTTTTTGCGCTGCCCCAGGCTCACATTCTCCCCATATCCTCTCATCATAAGGTTGTTTTACTGGCATCAGGCGCTGGAGAAGTTGCAGAACTTTGGCGCGCCGCCGGACCTGGACTCAGCGGCCAAGCACCTGGTCGCGGCGCAGGGCGAGCTGCGGCGCGTGCGCGAGTCGGCGGGCCTGGGCGCGCACGACGCCGTCATTGCCGCCGCCTTTGACGCCGGCGTCAACCGGCGGCAGATGGCGCCGACGCCGCCGCGCAGCATGCCGGTGTGCGCCTCTGTGGCAAATCGATGCAGTCTCTGAGCCGCGTTTTGCATGCGCAGTGTCACACGCTGACTCGCTGGGGGGACCGGGCGGGAGCCTACCTCGCAACTCTGGTGAGCAGTCCACGGACAGGGTTTTAGCGAGATTTCCCGCTGCTGCGGCGTGCATGTGCCATTGGGAGAAGGCGTCTGCGCCACTGTGGTTTGGTTCTATCAATTTTAGACGCAATATATGTCACCATGTGCAGGTGCCGTCGCCGGAGGAGGCGTGGGAGCACTACGAGCAGCTGCTGCAGCGGCTGCTGGGCGTGTGCAAGCTATCCGGCGTCTCCACCTGGCGCCAACTGCAGGCCTTCCTGCGCGACTTCGCCACCAAGCTGCCAGGTGCAGCATCTGGGACAAGCGAGTCATGCTCTGTGGTGGCACTGGCACTGACGAGACGAATATTTGATACAGCTCTGCATTCTGGCGGACAAGTCGGCCTTCATGCCCTGGATCATGCGCATGTGCTGCCTGAAGACAGTAGACCTCAGTGAAATGAAAACTAGTCACCCACCAATACAACCCCTTTTCTACATCTGCAGGCTCCATAGAGCGCGCGGCGCTGCATGTGGTGCTGCGCGGAGGCAAGAAGGCGGCGGGCGAGCCGCCACCGGCGGGCGGCCCCGCCTGGGTGCCGCGCCCCGCGCTGCTGGCCGCCGCGTGCGGCCTGCCGCCGGGCGAGCCGCCGTGCCCCGAGGCTAAGCTCTTCCTGGAACAGGCCACCATCGTGGTGAGTTTGCGCAGCTGTCCCGAACTTCGTGCTCCTGCTCCGAAAACGAGGTGGTTGAGTAGGATCCTGTGCGGTGGAAGGAAGTGTGCGGTCAGCAGCTGTCATAAGGTTTGCAATACACCAGGATCAGCAGCGCAGCCCGCTGCCTCACGGCACCTGCTTGGCGCACATTGCAATGCCTGTCTGTGCTGCAGGACCTGCTTCACATCGCATTGCTCAAATGGCGCTGCTTTCCCTGCGCCTGCAGACGCAGAACTGGTGCCAGGCGATGTGCCTGAACCCCGCGCGCACGCGGCGGCGGCTGCGGCGGCTGTTCGAGGACTGGAACAACCTGGGGGTGAGGACGGAAACTGCTCCTTGCTCCGGTGTGCGTTTTCAGACAGCATGCATGACAACGATCTGCGCAACTTCTCTCAGTCTCTGTACTGTGTGTACTGACTTTCGATTTGGGATGTGGACAGGGCCACGCGGCCAATGCCGACGCCGCACCCGAGACGCTGGCGGCGCTGGAGGCGGCCGGCTGGCGGTGGCAGGGCCTTGGCGCCGAAGACCCGCAGGTCTGGCGGCCAACTCTGATTCCTGCACAACTCATGCCGCCATGTCAAGCGCTTCAAATGTGCAGACAGAATGCTATGGAATGCTCAAGGCCTGCCATCCCATTTTCTGCTGTGCGCACCTGACTGTACCCCGTGCACTGGGTGCAACAGTCAAGTGCTCAGTCTGCGGATCTGTTGGCACGGCATGGTGGCGCCGAATCACCGCCCGCATTCATTTCAGCACCTGCCGGAAGCAGAGCCATGAGGTGATTGCGTCATGTGCACAGGGGCCGCTGGGGACGTGGGTGGAGATCGAGACGGCGAGCGCGATGCTGCAGCACCTGCTGCTGGGCTGCGCGCAGCAGCTGTACGCGCCCCGCGAGTTCTGCAGCCTTTACTGGTGTGCCCTAGCTCCTTGAGCCCCCACTTCCTCGCTGCTTCCATGCACCCTTGATACGTTTCTATCTTCCTAATGCATTCGAACACCCTGCACACCACTTCGTGCTTGGCTCGCCGCCTGTCTGGCGAGCGACTCCTCTTGACAGAACGCAGCATTTCTTGGAAATTCTGCAACACAAGGTTGTCTGTGGTCCGCAAGGTATTGCGGTTGTCTGAACGGCATTGCACTGGAGGGCGCCCGCGCGTTTTTTTTTCTTTTTTCTTTCTATTTCTATTTTGTCTACAACAAAATGAATCTCATGAGCGACATTATTTTGGGGTTTCCTTCGAACCCTTTATGCGTGACACTGGTTTAGGTACTGCGACTACCTGCACGGCATTGCGCTGGAGGGGGCGCATGCGCTCGTCGCCTCGGCACCGCCGCCGCAGCCGCCGCCGCCGCCCGAGAAGGCCGGCGGCAAAAAGGCGGGCAAGGGCGGCGGTCGCGGCGACAAGGCCGCCCAGCGCGCGGCGCAGGAGGCCGCCGAGGAGCAGCTGCAGCGCACCATGGCGGTGCGCGCTTGGTTTGCAGTTTCAGACGTCACAAAAACAACCGCAAATCTAACACTGAATCTATATACATAAAGCAAGGCCGCACAGGAGGCCGGTGAGGAGCAGCTGCAGCGCACCATGGCGGCGCGCTTTCATATGTTTGACATCCCCGCTGATAACAAAGTTTTCGTTTCAGATTCCCTGAAATCGAAATGTCGCAGATCCTATTCACTGGGAGCCGCCAACCAGACGTGAATGCCATGCCCGATGTCATCCTCTGTCAGTTTTGGGGGCGCCAGTTGTGCCGGGCAAAGCAGCATGCTGGGTGTCATTGTGGCATGATCAGGGGCGGACATTTCACGACTCGGGACACAGCAACCTGGTGTTGTTGCTCCATTGGTTGCGGCATTGGAGACCATCTCTTGCACCGTTGCAGGTGCACTGGCTGGAGGCGGGCAAGGCGGCCTGCCAGGGCCTGTTCCGCGCCGCCGCGGGCGCCCACCTGGCAGGCACACTGCCGGAGCCGCCCGGGGCGTTGCCGACGGCGACCGCGCAGCGCTTTGACCAGGTGGAGGCATCACAACAATACATGTGCTGTTGTGATGCAGCCCCACGCTGTGCATGTTGGGAGTAGGTAGGAGGCCTCCTGGGGCAGCCTGCTGCAAGCCGTGAAGATTGTGTGGCAGGCAGCGTGGCGGCTTCGGCGTCAGAGCTGTGACGGAGGTGGCGTACATGGCCAAGGCGTCACATGGCGTGGCGTTTGGCGCTGCCTTGGCTCCTTGCATGCAGCAGAAGGAACCGTGTACTTGACAGCTGCTGCTTCTCGCCGTGCAGCGCTTTGCAGCGTTCCGGCGGCTGGTGCGCCCCGAGCCGCTGCTGCACCAGCAGTACGCCGAGGCCATGGACATCTCGGGTGCGCGTCTCCAGAGCCTGCGCTTGTTTCGTCATAGATATTTACTGTGTTGATCAGCCACTACTGTTGGTTTAAAAGCCGCTTCTGTACCAGCAGCACGCCAAGGCCATGGACATCTCTGGTGCGTAGGTTTCGTCCACTTTGTGCAGGGCGAGCGGAATCGATCTTATCGAACAACAGAGAATTGGAATGATAGATAGATGCGGCTCCCGACAGCCTGACTCGCGCTGGAGCTAATTGTGTGCCGGTAGTTCTCTGCTGCAGGAACGATGCTGATCTCTGAATCAGTTCTCAGTCTTCCACCAATCTGCTGCAGATATGGCGTTGGAGCACCTGCTCATGCTGGCGCAAGACAACCTGCTGCAGGCGCGCGTGCACGCGCAACAATATTATAAGCTTTATCATCGGATTGGATTGGTTGCATTCTCTGATGCAGGTGTGACGCCGGAGCATCTGTTCACGCTGGCGCAGGACAATCTGCTGCAGGCGCGCGCACACGCGCAGGCGCTGTCCGCCGCCGCCAGCTTCCGCCTCACCACCTCCCAGGTGCGCGCACGTCCCTTGGGCAGCGTGAGTATACGAATGAAAGCGCTCCATGCTGCATATGGTTTGCGGCGCTGGTGCAAGCGCAGTATTCCACTAAAAAAATGCATAGGAGTTTGCTGACTTCCATGCGGTCTGCGGCCTGTGCTGGCAGATGGGACGCTGCAGGCTCGGCTGTCGACCTCTTTGACACTTTGAAGGGGCCACTTTGAAGGGGCCCACTTTAAAGGGGCCCACTCTCAATGCAACGAGGCTGTGTCCTGCTTTGTGATCACCGACGTGCCTTGGTGCATCTGGCAAAACTGGGGGGCTGCGGTGCGCTGCTGGTGGAAAGAGATGATCTGGATATTGATTCTGAATAAAGTTGCAGTGCGCTGCTGATGGAAAGGGAACAGTCAATGAGTCAATAATGACTTGTATAACTACTTTTTATTGAACTGGCGCAGCTGGCAGAGGTGGATGGGCTGCTAGAAGGCAGTGCGCGACGCGACGGCGCCACGGGTGCTTAGGTTCATTCGTAGACTCAGTCTCTACCATTGACCATGTTGATATTGTTGCCGCAGCTAGCGGAGCTGGAGGGGCTGCAGAAGGTGGCGGTGCAAAACGCGATGGCGCTGCGAGTACTTGAGTTTATACTTCTTACGAGGTTGCTTTCATAATACTGCAGCTGGCGGAGTTGGAGGCGCTGCAGAAGGTGGCGGTGCGCAACGCGATGGCGCTGCGGGTGATCGCGCAGGCGCGGCACAGCGGCGACGCCTCCCTGCGCCTCGCCTGGGACTTCGGCCCGGCGCATCCCTGGTGCTCCGTCATCTCCATCAAGCACTGATGGACGGCGGATGGCTCAGTAACGGGTTTGGATGCTTGAGGGCGCCAACAAACCGCTCATGGAGTTGGTATCTGTGGCAGCAGAGGCGCTGCTGCGGATGCGGCTCCCTTGGGAGTCTTGGCGCCACCTGGAAGGGGTGTGCGGGCACGCATTGTGTTGTTGTGAGCCTGGCAGGAATTCTGGAGAGGGCTGTGAGGGCGGAGGGGTGTGAGGGCGTGTGCCGAATAACTATCGGATGAGTGCCTTGCGGCTGCGCTCTTCAGCATTGGTGTGCATGCGTATTGTCGTGATTGTCAATAACGCATGTGCGCTCTGGCACACTTGTTGCGTTTGCCATCGTTCGTCAGTAACCAATTCGAAGTCTACAAGACCTAAGCTGCACAACGACATAAGCAGTCATTTCCGGCACCACCAGCGGTGCAGCCTATGGTCTCCACATACTACAATTGCTGATAATCCGTCTCTGATCAGAGGTCCACAAACAGCTCCCGGACCTCCTTGTACACGTCGTCCGGCGACCGGTCGGCGTGGATTTCCCGCACCTTGCCCTTGCTGCGGTAGTGCTCGATGACCGGCAGACTGGAGTCCATGAACACCTGTGAGGCGGCACAAGATTTTATCAGTGTACTGCTTGATATTACTGCAATGTAGGCTCTGCGTAACATCTAAGAGAGTCTTCCTCCCAGACCCGGACTTCTGCACTTCTGCATGTCCTTGCTGACAAGGGAGTCGTGCAGGGGTCATCATACCATGTTGCATTTCGACAGGAAGGAGCATCACATGGAAGCGCTTGCGGATGGTCTCGATGTTGTCGTCGGTGCGGCCCTCCTTGCGGCCCAGCAGCCGCTTCTCCATGACCTCCTCCGGGCACGCAAAGTACAGCACAAACGCCGGCTCCTCCCCCGTGTCCGACTGCAGGCGTGCCGGCGACAATGCTACTGTCACTCGAAGAACGACCACAGATGCTGTGGTATCAACTACACGAAAATTATGCAGCGTCAATGGAATGAGCGATGCAATCCGCCCACAGGTTGCGAAAATGCTGCGATGACGCACCTCGAAGGCGGCACGGTTCTCATCGTTGCGGGGGAAGCCGTCGATGAGGAACTTGTCCTTGCCGCTCTGGTTCATCGCATTCTCCAGCAGCCCGTTGGTCACCTGCGCCCCTTTCGAAAGGAGACAGTCACCCACCCAACAGCAGCTCGTGGAGGCCTCCTTGCGCAGTGCCCATGGAGGCCAACTCACATTGCAGGGCGTTGTCAGGAAGAAGGGCTGCCCTTCAACCACTGCAGGCGAGGCTCAGTGCTGGATTTGAGCTAAGATGGGGACGTACGTGCGAAGGCACGATCTTGCCCTCCTTGATCATTTCCGCGACCATGTTGCCATCGGCGCTGCCGCTCTTCATGTGCGCCCGCAGCAGGTCGCCCGCGCTCAGGTGCACTATGCCAAACTCCTGCACCAGCTTGGCGCACTGCGCGCAAAGCACCAGACGGCTCCTTGTTGACGGTTTGCATCAGCACTCCGAGATGTGATCAAGTGTTCTCGAGATGGCCGCTGGTCGACTCTGATCAACGTCAATTCTGAGTAACTGGCCCTGCTGCGATTGTTCGCACTGCTGCTGACGAATCGAGCTGTGCGGTCAGTTTCAGACTGACGAGCTGCGCAGCGCCTGCCTGACGCGCAGCAACGAGGAATCCATGGCTTGAACGCCGTCATGCCATGAATGCAAAACAGTGGGGAAGCCGATAGGACAAACACCTGGGTGCCCTTGCCAGAACCGGGCCCGCCCAGCACGAAGACGATGTTGCGCTGCTTCTTCGCCGGCGTGCTGGACCCCCGCAGCGAGATGCCGCCAGCCGTCAGGTCCTGTAGCCGACACCGCTTGTCAAACTTTACAGGATTGGCAGTGGGGCTTGCGTGTCATACATGTCGGTATGATGTTTCGACTTCTGTTCCGGCTCAATCATTGCAGACACTCAAAGAGGGAACGCACGGGGAGCTTTTTTGCCGTGTCTGCACCGCCGGCACAGTGCGCAGCCGGCGACGGCGCCGTGGCGGTTGCCGCTGCGGCTGCCATCAGGCCCACGCCCAGCTTCCACAGCTGCTGCTGTGGCTGCGGCTGTGCCTGCGGACGCATCGAGATCGGTTGCTCATCCATGCAAATGTCTCGCAGTGCGATGGCCGCGTCCCGCGGGTCGCAACAACCTTGAGGATATAAGGCGCACAGGGACTATTCCGCGTTCCAGCACGGACGGACTCCGTTCTGCCCTGCACATCAGGATTGCAAGTGCATTGTCCAGCTCCAGTTGAAGCAGAGCAGAGCAGGCCGTTCCTAACGAACCTGCTGGGCGAGGGCGGAAGCGCCAAACCCTGCGGTGTGTTCTGCAGCTACAACGCGCCTCGATAGCGTGCTCAGATGCCGGAACAGCATCTGCCTGCCCGACATGGTGCTTTCACCGGCTGCAGATCGCGTTGGTTGTTTCGCCGGTTCAAGTGCCCTCTCAGCACCTAGTGGCCAGCTCAGTCGCCTCAGAAACGTTTCAGCAACCAGTTGGTATTGACGCAGCGGGGCGATTGAGCTGCAAACTGGGCTGCACCAGTCGAACCAGGCAGACGCTCAGCGCGGGAGATATTATCCGCGGGAGAGCTGGTCTGGGCGCGCCTGTTTCCGACATGAATGTAAACGGCGAGGCTGATTGCCTACCACTAGCATGACCTTTGGTATCGTAAAATTGCATCTTTCGCACGGCACGCGATGTCGGAGGCTGTGGCGTTGCCGAATTTGCCGGGATATCGGGTCCATCCGGTGCGCATCGCTGCTTCGAAGGGCGTCGTCCGCCAGAAATCAACGCAGAACAGTCGATAATCTCATTCCAATTTCACTTCTTCTTACGCGCAGGCTCCTACCTCTGATCGGGCCTTCCACAAGAAGCAGGGCTTGACCTTCTCCAGGTGTGCTGAGGCTGGTTGCGTGCCTGTTGATGTCTGCACGACTGAAGGTGAAGATCAGCAGAATGTCTCACAACATCGAGACTGCTGTATGCAGGGGCTATGCAGTCGTGGCCTCGCCGGCGATGCCGGCGGCGGGAGGCATGACCACCCCTGCCGCGGCGCCCTTCGGCCCAGCAGAGACACTGCAGCCGCCGGAGACGGACGGCCAGCCGTTCGTGCCAAGCGATCACCTGCCGCAGTGGGTGTCAAATGACCGTAAGGTGATGGTTGCTGGCCGCACACAATGGATTGGCCGCCGTCACAGGGCAGACAGCCTGCTGCCCGCAGGCCGCCAATGTCGGTGACATACAGCCGCCGCGGCGGAATCACGCCGCACGCTGTCACACTGTGCTGTCTGATATGCATCGCTGTGCAGGATCATGGCCTGAAGAAACGTATATCAATTTCATACATCAAATTTACTTTGCAGGTGTTGCGGTGGTTCGGCTACTTCAGGGAGCAGGTAAGCGACAGCACAGGAGAGGAGGACCGGCGGGTGCGCCACATCGCGGTGCACTACTACCTGGAGGACGACACCGTCGACATCTGCGAGCCGCGGCAGGACAACAGCGGCCTGCTGCAGGTGGGGGCATCTGGCACCGCGTAGCGCACGATGATGTCTGGTGAGCACGTGATGGTGCTGAACCTGGTCAGCCGCAGTGTGAGCATTCTCTTGAGCGCTACAGATGTGATACATCTTCTACACCTGGCTGACCACACTTGACACCTGACAGTGACAACGGCGATGGCGCAGGGCATGCTGATCAAGCGGCACCGGCCCAAGAAGAACGCCACGGACTTTTTTGCGCCGGCAGACTTTCTCGTGGGAGGAGCCTTCACGCTGTACTCGCGCGACTTCCACATCGTGGACGCTGACGCCTTCACCCGCGAGCACATGGCGGCGACCGCCGGGCTGCAGCTGGCTGACAAGTGAGGCTGCACACCGAGTTTTATTGCTAGCATGTGGAAGCCCACAGACTTTTGGGTGCACCTGAGGCCGATCATCAAGCATGAGCTCCATCAACCCCCTTTGTCAGGCACTGTGCAGGCATGCCACTCTGTTTCGCAATTGTGGATCAGTCAGCTTGCTGCTCTCGAGACTTCTCCTGGTCCTCCTTCAGGCTGCCGTATCCGGCTGACCCGCTGGAGCACTACCGCGCGGCGTTTGGCCGCCGGACTGCGGCGCCACAGCCGCAGCGTCCCAGCCACTACTGCCCGCCTGCTGCAGGTGGGACTCACTACTCACTCTGACGACAGCGCCTGCACGTGCTCTGGTGCCTGTGGCATGGCAACATTGGTAGCGCAAGAACGGTGCAGCTGAGGTAACAGGGTGCTCGCTCGCAGATGCTGGCGCGCCATTGCCAAGTGCCTCGCAGACGCTGCCACATGAGAGCGGCAGCCGGCTTTCGCAATATCTGGAAAACTCTCGCAAAGTCCTTCGTTTCTTTTGCGTGTGGGACGACCGCAACTCGCTGCAGGGCGACCGGCGGCCCTACCGGCTGCACTTCTTTCTGGAGGACGACACCGTGGAGGTGCTGTTTTTGTTGTTGTTCGCTTTTGTCTTGTCGAACGGATCATGAGAGTTACCTTTGTTCGCTCAATACATCCGCGAATGTCCAACTTGACAGGTGCTGGAGGTGCACGAGGCCAACTCGGGGCGTGACGCCTTCCCTGTCTTCTTGCGCCGCGCCAAGCTGCCCAAGGTGCTCGCATCTCTGCCGCCGATCAGCGCCATTTCGGTAACCTCTGCAAGTTGGCGTGTAGGAGTAAGTGTGCTCATCGTCCGTCATTTTGCCAACATGTGGCCTTCGCTTCCACGCAGTTGTGCAGCATTGGCGGCATCTGAAACGCGCACCTCGCAAAGAGGGCCCTGCAAACTTTCGTGTAGCACAATTGAAGCAGTGCACACGCTGCGCAGGCGCACTCGAGCGTGGGTATGACGCCCATGGGTGCCAACAAGGCGGCGGACTGCTACCGCCCGTCGGACCTGCGGCTGGGCGCCGCCATCTGCGTCCACGGCCGCCGTTTCTTCCTGCACGACTGCGACGCCTTTACCCGCCAATACTACCAGGTCAGTTCCTGATTGCTGGCCGCTGCAGGATGCAGGCGCAGCACCTTGTACAGGAGGCTTGTGCCACGGGGCAAGCGGCTTGACAAGTGCTGCGACATTCGAAATCACCATTTGCAGCACGCCTCCCCTGACCGCCTTGAGGATCTGCTTGAGGATCTGTGTTGATCTGACAATTATCGGTTATTTCTGCCAAAGAAATTCCTCGCACAGAATTGGACAATGATGCGCCAGGAGAAGCTGGGAGTGTCGGCGGAGGACATGGAGGCGATCGAGATCGCGATGCCCGCGGCGCCGCCGGTGCCCAGCCGCACGCTGCCGCCCTACAACGGCTTTGGCTCCTTCGAGGACAGCGCCCAGAACTGCATCAGCCTGCTGCCGCAGCAGCCCAAGTGAGCTGTTTCTGATGTGTTCGATCCGCGCCGCAGTTTTCGTTACGAAAGGACTCTCCCCCAGCAGGGCCTGCTCATGGAGCACGATGCTCATGAATCCATGGTCAGTCAGCTTGTGTGTCTCATATGGCGCTTCTTGAATGTCAAGGCAGGCTTGACCAGCCCTTGTGTGCATGACAATATGCAGGAAGAACTTCTACAACCTCATGCAGAAGCATCGTATTGTTCTGCGGTTCGGCTGCCGCTTCCACGAGACGCCGTCACAGCTCCTGACGCTATCTGACAGGTGGGCCAGTCGTGCACAGTTCTGATGCACAACCAATGCATTTGATATCTTGTGTCGGCGTGAAACCCTACATAGATGCCATGTAGCCGCACTCTTGCCTCCTGCATCGAAAAAGCCTGCCATGTTTGCGCGGCAGGGACCGCAAGTTCGTGCTGTCGTACTTCTGTGGCGACGACACGCTGTCCATCTTCGAGCCGCCGCAGCGGAACTCCGGCATCACTGGAGGCAAATTTCTGGAGCGGATGTCGGTGTGTCCGCCGCCAGCCTTGAGCTGATTCAGTTACTTGACTGACAGTCAATTTCTCGCCAGCGCTAGCAAAAGAATGCTTTCATGATATCACCCATGCACCTGCGGGTCAATATGGTTGCCACATCTCCCTGCCTTGCCTGTGTCTGCACCCAGTACCATGTCAAGCGCCCTTTGCTGAAAGCTCTGCTGTGTGGTGAGGCTCTGGCGCCCTCGTGTGAGCAGGTGTGCCGGCCGAGTGCCGGCAGCGGCTCTGCCGCGGGCGCCCAAGATGACGCGGGCCGCTATTACACGGAGCAAGACCTGGCGGTTGGCGCCATCCTGACCATCCACCAGCGCCAGTTCGAGCTGCTTAACGCCGACGAGTTCACATTCCAGGTGAGCATCCATCCTGGTGATCTCCAGATGCATCCCGCTGCCTGCACCCAACGAATAAGTGTTGCGGCGGTTCAAGCAGACCTGCCGTGACGGTCAGACAGTGATACATGCAACTGTGGACGCCGTATGTTCAGGCGGAGTCTGATCGAAATTATTCGTGCATTTTGTGATGGACGTGGCGTTGTTCTGGCTGATGCGCGGCTGCCTTGTGGTGCAGTTCATGGAGAACAACCGTCACCAGTTCCCGCAAGCTGATGCTCGCGCCGCGCTGGCCGCACTCCGCGAGCAAGGTGCGTGGGCACATCATCGAAGCTCTGCTGCTTGCGGTGAAACGTGGCACATGTGACATCTCGGTGTCGGTGATCCCTGACAGCCTTGGCACCACGCGGTTTGACGCCGTGCCAGACGTTGAAGAATGGTTCGTCTTCTCAGTGTGGACCGATCGACGGCCTGAATGGATCACCACTTACACAGTGAAGCTGTGTCCCAGACCAGATTTGGACTGCCTTGAAGGACGTTCCTACCAATCGCAGGCCTGGGGCCGCTGCGGCAGGCGCTGCTGGAGGCCTGCGGCGGCGGCGACCTGATCGACTTTGAGGGCTTTGACGAAGTGCTGCGGGCCGCGGGCCACACGCTCATCCGGCACCAGTCCATCGCCCTATTCCGCGCCCTGCCGCGTCCCGAGCCGGAGCAAGTGTCGGTCTCGGAGCTGCTGCAGTACCTGCAGTCGGGCTGAAACCCCTGAAAGTGGATTCAGTGACAACCGATCGACGAGCTTGGCGGTCATGCGCAATACTGCTGCACATGACGGCAGACCGCATCAATGCAGCACTACTGGTGAAGGGGGTCTAGCAACAGCAGCAGCGACTTACAGCTGGGACAATGACGAAGACAAAGCAGTCAACAGCTGCACGATACAGAGCCAGAGGCCTATGCTTGCGCACGTTGAAATGGCGCGGTTGGTGTTGGCTTGGACATTGGGCGGTGCAGGTGGCGGCGGAAAGGCAGGGAGAGTATCGTGAATATGGCGATTGATCCGGCAATGGGTACACAATATACAGGCACTAAGCTGGATATGCTGCTGCAGCAATAGACGTTCTTGGCACTGATGTGGTATTCTTGGTAGTAGCGAAGAACCTGAACTACAGGCAACAGCAAAATCGCCACAAGTAACAGCATGCTGTTACTGGGATGTTGGTGCTAGCACCAACATCCCAGTCGTGTACGAGTACTACAGTCTGACCTGAAACCATCAACACCAACCCTGGCTGTGACGAATCATCGCAGCAAATGAAGGAAACAAGGAAATTCATTGCTGCTTGCAGGCATACATGAGCAGCAACATAAATTGAGAGACAAACCGCCTAATTGGCGGCAGAATGCAGACTGGGAACGAAACCCTTGCTTTGCAAGGCAAAGGGTTTCGAAACGAAACCTTTGATTTCAGCATAGCTGAAATCTTAGACGGGAGCGCGCAGTGCCTGACAATCGATACCAACACCACTGACGCTCAAATTCGAATACCACAGAAGAATACTGTAATGCTATGATATTGTTGCAAGCTCTACAACAGCAATACCGGCCCCTGCGCTGGAAGGTTTAGAATCTGCGCGAGAACGCCGCGGCAAGTTTGCCGCGCCCAGGCGGCGCAGTTCGGGACCGGAAACACAAACCAAGACAAGAAATCCCTCTAAACCATCCCACTGATGTGACCCCGCGCCATCCGAGATTCCCCCGTAAACTTATCCCCTTGTCCTAATTGCACCCGCGGACGACCGGCTTGCCTGGCCCATGAACAATTACCTTTGAGACCACAGTTCGTATGTTCCCTGCCCAGTCCTGAATCGATTGCACTTGCAAGGATCGTGCGCTGCGGCCGCTGGCGCCCCTAAAACGGGTAGCGGGCCAGCTCGGAATCGGCGCTGGCATCATATTCCTCCTGCAGTAGTGGCGACAGTGGATGGAGTGACGCAGTGAGAGGATCCTCAAGGCAGCTGCACTGACGATGTGCATGCGCGATGCCTGCATGAACCCATCCAGCTCGATGTTGTGGCACGCCACCCTGACGTTCAGGGGGACGCGCTCTCAAGCGGTGCACTGTCGGCATCAGACAGCAAGAAATTTCACCTGCTCCATGAAGGTTGCATAGTCACCCGAGGGGGTGATGCCGGCGCCGGCGCCATTCAGGTACTGCACGTGCGAGCGATGGCTGCCAAAGGCGCCGCCGTGGCCGCCGCCGCCGCCGCCGCGGCCGCCGCTGCCATTGCCCGGTCTAGCCTGCTGCGCCACAAAGCAGGGTGCTGCCGGCGTCTGGTGCTGCAGGAAAGAGTCGTGGTAGCTGTCTGGCAGCGGCGGGAAGGCCGGCAGCTGCAGGCCTGAAAAGGGCTCAAACTCGTAGCTGCGCATCGGCTGCGGCAGGGCCAGGGGAGGTGAGCCGTCCGCTGCCTCGCCGCCGCCGCCGCCGCCGCCGCCGCCGCCGCCGCCGCCGCCGCCGCCGCCGCTCAGCGTGAAGCCGGCATTGGCGTGCTGCGGCAGCGGCAGCAGTGGCAGCCTCATTAGGTCGGACGGCTGCAGAAGGGCCTGCGCCGCCTCGGACTGCGGCGGGCGCTGCTGCGGCACGCCGAGCAGCGGCAGGTCCTGGCTGCCGGGGACGGGGCCACCGAAGAGCGGCAGCACGGAAGAACACGGTCCTGAGGGGGACCAGGCGTCCCTCGGCGGCGGCGCACTCTCGGCCAACAGCAGCTGGCGCTGCGCGCACAGGCGGTCGTGCAAGAGGTCCTGGATGTGCTGGTGGCGCTGCAGCACCTGAGCAGCACGCATCTCAGGCTGTGGTTGTCTTCAGTCGTTCAGAGACCTACTCTGCGAAATTGTTACAGCCCAACAAAAGGAAGGCTGCCGTAGAGGGTGAGCATGTTGGTGCTCCAAGTCCATGATGGCTTAAGCACAGTGTTCATCTGCCATGCGTTGTCATGTTGGATGCACATCCGAGTATAGGGAAACGAATGCAGCAGTTGGTCGCCAGGCACAATATGCTTCTGTGAGCCTGAATGAACAATTTGTGTGACCACCTTGAGCTGCTGGTGCAGGGCGCGGTTGTCTACTGAGGCGCGGTGGAAGGAGGCGGACAGGCCCTGCAGCTCCCCCTTGATGCTGGCCCTCTGCTCCTCCAGCGCCTGCTCTTGCGCCCGCAGCACCTGCTGCCAGGGCGCCACAGTGGTGTGGGCAGCGGTCACAAAACATGTCATGCTGCTGCGCCCAATCGAAGGCTGCCACATCTGCCTCAATGCGGACGCCGTGCCGGCAAGTGATTTCAGTACACATTCTGCTAGCTGGGGCTGGGAGGATCTGCACGCTTGCCAGAATGGCACAGCTGAGCCAAGCGTCCTCATCAGCATGTAGTCACGCTGTTGATCCGACAAACAGGCAGCTGTGCCACACCTCGGCCTTGGACTTGGCCTTCATCTTGGAGCGCGCCGCAGACAGCCGGTTGGCCAGGATGCGTCTGGCCTTGGCGGGCGCGACGGTGGGGTCGCGCCGCGGGTCAGCCGCCGGCTGCCGCCCGCCCTTGCCCTTGCGCAGGTGCGCCGGCGTCAGGTAGCGCGCGTGCGCCTGCGCCACCTCGTCCAGCGGGTCGCCACCGCCTGGATACTCAACAACAAAAGCTGATGCAGGAGGTGCGGAGCATTTTGAGGCAATGACATCGAGAGGCACCGCTGAATATTGTGGCGCAGATGCAGCACCTGCTTCAGGTGGTTCCTGGTGGTGTGTAGGTAGATGTTTTCTATTACACAGGTCCTGCAGTATCAGCGCTGCTGCAATAGCAGCTTGGCTAGATCTGCTTGCAGGCCGGACACACCTGGGGTCCCAGGCGCAGCACTCGGGTCGTCAACCGACAGCGAGCGCGGCGCGGCGCGACTGAGCGGCGTGCCGCTGCTGTCCTGGGAGCCGCCGGCAGGCGCGCTGCCCGGCGAGTGCGAAGAGTGGCGGCCGCCGCCACCGCCGTAGCTGACCGCGTGGCCCGCCGCTGGCCGTGCAATGGCTGGCGTGGAGAACGAGCGCATCAGCGACTGCTCCGCGCCATAGCCGCCGCTCAGTGCCTTGGCCACCGCAAACGGCGGCGCGGTGGCGGGCTGGCTGCTGCAGTGCGGCTGGAACCCCGTCAGGCGCTGCGTCGGAGGCGGTGAGGCTGACAGCAGGGCAGCCGAGCCCGGCAGCAGCAGCGCCGGCGGGGAGGTGCACAGCAGCGTCGGCGCCGCGGCGCAGCTAAGGCTGTGGCTAAAACTGTGGCAGCTGTCGGGCGAGAAGCTGTCGCTGGCGGCTGTCGACGGGGCGGCCGGGCTGCTGTCCGCCCAGGCGTGGCCGTGGGGCGGACTGGGCGCTGGCTGCCACTCGGCCCCCCAGTGCAGGTTCAGGCCGGCGCCGCCGTGTGCCATGCTCCTGCAGCGGCGATACCAGGCCTTGCGACCACTCGTGTGCCCTCAGTCGCTGCAGCGGATTGGATCAACAGGCGCAGTGTGTACATCTAATGTGCAAGACGGGCCCTGAAAAATCGTTACTCACCAAGCTCAGCCTTTCAGCCTACTGCCTCGGCGGACAGCCGACTCGCCAAGAATGCCGGCAAAGGACGCCACAAAGGCATTATGTGTGCTTAGGTTAGGTAGCGGCAAGGTTGACAGAATGACCTTGGCGATTCGGGGTGAGCAGCACTCGGGTCTCCGGCATTGCAGGGGCCATCATCTTGTCCGTCGATCGGCAGAGGGTCCGGTGCGACCGCAGCACGAGCCGACATGCCGGCTGCAACATCAGGGAGGGGGTCGAGCTGACAGAGCGTTTCTGGCACACTCTGGCACAAAACCTCTGACTTGCTTGCATGCCGTAGACACACCGCGCAAGGCTGTGTCGTCGATGAGGAGCCCGCCAAACTTTTGATCAGCGGAGGTCGCACCTCGGTCAAGAATAGCAGGTGCAAGTGCACCGCCCTGTTCTCCTCTTGCCCAACCTTGCGATGTTCACTGCCAATATTCGCTTCGTGCGTCACTTCAAGCATGCGACAGAAACGGAGGAGCCTTTAAGGGCACGTCAGGTGACATGGTGACAGAATCAGCACTCACTACTCAATTCAGTCAGGAGAGGAGATACAGGGAAGCTTTGCCATGCAAGACACTAGATATTCCCAATTTGAGAGAGAGAGAGAGAGAGATATTACACTGTCCCAGCCTCACTCAGGCTGATTAGTGTTCATAAAGGTCAAAACTGAGCACCCCAAATCGGTCAAACCCTGGTGAAAAGGAGTTGCTGCGTTAACTGTGCCGCTGCGGACACCATCGTCAACTTTTCTTTGTTTTTGTTTGTTTTTTTCTTTTTCTTCCTTTTGCCATCATCCCCTTTGCCTCCATGCCACCATTCGTCCTCCATTTCTTTGCTGCCGCCATCG
>JAABUL010000418.1_pt1 | contig 91329 bp, 179 predicted proteins | sample 5559151 | NCBI WGS metagenome assembly JAABUL01 (sample SAMN10711876, study PRJNA513368) | rock metagenome | isolation source: Antarctica rocks | place: Antarctica: Victoria Land, Pudding Butte sud | reverse complement strand
GCGGCGCAGGCAGCAAAGGCCGACGACCAGGCGCATTGGTAGTCTCAGAAATATGATCAGTAGGGCTTGAATTTGTATCTGTCTGCAGGGGCGGGCGACGAAGTCGCCACGCCGCAGCAGCGAGACGCCCTGCCGCCCGTTGCCAGCTTGCGGCCGCTGGCGTCGCGGCGAGCGACGCCGCCAACAACTCCGTCCGGGCCGCGGTCGCCGGTTGCGGCGCTGCGATCGCCGCCGGCGATACCGCAGCTGAGCGGGAGCGGCGCCGGGGAGGCAGACGCCTCTGGCGCCGGTGTTGCCGCCGCCGCCGCGGGCGGCCGGACGCCGGCGGGCAGCGGCGCCGCCACGCCCATGAACGGGACGCCGCGGGCAGGGTCGGCGCCGGGGCCGGCCGCCTCAGCGCCCGCAGGCGCAGCGGCGGCGCCCGACGCGGCTGAGTTAGCCTCGGGGACAGGTGTGGGCGCCGTCTTCTGGCCGCATCACCACATGCTGTGACCTGTTGTGACATGCTCGGGAGCACATGTTTTGAAAGATGATGGCATGTGCTGCGCCTGTGCGCCCCCCGGTTTCCTGAGGGGTTACTGGTTGAGCCTGCCAGGGACAGAAGGCTTTCCGACAGCCGAACGAGGCGTCAGCTGAGCAAGGCTTCTCTGCGGCGCAGATGCGGCAGTGCGTGAGTGCAAGCCGCAGCAGGAGTCCAAGTCGCAGTCGCAGATGTCAAAGGCGGAGCGACGGGCAAAGCAAGAGGCCCAGCGCGCGGCAAAGGCGGCGCAGCAGCAGCAGGTGCGAGCTTGACGAGCTGAAGTACCGCACTGTTCAGCGCATTGCAGCAGACGCCGGGATCGACCGCCGGCTCGATGCTGCCCTGTTCCCCGGGTAATCATGCTCTGAGACACCATGCATGCTCCGTCAAGCTCCGCATCTGATTAACTTTGATGGCAACGTGGGACTGCGTTGTGCAGGGCGGCAACGGACAGAGCGGCAAGGCACAGGGCGGCAAGGGCCAGGGCAATAGTTCCCGATCGTCTGGCAGCGACGCCTCATCCGCCACGGCTGCGCCCGTTGGCGACAGCCTGGCGAACGCGCCGCCGCGGCGGCCCGACGCCGGCGCCGCCGCCGCCGCAAGCGGCCGGCAGCTGCGGCTGGCCGAGGGCGACGGCGGCGCCGCCGCCGGCCGCGGCAGGCAGCAGCAGCAGCAGCAGCAGCAGCAGCAGCGGGGCAAGCGGCGCGACGCGGCGCAGGCCGGCATGCAGTCCGTGGAGCTGTTCTCGCACCTGCAGCAGTACCGGGTGCGCCCCCATGTATGGAACAACATATGTTCGTTAGCCCACATCCATTTCCACTGTCTGGATGCATGCACACCTACTGGTACAGGGTTGCTCGGGGCAAGCATCTGAGTCGTATGGGAACATGCAGAGCGCACAAGGCGAATCCAACGCATCTTGCGACTGCCACTCTGCGGTGCAGGGCGCCCTGCCATGGCTGGAGTGCGCCCCGCAGATGAGGCGGCCCCTGCACACACTGCCGATTTTGCCTAAGCACATGACCTCCACCAGCCCGGGGCCCACCAGTCCGGCCCACTGGCCCGACCGTACCGGCTCTACGCACCCCGGCACGGCCCACAGGTTACCCACTGACAAACCGCACTGACCGGTGCGATGTATGCCACCTCCGCAGCACGTGACCATCGAGAGCGCGCTGGAGGACAGCGAGCTGGCGGCGGGCGTGCACCCGGCGGTGCTGCAGCTGGGGCTTCGCTACGCCGACGGCAGCGTGCGCGGCGCCTCGGCCCGCTGCATCGCCATGCTGTCCGTCTTCCGGCGCATCGTGCAGGCGCGCACCTTTCTCAGCTTTCCACAGCAGTAATTGTAAGTAACATTTACCCGGCTGCTGCGGCAGCGCGCGCGGCGCCTTCGCCCGCTGCATCGCCATGCGCTTCGTCTTGCCCGCATGGTGCTGGTGCCCGTGTAGCAGCATGGCCCATTCAGTAGCACGGAGCTGATGCGATTGCCGCATGGTTTCGGTTGCAGCGCCAGCAATGCTGTCCGTTTTCTGCCAAGTATGCGGCGAGTCGAGCAGGGCTATCACACACGCTTTCTGCCTTCCCCCTTCTCCCCCTCTCCTTCATCCCTCGACATTTTGACGTAAAACCCTATAAGAATACACCCTGCAGGACTACAAGATGCCAGAGGGCCGGGTGATGTCGCGGTACATGATGGCGGCGCTCAAAACCCGCTCTTATTTTCTTATTCTGAGATATCCTAAACCCTGCAGGACTACAAGACGCCGGAGGGTAAGGTGCTGTCACGGGACATGATGGCGGTGCTCAACACCGCCATCCAGTTCCTGGTGGAGTGCCGCCCCCTGGCCGTTACCATGGGCAACGCCATCAAGTTCCTTAAGACGCAGGCGCGCTCCTTGGCACACTACAGCACGAGAGCAACAAGCAAAAGCATGTTGGTTCAAGCACACAAGTATAAGTAATGTGGGGCGGCAAAAGATAGACCTTAGCAGGGCAGACATGTCACTGACCACACCAGGACACAGCAGCATGCACATTACATCTGGTAGCCCGCCAATCTGGGAAAGGCGCAGCATGTCAGGCTGGCCAGCTCTTCTGGGTGATCTGGCAACGTTCACCTGGCAAAAATTTACTTTTGACCCTTTATACACGTACGCTGACCAGGTGTCCAAGCTGGATCCAGCGGTCGCGGAGGCTGACGCAAAGTCGGCGGTCATCCGCGTCATCGACAACTACATCCAGGTGTGACCCATCTCTTTCAAATGCGTGGTCTTTGCCTTGGCCGCCAAGCAAGGCGTGCCCGCCAACGAGCCTCGCCACCCATCAAATTGATTTGCCGATGCTGGCCGCGCAGCTTGGCATGCTGCGACGCGCGGTGTCTCTCACCGCTGCAGACATCGCATCAAGGTTGACAAGTTTCGGACCATAGAATGCAGACATTCAATGTTGTCCCTCTGGGTGACGCAGGAGAAGATAGTGTTTGCGGGGGATGTGCTGGTGCGCAACGCGGTGCAGAAGGTGGACGATGATGACGTCATCCTTACATACGCATTCTCCTCCGTCATCCTCAACATCCTGCTCCGGGCGCAGCAGGTGCGGCTGTTCTCTCCTGGTTCCACAGGCTAGTCTGTTGACAGTGTATTTAGGTTTCGTGCTGTGTTAAGGTTTCGGCTGTGCCAAAACGGGAGGGGAAGCAGTCGAGGGTGGTGATGGTAGTGGTCGACTCTGGCCGGCGCTGGAGGGGCGCGAGAAGCTGCAAGGGCAGAATCTGAACTTCTTGAGAAAGCTGCAGCTGGAAGTGAAATGCACCTGCAGGAGGGCAAGCAGTTCCGGGTGGTGGTGGTGGTGGACTCACGGCCGGCGTTGGAGGGGCGTAAGATGCTGCAAACATTGACTTGTCCATCTGATAACTCCGGAGCTGAACTTCAACACGGATTCAAACAGGAGAGGAAGCAGTTTCGGGTGGTGGTGGTGGACTCGCGGCCGGCGCTTGAGGGGCGCGAAATGCTGCGGCGGCTGCTGGAGGCGGGCGTGTCGGCCACCTACCTCCACCTGAACTCCCTCGCCTACATCATGCCCGAAGTGTCCAAGGTGCTGCACCGAGTTTGCATGGCCGTCTTCCTGTGCTGTGCGAGACAGCGGAATGTAGGGGTACTGAGCAGCGTGGCGCAGTGGCACAACCCCACCCACATCCAAGCAGAAACCACGAGACGTGCAGAACATGCAGAAAATGCATGGATGCGCACCTCTGATCGACAGAGCCTTTGTTGAACACAGGCGTTCCTTGGAACGGCGGCGGTGCATCCCCAATGGCATGGTGATGGTGTACGTGTACTGATGAACAATAACAAACGAACTACATTCCTCAACCCAGGTCTTCCCGGGGGCGGCGGCGGTGGGGGGGGGGGGGGGGGGGGGGGGGGGGGGGGGGGGGGGGGGGGGCCCCCCCCCCCCCCCCCCCCCCGGGCATGGTGATGGCGCATTCGTGCAGATGAACAATGATAAACGAACTACATTCCTCAACCCAGGTGTTCCTGGGCGCGGCGGCGGTGCACTCCAACGGCACGGTGATGGCGCGCGTCGGCTCTGCCACCGTGGCCATGACGGCGGACGCCGTTGGCGTCCCCGTCATCATCTGCTGCGAGACCTACAAGTTCGTCGCCAAGGTGCGTGCTCGGTTCTGTTTCTGACGTTGTCATCTGCTGCCAAAACCAACTTCGTTAGCAAGGTGCGGGTGCTTTTGTTGTCGAGGCGAGCCGCGCGCGTTGTATGCGCCGCCAGCCGCTGCGTGACTACCTGCATGATGGCAAGCATCCTGTGTTGAAGTCGTGCCTGGCACGGATTCGGTCGCCTTCCTTGCTTAGCAGCTGCGGTGACAAGCAACCAGGCAAGCAGGCGCGGCGCAGAGCTGCAGAGCTGCGGACCAATGCGCTCTTTTCCCAAAACACCGCAGGTGCAGCTGGACTCTATCACCAGCAACGAGCTGGGGGACCCAGACGCACTGGTCTCGGTGGCGGGGCGGCCCGACAGCACCACCCTGGCCGACTGGCGGTCGCAGCCCAACCTCGGTGCGCTGCTTTGCCGCAGTGCGATGCATGATTGCAAACGCTCTCGCCCAACCTCGTCTTGTGTGCATGTCGTCGGTGCCTGCCGATGCGAACGTTTCGAGTGACAGCTGCAGTGCGCTGCACTTGAGCATTTGTGCCGGTGGCCTCACCTTGGACAGTCGTCTGTGCAGCTGGTTCCTAGCCTCTGAGCAAAATTTTGTGATGGGTGGTTTCATGCATGTATGCAGAGCTGCTGAGCCTGACGTACGACGTGATGCCGGCGGAGTATGCCAGCGTGATCATCACCGAGTTTGGCAAGTTGTTCTTTGTGCCTGATTGCTGTAACCCATCTACGGATGCATGGCATTCGTCTGCATTCTGCAGCATGTTCAGTGCAGCAACAAGCTGCTCTTGGTGCACTACTGACTTGGCTGGTCATGGTCTGTTTGCATCCTGCAGGCGCGATTCCGCCATCCAGCGTGCCGGTCATCCTGCGGGAGTACCAGGCGGAGCCGGTGTGAGGGTTTAGGCGCGGCGGTGCATTCTTTGCAGACAATCACGAGTGCGGCGCCCGCGCCTGGTCATGTCCCAGCGCTGGGCAGCGCTGGTGTTCAACACGGAGCAATTTCGCGCACATTGCAATGCATGGCAGTGGTTTGACACTGAGTTTGGAGGGAAAGCTATGGTTTTGCAATGTGGTTGCCAGGAGCATGTCGCCAGGAGTACTTCCCAAGCAGCAGAATTTTCGACCACCCTGTATCGCTCCGAAAGGCTTCCACATTCTGCTCACCCGCAACATCCCGCACAGTGCATGCATGCACGCCCGCGTCAACTTCTTTATTGTTCGAAATCCCCGCTCGCTCCGTTCCTGCACCCAGCAAGCATCCAACTAAATACCAAATTGAAGCATGACTGACAAAGACTGGACTGGTTCCTCCGTCAGAGTCCAGATTGATGGCTGCATCGCAACACTGTCTCTCAACAGACCAAACAAGAGCAACGCGCTTGACAACGCTGCCTTCACAGAGATCCCGGGCGTAAGTCATGGCTGTGCATGTGTCACGAATTCCGGAACCGTCCGTGACTCGCATGGCGTGTTTGGCTCCTGCACACGAGCTCACAAGTTTGAACTTTAATCTTTCGAATCTGCCGTGCTTTATTGCAGGCATTGCAATGGGTTGAGTCCCAAGACGACATCCGAGTGGTGCGCACAGCTTGCGGTTTGCGCCTTGTGCTTGTATTGGACACTTCATTTCCTTCGGTGATGTCCTGCACATGTGGTTTTCAATCAGTGGAAACCCAATCTTGTTTCAACTGACTTCGCTGCAGGTGCTGTTGAGTAGCGAGGGCCGCAATTTCTGCGGCGGCATTGATCTCAGGTCTGACTGGTGATCGGCATCTTGGGCATTGGTTGACTGGTGCGGGGCGGCCGTACAACAGCTATCGAATGAATCAGCTGCAATTGTTTTCGCAGCGTGGCGCGCAGCATATTGAAGGACATCACAGGTGCGAGCTGCCCAAGCAGGGCCCGGGAACAGCTGCGACGTGACATCCTGGCCATGCAGGTGTGTTGCCGCATATCTGCTGCAGCTGTCATACATATGAGCCGCATCTGCTGCACCTTGCATGCTATGTATTACCTATACTGTACAGATCTGCCTCATTCCCCGGAGATGCAGGACGCTTTCACAGCCTTCGAGCGGTGCCGCCCCCCCGTGGTAGCCGCGGTGCAGGGCGCCTGCATCGGCGCCGGCATCGACATGATCACTGTCTGTGACATCCGCTGCTGCACAGAAGCCGCCTTCTTCTGCGTCAAGGAGATCGACTTGGGCATCACGGCGGATCTCGGCACGCTGCAGCGGCTGTTCCGCCTCGTTGGCGAAGGTGAGAAGCCGCGGTGCAGGGCTGCGTTGCCACTCGTTGCGCACTGCCACTCGGCAGTTCGCGCGGGACTGCTCAGTGGTGTAATTTAAGCACATCGAAGAGGTCCGCAACCATGAAGCTGTACAAGCACATGTTGAACCAATTCTAAACCCTGGTCACGGATCGCAGGGCGGGCGCGGGAGCTGGCGCTGACTGCGAGGACCTTCGGCGGGAGGGAGGCGCTGCAGATGGGGTTGGTTAGCCACTGCTATCCAGGTGCTGCCACCACAACTCAACTGTCGACCGTCACAGCATGCACAGTGTTTCAGGTTGTGCATGTCCGTGACACCATCATACCTTTGCATCCTCACCCTGGCGGATGAACTACAAGAAACCGAATTGCTGAACCAAAAAGTTGTAATTTGTCAAACACAGATGAGGCCGCGATGCGGGAAGCAGTCCAGGCGATCGCAGCCGCCCTTGCGGCAAAGTCGCCAGTCGCAGCGTACGGCACCAAGCGGACCTGTCTACATGCCAGGTGGGCGCATGCATCAGCCGTCGTCCACATGAATGTTGCAATATCGCCAAACGCTCCTCTGCTCTCATCGTCAGACCCGAGAATGCCCTCCCATGGAGAATGCCCTCCGATGTCTTGTCTAGGTGCCCACGAACAAACATTTGTCTTCCTGCAGGTCCCTGGACCCACCTGATGTCTGAAAGATGTTCTGCGTGTGTGCTGATAAGTGCACGTTATTACGTTCATTTGCATATCTATTGTCATTATTTACAGGGAGCACACAGTGGCGGATGGCCTCAGCGAGGTGGCGCTGTGGAACAGTGCGCAGCTGGTTTCACAGGATCTGCAGGAAGCATTCTCCGCGCTGCAGCAGAAGCGGAGTCCGCAATACTCCAAGCTGTAGCATATGCCGGCAGCATGCTGTGGCAGAACGTCTGTCGAACTTGGAGATTTGCGGTTCGTGGAGAACAGGGATGTATTTAGGAACAGGAACAGTGATTGGAGGGCAGAGGATATGTCCACAATGAGGATCGTCCACTGCACCATTGGAAACAATATGCGCCACAGCCAAACCAAGCATCCAATCTCCTATTCCAGTGTGCTGGTACGCCGCTGAGAGTGCAGCAGGTGACGCTTCGCCTCGCCGCGCCGCAGCTGCCAGCCCGCATGCGCACCATGGCGGCTTCCGCCGTCACCTGTCGGCCTCCAGAGTGCTGATCTCTTTGACGATTACCGCCTTCTCCTCCTTGAATTGCTCGTCATCTGCGCCGGCAATGCAAACATCAAGCCACATAATTCTCGTTGGCTGTCTGCACACGACATCGCTGTTCGAAAGACCTGAAGACCCGGACAGCGACCACCTGACCTTGCAGGCCATCTGCCAGTATCAACATACTGGCAGATCAGTGGATCAATTCCAATCGAGCGAGGTGAAGCTGGCAGGACAGAAGGGTCCAGAGAGTTTGAGGCACGCACTGGTATCATTGTGGAAGTCCTTCAGGTAGCGCAGCAGCTTCTCCTTGTTGCCCGCCAGGATGTCGATGATTGCCTGCGTCTTGTTGGGGTTTGCCACAAACACCTGCACGAACATTTGGGAGACCTTTGGGGAGACCTTTGGTTGGGTGATCAGCCTGCTGCGCTTCCCACGACTTGTCTCCCATGCTTGTGTGGATGTCATCCTGCTCCTCCTGCAAGCGACGCCTGGCACAGGGCATCGGCGCGCAGGCAGGGACGCCGCAGGCAGGGACGCCGCAGGCAGGGACGCCGCAGGCAGGGACGCCGCAGGCAGGGACGCCGCAGGCAGGGACGCCGCAGGCAGGGACGCCGCAGGCAGGGACGCCGCCTCCAAGCCGCAGAGGCCTCTTGACAGCACGTGTTAGCTGGACCTCAGTGACTAGTTCGAATTTGCAAGCCACAGGGTGTGACCTGACAGCCAGATTCAATACGCACCTTGAAGACGTGGAAGGCCTCGAATTGGATGCTCTTGGAGGAGTCCTTGAGCAGCACCATCATGAGCTTCAGGTTCTCCGCGTCCGACACAAAGCGCATCATCGTCTTCGCGTTTGCCGGGTCCAGCAGTATCTCTCCCAGCAGCTGCGCGGGTGCACAGATGGTGGTTTTGAGGGCCTGAATACGGTTTGACTGTCTAGATGTGCGACAACGGCGGCGTGCGCCTGCTGCTCTATTTTGCAAGCACAAGCAGCGTGGCAGGGGTCACGCAAGTCCTGGTGCCTTCCTTCATCTCATGCTGAGGGCCGCGCCCAGCCTTCCTTCGAAGCCCACCCCTTGGTCGGCAACGGGGACGGTCGACATATGCATTCTGCCGTGCAGCGAGCGCCCTGCGGCGGATGCATTTCTAGGATGCAGGGTCTAGCTGGCAGGGCCTCACCTTGAGGGACTGGCGCCGCGTGACGTAGTTGTCCGACTTCAGCAGCATGGTGTAGCCCGCAAAAAACTGCAGGCGCAGTGCCAGGAACGCGTCAGCCCATCGGAGACGCACACTCTACCACTAGTGATGAGCATGTCACTGCGGCTGCTGCTGCTGGCGACAATGCATGTTGCACAACTGTCATACTGCAGGTGTTCCATCGCATGGACCAGATGCTGCGTGATGAGCGGTTTGCAGAAGAGCTGGACGGGTATCGGGGCGCGCCGCCGAAGACGCAGGAGCCAGCCCCAGGGCCAACTACTAGACAGTCAAGATATGTGTGTGGCAACGGCAATGAACCCGTCTGTGCGAGAGCTTGCAGGGTTTTCTGTGAAGCGCACCTGGTCATAGTGCTGCAGCGTGAACTTGGAGATCAGCGGCTTGTGCCGCGTCAGCAGGTCCTGCACCGGTTTGGGGTACGTTTCTATTGGTGCGTCAGCGATCCAGACGCAGCACTGCTGAGGCCTGGAGCGCCGGCGCTCTGGCGCAGCATGCGATGTGGAAGCCACAACTGCAGTGTAGGAGCTGGCAGAGTAGGAGCTGGCAACAACCCGCATGCGCACGACGGCTCCCTCACCTTGAAGGTGGTGAATGCGTCTGACGCGACCTCGAAGTTTGCGACCTCCACTTTGTCGAAAAAGTCCTGGAAGCGCGGCCCCTCCAACACCAGCCTGTACAGACAGCAAAAGGCGCAAGATGATGATTGTGCCAGGAAAACGTTGCCAGCATGTCGCATGTTGCAAATCCCCACCCAGCAATAAGCGGACAATCCCTCGACACCAGGACATGGCAGCGACAGGACGATGCCGTCTGCAGCGCCGTGGCGGACGTGGCTACGGATCCTCGGGGACCGATCGTGGCGCCTTGAACGCCAGGGCAGCAGACGGCAGGACTGGGGCTCCAGAAGGTGCCCACTTGGCGATGGACTCGCTGCGGATGCAGTCGCGCAGGATGCTGCCGCAGTTGAGCGCCGTCTCCGGGTCGTCATACCTGTACGCCGGTCCCGACACACTACATGAAACGCACTCGACACATGTTCGACACACATGCAAAGCGCTGGTAAAGCCATCTTGAGGGACAGAAGCACATCTGCAGACGGCAGTTCGAAAGCTCTGAGCAGTAGCAGCTGCTCAGCACCCTGCAGCACGGCAGGTCCGGCTGCTTCACCTCTGCTGCGAGAACCACAGTGACCAGGGCCGAGGCATGGGCCTGCACACTGCAGCACCGTGCACATTACCGCGTCAGCTTCTTCAACATTTCATCGCGCAGCACATCGCGCGCCGCACCCGTCGAGTAGCAGGTCCAGCAGCTGCGGGTTCTCCAGCACGTAGCGCTCCCCGGGGCGGTCGCCCGAGTTGTCCAGCCGCACGATGGCGCCGATGAGCTGCGCCGCGTCCTTGCGCGCCTCGAATTCCAGCACTGGCAGCGCCGACACCGCGCTCATCGGGAAGTTCAGCTTAATCGCCTGCCGGATGAGGCCAAATACATGGTTGATGCAAATCTTTAGTGCGTGGGACGACAACAGCATTGTGTAACGAATGTCAACGGATGCATGGGGCGTGCACTTGCTTGTGATGCAGCTATGCCCGTTGGCAAAAGCCATGCCACGCGCCGAGCGCGCATGTTCACCTCGTAGGCGGTCACCACCGCGGCTTCCTTGGCGGCCTCGCTCTCTCCGGCGGCAAACATTGTTGCCTTCATGACCGCCAGCGACTTGGACACCTCCTCCACCTGACGTTTGCAGAAAGACTGCCATGAGGTTGCTGTTCGCAATCCAGATTGTGATCCTGCCCATGCTTCTGCAAGACCTCTGGGATCCTGCCTCAGGGGCGTCAGTGCGGCGCCGCGCCGGCGCCATCGGTGCTTCAGCAGCGAGGGGGAGCGCACACGCCAGCAACTTGCAAGATGTGGGAGTCGTCCTCCGCACCTGCTTGTCGGTGGCGTTGCCCTGGTCCAGCCGCTCCAAGATGGTCACGGACTTGGCCACCATGTCCGGCGAGGAGCGGCTCTTGCCGCGGTGCAGTACCTTCTCCAGCATCGACATGGCTGCGTACGGGTGGCTCTGCCGCCGCCGGCGACGCTAGAGCCGGCTAGGACTGAGTCTGAAAGCTGTTCCGCTGGCGCTGGGTGCCGGATCCGGCGGGAAGGAGTCAGGTCTGCCAGGGGCTGATGGGGAATTTTGGTAGAGAAGCGCCGGCCTGACGGCCGCTGATTGCGCTGTGAAACAAAACAGCGAGATTCGTGCAACAGGAAAGCCGCCTGCTGAGACGGCAGCGAGCCCTGGCGCAGCTACGTGGGGGTCCAGGTAGGGTGCCGATGCAAACGCAGAAGGCGGGGCCGGTGCGCGAGCGCTTGCTGCCGCGATTCCACGCCAAATGCTTTCGAGCTGTCTTGAGCTACCTTGACAATGCTGAGAAGGAGGTCAGGACGTGTAGCGAGTCACGCGCTGCGCCACTGCGGCACTGGCTTACAGCATCCCGAGACGCTCTCGTTGATGAAGCTGTCTTGCCCCTTCCCGGTTTAGGCAGGTGCAGCGAAAGTGTGCACAGCGCCGCAGCGTGACAGGTTTCTCTTTGCACTGGGCCGCTGGCAGCCTGCACCGTTTTAATGCTCATGACTAAATTTGCCTTGGCCATGCGATGCAGATTTCGGTAGCGAGACTTGCAGCCTGACGGCAGTCTGACCATGCGTGGAGCCTCGAAAACAATGACTATGTCGACCTGACGCAATTTCACCGCGTCCCCTCATGATTGGCGCTCGGCACCTGGTGCATGCCGACTGCCGAGCCCAGTGCATGCGCTTCAGTAGCACCATCGCCGAAAGCTTGTACGAAGCGCTCGGCGTGCGGAAAATAGCGTCATCGGAGGAGATCAAGGCCGCCTTTCGAAAGGTATGTGGTGTGTCGCGTGTGTCAGAGGTATAGCATGCATCCTGGCATGCGGAGATGACCTGCAGCGGGAGCCATCTGCCACTGTTCTCTAGGCTGAACGTGTTGCCTGTGTGCAGAAAGCAAAGGCGCATCATCCGGACGTCATACAGAATTCTACCGGCGCAGACTTTGCTGTCATCCTGAGAGCCTACCAGGTTGGGGCAAACAGCAACCTCGTGCAGCGTGCATCTGAAGCACGCGCTCTAGCCATGAAGCATGACCCGTGATATGTTTGTTAAAGTTTAGTCCTGATGGCGTCTGCAGGTGCTGAGCGACCCGGCTCAGAGGGAGCTGTACGATCTGCAGCATGACGCCAGCAGCTCCAGCTTCCTCAGACGGGCGGCGTCCCAGAAGCGGTACGCCCGTCTGCTTCGCGTGCGCTTTGCTTGCGAAGATAGCACTAAGCTGAGCGACAGCGATCCTCACACCTTTGGCATTCTCTCGCAGGGAGCATGCTGCGGGCGGAGAGAGAGTGGAGTGGGGCTGGGATTGGATGCAAGACATGGATCCGCAAAACACCCGGCCTGCACGCACGGTGCGATGCAGGAGCACAGTCAGCACACGCACAGTCGAACTCTCGCATGTGACAGCAACGTACGCCGCCACAAGTATAACTTGGCGATCAATCCAAAACCCCTCCCACTCCAAAGATCTTGGGAAAATTCTGTTCAAAACAGCAATGTGGACTGGCTGCTTTCGGAGCTGCACGCAAATTTCGCGAGTGTTTCGCACGTGAAAAACTTTAAATACCTATTCGAAACCATGTGCAGGGCAGCAACGTGGACCGGCTGCGGGCAGAGATGCAGGCGGAATTCCGCGACGCGCTGCTGCATGCGTACCACGGCCCGCGGGTGGACATGTCGGACCGTCGGCTGCCGGACTGCTTCGAGGCGGATGAGCGCACTGACGCAAACGCAACGGACGTCCTGCAGCTGCTCAGCGGCAGGTTGGTGCAGGGTCTTGGGTTTTGGCGCTGTTGTGCTGGCTTGCACAGCAACTGCAGAGACAGCGAAAACAGGTCCTGATGAACCTTGCCACAGTCCCTTTCTGGTCGTGAATAACGCTGCAGTGCTGCTCTTTTCATGCGTCCTGGCTGCAGGCAGCTGCTGGGCGTGGTGCGAGAGCGGCACTCGCCCCTGCTGGCGGACGCAGCCGGGTCCGCCGCGCTGCTGCAGCAGGCCGCGTTACACCAGATCGGTAGCAGCCCCGAGTGCAACCCTGGCGCAGGGCCGACACCTGCAGCGGAGCTGGCGCAGCACAGTAGCAGCGGCAGCGCACCATATCCCGGCCGGTGAGGCTTGTAAAACCTTGGTCTTTCCAATGGCGGCACTGCAGCGCGCTCCATGCCTGGCTCTGCAATGCTCAGATATTAAAACTGCGGTAAGCCTAGCACACTGACAGTGCGCAAACGTCATTGCCCCTGGCCAGTTCACGCACTATCGAGAGTCAGACGCTGCCGCAGGCGCAGGCGCAGGCGCAGCGCAGTGACCGGCCGCATGGGTGGCGCCCCGCGCCCAACGCAGCGCGTGCTGGAGCTCCTCTTTGGCGAGGACGAGCTGGCGGCGGTTGGCGTGCAGCACAGGGTGGGCCGGGGCGCTTCGACATTTGAGGTGTACGAACAGGAGGAGCTTATATACCGGGAGACGGACGGCAGGGTGGTCAAAAGCCCTGGCACCGGCGGCGGCGGCCGCCAGACGCATCGCGCCGTGCTGAGCAACACGCCATTCGTCAACCACCTGGACTTCGTGGCCGTCGCAGGTATCGGAGGTAAGCCATGTTACGTCCTAGCATGCTGTTGAGACCCAGGTATTGAGCCCTAGGTGTTGCTGCTTTCAGGCTCTTGGTCGGTTTGAAGGGTTGTGAAGCACGTTCCGCCGTATGGGCGAGCCGACTGGCGGAGAGCAGCCCCTGCCTGGCGCGCCTTTGCACCTCTGTGACCCTGTGATGCCTCCAGGCTGTCCCAGTGCAGTCTGTGAATAACTCCACACACGCTGCAGGCCTGAAGAAGGAGCGGGTGATTTGCCGAGCTAAGCGGGCCTGGCTGCCGCCATCGGCCACCTGGCTGTTCAAGCCCCGCAACTCCACGCACACCTCAGGTGATAGGTTTTTAGAATGTCAATAAAGGTAAACACCAGCCTTTGGCATGGCTCCCAATCGCATACCTAGATCGTGTGTTTCATCGCAGCAACATCAGCTACTGTCATTGGTTTTGATGTATCCGCGCTCTGCCGTCGGCGTCTGAACCGGGCCTGCTGGCTGAATGCGCAGGAGGCTGGTACTTCGAGTGGGTTGGCTGGAACAAGCATTCCGAGCACCCGGCGTGGCTGCACCCGCACGCCATGGTCCTGCGCGCGGCCTTCGAGACGCTCGACGAAGAAGCTGCGGCTGAAGCTTCGGCGGCGGCGGCGGCGGCGGCGGCCGGAGAGGAACAGGCCGCAGGCAGCGAGGCGCCGCACGGGCTGTGGACCAGGCTCAAGTCGAAGCTGGGGCGAGGCAGCGGCTGAAGCGGCATGGCTCGGGAGACCGACAGATGTACACAGCAATCACAGCGGACCATGAGCCCGAGCATCTGATTGCGCAGGTGGCACTGCCTTGCCTGATTGTCCTGCAATTGCGCTCCATGTTGTGAGCTGCGTGTGCATCAGCTGGAGAGTGCTTGTGCGCACAGATCGGCTGCCATCAACAGATGCTTCAGGATTGCTGTGATGTTGTTTATAGGGGCGGGAGCTGCAACAAGATGCTTCGAGTACCTCTAGAAAGCGGCTCAAGAGGGGCTCAGCGCCGCAAATATGTCCGAAATGATGTCGTTGCTTAGCAAAAACCCCTCTGGGTCGGCCAGGCGGCACCGGGTGCCCCCTTCGGCCCCGGCCTGAAACATGACCAAGCCCTTCTTCTCGTGCTGCCGGACGGCTTGTCGTATTTGTTCCTGCGCCGCAGCGCCGTGGCTGCGGCCCACAGCGTCCAAGTCCAGGCCCTGCAGCGGACGCGTATTGCAGTGACGCATCGCAATTGTGGTCGCACATCTTGAGTGCCTGGCTATGAAACGCCCAGAAGGTAACAAAACTAGCATACTGCTGCACATGCTGCAGTAGTACTGCAGTACAGTAAACATGCACACTGCAGGTCGGCACTGCCATATCCACACTAGTATGTCCAGCCACACAAATGGCTAGTGGAGTCAGTTCAAATGAAACTGTGCTTCCCGGTCGCGCACCTGCGCCAGGCGCAGCTGCAGCATGATGGTATCCAGCAGCCGCTCCGTTGGACTTTCAGCGCTTGCCGAGGAGCAGCCGGCCTCCGGGCAGCCGCTGTGCACCCAGTCCCTGCACATTTCCATGTCATAATCTCAAACACGGGAGCTCATTGCGTGCATTGTCAGATGTCAGCCGCAGTGGACGCCGCAGGGTAGGATGACGCCCACAGGTCGGCGTGCATCGGCGCCATGCGTTGGCAGGAGGGTTGACACGCGTGTGCAAGCAGGCGGCGGCCTGTGCATATCCAGGGCTGCGGAGCATTCATACAGCTTCCATTTTCACCAGGGTGGTGTGCGCCTGTAGGTGGCCGTGGCGCGGGTGCGCGACAGGCGGCTTCTCTGAAGCACAAACTGATACTTATGCCGCTGCTTCAGAAATGCATTCTTGCGTGCCTGTAGGCGGTCATGGCGCGTGGGCGCGACAGGCGGCGGCCGCCCAGGAAGGAGGCAGAGCCGAGGCCAAAGCCGTAGAAGGGGCGCGACTGCCAGTAGGTCATGTTGTGCGCGCACTCGTGCCCCGGCAGCGCATAGTTCGACACCTCATAGTGCTCGTAGCCCGCCTGCCACCGGGCTCAGAGTTTATGTTCAGCAAAGAATTTGCGGGCAGGCAACATGAGTACAACCTCTGTGTTGGACACCTGCAACCTGAGCTCATCCCACCTACTACCTGCCAAGAGGCGCACATGACGGCGCCGCCCTCATCGGCTCTCTGCAAAGATGCGCAGACCGCACATTTGTATCGTCACAGGCTGTCAAGTTGCCATATAAGAACTAAAAGGCCAGGTCCTGCTGCAAAGGGGCCGTCGTTTGACGGCGCCAAGTGGGAGGCATCGGCACACATAGTGGCGCCCAGCTGCACTGAGTAATTCGGACTGAGAGGAACAGAAAGTCTGAACCGCACCTGTCGCAGATGCATCGGCGCCTTCTTTCGCTATGCGGTTGTTATAAGCCAACACGAAACATAGGTACGTACCTGGCGCAGTATGCGGGAGGCGTCGGCGTACATGGCGGCGCCCTCGTCATCATCCGGGAAGGACAGCCGCCCCGCCGCCTGCCACCGCTCGAACGGCGTGCCCGCCTCCACCTGCGGCATGAATAACCCTGAATCCAACATGTTACAGATGAGCAACCCAACATTCGTTACTCTGGCAGTAGGCCAGTGGGTGAGGTCTGCCTCCGAAGCAGCTCCTCCTGTTTCTTTGAGCAAACTATGGCGATCCGTGGAAGCGCCGCCGCCTGGTCGAGGGGCGGCTGGAGCGTAGAGGCAGATATGTGCTGTTCTGCTCCCCAAGTCCATTCGGGCTGACGAAAAACATCAGAGGAGAGACAGGGCGTCTGGACCTCTCTTCTGGTGCGGTGCAGAGACTGAGCCGAGGCGCAATTTCGAGACTGAGAAACGGGATCCAGCATGGCAACGGTGACAAAGTTCATCAAACCTGCAGGTCGTAGACGGAGATGTGGGGCGGTTGCAAAGAGGGCAGGGAATGATTTCTTTGTTCCTTCAATCAATGTCCCACCTGCAGGTCGTAGACGGAGATGTGGGGCGGCCGCGCCTCGACCGCGCGCTGCAGGGAGTGCCGCCACTGCTCCCGCGTCAGCTCCGGCAGCCCTGACCATTCCAAGGTGAAGCAAATTATTTTATACCCCCTGGTCATGCAGAGCGTAGCCGTGTCAGATCCCGGGCTCGTCGCCCCGCAGCAAAACCGGCGCTCTGAGCACCCATAGAGTCTTCCCTGCTTGCAGTGACAGCACCAAGGGTATATGCGAGAGCGTGCCGGTAATTTCGGCAGTGCACACGCTTCTCCGCCCCACGCGTGACACGAGGTCCAGGCTCCAGCGTGGCGGCATCTGCACGAACGGTTCCGGCACTGCACCTAGGTGTTGACTCGTTGTTTCCGCCCGCACCCGAGATGAGGTCCAGACTCCAGCTGCGCGGCGCCGCGGCGGCGACGTCCGCAAGTGCTGCCTCCACATCCGCCAGCGAGTGCGACCGGCCGCACGCCGCCAGCAGGTCCGCTTGGAACGCCTTCAATACAGGATCCGAGATGTAGGGTTGGATATGGGCTTCGGGACAATTTCCACGTCCGTGAGCCCACGGCTCGCCCACCCTCGCGCCGCCAGCAGCTCCTCCTGGTTGTTTCGATTAATCTGCTGGCGGATGAAACGCAAACATCCATAAACTGGTTTTTGCGTTTCAGGGCATTCTCCACATCCGCCAGCAAGCTTGGAACGCCTTAGCGGCGCCACGATCGCAGTCTTCCTGCTCACGACTGGCGCCACGATCGCAGTCTTCCTGCTCACGACTGGCGAAAATTTAACGCAGTTAAATTTTATCAACTACTATGCTTTTACAAGTTTATAGAAGAAAAAATCCTTCTAAAAACTTGTATAAACACCAATTTACCTGCACGCCGACGCTGAAGCGCGTCAGGCCCAGCGACATGTAATCCCGCAGCCGCTGCGCGTCAAAGGTGCCTGCATACAAAAAAATGCTTCTCGACTTTGCAAGGAAGCATGTGGAGCATGCCAGCCAGAAGACCACTGCACTGCTGCTTGTTCCCAGAAAGCCGCGTCGACAGCCTCAACCCTGCCCGGCTGCCGACCTGGGTCCGCCTCCATGGAGATCTCGGCGTCGGCCGCGACGCCGAATTTGTCGTGCAGCGCGTCCAACAGCTGCGCCAGCAGCGGCGGCGGGATGAGAGACGGCGTGCCGCCCCCGAAGAACACCGTTGCCAAGGGCTGCAGGCGCAGTTAGAAGGGTCTCACCCACAATGGTCGAGAAGCAAGGGACCAGCAGGTTCTGCGCTGTGTGACGCAACTGCACTGCAGGTTCTGCACACAAGGGTGGGTTGCGGCGCTGTGGTGCAGCCAGCAGCCTCCGTGTTTCAGCGACCAGGAGCGCGTCACCTTGTCGGAGTGTTTTGCGTGCGGCGCCGCATCGATTTCCGCCAGGAGGAGGTTGGCGTAGTCTTGCATGCGGCTCTGCACGGCCGGCTGCTGCAGCGAGGATCCCACTGCCACGACTGGAAAGTCGCCTGCGCCACCAGTTTACAAGCAATGAAGCATGGCGCAGCTCGATATGCATCATAGTCACGATGCCATGCACACGGCAATGCAATGTGTTGGCTGTACAGGCAGACAGCAGAGCTCCTCACAGTAGAAGCATTTGCTCTTGCAGAACGGTAGGTGGATGTAGACGGAGCGGGCGTCTGCATCTGCAAATGCTGACGGGCGGCTGTCCGCTGGCGCCAAGGCGCTCGCGGCACCGGCCGCGCCTCTGGCAGCGAAACCTTGCTGCTGGCGACCCAGCTCAGCGTTAAGCTGCGAGCTCACTGCTGTGCGACCTGCACTGCTGAATGCGGCAGTCCGGTTGTGCTGGCCCAATCCATGCGTGCGTGCGGGCGCGCTTGCTGTGCTGCCAGATATAATGCCGCGTGCCTGTCCAGGGAGGCATCGGACATTGCTCTCCGGCGGATGAGTATACGATCGATCTGAACTCCGAGAACTCGACAGAAAACTGCGATTCATCGAGGGGTCTGAGGTGCCAGTGCCTGCCCGGCGCGCGTGCATCTGTGTGATGATGCCTCCCTTCAAACAGCGAGGAACGAGAGCAGCGAATGGTAAAGAGTCATGCCCAGTTCGCAGCATTGACAGCATCAAAGGAAGCTGCAGACACGCATCGCACAACGTCACGGTGCACCGATCTTCAACGCCCAGACGAATGCGCAGAGACTGCAGAGACTGGCAGCGCGTCGGCCAATTCGAGCTGGTCCTGTGAAACTTATGATGCAGACTGCCGGACAAGACGTTCGGCGCCGCAAACGAGCAGTGACTCCGGATGATGGCTGAATGGGATGATAGCGCAGCGGTGGTGGTGCCAATGTCGAGCTGACACCGTGCTGGAATTGATCTGCCAGGACAGTATGCTAGTCACACATCATCCTGCAGTTGAGAGACAGAAAGATGACACAGTACTTGATAGCTGCCTCTGCGGAAGGTAGATGGACAGACATGAGGCAGAGGTGCGCCATGCTGCCAAGCGCGTGTAGTGCTTGCAATTCCAACAGCATCAACACAACCGTCAAACGAAGCGAAACCGTCGACCAAGTCATTGTCAGCCTTGACTTCAAAACGTGCTCGCTACTGGATAATACTGGACCGTCAGCACATTGGGTAATCTTCACCAAACTATGCAGGTGCCCGCCAACACCCCACTGCCTCCCCGCCGGGCAAGTCATCTGTCCCACATCTCACAGCCGCTCCCCGCCCCGTCACTCGCGCAGCGGACTTGCGCGCCTCCGGCGCTGCCTTTCTCTCCACATGCTCCAGGAAAGGCGATCAGAAGAGGCCGAGGAACTTCTTGCGGGGCGGCGGCGGCGGGTTGACCTTCTCCTCGACATAAGACTTGCTATCCTTGGCCACCTCCACGATGGTGCTACCCAGGTTGCTCGCCTTCTCGCGCGCCACCGCTACATCCTCCTGCAGCCGCAGCCGGACAACACGTATTTCACCAGAGTGTCATTGAAATTGGCGCATCTACGACGGTGCTGCCCAGGCTGCTGGCTCCCGCGCATTTGCCGCATTTCCAGAAACACAGAGCCAATCACCTGTCCCGCCCACGGCATTGCCCGTGCACCAGTACCGCAATGCTGCGTTTCCACCAAATTCAGCCGCACCTTGATGCGCTCGCGGCCGCCGAGGATGACGGCGGCGAGGCCGTAGGTGACAATGACGCCGGCGACCCAGCGCAGCGCCTTGACCGGGATCGGCCGGTGGCGCTCCCGGTTGATGATGAAGCGCGACCGCACCTTGCGCCTGTGGCCCGGAGGGCTGCACGCGTCAACAGTTGGAGTTGGACAACAGAGATCTGCATTGTTGTCATGTGCATGTGAGAGCTGTTTGAGTTCAGCTGCAGCGCCTTCCAGGGTCGTGCTGGAGTTCCAGCGGCAGAGCCCTCGCAGCCTTGTGCTGTCGGCCGGGTCCAGGGCATCAGGCAAGCAGCTGGACACGCGTTCCTGACCAGGTGCTCCCTCACGATGCTGTCCTGACAAAGCCCTGTTGGCTATGCACTCTGCGGCTTGCAAGCACGCAGGACACGACGGCTCGCACACTGCTCATTTGCAGCAGGTGGACACGAGGACTGTGCCGGATGCACCCACGATCAAGTCTCGATGACAATATGATCATCCACGGATGATTCGTGGCTGAAATTTCAGATGAGGTCCTTACCCGCGGTCGTCGTCGTTCAGGTTGAGCAGCTCCTCCTCCCGGAAGGAGTAGTACCGCTCCTCCGTCTTCGACTGCGCAGTGCAAGCAGCAATGTTCACGTTCCAGCACACATCTGCACATCCCTGACGACTTCACAGCTGCCTCAACCGACACTGTGCAAGCACTGTTGTGCGTGCAGCCAGACAGATGTACAGGAGCAGCAACGTGCACTGTGCGAGCACTGAGGCGGGCACTGCGGATGGGGCGGGTCCATCTGGCACAGGCGAGGCCTGCCGGCCTCATCAGCAGGCGAGGCCTCCCAGCTTGGGAGTCTTTTCAGCTCGTGGAGGCGCCGGCCTCGCGCCCTCAAGCTCACGAAACAAGACCCTGGCTGCGTACCTTGAACTCCTCGAAGCAAACTTCCAGCAGCAGCTTCTTGAGGGACGCGACGTCGCTGTGGTCGCTGGACAGCGCCTCGCAGGTGCCCCACGGGTACCGCCGCACCGGCCAGTACCTGCAAATCGCGCTAGGGTTTTAACCTTTTGAGTACAATTTTGATATGCTCAACACGGCGAGCGCTGGCTGCGGTCTTCGTAACAGCCTCGCCAGCTAGCATGCGACCAGGCAGTCGAGCAGTCGAGAGAATGTGGTGGTCCGTGGCACGTACGCCATGCAGCAGGCACAGGCCGCACCTGCCGACTGAGGAGTCCATCTGCCGGGAGGCCACAACGGCGAACGGCGGCACCTGCGGCAGGCAACGGCGCTTTGTTGAGCAACACCTCGACTGACAAACGGCCAGTCGCCATGCTGAGATGGAGCAGCAGAGGCGGCCGTCACACCCCAGGACAACCCCTGTTTCTATCAACAACAAGTCCAATGCCCGCATGCAGCGCTTTTTCCGTGAAGCCACAACTGCAGCCACACGTAAAGAGTGCGGGAATGGGACCTGGTGCACCGGGTGCGCCTCGGAGAGCGCATCCTCGCTGAAGCGGAACATGACATCGCGGCCGTAGTCCTTGTTGGCCTGCTCCAGCCGCTCCCGCACCGTCTTGCGGAAACTTGCCAGCTCGCTGGACGTCATGCAGTCCGCCTGCAGACACACGCAAAGTGTCTACCATGGCTTGACAGGCAGCTACAGCGACAGTTGCCAGATGCACAGGAGGTCTGGTTCGGAATCTGCTGTACATGTTCGTGCTGAGGGTACTTACTCCGGCCTCATGCTCGCCACGCCACAATCCATTTTGATTGCATTGCCATCTACACGGAACTACATGCTGACTCCTGTACTGGAAAGATTCACACCATGGGTTGCAGAATGCGTCTTTGACCAGGAACTTGCCCGCGGACCTTTGCCAAAACGGGGATGAAGGGACAAACCTCACTGAGGTGCGCCATGTACTCGATACGAGAATGAACCAAAGATCGAAAGCTGAATATATGACGCAGTGTGCTTTTGCCAGGATGTGGATGACGGCGACGGCCTCGCTGAGGTGCGCCAAACACTTGGAACGAAACTGCCAACATGACAATGTGTATGAGCTTGCCGGCGCACCTTCGCCAGGATGGGGATGACGGGGACAGCCTCGCTGAGGTGTGCCATGAAGCTGACGTCCATGTCCTTGATGCGGTGCGGATTGACGAAGTACAGCGCCACATCCACCCTCGGGTCGGGCGCCTTATGCATGGGCCCCAACCGCCGCGCGTCCTGTACAGACGCCCAGAAACAATCACGAGAAAAAAATGCTGATCGTGCCATTTTGTGTCCGAAAGTGCAGCGCCACATCCACCCTCGGGCCCGGCGCCTTTGTGCATGGGTCCCAACCGCCGCGCGTCCTGAAAACACGGCGGGCAGCAACCATCAATGGCAAGGCGGAATTTGCCAGCAGGATCGGAAGGCTGCTGACTGACAGTGCTGCTGATGATCGTGCATGTTCCAGCTGGTTGCTAAGTCCATGCAGCAAGGAGCGCTCTGTTGAGAGCACACATTCAGGCCATGCTGGACAGCAGATCAGGCAGTGAACACAGGCGGCATACCTGCTCGTTCTCCAGGCACTTGAGGTTGCACTCGTGGATGTGCGCTGTGATGGGCTCCATGTTGTCGGAAATCGCCTCCCACCCTGGAGTGTCCTGCATCCAGGCATCAGGCGGCTTGCAAGGACTGGAATAACAATCATGATTCTACTCCGCTCCAATAAATCCAGTCTATTTTCACCCAGCTTTGAATGGATGCATGCAAGCGTGTGCAAGTGCTGCAGGGGTGTGCGCGGCAAGCCTATCTTCATCCAGCTTTGAACGCGTGCACGCACGCGTTTGCAGATCCTGCAGGGGTGTGCGCGGCAACCGAACTTTGATGTTTGATCATGAAGCTATTGTCCCAATGTGACACGCACCTGCACAGAGTAGTGGTACCGGATCTGGTTCGCCTCGTCTGTGACGTCGATCGTGGTGCACAGCTGCTGCGGACTCGACGCGAACACCTGCTTGCTGGTTGGGCCCGGCACGCCCGCCACCTGGTCAGGAAACCCAGGGTTTTACGACAGCATAGCACAGCATAGCACACTACAGCACAGTGTGGCACAGTGCAGCACAGTATGAGGGATGACATGGATCTGTGGGTCAGCACCAGAGGGGCGCGCAAAGTCTATAACGTCTCACCTTCAGGTTGGGGTCTTGTGCGTAGGCTGCAAAGAGGTTCTGAATGAAAGTCGTCTTTCCCATGCCTGCACGAAGACGTGCCGAGGATAACATCATATGCTTGCAAGGCAAGCCGCGATTATTGGCTGACCTGAGTCGGGCTGCGTGCATGCAGCCCTCAACTTCTAATCCACAGATTCGCTGGCATGCCGCCTCAAGCAAGGACATGGTGGCGCTCCCACCTTCTTGTTCACAGCTTGATACAGATCCGACTCACCCGACTCGCCGACCACGAGGATCTTCATGTACCGGTCCAGCCACTGCGGCTTGATCTTCGGCAGGCCGCTGAAGGCGCTGCGCACGTCGCGCACATACGCCGGCGGGTTGCCGTGCCCGTCAATAGCCCCCGACTCGAAGCTGGGGCCGCCGCCGCCGTTGCCGCCGCCCTGCGCCTTGCTGCTGCAATTGCACGCACTCGGTGTCATCCCCCATCGAACTGAGTCTGACCGAGCAATGCGCCAACCTGAGGACATTCATACGCACGGACTGGGAGCACACAAATGCTGCAGGTTCCGCTCGTCAAGATCGCCGCCGCGCAAGGCGTCTGACATGCATGTATGTGGTTGGACTGTACGTCACAACAACATATCTGGCTTGATTGCGAGGCGAACACGCAGTGGATCAGGGCGCGACGCGCACCTGCCGCCATCGTCGCTAGGGCCCATCTGCAGGACCAGGCGCGCGTTCTCCGGCAGCGCCACCTCCGCGTGCCTCCCTGCGATTGGAATGCATAGCCAGACTGGAGAAACACGTGCTGCTGGGCAATGGCAAAGTCCAGTACATGCGTTCTGTTGGGCTGGCGGAGCCCAAACCTCACCAGCGATCGTTAGCACAGGCCGACGGTGATTTGACAGCTCGAGACAGCACGGACTTTCCGGTTGCCACGGCTAGCGGACGACAGGGGGCCAGGTGCTAAGTAGCTGCCAGGCACACGTAGTTTGCAACCACGGAGGCCAAATTATTCCGTCTGCCAGTGCGATCTAGCTGGCCACCCAATGATAAGGATGCGGTGCTAGCCAGTATCGAACACGTCGCTTGCGGAATATCGCAGAGCTGCTGACACTGCATCGCTGTTCGGCAGCCAGCTGAGAACGACGATCGTGCCATCACCGCGTGAAGCATTTGCATCCCATGAGCTTCGGAGCTATCCGAACTGTGAGCCAAAACAAATGAGACTGCTTCCAGGGGGCGGGTGGTCGCCAGCGCGATCATGCAATTGCCGTACTCACCCGAAATCTGGCTCCCCACTTGGCTCGCGCTTTCACCGACGTCGTCGTGCGTCATCATTGCTCGTTCGAGCACCGGGGAAGCTTGCGGACGTAAGGCGCTTTGTGGATCGATAAACATGGGCCAAAATTACATCGTTGCACCCTAATGCCAGTAGCACTAATCCGCTTGAGTGTTGCACAAAATCGATTACAGGTTTACAGCACCTGATGGATTGATTTGGATGGAATGACCCCACTAAGATTGTCAGCACAGCCCGCACCACCGACGGCAATGATACATTTGCAGCCGAATGCAAGTCTGCCGCTGTTGCCGCCGCATGCAATCAGCGCGCAAGAAACTTCAGCCGAGACCCATTGCGCCTACTTGCGCAGAAAAGCATCCGCTTGGCTCACGCGGCATCGCCGTCTACAGCACCGCCGCCGTGGCTGCCGCCGCTGGGGACGCTTTTGCCAAGCGCCACCCGGAACGTCTGGTCCAGTCCCAGGTAGGAATCGGACACCAGGCGCAGCACGACCTCGCCACGGGGCGCGCCGCCGCCAGGGGCCTGAAACGAAGGAAGTACAAACATTATGCTCGCACGGTCCTGCTGACCTGTGGAGGCGACGACGACAGACGGTGGATGGAACAAAGCTGAAACCGGCAAAGAAAACGCAACATAAACAGGTACGAAGCTGCAAGGACCTAACAACACAAGAAATCAACTCGGACCTGGAAGCGCGGGAACGCCAGCCGCGCGGTGGAGCGCTCGCCGGCAAAGGACAGCCGCTTGAGCACCAGCAGCTCGGCGTCGGCTTCGTCTGAGATGACTAGCCACCAGCCCTCCTCCTTCACCTGTGTGACAGAGCAAACAGCAGATGATATGCAGGCAAATACAATGAACAACTACACGAGAGACTGGATTTCAGAACAGCCGCTGGAGTGCCAGAAGCTCTGTGTCGGCTTCGTCCGAAATCAACAGCCGCCACCTCCATCACCTGTAACAAGAGATGCAGAACACGATTTTCCGGCTGCTTGGATGCAGCACGACTGTTTCGCACATATGCCAGCAAGCGCAGATCAGGGGGTAGTAGGAAGTCACATGACTAGGTAACGCATCAATCCCCCGACCGGACCTGGGAGAGCGTGGCGCGTAGACGCGCGAGTGGCCTCGGCCTACAAGGCTGACCAAATGTCACTTGATAAACGCATCGCATCAAAGCCCTTCACATCCGGACCTTGGGGAAGCGCGGCGCATAGACGCGCGAGTGACCGCCGCCGGCTGCGCCGCGCAGCCGTTTGAGCTCGACGCTCAGCACCAGCGCCGGTTCTTCCGCCTCATCCTCGCCGTCCGCTCCAGGGTGGCCGGACGCCGGCGCCGGGCGCGGCGGCTGCCATCGCACGTCCACCAGCGGTAGCCGCCGGCACACGCGCTCCGCATCGTCCGCCGCCTGCAGTCGGCTTTGGTTTCATTGACTCCAGCTCGGCAATGAGTGCAGCGTCTGATAATATCCACACGCGGCAGCCGCCGAAACGCGCGCTCCGCATCGTCCGCCGCCTGCACGCAAATTAACGGCGTCATTCCCTGCGCTTCATTTCCGGTGGGTCGTCCAACATCGACTGGCGCCGCAGAGTTGTTCCTATTGACTGCGCCTTGGACGGCCACCCCCTCGACTATGGTGCATTGCGACAGGAATGCGGCGGCACAGCAGTATGGCAGCACAACCATTTCGAGTGCCGCCAACGACACGAGTCAATGATAAGCCACACCCTGCCCAGGGCCTGCTGCAGCATGCGCTGCACGTCCCCTGGGCGATCACTTCTCCAAAAGGAATGCAAAATCACGCAACCTGTTTGACGCCTCGATGAAAGATCATGATGAGTGCGTCACCTCAGTTCGCACCTTGGCGCTCCCCAGGGCCTTGCGCAGCACGCGCTGAACTTCGGTCGGCTTCTCGCGCAGGCCCGTCAGCAGGCCGGGCAGGCTGCCGCCGCCGCCGGGCGCGGCTGCCGAGATTCGTGCGGCCTCCTCTGCTTCCACGCCCGGCAGCATCGTGAAGGGGCTGTCGTCCGGCCAGCGCGCCTGTATGCAGAAATGCATTCCGAAACGTTAGCGACAAGTGCACATCGGAAAACGTGTTCACGGGAGGACTCCTAGCAGCATCATGAAGCGGCTATCGTTTGGCCTGCGCGCTGGCATGGAGACAACATAGCCTCCAGAATCCAGAATCCAGAGCATTCTCATCCTGTGCTGTCCATACGCTAGGTTGCTTGCGTGGCAGAATGCGTAGGCAGTGACAAGGTGGCATCGCCTCAGAGAGGTCACCACCTGGTTTCGTGCAGCAACACAAGTGACGGTGCCGGCATTGTGGAGCGAGTGGACGCAAGGTGCGGATCCTGCGATAGCTGAGACATGCGACAGCTGAGACCCAAGAAGCAGAGGGGCGTTGGGGGAAACAGCAAGGGAGTCGATGAAAGCGTGCCTGCAGCAGGGCCTGCACCAGGTGCATGGCGTTGAGCGCGGTGCTCAGCCAGCCCGCCTCCGCGCAAATGTCCACCATTGCCTGTGACAGGAAGCAGATTTTGCAATTCACACACAGTGCGTCGCATACATCATGAGCAGCATGGTGGAGGTTGCTACAAGCTGAGCCAGAAACACCCCAAAACCAACCCCCATGCCTCCAGTCACTCGATACCAAGGATACTACCAGTCACCACATTCCCAGGATCTCCTGCACCACTGCGAGAAGTGCTGTCAGGGAATCACGCACCTGCAGGATGCGAAGGGTATTGTCCAGCACGGTGCGGGTGTCGGTGACATAGTCCGAGATGGGCAGCTGCGCGCGGCCCAGGTGCGCCTGCAGCAGCAGGCTGGCCTTGGCGTGCGGGTCGTCCGCGTCCCGCCTGTCGATCGGCCACCGCACCTGCAAAGCGAAATGCAATTGAGTTTGAGACCGCAATTATCGTCGGGGCACATGCATCGTGCAGCAGCAGGTGACCTTGACATGCGGGTCGTCCGCGTCCTGCCTGTCGATCGGCCATTGCACCTGCAGAAGCAAGTTGCGTATCAGTCTTGAAACGAGCTGTACCATACCGAGCAAGTGGAGCCGCTGCATGTGCGGGGACAAAATTCGAGGGATGCATCAGCATTTGGTAGCCCTCTCAATGCCGGCCCGACAGTGTCCAACATGGGAACAAGCGCGCACCTGAGCGGAGAGTCCCAAGTTGAGCTGGTCCTCGTTGTGGCGCACTGGCAGCTCGTCGTACTCCGACGCAGCGCATAGCGCCCCCAGCACAGCCTGTGGGGAATGTGGAGAAAGGTAATCAATATCACTTGCTTTAATAGATTACAAAGCTGCCATTCCGTCATGCACACCGTCTTGAACTACTGCAGCTGCGGTCGCGGCTCTGAGCGCAGCTCAATTGTTCGCCAGCTGCAGTGCGCCACAAGGCGATTGACAGAAAAAGCAAAATGCACTCTTCTGCGGCTGGGACGAACATGCAGGTCCATGTCGGACGCAGGCGCTCCGCAGAGATGGCAATATCAGGATGCACCCCATATTGAAATTTGAGCAAAGGCGCACGTGCAGGTCCATGTCGGGGTGCAGGCGCTCGGCGAAGATGGCCATGGTGGTGTGCTGCAGGTAGTACACAGAGGCGATCCGGCCCGCGCCCGTCGGCGCCACCTCCCCCTCCTCCCCAAGCTCCACACACCCCGCCTCCTGCAGCGAATAAGTTACTATACATCAATGAATACTCGTACCTGAAGGTTTGATAGCATTGGACGCCAGTTCCCCATCCTTCCTCAGTTCCACGCACCTCACCTCCTGCAAAAACCAAACATGGTAATTGTGAAACCGGTTTCTTGTCTGGACGAGTCATTCTTGGCCTCCTTTCCAAGCTCCACACAACCCGCCTCCTGCAGACAAGGAGCTTGATTGATTGACGATACACAGACTTGTTGATACTGTAGCAAAAAACACATTTGTGTGTCACCTCGAGGTCGGTCAGGGTGTCCTCCACGAGCGCCGACAGGAAAACGTTGACGGAGTCTGCGTCGGTGCCCTCCAGGTCGTAGTACGACGGGTTGGCCAGCAGCCGCCGGAACAGGAAGGTCCAGGTGAGGTAGTCCACCGCGTCGGCGCGGGACGCGATGGTGCCCGCGACGCACTCCGCGTTGAAGTGCTCCGCCAGCTGCACAGGTGGAAGTCGATTTGCGCAGTCATTACTTGAACGTTCATGCACCTAGCTTTGTGTTGCTAAAGATTGCAGCTCGGGAGGCAATGGTGGCCGTGATGCATTCCGCGCTGACGTGCTCTGCCAGCTGCGGTGACGGAAGATGATGAGATGTCCAGTGACACTGTGCTGGCTAAAATACGAACAGAGCGCCAAGCACCATTGCGAGAGTTGGACGCGGGTGTTGAGGACGACTAGAAGAGTGAACCATATCGGCCAGAGAGCTGGCGTGCGCGGGATTGCAGGCAGGAGTGCCGCCTGCTAATAAAACAGTTAATGCAGAAAGGTGTGTGATAGCAGGTCAGCACCTGGCCGGCGAGGCTGGACTCCACGGGGAACGGCTCATACCTGCAGCAGGCCACAGGCTGAGATCGAAAGATCAAGGTGTTTGGCCATTGGTGACAGCCTGACGGGCACACCAGCGTAACATCCACCAGCAGCACGCACAAAAACGGCACCGTAACCATGTGGGAATCCAGAAGCTTGGGACTCACAGGATCATATTGTAGAAAGATTTCTTGGAGTCATCAACCATGATGCAGGGCCACCCTAGAAGAAGGCAGATGTTCGGGACCTTGCCACAGCAACCATGCCATGAAGTTCGGCAGGACAGGCAAACATGTAAAAAGCAAGGGACGCACAGGAACTTTTTGTAGAAGGACTTCTTGGGCTCGGCGACCATGATGACGGCGACACCGTGCTTGTCGTACTGCGGCCGCCCCGCGCGCCCCATCATCTGCAGCACGTCTGTGATCGGGAAGTCCACATAGCGCCTGCGCCATTCAGGAGGGTTTAAGGGTTGTGTCCTGTGCTGGAGCTTGATGCGCTATGCGCAGGAAGCACCAATCATCCGCAGCACATCCGTGAAGGGCAAGCCACAGAGCGCCCACAGCAGTGAGCCCACGCAGTTCAACGACACCAGGACATCGGGAGGTGTGTCTCGCGAGTTGCAGGTTCACTGTTGAGCAGGGTTCACAGATTGTCAAGCAGGAGAACGCGCTTCGAGAGGTCGCAAAAGGGCGTCCGGACCTGGAGGGGGCGTCAAAGTATTCGGTGCCCTTGATGACGACCAGGTGCGCCGGTGTGTTGACTCCCCACGCCAGCGTGCTTGTCGCCACCAGCACCTGGAAATAACGTTCATTTGCTGTCGTAGCAGACCGCATGGTGCATAGAAGTTTGGTGACTGGGAAAGGCGTGTTGACACCGGGACGCCAGCGTGCTGATCGCGACCAGCACCCATATCTGATCTTCCTGTTGGGCAGCCGGGGAAGGCGGGCGTGTTGACGCCAGCGCCAGCGTGCTCATAGAGACCAGCACTTGCAGCGCGGGTTGGGATGCAAAGCATGATCCGATACCAGTATGGGCAGCCACAGGCAGGGCGCACAACTTGCCTGAGGGCGGGGCAGGCTCTTGGATCTTGCAGACGCAAAGAAACGCCTCAAAGCCACGACAACACACGGCACTCGCACACAAGTTGCCGACAACAACAGTGAAATGCACCTGGATCTTGCCGGCCACAAACAGCGCCTCGACGCAGCGGCGGTCGGGCTCCTGCAGCCCCGCGTGGTGCAGCCCGATGCCGAACTGCAGCGTGTGCTTCAGCGACGCGTCCTGCGCACGGACAATGGACAGGCAGCGGTGACGCGGCGGGTGACGTGATGCGCAGAGTCGCTGATCATCATCGATCGATCGGACGCGCAACAGGAACGTCTTGACAGCCCTGGCGACAGTCGCTGCACTTCTTTGGCAGGGAGCGTACAATGGCGTTCCACGGCATGTGCGTTAGCATGTCCACCAACTGGCGGTCTTGTGTTGAGTTTGATGCAAGTCAGCGAAGCGCACCTTGATGCTGGACACAATGGCATCCAGTTCGTCCTCGGGCATGTGCACGAACTGGCGGGGGCGCTCGTCCGCCGCTGCAAAGCCCAGCAGGTCCAGCGCCGTCAGCCGCGTCTGCCGTCGGCTGCAGAGTCGCAGCAGATGAAGTGCTAGTCAGGTTGTTTCGGGGTTTTGACATGTGCGAAACCAGTAGGTCTAGCGTCGCCAGCCAGCCGCAACAAAGCAATGCAGCTGACTGCCTACTGTGAGGCGATAGCGTCGCCAGGCCAGCTGTTCAGCTGCATGTTACATATCACTGCCACTTCGCACCTGATGGCCGAGACCATGCAGCGCATCAGGGCTCTTGCTGCAAGTGCTACATGGCCATTCCAGAGCCAGCCAAGCAGTAGCATCGCTGGGGCCACAGGCATGGCGTGGTGCTGGGGCGGGCGCACACCTGCTGACGAAGACGAGGACGGGCTTGATGGGGGAGTGCGTCTGGATGGCGGCGTAGGCGGGCTTGTTCATGGTCGCCATGCGTGGGCAGTAGAACTTTCCTGGGTAGCCCTGCGGTATGGATCAAATTACATGTTGCATCTTGGACACCAACTGCACTTCGTGTCAGGTCGATTGTTCATGGTCGCCATGCGTGGGCGGTAGAACTTACCGGGGTAGTCCTGCAGTAGAGCTAAACCGAATATAGTTCAATTTGAAACACAGACTATTGATTACACCAGCCCGTTTGTTCATGGTGTGGCCATGGCGGGCAGACAGGTAGCCCAGAGAGATGCACCTTAGAGATATTTGAGAGATTCCAGACGCCTTCATGAAGTGTTCATCACAACTGAGACTTCATCGACCATCAGATCAGATCAGATGCAGGCACAATGTTGTCCTCGACTTGGTACCTGGATGTGCGCCTCCAGAGGCACCGGTCGCACGCTCGGCTTGAAGTTGAACATGCCCTGCAGCAGAGACACATAGGTTGGCAAAAGGAAGAGCTGCTGCAACAGTGTTCTCGCCCAGAGGCCTGCTTGGCTGGTCAGAAAAATGCCAGCTGCGGGGCGACACAGGGAAGTTCCGCCTGCTCTGTTGATGCGCTCACTTGCAGAGGAGCGGGGCTTTGGCGCCGAAGCACATGCGCCACAGCAACATGCATCCGAAAACAACAGAAACCCCAAATGATCATCTCTATCAAATTAACGAGCGGACCTTGGGACCGATGCCCAGCCAGTCGGCCAGGTCCTGAGCGTTGGCGACGGCGGTGGACAGCCCCACGAAGCGCACGTCTCGCGCCGTGTGCGCCGCGATGTACCGCATGCGCGACACGATGACTTCCAGGATGGGGCCCCTGCACAGGCGCACATGGGGTTTGATCTACCGGTGAAACAGGTCCAGGACAGGGGGGCGTACATTTCACAGCACATCCCCGAGACGAGCAAATGTGTCATCAGGGGGGATGCATCAGGCAGGCTGCACAACGAGTTGGATAACAGGGCTTGCTGACCCGCACGCGACGCGAGGGTGAACGTGTCAAAGCGCTCGCAGGTGTGCACCAAACATGTAGCACGCGGGAATGCACGGCACGGGCCATCAGATGGCACGCGACAAACGACGGCACACGCCAGCAGATGGGATCGTAGGGTTGTCGGCAGGCGCACCGGTCGTTGCCCAGCAGGTGGATCTCGTCGATGACCAGCAGGCCGACCTTCTGTACATAGCCGCGGTTCTGCCAATTGCGGCTGATGCCGTCCCACTTCTCGGGCGTCGTGATGATCACATCCGCCGCCTGCAGCGCCCTGCAACCAGGAAGCAATGAAAGGTTGTCATGATACACCATGTTGGTGCCCATCGCAGTATCACAACTTGAATTGATTTCGTGCCAGACTGATGCCGTCCTGCGTCTCCGACATCGCAGAGTCATCATGCCCGGCGCCTGCAGCGCCCTGCAAGCTTGTGGACGCCATGTCAATGGTAGTCGGTGTTAATGCGTGACACACGCTTTGATCCATGTCTTGCTCCAGCTCACGACCCGAGTTCACGAGGTAGAACAACTAGCCAGAGACTTCTTACTACCGGCAACCATGTGCAGATGAGCCAGAGCCGGAGTGCTCCAATGACCTCATGCACTGCTCTGGGCGGCGTTTTGTTCGATCGACAGGATAACTGCTTAGCTGTGCTCACCGGACGTCGGGCGTGAAGTCGCTGGTGAGCTCCACGATCTTGTTGCCCAGAATAACCCAGATTTGTTCTTGTCCGGTTTAAAGGGTGTTTGCTGAGAAGTTTGTGTGCATCAGACATCGGGCGTGTATCGCCGGTGAGTTCCACGATCTTCTTGCCCAGAAACACACCAGGAATTTTTGTTTTTGCTCATCACAAGGGTGTTGCTAAGAAGTCTGTGCGCACCGGACGTCGGGCGTGAAGTCGCCGGTGAGCTCCACGATCTTCTTGCCCAGCACCCGGCACATGCCCTTGCCCCAGTCCTCCATGCGCTCCCGCACCAGCGCCTGCAGGACGTAGAAGTGCGGGTTTCAGACACTACGGGGTCGTTGGATCAAGCGCTGAAGGATTCAGGAGCAGCCAAATCACGGCGGCAGGATAGGCTGAGCTTACGTACACAAAAAGGATTTCTGTGCGGGCGAGGCGCGAGCCAGAAAGGGAGCCAGCAGCCAGAAGCACCTTGAGAGGCGCGATGTAGATGACCTTGCGGCCGGGGTGTGCCGTGAAGCAGTGCAAGATGGCCAGCTCCGCGGAGATGGTCTTGCCGCTGCCCGTCGGCGCGCCCAGCAGCACGTTCTCGTCGCTGTGGTACATCGTGTGGAAGATCTGCGCACACACCAAGAGTAAGCCCTGTAGTTAGGCTATGCCGATTCACGTCTTGCAGAACATTCAGTCATTGTCTTGCTTGACTCAGCTGCGCGCCTCATCGCATTGCCATTGGCACATCAAAGTGCCACATTTTCCTGCATCATAATAACTGAGGATGGCACGGGCTTGCATGGTCGAAATGGATTCAGCTTCATGGCTCTGCAGCCAAAACATGTGGGTCTTCAAGGAACCATGATCATGTGCCTGCGCCTGGATGCATTGAAGTGGCTGAAGCGAGTATGGCGACCGCAAGGTGGAATTGTCCAGCACGGACACTGCACAATCGAGCTACCAATTACGCTAACCGACAGCGTACCTGCGTCTGGATGGCGTTGAAGTGGCTGAAGCAGTACAGCGACTGGAAGGTGGGATTGTCCAGCGCCGACACAGGCAGCGGGTCCAGGTCCAGCAGCTCGGTGTGCGGCGGGTGGCGCCCCGGCAGCAGCAGCCCCTTGAAGGACAGCGCCAGCAGCGCCTCTGCAGAATGCCAGTTGTCCGACACCGCCCTGCAACAGCGATTCAAAACAGATGTCACCAGTGTACTTAACGAGGTCCAATGAGTCTCGTACCACCAGCAGCAGAGGTCCAGGTCCAGCAGCTCTGCGGCGGGTGGCGCCCCGGCAGCAGGAGTGCCAGTTGCCCGAAACAGCGCTGCGACATGACATGGGGTTGAAGATGAGTTGTACAAAGGTTTGCCAGCAGCAATGCACATTCTGGTAGTACGTTTTGTTCTAGTCCCGGCAGCAGCAGGCCCTTGAAGGACAGCGTCAGCAGCGCCTCTGCTCCATGCCCCTTGGCTATGACGCCGTCCTGCACTCCACTGCATTCCGAAGCTCCGTGGCTTGTCAGCACGAGGCATTCTTTGCATTTGCGATTACGCGGTGAGGCTGAGCGGGTGATGGTCGTCTCAGACAGGCGATTACGCGGTGAGGCTGTGGCGCTTGTATCTGCCTTCATCATATCCGGCTGAGCGCGCTTGACGGTCGTCTCAGGTAGCGGGAGAGGCAGTGGCGCACCGGATATAGTACTGGGTGGGCAGCGGCTCGCGTATGGGGATGGTGAATGCCAGCGTGTGGCTAGGCTCTCGCGCCATCTTCTTCGTGAGCGTCCACATCTGCACATCCAAGTAGTGAACGTTGCAGTTCAGTGGACATGAAAAATTGCAAAACATGCTGGAGCCAGGAAACGCTGCTCATAACAATAGTTCACCTCGGTGTGGTAGATAGTCTCCGAGTCGGAGTCCTCCACCCAGAGGTGCCACCGCAGCGAGCCGCCGTGCGCGCGGTCGTGCCACGCAAACTCCGGCGTGATCTTCAGCTGCACCCGCAGCACCGACCTGCATATTTGCACCGCGCTCAATGCCTAGGCCGTGAAGACACACTGAATTGCACACCGTCAAACGTGTGATGGCCTCGTGCGCTTCGGCACTGTGCATTGCTGTCAGGCTGAAGCAGATCAGCTGCCAGAAAGACCTCACACGTCGCTAACAACCCAGCCGCCCTGGACCCCATGCCTGCTGATTCATTGCCGCATCGAATTAGTTAGATGATTCAACAAGCCATCCAGCTTGATCGCCTGTGCAAAAACAGGGCATGTTGCTTGTGAAGCAGTCAGCATCAGGAGTCAGAAATGAGGTTGGACAAGAGAACCCTGAAAACCCTAGGAAAAACCTGGTGATGGGGTGCAGCTGCGCCTCCAGGTGCAGGCGCGGGAAGCTGTCGACCAGGGTCCTGATGGCGGGCCCTGCCGCCGGGTGCCGCAGGATCGCGCCGATCTCGTTGGACTCCATGTCCTACGCGACAGAGGCGCAGATAATCCATTAGCGCTTGGAGGTGGGGCCGGCCTTGCAGCCATGACGAGCCCCGGTTCGCAGCTGCCCCGGTGCTGCCGTACTCTGATCGGCAAGGGCTCATTCTGGCACAGCAACAAACAGATTCTGCTAGAACTACCACCGATGGGCCCACCTCGAGATGCTCCAGGGCCAGGCCCCGGTCCATCAACAGCTGCCCACAGCCCCGTCACATGGTCTGCAATTCCTCGTGCATACGTCTGTTTCAGATTGTCCACATCCAGCTGCTCCAGGGCCAGGCCGCGGTCCTCCAGCTTGAAGAGGAGCTTATGACCATGTCGTTTGATTCACATGATCCTGCGTGTTTCCCTGTTGCCGTACAACGACTGAAAAGACGTACCTCCAGCTGCTCCAGGGCCAGGCCGCGGTCCTCCAACTTGAACAGCAGCTCCGGCGCCAGCGCGGCGCCGAACTGCCGCAGCGGGTGCTGGTGCTCCCACAGCCGCGCCTCCAGCGCCTGGCCACCATTGTTTCAGGGCTCTGGGCACGCTGTCAGGGGCTCGGGGTTTGCAGGGCTTGGCGCAATTCACATAGGCCTTGCCCGTGTGCTGAGTCTGGAACGCACATTTTCGGTGCTCCCAGCGATTGGTGCACACGCCAAAAGGAAGGAGACACAGAAAAGTGGAGGCAACAGACAGGCCCCATGCAGAAGTTCCACGAACGAGTTGCTCGTTTTGTCGAAATATGTCATGCATGGCTGGACGAACCTTGCACAGGCGCAGCGCCAGCTCAGCGGTCGCCGACCAGCCGCGGCGCAGGCAGATCTCAAACACGGCGCGCGAAATGCGCGGCGCATTGGTGGACACATACATCATGTCTGCCGTCAGCGAGAAGCTCTCCACGCGCGCCCTCGACACAAACGCCTGCGGCACGTAGTGTTGCAACTTTCAATGAGATTGACACGATCTGAACACTGGTTTAAGTGAACGAGTGCACGGAATCCGCGTGAGAGAACTTCTCTATGCTTGTTTGCATACGCCTATGGCACACAAGTCACTGTGCTGCCGTGGCTAAACCCTAAACCCTGTGGCACAGACACAGCACATCGCATTCCGCATCACTGCATTCAAGAGGATGCATCTAAATGAGGATGCGAAATTTGAGCTGCTTGTTTTCCGAGCCGCCGCAGACATCGAAGGGGCAAGCGCCTAACAGCACTTATTGTGGACTGGCGATTTCGTTGGCTTTTGCGCCTGATGAGGTGCAACTTTCCATGCTCGTTCCCTGGGCCGCAGCGCGCATCCAGTGGGGCGCAACAGGATCAAGCACATGCTGTGCTTGGAGTTTCGTAGGGTACTTTGTGTGATGTTTCACCTGGGTGGAGACGCAGACTTGCACTGCTAGTTCTCTGCGCTGCCGCCGCCGCCGCGCGCACAAAGAAGATGTTGGCTTTCCTAAAGTTTCGCACCTGGATGAGGACGCAGACTTTGCCATGCTTGTTCTCTGGGCCGCCGCGCGCGTCGAAGGGGCACGCGTCTGTCAGCAGGCGGTCCAGTTCCGGCAGCTCCTCCTCCCGCACCGCCATGTTCTCAAACTCCGAGGATTGCGCGATCATGGACAGCATCTGCGCAGGAAGTCAGCACGTGCCCTCTTCTGACACCAGTTTTCCCGAGGACTCCTCCGGTGTCAGGGAGTCCTTTTTCAATGCCTGCGTGATGTTCACTGACTGTCGCAAACTTTCGCGTGCAGTTCAAATTGCAGGGCCGCCAAGGGCAGACGAGAGCCGAATTCCATCCCGCACCCGGGCCTCGTCCATGTGCTTGGTGAGCTGCTCGTTGAAGACCAGAATGGAGGCGTGGCGGATGTAGAAGTGGCTGGCCACGCGGCCCAGCTCCGTCACATACAGCTGCCCCGAGCGCTCGTCGAAGCGCGCCATCTTGGAGCGCTCCAGCTGCCGCGCCGCGTCCGTGATCAGCGACCGCCTGGGATCATCAACAACAATATATCGACAAAGGATTCACGACAGAATGTTGTTCGTTCGTGGGACCGCGCCGTCTCGAAGCAGCGCTCCAGCTGCCGCGCCGCATTGGTAATCAGCGACCTCCTGGTGTGGCAAAGAAGGGTGAACAAATAGAGAACTCACAATGGTGAGTCGTTTGAGTGGCGTCATTCTGGAGCGCTCCAGCTGCCGCGCTGCATCCGTGATCAGTGACCGCATGGGGATGAATGAACCAGATATTGCACGGTTGATGCGTCAACTGTTCGATGAAGCGGGCCATCTTGGAGCGCACCCGCTGTTGCGCCACATCCGTGGCCCGTGGCCGCCTGGGGATGAATGAAATCACATATTGCACATTGATGCGTCGGTCGTTCTTTGAAGCACGCCATCTTGGAGCGCTCCAGCTGCCGCGCCGCGTGCTTGATCTGTGACCGCCTTGTGCGCAGGGATCTCTGCATAAATGTGCTCGCATCTACCTGTGGCCCGCTGGGTCGATCGATCGCAGGTGCGTCTGTCCGTGACTTCTCAAGCAGGGTGAAGGCACAGAACACTCTCCTGGACAAAAGTTTTGTAATTAAAAAATTGCCTTTGAATTTTAGAATGGGAGTAAATAATGAAGACTATAAAAACGGTTTAAGGTAGCAGCATCGCACCCCAGGGCCGCGGGCAATCGCGCCACGGCACACTGCGCTCGTCAAAAGCGGCCGGCAGCCTCAGCACCGCACTGCACCGCGGTAGGGAGCCTCGGACCTCGCGAAATGCTCCGCAGGAGTTGATAGGGATAGAAAGCAGAACCTGCGGGCGTCGAGGCGAGGGTCGGCGGCGAGCTCCTGCCAGGTGACGCCGTACGGCAGCGGGTTCTGCATCATGCGCACGTACAGGTATGTGTAGGACAGCCACGTGCTCGCCTCCTTCACGTTCGTCACCGTGCCTGCGCACACAGGCACAGGAAACGTCACATGTGGTGAGTGCAGATGGGCAGAAGCCCCTGCCGGAAAGCACATGGCCCGTCACTGCCTGCTCCCCTTTTAGCAGGGTGTGAGCCAGGGTCACCAGTCTCCTGACGGTGACGACCTGCACTGCGGAGGACGTGCAACACAGCGTGCAGACAGGGGCCAGACCGCAAGCAGGTGCGTGCAGCAAGCCTGGGAACATCTCTGGCAGACGGGACTGAGCAGACTGCAAGAACTGCCCTGGCCTTGATAGAAATGAGCACTTTAGTGCAGAGGCGTTCGGCTGCGCACCCAGCACGATCTCGGCGTTGAGGTTGTCCACCAGGCCGCGCACAAACTGTGACTCGATGGGCAGCTGGTGTGTCAGCATGCCCAGGTAGTGCGCCAACTTATCGTGCGCCTGCAAACCAAACAGCACCATAGTTTGTAATCCGTGATTTGATAACAGCGATGGAGCCTGCACAGAGTATGGCAGCTGGTGCGTCAGCATGCCCAGGACATGCGCCAGCTTATTGTGCGAATACCTCAACGAAAAAAGCAATCGGAAACATGACAAGCAGAGCCGTTGGTGCAGCAGAGATGCAGGATATTTCATATGTACGAAACAAGGCCCGCTTTCACTTTCCAGGGTGAATGAGATGCTCACCGTGATGATGATGCCCAGGCCGGTGTCCTCAAACTGCGGCCGCCCGGCGCGCCCGAATATCTGCTGCACGTCCAGCATGCCTGGCAAAGTGACAAAATTACAGCCTCGATACAGCGAGAGCGTGCGAGGTTACTGCATTTGGATCAGCCTGTGCTGCATGAAAAATCACGATGGATGCAGGCTGCATCGCCGCCGATGTATTGCTGCAACTGAAAACATGCAACACGCCCAAGGGGCGCGAGAACGCGCACCCAGGTCCTTGAACTGGCCGCTCTGGGCGTCGTACAGCTGCGTGCCCTTGATGATGACAGTGTGCGCCGGCAGGTTCACGCCCCACGCCAGCGTCGCCGTCGTGCACAGCACCTGCCGGGCGAAACCATTGTTGCTGTCAGTCTTTGTATCATGATTAAGTATGCCCTCGATGATGAGATTGTGCGCCGGCGGGGAGGCTCACGCCCCACGCCATCCGAGCCGTTGTGCAACCAGCAAAGTCGAAGCCTCACCAGGCAAAGCAGGTACCTTACATTGAGTGCCCTAATTTAGTGCCTTGTCTTCATGATAATGAATATAAGGCACTGAACTTCAGTGAACTTCCATACTCTGTCTCCCAAGCCCATGCTGTTGTAAATAATGGGCGCCAACACAGCTGGAGGGTTGGGGGCCGGTTTGCAGCAACAACAGCAGGTACGCACATGCGGCGGTGTCCACACCTTGATGACACTGTTGCAACAAGAGTCGCTCCGCCAGTTCGCAGCACACGGGCAGTGCATATGCACATGGGTGCCTTGATCGTCACACCTTGATGACGCCGTCGCGGAAGAGGCGCTCCACCAAGTTGCGGTCGCTGCGCAGCATGCCCGCGTGGTGCATGCCCAGCCCCCCCGTCACCAGCTCCACCAGCTCCCTGCGATGGGTGTACCAAAGTCGCTGGAGGTTCTCGAAAGGGAAACCTACACTGTGATTCACTATCATGCTGGCAGAGTATGCACATGCCGCCAGCTCTGCCGCTCCCTGCAGTGGTGAGGATATCCCGTGTCAAAGCCCTCCTTTAAGGACCCCGATTTGCTGCCACACGCTGTCACACACTGAGGTGTGGGCCGAGACGTAAGATGCATTATGTGATGCCGGCTGGCAGTGCCAGACCAGAGACGGCGTGCGGGCTGCCACGCAGCGCCAGGCACATGGGAAGTTCTCAGCCACACAACCAACTTCTCAGCCACGCTGCCGTTGGAAACACGCACTTGTTGCGTGACTTCTTGACGTCCTTGCTGACGAAGCCCCACTGAGGGTGCTCTGTGACATCAAAGAGAGCGGTGTCGCTGCTGTTTTGGGCCTTTTGGATGATGGTGCGCCCCGTCTTGCCGGTGTCCTTGCGCGAGTGCACGAACACCATGGCCTGGTGCCCCGCCCGCAGGCTCTCCGTCACCTGCCAGCAGACATTACTTTTGGTGTCGGAGGCAGCAATTGAAGCAGGAGAAGGCAGCTTATCATGGATCTGCCCTGGGCCTCCAAATCACTTCTGAGGTTATTGTTGCGGCGCTAACTGAGGCGAAGTAATGGACAAACATCCGCAGCCGATGCACGTAAACGCAATTCATCACTGCATATGTCGTCGAGCGCTTTTCTCGTCCATGCAAGGTGAAGGGCCAGACGAGTGCTCCGATTGTAAGATGTTGGAAAAGCTCACCTTCTCGTAGCAGACGTCGTCCATGATGTTCTTGGCCTGCAGGATGTTACGCTCGCTGACACCCACAAACTGCATCTCCAGCGGCACCGGGCGGTAGGAGGCGTCAAAGTAGAACAGGCCCGCGTCCACGCCCAAAAAGGACGCCACATCCTGCGAGGGAATTAACATGCAATGCAAGATAAATTGTAGAGACAAAGCTGCAATGGTGTCAAAGTAGAACAGACCCGCATCCACCACACGCCACATCCCGCAGTGAGTTGAAAACGACAATTTCGGATTAAAACTCGAAAATTCAGCTGAATTAGTGTCAGAGTGAAAAAAGGCCTGCATCGACGCCCAGAAAGGACGCCATATCCTGTGTGGAGGCAACCGGAAGTTATCGGATGGATATTGAAAGATCAAGCAAACATCGTGACAAGTAACACAAACCCGCATTCCAGGAAGGATGCCACTTCCTGTGCTGGGAGACAGTTTTCTGCATTTGAGTTTCCAGTGTGTCCAGGGCCGGACATGGCACACGGAAACTGCCAAAGGCGCCACATTCGGCTTCAAGCGATTGTCAGGCCTCCCAGAGCCGTGGCACATGCAGTTTGTCGGTGCAATCCTTGCGTCTCTTGACCAGTCCATGTGCTGCAAGCTTGCTGCCAGCTTGCCCATCTGCATGCTGGTCTTGCCGCAAGCTGCTCATGTTGAGGCCGCAGTGCGGGTCACCTTGTAGTTGGGCAGGGTGGCGGAGAGGCCGACGATCCGGATCATGCTCTGGCTGGCCTCCACCTGCGCACATGCAGAACGCTGTTGGAACTGACAACGGTCGAGGTCTTGTAGGGAACATGACGTGGTGCCGGCGTCCCATGGGTGGCGGCATGCAGGACAGCATGCAGTGCGGCATGGGGCGCAGGTGCAATCCATGTTTTGTGGGGTTGATTTATGAAAACATCATAATATCAACTGCAACCAATCAAGATGCACACCTGGCGCTGGGTACGCGCCACCAGGGTCTCGATGACCGGCCCGCGCTCGTCGTTCAGCAGGTGCACCTGTGTGGAGACCACACCAGCCATCGTCAGGGAACGCTCCCAGCATGACACGAGGCCGGGGAGGGTGTGCAAAGACAGCTGACGGAGCAGTGGCTGGCTGCAACGAATCATGGCAAAGATGAGCAGCAGGAGGATGAGAGGTAGCGGCTGGCGAGCTATATTCAACTACAGAAAGCTTGCACACCTCGTCGATAATCAGCAGGGTGACGAAGGAGGCAACAGCGACTGAGGCCAAACACTGTTGCAAACGGGCGGAACTGCATAGACCCAACGCGCCTCGTCGACGATGTGCAGGCGGCATGGGAGGAGGCGGCGGCGGCGGCGCCGACGAGCAGACATTGTAGACTGGAGACGACTGGAAATCTTCGAGGAAAATCCGAAAGTTCACCTCGTCGATGATGAGCAGGCGGACGAGAGAGGCGACGGCGACGTCGGAGCCCTTGCGCGTGATGACGTCCCACTTTTCGGGCGTCGTCACAATCATCTGCGTCTCCTCCATCTCCCGCTTGGTCAGCTGCATGTCGCCCGTCAGCTCCCGCACGTTCAGCCCTGGGGTGAAAAGCAATGCCCGACCTCCTTCAACAAATTCACGACACCCAAATTCAAGAGTGAATGGCTTCAACAGTGAAATCATGCCCTTTGTATGCAGAGAGCCGGTCCAATGGAGCGGTGCTGGCCTTGCGCCGGCAACTGCCAAGAGCCGTGTGGCATAGCAGACTGCAGCCCATGAACCTTTAGACAGTTTACAGCATGGATCACGAGCCAGCGGAGCGAAAAACCCCACCCAGGGGCTGGAGGCGCTTGGAGAAGGCGTGGGTGACCTCCGCCGCCAGCGCCTTCATGGGCGCCACATACACCACCTTGAAGTTGTTGGTCTGCGCACATGCAGTAGCATCAGGGTGTAAAACTTTGACAATATTTCGAGAGGCCGCCACCGACTGAGGTGCAAGAATACGAGGGCCAGGCGGGACTGGACAGCAAAAGTACAAGGGAGGATGCTGCATATCAGCGTCAATGCACCGCCAGCGAGTGGGCATCACGGGAGCTCCAGGCACAGCACCAACATAATTGGAAGCAGGGAGCGACATACACGGGACATCAGATATTCCATTGATGTATGTGTTGAAGCAAAATTGCATTGGAAGGATGACGGTGCGGGTACCTGGATGACGCCGTCGGCCATGTTGGCGCCAATCTCGTGCAGTACCGCCAGCATGGCAATATTGGTCTTGCCGGCGCCTGTCGGCGCGCACACCAGCACGTTCTCGTTGCTGCTGAATGCCCTGTCGTAGATTTTGCTCTGGATGCGGTTCAGCGCCCTGCGCGCAGAATGCGCAGCATTCTCTGAGAAGAACAGCGGCTTCCTGTTCTGCTCTTCCACTCCCACCTAGACTGAAAGGCGCAAGCACACTGCGGGCCGCTCGCGAATGCGTCGCATGCAACTTGTCTCGAATTTAGGTCGTGATATCTGAGTCACACGCGAGAAGAGCATGAGCGAAGATGAAGGGCGCACTCGTAGCCGTCGAAGGCGAGCTGCGCCCACTCGGGCATCTCCGAGATCAGCACGCGGCGCTCGCCGGCCGGCGGCACCCCCTTCTTCACCGCCGGCACAAACACCTCCTCGTACTTCTTGTGCACCCTGGATATAGCGGAACCATGTATTTAGTATATCACAATGGTGGGCCTGACAGCAGCTTGTTGCGTGCCCTGCTGAGCAGAGGACCGGACGCCAAGTTTCCTGGCTGCTTGGCGAGTCGGCTGAGGCTGCAATGCAAGACAATGGGCCTGTGACGCGTAGCCCAGTCGTTGCGTGATGCGTTGCACTGGACGCACGCCGGCGGGTGGGTCGTTCAACAGCGTGTCTCTTGCATGGGCAGGGCAGCTATTGTTTCAGCTGTGACAGTGTCTGCAGAGGCACATGGTGGAGCCAAGTGATGCACGAATGAGGGTAGCGGGGCGCCTCACTTGCGGGTCGTGCCCTTGGGAAGCGCGCCGCGGGTGCGCAGGCCGTCGTTGCCGTCCCCAATCTTCAGCTCAACGCCTGCCGCAAGGGGGGCGGGGTTCAGCGTCGCAAGGGGTTCCGGGTCCAGCACCAGCGTCCTAGGATGATATAGGGTTTGACACTGGTTTCCATTGGGCGCCACAAACTTCTGTGTTTAGCTCCGCCCCTGGCAGTACCCCAACCTTTCGACCACCCTTCGAGTTATACACATGTCAGAGCTGGGACCGACGCGCATTGTGCCGTCGTGGAAGCGCAGGACATCGCTGACGCTCGCGCTCACCTCTTCTCCGTGAATTTGCGAACAGGCGTTCGGAGTCCAGCAGATGTTTAAAGCCAGGACAATCAAGCCGTCACAGTTGTGGAAGCGGATGGAGCGGATGGAGTCTCCCTGCTCCGAGTCCAGCTCCGCCTCCAGCAGCGCCTCAAAGCCGTTGACGTGCAGCCACTCCAGGTCGGCGTCGGCACCACGATTTGGGAATAAATATGGAATGGAAGATTGATACAGGTGAGTTCAGCAGCCAACACCACCCACCATTGTGGAAGCGGATGGAGCCGGAGTCTCCCTGCTCCGCATCCAGCTCCGCCTCCAGCAGCGCCTCAAAGCCGTTTACCAGCAGCCACTCCAGGTCGGCGTCGGCGCCGCCCCGCTCCGCGCGCCGCCGGTCCTTGCGGTTCAGCTTGTCCAGCACCTTCTGGCTCGACGTCGTCACGCTGCAGCAAAAGTACTATGACGTCAATGGCCTGTTTGAGATAATAATAATTTCAGAAAGAAATGTTTTGGCGGTGCCGCTGCGCGCGTCGCCGCCCCTTGCGGTTCAGCTTGTCCGGTACCTTCTGGCTCGAGGTTCATCACGCAGCGGCCCCGCCAGACAAGTGATTGTGCACTCGGGTTGAATGACGCTCGGCGCGCTGCCGGGTCTTTCAGTTCAGCATGTCAAGAAGTTTCTGGCTCGCCATTTGCCGCACTGTCACGAACTTTGTCTTCGGTACAGTCTGTCGGGTCCTTACCGACTGGATATTGGAGGATCACACGCAGCATGCTCGGAGCCGGTGGATGGAGTCGTCATTGAATCGTGCAGGGGAGGACTGCTCACTGCCAGCATGTGCCTGCATACATGCCCCCCTAACACCAGGGTACTTTTTCTATTTCGCCCTTTCTTCGTCTTTTAGGTGGTTTACTCATCGGATGGTTTACTCATGTGGGGGCACCCCCGACATCCCCGTCAATCACGTCGCACCTGCAAATCTTCCTGTGCCTCATTACCCACCTGACGGTGCAGCCGCAGGTAGGCATGGCGGGCACCGGACGTTCACGCAAAATTTTGCAAGGAAATGCACCCAATACAGTCGTCCAGCTCACCTGACAGTGGAGCCGTACGTGGGCATTGCAGGTTCATCCTTGGCCTCCTTTTCACGGAGCGCCGCGATGCTGCGTCGCAGGTTGGCCGCCAGCGGCCGCCGCTGCTCCACCAGCACCTGCAATCGATCAATTGAATTTGGTTACATGATGTGTAGCTCAGATGAAGTCCAACTTAAAAGGTGGGCCGCCGCTGTTCTAACATCGCTTGCATGGTGCAAAGATATGCAATGCCTCATGCACGTATTCCAGCCGTCACAAACGGACGCAAGAGACCAGACACAGCGCTGAGACACTGACTACCTGAACTATTCTGACAGCACAATAGCACGAGGCCCCTTGAGGACACACGAAAACCCAGGCGTGCAGCAACATGCCATACCCAGGAGCTGCTTTCTGCATGCTGCATGGCATCTCTGATAATGTGTCAAGTCTGAACAAAACAGCAAGCACAGCATGCAGCGCTTCTCGTCTATGAACTGTGACCTTGCATCACCTGGATTAGCCCAGCAGGTGGAACGATACACCCTAAATCCTCAATCAGCAAAAGATCTTTCCAAATTGCTTCCCACCTGGACGGCGTCAAAGTAGTCGTAGCCCAGCAGGTTGAAGAGCTCGGCCGCCAGCTCATCCCCCGAGCGCCCGCCCAGCGCGGCGGTCGCCACCACCGTCGCCAGCGAGTTGACGTCGGAGCCCTCCAAGGCGGAGCAGTGCCGCATGCACCAGTCGCCCAGCCACTTGGCGCCCACCTGAGCACTTGCAGAGCAGTATTTCGACAACGTTCCAGCAGCTTGAGTCACGTCTGGAAGATACTCGTGTACCGCGCTCGGACATTCTGTGAGTGACGCTCGAGCGCGACATTATTATTAGACGCACTGAGCATCCTGTGAAACGCGCTGCTGTTCTTGCTGCCTTCACACTGGCCAGTTTTCTCGGACAGCACATGAGCAGGCCCGGCTCAGAAGACATGGAAAGTTTGAATGCTGCACCTTGCTGTCGGGCTGCTTGGGGCCGTACTCGGAGACATCCTCGTCGTCAGACAGGTGGCCGCCTGCAGCGCCCGCGCCGGCGGGCCCCTGCATTGCCGCAAACATGCCGCGCACGTGCTCCACCGACGGCTGCCCGGCGTCCGTGAGCCTGCGGCGAGAAAGCGAAGGTCGCTGCGAAGGTCTATTGGCCATGCACGGGCACGCAGGCTCGATCTGGACAGCGCTCGCGTTGCTGCTCTCCATGTTTCCAGGTCTCAGCACCAGCTCTCAGCCCCAACTCTCGAGCCACCACGAATAGGCTCGAAAATGAGCAATGCATCCCAGGGTTGTTTACCTGGGCTGGCCGGGCGCAGCGGAGCCCGACCCGGCGCCGCACATGGCCAGCACCGCCTCGTCGGCGCTCACATACGAACGCGGCGGTCGGAAGTCCAGGCCGGCACCGAATTCCGCTGCTGCTGCCCCCGCGGCTGATCCCCCCGGCTGCGACGCAGCCACGCCGCCGCCGCCGCCGCCGCCGCCGCCAGACAGCTGGCCGAGCTTCTGCGCGTGCGCCGTCAGCGTGCGCGCCTGCTGCACGACACTCGGCAGGGCGGCATCGTCAACGGAGCCCACCGCTGCCACGAGTTTTCGCCTGTTGCAACGAACATCACGACAGACCGAGGTCAGCTAGAGGTGTTGAAATTCGCTGTTGTGCACCGTTGTCTGCGCATCTGCTGAAGGCTGCTGGAAGCTGAGAAAGCCAAAGCAAACCCAGAACAGCGATGCTGCATGCCGATGATGCGGCTGCGGCCGGGCGTCAGCACTGGCCACGCGAAACAGGGGCGCGGCAACACGCCCAACACCAGCCAGCACCTGATGGGCTCCATGGCGGCGGCGGAGCCGCGGCCCTGCAGCTGCTCCGGCGGCGGCAGCTGCTGCAGCACGCCCCACGCCGCGGCCGCCGCCGCCTGAACCTCCGCCGACGACGCCTCGCCGCCCAGCAGCGCCGACACCGCCGCCAGGAACCGCTCGTAGGCGTCGCGGCCAGCCTTTGGCGCCCGCGCCCAGGGCCCGAGAATCGACGCCGCCAGGCCCGACGCGCCAACCCGTGATGCCTGTCGTGTAGTTAACGCGTTATGCGTGTGTCATACTCGTACACACGATCCAGTCCATGTTTATGCAGCACGGCATTGCATGCATGGCTGGACGTCCCACGCATGCTGCCGCACTCGCCTGGATGGAGGCGAGTCGCGCGCGCTTCTGCTGCAGCAATGCGTTGCGCTGCACGTGCTGAGTCTCGATGCTGTCGTGTGCGGCTGCACCGCTGGTTGCAAAGCTACGAAGCATCGAAGTGAATCGCGGCACCTGCAAAGGAAGGAAGGTAGGAAGGGAGTGAGTGAGTGACCGACCGCCTCGGGCATGTTGCGCAAAAGGCGGTGTTGCATTGCCTGTTCAGTTGGTCTTGCTTCCGAAAGCTGTCGTGAGGAGGAGATTGTGATTTGATCGGATCGATTATGTGTAAGCTGAACAGTGTAGCGTGCCCGTGGCGCTTGGCAAGAACGTCAGCAAGGATTGAGGCATGCACCTGCAAGTTGCTGCCATCTCCACCGGCGCCCTCTCCGCGCCCCATGGCTGAGAGTTTTCGATGTTGTACAGGATTTTGCTGCATCCGCGCATGCAGCACTGCTGCGCGGAACAGAAACTGAGCCCAATGTTGGCATCTTCTCCTCCCATAACTCGGCTCCAGACTTCCTGCCCTCATTCACACCTGATGCTCTTGCATGCTATCGTTCAATCCCTTTCCCAAAAACCCGATTCCCTAGCAGCATACCAGAGCAGCCTGACCGTTGCTCGTTACTGACATGACGCATTCCAGATCAGGCAGATTGGCCCATGCGGGCCGGCCAGGTGTCGCGGCGCCATGCCGCGCATCATGTCTTTGCATCGCTCACAGGTCACATCTGCGGCACACGTCCAGTCACCGCATCGAACGCGGTAAATGCCAGTCTCTCTTACCGAGCAATCGAAAGTTGCAGCACTGCAATGCTATACTCCAGCACTTGTACTCGTTGGGCATGCCCCAAGCACTGCGCAGTGCACAGTTTCGGACGGGTTAGGTAGAGCATTTGCCATGGTAGATAACAGCATCGCAATCTAGAAGCAGAGTGACACCATGTTTCTGATTGACACATCACCAACTCTAGGAAGTGACCAAACTGCGCGTGGTCCACTCTCGAGAGCTCTGGCCAGATTATCTGTACATAATACAGCATCACATATTGGCATAGATATTCCCAGCCTTTTTTGTACAAGCCACTTACAGAAACGCTGAACAGTTCCACTCACAGCGCATGGAGGTGGCAATCGAAACCCCATTCCTCATACGCCAGATTCCGCCCAATTGCTTCCTCGTCTGCTGGCTTTGCCTCCACCTTGGGCACGAATAAGCGATCAACGCACCTGATGGCCACGAGCTCAATGCCAAGGGAGCAGTGGATGAAAAAGCTGCAAGCCAGAAGCCGCTGGCCGAGCCGCAGGATGGCTGCGGTGACGTCCCCGGCGACGTTGCTGAAAGGTCTGACCTCTGCCAGGTCCAACGTAGCGGACTCCCAACTCGGAACGCAGATCCCAGCGCCTGCGGCAACTGACCTCCATGGCATCCGCCGCCAGGCGCAGTTGACTGCAGGCGCTGACGGTGTAGGCTGGTCGAGATAGCCGGGCTGCGCGAAAGCATTCAGGCAGATTATTCCGGCGCCCTAAGGTTGCAGGCGTTCGTGCACCTGCGACAGGGAGACGGAAAGTGTGGCGGCTGCTGTAGCGTTCGGCACTGCACGAGTAGATGGCGGTCGCACTCCACCCTTGATGCCTCAATGTGTGGAGCAGAAAACCAGATGTATTAAAATGGGCACCCAGACTACTTGATTGCCCAAATGCTGACATACGATGCAATGGAATGGCACAATAGATCCTCAGCGGTTTTCAAGCTACCACACCTTTTCCGCGTCGGTGGAGCAGGCGTGGTAGCGCTGCAGCCGCGCCAATGACGTAGTCAGCGCTGTATCGGCACATTGGCCGATGAAGGCGTCGTGAAGCGCAGCAACACCAACGGCGCCGTTCTCGTCTGGGAACCAAGGTGAGACCAGCAGTCCGCTTCGTTGCAATGCCTGTGCCAACATCCAGCACAATCGCGTTGCCACATCTTCAGCCACCAGCGCCTGCCTCTCGCAGCAACGATACATTTCATGAAACTCCTGCTGGTGGCAACAGGAGGAACAGTTGATGCCAAGTCCGTGCCATGATCATGGCACGGACTTGGCATCAGTCCACTGTGCTTTCTCCTGTTGCGTCCCCCGAATGAGCCACGCGCAACTGTGACAAATGCATAATCATGGCAGCATGCGCGGCTGAACCCATAGACATGTCAGCACGACAGACCCCAACTAGGGAGACATGCAGCTGCCCCAGTTGGCCTTGCACGGCCGCCATCCGGTTGTCGAAGTCCTTGACAGTGCGCAGCACCTCCCAGATGGCTTCCTCCCCATCCAGCGAGGCCGCGCACCTGCGCCAGCAGTACATTTGAAATTGCCATGCGCTGCCTATTAGAGTTCCGTACCGCACAAACACGCGTTCAGCGACGGCGTCATCAGTTGGCGAGGCATGTATCAATTCCACGGGCACTTCTGTGACGGCGTTGATCAGGTTCCACGCCTAGCAATGCGATATGAAGATTTAGATCTTGACATAAGCTCCCGTACCTGGCCCATCGGGCAGGTTAGCGCAAGCGCGTGCACCGAAGCTGTGGCAGAGCCGCAGCACCTGGAACGGCGAGCGGCTTAGACCGCGATGCCCTGCAGCCATCATGATCCCAGCAGCTGCAAAGCCCTTGGTATACTTAACTCGCCTACGCAGGCGGACTTGTCAGGTACCACGGCGCAGAACTCTCACAGCAGAGCGCTGCAGAGGCACCTGAGCGTCAGCAGGGGAGCATGCATTCAATCTTCCAGACCAATCGAACGTCAAAGCTGTCGATGCTTGAATGATCAGCAGGAGCAACTCAGGCCTGCGGTGTTCCGGAAGCCGTGCTCGAAGCATGTCCAGGGTTTTCTTCCAAGCATCACATGCGTATAATTCCAGATTCACATTTGCACAAACTCTCATTTGCAGACCAGCAGTACATGTTGAGACAGCCTTAAAGGTCCTTCATAGCTGCACAGAGCGAGTGGATCGCAGACCACGGCAGAAAACCTGAGTGCAGCGTTTGATTGCAATATCAAGTTTCCAAGTTCCCGGGGTCAGCATCGCCTCTGTGCGTGGCACCCGCAACTTTCAGCAATATACGTCATCATGCGACATCCTGCGTCTCCCTGAGCTTGAAGAGATCGACCAGCGATGGCGCAGATTGAGGAGAGCTCGGACGCGTCAGCTCAGCTGAAGCGCAGCCTGCGAACCCGGCAGCCGGTGACATACAAGAATAACGTGAGCCATCGTATGGATGCTGCATCTCGCGGAAGTTGCATCTTTTCGCGCAGACACGCAAGTGATGCTGCCGTTGGGGCTCCGCGGGTCACGCCGCACATCGACCCTTAAGAGCCCTTGCGCCATTCTTTCGCGACTGAACATCGTCTGAAATCGTCCGAAATTGCCGCAGTCCGACTACATCCACTTTGGGGAGTCGGACGAGGAGCAGCACGTCGACAAGCGGGCCCGCCTGGATGCCCCGGCGCCCAACGACGCGGCGTCGGACGCCGAAACCGCCTGGGCGCTTGGCTTCACGCCCACGACAATAACCGCAGAGGAGGAGGACTTGCTGCCCGTCGACGGCGACGAGGGCGTGTACACCAGGGTACGCTGCCGATACGTTTCTGCAGGTACTCTGCAGCAGCATTGCTGCCGAACTCTGCCTGCACAGGCGGTGACGCCTGCAGGGTTACAGGACGTGGCTGGGGCCACATTCATGGCACAACCTGCGTCTCTATAGGGATTGAGACAGTTGATATTCACTGCCATTCGCAGGTCCGCAACCATGTGCTGACGAAATGGCGGGAGGACGTCTCCAGGTGCGCAGCTGCGCGCTGTGCACTGCGGCGGCTCTGCGGTTCTGCATGACATCCCGCGGAAGCAAATATCCCCTGGGACCATACGACGCACCTGCATAACCCACAGCCAACAGAACGTGGTGGGAACTTACTTTCCATAGTCGTGCTTTTCCAATGTATTGATAACAGGTGGCTGTCAGAGGCGGAGGCGGCCACCGGCATTTGGCACCGCCACCGCGCCTACGTCACCGTCGCCTGGCGCTTCCTGAACGACTCTGGGTACATCAACTTTGGCGTCGCGCCGGATATCGTCGCCAGAGTGATGGGCCGGCCCGCCAAGCGCGGCGCGGTGGTCATTGTGGGCGCCGGCATGGCAGGTGCGGCCTCCTTCAAGATAATACAGGACCGTGAACACGACCTCAAGGTTCAAGACATCACCAGACATTGCCGCCGGAGTAAATGGCCAAGCCCGCCAAGCGCAGCGCAGCCGTGACTGTCGACGCCGGAATGGCAGGTGTGCCTCCTTGAAGGATACTCAAGTGAGACCAAGCACATGACTGTGTTCAGACATCACCACCAGGATAGTGGCCAGACCCGCCAGTGGCGCGGTCGTCATTGCAGGCGCCGGCATGGCAGGTGTGGCCTCCTTCAGGATGATACGGGAACATGCACACGATTTCAGCTTCCAGACAAGACCGCCAGGGCGCTCTCCAAACCCCGCCAAGCGCGGCGCGGCTGCCATCGTGGGCATTGGCGCAGTGCACTTCCTCCGGGTTCAATCTGACATGTGAAGCTGATTTTGTGGTTCTTGCTTGTTTTTCTGTCCGGTGGGCGCAAGAGCGCTCAGCCTCTGGGTCCCAATCTATTTTGCGCGTGCGTTGCGCTCGGCTCTGTAACCTTGACGTGTTGAGTCGCGCAGGACTGGCGGCGGCGCGGCAGCTGCGCGCCTTCGGGCACCTGGTCATCATCCTGGAGGGCAATGCAAGGCCGGGCGGACGGGTGTACACAAAGCGCCTCGAGGTACAGCAACTACGTGTTTTCCCGGCCACCGCAAAATTCAGCGAAAAAGCGTTGCAACAGCAGCAATTCAATGCTTTGCGTCAGGTGGGGCAAGGCTCAGGTATGGCACCAGTCGCATTCTGAGTCAGAGGGAGTCACAGGGAGGGGGACCACTTTCACCCCTGCTTTCAGGTGCCCATGATCCGCGATGTTTGCAGGAGTGAGCAATCGCTCCTTGCACGGTCTGTCGTCCATACCCCTCTGCGTTGCTGCCGAAATTTAAAGAGTGGCTGGACTGCGCCACACTCAACTACACTCAAGAGGGAAGCACTGTTACGGTGTCGCACTGCGGTCGTCTAGGAATCGTAGTTGAATTGCACCAGTAGTCCTGCAGGGCTGATACACTACAAAATCAATTGATTAATTACTTTATGATGCTTTCAACCAATTCATCTGACACATTCCCTTCACATGCCACAGTTTCTCCACTCTCACTGCAAATGGCGCCTTTCTTGCGGTGCGATGTTTGCCGGACCCTCACATGCGATGCATAGTCCCACCAGGGGGGTGCTTTGCATCTGAGGTGGCGACCATGTGCGGGTGGCGGATCTGGGCGGCAGCATCCTGACGGGCATCGACGGGCGACCCACTGGCACTCTGGATTGCCTTCCAATGACTTTGATCTTGACTGCAACACAGGGTGGTGGCGCAACGGCAGTGGCACACCTGGGCGGCAGCATCATGCCGGGGTGTGATGGCAGCCCTCATGCCCTCATCCCCAAACAACGGCTGCTTTCCCTGGTTTACAGGGTGGAGACATGTCGGCGGTGGCGGACCTGGGCGGCAGCATCCTGACGGGAATCGACGGCAACCCGCTGGCGGTGCTGGCCCGGCAGCTGCGCATCCCGCTGCACGCCATCAACTCGGAGGGCGTGCCCCTGTACTGCTCCAACGGCAAGGAGGCCAACCGTCGGCTCGACCAGCAGGCGCGGTGTTTCCCTGCGCCGTGTCATCACCTGCAGATGCGCAGCTCCATCTGGCGAAGCTGTCGACCCGCAACCGCCGCGCACGGAGGAACGTTCCCTGCGCTGCCTGGCTTTCAGCTGCAGGCCGTATGGCTTACTGACAGCAGCCTGGAGTCACCCCAGGGAATACTCCTGAAGTCACACACGAAAGTGCTGCCGCAATTGCAAACCCTAACTAAACACATCGTGTCGCCGCCATGCACCCGTGAATGCTGTGTTGCTGATAGTTTATGCCGCGGCTGCAGGCTGAGCACATATGCAGCTGACGCCATGCTATAAGCAACTCACAAAACCCATCTGGAATCCATCCCTTTAGCTTGAAATGAAATCGCAGGTGGAGCAGATGTACAGCAATCAATATGCAAATGCGAAGCCTGCTTTTCAAATTACAAAAGTCCAGGTCGGACTTGAATGAAGAAGATTTCACGTGAAATTGCGCAGGTGGAGCAGATGTACAACAAGCTGCTGGACGAGTCGGACCGCTTCCGGGAGGACATGGGGGACATCACCGATAATGTGTCGCTGGCGACCGCGCTGGAGACGGCCTGGGATGAGCTGCCCGCCAAGACAGGTGCTGCTTTGCACCTGTCTACATGATGCACCTGTCCACATGGCAACAAGAGAGAGTGAGCAGCTGACGCGGCACGAGCCAAACGCACGTGCAATCTTGCACGGCAGACGCCCGGCTTTTCCTCGGCTTCGACACAGGGCGGCGGCAGTGACCTCGGTCACCTGGACTCTCACTGCAGCTGAATGATGAGTGTTGAGCGGGAGCGCCGCACGAAAATCTCAGGCCTGGGACAATGTGCTTACAGGGCAGCCGGAGGAGCGGCAGCTGCTAGACTGGCACATGGCCAACCTGGAGTTTGCAAACGCGCAGCTGCTGCGGCGGCTGTCCATGCGCAGCTGGGACCAGGACGACCCGCACGAGGTGCCCGGCGCCCACGCCTTCCTGCCCGGTGCGCCACCACCATTGCTCCCTTGCCCATCTGATTATGATTATGCAAGGAGTGACTGGACGCAAAAGACAGGCTCTCTACTGCCCGGCGCCCATGCTTTCCTGCCCGATGCCTCTTGTGGGAAAACACGGTCTTTCTTCGTCCAGGGATGCCATCAAATGCGATGCATGGAGCACTTTGTGCCGCCACGAGTCGCAGTCTCCATCCCCTGTTGCCTTTCGTCGTTCATCCAGGAGAATGTGTCGCACTCGTATCTGCGCATACCTCTGGTCCTTGGTGCGGGCCTCACAGAACGACAGGTGTGCCACGCCCACATTGACCAGATCTGATGAGAAACCCAGGCGGCAACATCCGGCTGGTGGAGGCGCTGGCGAAGGACATCCCCATCTTCTATGACCACGTGGTGTCGGGCATCGACTACTGCGAGGGAGGCGTCACCCTGCACACCGCGCAGCAGTCCTTCACAGGTGCCCTAGACCCACTAGCTGGAAATGTTTCTACTATGAAAGGTTCCCTCCTTGCACACTGCGCGGCAGTCCTTCCACCAGGTGCCAAGCTGAAGAACCTGTTCAGAACCTTGTACTTTACTCTCAGCCTTGCCCGTCCTTGCCTCTGGAAGCACACTGCACAGCAGTCCGTTCAAGGCGCGCGGTTGAACCGCCCGCAATGTCCCATGTTGCACATATCGCAGCAGTCCCTGCGAGTTGCCAAGCCGTCCTTGCCGGCGCCTGCACTTTCACGCAAGCCACTCCAGGATCTGAAATCATGCACATACTGCAGCAGGTTTCCGGAGGTGCCTCAGCCTCATCAAACGTCAGGTCGAAGCATCGACCATGAGATCTATTGGACACGCTTCAGAAGTGCACGCAGAGGGATGTGAAACGCTCTCTGAGGCAATGTATTCCTCCTCATCACAGGCGGTGGATGCGAACACAGACTGAGAAGCTCGGGCTTGTGTTTCATCGCCATGCTGACCACAAGGAGGTTTTGACTGACTGCAGCGGAGGCGGCGCTGGTGACGGTGCCGCTGGGCGTGCTGAAGAAGGGCAGCATCAACTTCCAGCCGCCGCTGCCGTCGCGCAAGCAGGAGGCCATCGACCGCATGGGCTTCGGCATCCTCAACAAGGCGCGGAATTTTGGACATCTGTTATGTCTGTGAGGTGTCCAGCAGAATGCATCTGCGTGCTGGTTCTGCCACGAGAGGACATGAGATGATGGTGCAACAGGCATGCTGGAATGCAGCCTGCGAAATCGCAGCGCCCTGCTGTCGACTACCGCAAGGCTTGCTGCTTGTGTTTGGTCCCTCAGGTGGTGCTGCTGTTCCCGCGCCAGTTTTGGCCCAAGGACGCCGATATGTTTGGCCGGGTCGCGGAGACCACCGCCGAGCGCGGCGACTTCTTCCTCTTCTACTCCTATGCCGACCTGGCAGGTGTGCTGCTCGAAACAGAAGTCTTGTTCTGAGAATATGGTGTCAGGAGAGACGTCCGAGCGTGCTCATTGATGGCAATACCACCACCGAGCGCGGCGGCTTGTTCCTCTTCATCTCCTGCGCCGATCTGGCAGGTGCACGACACTGACACAAAGTGTTGCAAGTCACACGCCCTTTCGTTTGGCAGCAGGACTGGGAAGGTGGCAGTGTTACAATCGCACAGGCGGATGTTGCTTGTTTCCAAGGACTCTATCGGCATATTCAGTATGGCGTGTTAGAATGGCGACTTTCGTCCACGCTGCAGCTATCTAGCAGCTGCGGCGGCACTGGCATCGGGCGACACGGCGGCTGCCGCAAAACTTATGTGTCGAGTCATGCACGCGTTTCCCGTTTTGATGCTGAACTTCTTTGGGCATGCCCAGTGATGCTGATTATGTTGGCTTGCCCAGGCGGGCCGCTGCTGGCGGCACTGGTTTCCGGCGACGCCGCGGTGAAGTTTGAGAAGCAGAGCCCAGACGCCATTGTGGCGCGGGTGCTGGGCGTGCTGGAGCGCATCTTCAAGCCCCGCGGCATCCGCGTGCCGCAGCCGCTGCAGGTTTGTTGGCAAGCATACATCCACTTGGGCGCTCATGTGTTTGAACGCTGATTGAGAGCACCTTCAAGCCTCGCAACATCCGCGTGCCGCAGCCGCTGCAGGCGCGTCCTTGAAATATCGAAAGCTATCGTCTGACCAAGCGAGGTGATGGATGCGTCTTCAAGCCCCGTGGCATCCGCGTGGCGCAACCGCTGCAGGTTTGCTCGCAAGCATGATGAGTACCACTCCTTGAACTTTCGATTCAGCGCCTCTGGCCTGCGGGCGGTGTCCGTGCCGCAGTCACTGCAGTTGCGTGCGAGCGCACCGTCTCATGAGCATTCTCAACAATCAGACGGAGCGCGACTTCAAGCTACTCGTGTGCCGCAGCCGCTGCAGGGTGCATGTGTCTGCGCTTCCAATCTGGCATCAGCTAGTGCTCATCGCTTGGATCAAAGGACTTTGACGTCAGCAGGTGCTTCACAATGACAACGCATGCAAGAGCTGTGATGCGCAGGCTGTGTGCACGCGTTGGGGCTCTGACCCGATGGCGTACGGCAGCTACAGCAGCCTGTGTGTTGGCAGCGCCGGCGGCGAGGACTACGATGCGGTGGCGGACTCGGTGGGCGGCCGCCTGTTCTTCGCCGGCGAGGCCACCACCAAGAAGTACCCCGCCACCATGCACGGCGCCTTCTTCACCGGCCTGCGCGAGGTGCTCTCTCGAGACATATTTTCTATATGACATGAGTTCATTACACACTTGGCATGCATCATAATGCAGGATGTAGCCCGCCACCATGCATGGCGCCTTCTCCACCGGCCTGCGCGAGGTGCTTCCAAGTTTTCAAGCTGATGTGTTCGTGCAGTGTTCGTGCAGCCAGACATGCGCAGGCAGGCGGTGCTGTGCCGACGCCACGCTCTTCCAACGTATTGTTGCAGAACCTGCTGCACGATGATGTTCGGTGTCACCCCGCAGCACAGCGCCCAGGCCTGAGGGAGGGCCTCGACATGCGTTCTGCTTGTGTCGTTGTTGAGACAGTGCTCCGCTTGTCCTGCGAGCAGCTGAGCCAGTCGGTGCTCCCCTCCCGCAGGCCGCCAACATCAAGGCGACGCTGGCAAAGCGGCTCTGCTTGTGTCGCAGTCCAGATAATGCTGCACCGTTCATTCTGTCACTCTGTATCCTGCCACCTACATAAAGCATGCAGCTCGGGCTGCAGGCCGCCAACATCAAGGCGACGCTAGCGAAGCGGGCGGCGGCGGCGGCGGCAGGCAAGCGGCCCCTGGACGCGCCCCCCACCCCCGGCCTCGCCGAGGCCAAGCCCCACACCGCGCAGCAGGTATGGATATAGAGTCGGTCTTGCTCTCAAGGCGACAGGGTATGCTAAGCACACCTGCGGTTTTGCAAGTTCATTTGCTGACCATCCTCATCGGGAGGCGGCGTCCCGCGAGGCAACAGTCGAGCGCGCCGCCCGAGCGCCGCCGCCGCTGGAAGCGCTGCTGCCGCTCCTTGGACGAGGCGAACGAGTGGCACCTGTAGAACTGTCCTATATAGAGAGTCATGTTTTTTATCACGCTATGCAGGAGGCTCGGGAGGAGGCGTCATGAAAAAGCTGCTGTGGAGCGCGCCTCCGCAAATGGATGCGCTGCTGCACGTTATGGACAGCTGGACATATATACTGTTCGATCGACTTGACGTTATTCGTGTCCTGCAGGAGGCTCGGGAGGAGGCATCACGAAAAGCCGCCGTGGAGCGCGCCGCGCAGCTGGAGGCGCTGCTACATGCGGCGTTCGCGGACCCGGGGCACCCGCCGGACCTGGAGTTCGGCTGCTTCGCGGCGGTGCTAGGGCCGGCAACATCTGGCTTCGAGAGCGAGGCCCTGCTGCGCATTGACACAGGTGCAGACATGGTCAAAATGCCCATCTTCAGCGCCTTCTAGGAAATCTTGGGAAGTGGCGGCGGTGCTTGGGCCCCGCACGCAGCGGCGTCAATGTCGAGCGCTGCTGCACGTTCTTCATAGGTGCAAGATCTCGCACAGATAATCTCGAAACGCCACTCAGGGCCGTTTGGAGCGTTCAGCGCTTGCAGCCGCATTGCTGTCACGAATTGCCGCAGCTACGCAAAGCCATGCAGCCTGCGGCAATGCCGTGTGTTAGACTCTCAAATTTTCGTGCCGGATTGCAACCCTGCAGCGTGTGGTTGTGCAGGCGATGCCCGGGGCGGCTCCCGGCGGCACCTGCCCATGTTCGTGCAGCTGACGGCACACCAGGCCACCATGTGCGTCACTGCCTTTCCCTCTCTTTGCGCTGGCCTATTTCTCTTCATATTGTTACGACTGGATGCAGCTGAGATCGCATACTGCTAACATCGGTCCTGTGAAAGGCAGGGCGCGCAAAGACCCAGAAACGTCTCCTGAGTCAAGGCGAAGAGTCCAATTTCCTGTTCACCGTCATCTCTGCCCTGCAGGCTACGGGACAAGCGGGGCGGCGACGACCCGCGCATCGACGCGATGACGGGGCGCATGGGGCTCAAGCTGGTGGGGCGGCGGCCGCTTCCGGACCGGGCAATTGACTTTCTGAAGGCCGTGCTGGCCGCCCGCGGCACGCCCCCGCCTGCAGCTGCGGCCGAGGCAGTGGCAGCGGCACAGCACGCACCGCCGGCAGCGCAACCTGCTGCGGCAACAAGGCGGCACCAGCCTGCTGCGATGCCGCAGCGGCCACTGCAACCACCCGGCGCCGCCGCTGCGTGGCCAGCGGCGCAGGCGGCGGCGCTGGCATCGCAGCAGGCGCCAGCAGCGGGAGCGTGGGCTTCTGGGCTCTTCGGCCCCACTGCAAAGGGGCTTGCAAACGGTCCTGCGGTCAATGGCAGGCCTGTGGCGGGCCCCGCCGGCAGCCCGCCAGCCCCGCCCCGCAGCCAGCCAGCCCCGCCCCGCAGCCAGCCGACGCTCAACCTGCCGACGGCGATGCACCCGGACGCGATTGCGGCATGGCTGTCGGCGCAGCTCGCAGCGCGGTCGGTGCCTGTGCCGGCGCCGGCCGCGCTGGCTTCAGCGCCGGCTGCGGGGACTTGGAACGGCAGCGCGGCAGCCGTCTCGAGCGCGCCCGCGCAGCCGCAGCCGCAGGCGCAGGCGGCTCCGCTGTCGCAGCCGGCGCACGCTGCGCAGCCGGGCTCCTTTGCGGCGCTGCTGGGGCTGCCGCTGGACGCTGCCACGCCGCCGCCTGGCGGCGGCGGGCAGCAGGGCGCGGGCACAGCAGCAGCGCAGCAGCCTACAGCGGACCATGCATACAATGAACCCCACCTGTAGTGTATTTGTATTGCAAAATCCCATGAATTTTTCCTGCGGCTGGAGCCTGTATTATAGAGGTTCCTGCGGCTGGAGCCTGTATTCACTTCAGCAATTCTTGGGCCGCTCAGAGGGTTTTGAAACACCCAAGCTTGTGGCAAAAACCACCTTCTCTGTGATCTTGCTGCTCACGGTATAGGTTACCCTTCTGCGGGTTGGAGTATGTGCCACCATTCCGCCGCTACTTCATGTGCGTTGACGTAAAGTGAGCCGTGGGACACTGGCTGGAGGTTCAGGGGTGCTGGCGGCAGAATGAGGTAGTATCCCAATGAACTTTGAGCATGTTGTGTCTGATGAAAGGCAGGCTGAGCCTGCCTTGAATGCTCAGCCTTGAATGCTCAGTGTCAGCACGGCGCTTCTCTAGACTGGTAGGCTCAGGCTTCGGTAGGTAGCGATGCTCAGATTTTAGGGTGCAGGCATTCAGATTCAGGTTTTAGGTCGGAGACGGTATAGGATCGCCTGCAGGACCAGAAGAATCTAGAGATCAGCACCATCTTTGTTTTTCACTGCAAGACACAAGCAGCGCGCGGCGAGCGACGCGGTGATTTTTCAAAGCATGTCTTTTGCAGGATTTCATCCGAGTTTCATAGATAGTCAGAGTCACGCATGAGCAGGAAATGCTCAGGTACCCGGAACAGGTCGGACTCGCAGGTGAGCGACAGCGGTTCTCCAACCAGTTCGTTGTCCTTGACCGTCTGCGTGCCCTTAAGGAAGCTTCCGGCTGACGCGCCGCACCGCCGGCTGCAGGCCCTGCTTCACATCAAGGCAACTCCATCGGCTCCTGCCTCGTCGTCACTGTCGTCGAGCGGCGCGACTGCTGCGCCGGCCTTCCGCCGCTCGATCTCCCAGGGGCTGCGGTGCCAGTTGTCGTACAGGGCCTCCAGCGTCGCGTCCACTTTCGCCTCATCGTAGGGCTCCAGCCACACTCCGCCGGCGCCCCAAGTCATGCCCGTGTTGCCGCCCGTGGACTTGTTTAAACAAAGCGCCTGAGCAGATGCAATCGTGGAGCTTTCTGCGCTCTTTCTGCATGCTGCAGACAGGTTTCGTATGTGTCGCCCCACAGCCAGCCCAGGCCGCACAGGTTGCATGTGGTAAGGCTCGTGTGATCGCCACTCCATCAATCGTGGTGCAGCAGATTTGCAAAGGTTCTGGCACCTCTGGCTGCGGAGCGCGTCCGGGCCTGCATCACTGAAGGCGCGGGCCTCTGTGCGCGCTGGCGCCGATGCCTGCCTCGGGCGCGGCGGGCGCTGCGGGGCCTGATCAGAGCTGCCGCCGCACATGCGGGCCGGCGCGGACACCTGCCTCAAAGGACTGCTACCGCCAGCCGGCGGCGGGGCGGCGGCTGCCGGCTGGGAGGCACATTGGGTTAGCGCTTCGCAGTCGGGGGCAACTACCTGTTTGTGCTCCACCACATACCTGCACAAAGGGACGTCTAGATTTGACGGCACAGAGTAAACTCCCTGCGACGCTGAAGCAGCGAAGCACCTCTTCGGCACCACGGCGCCAATGCTGCTCGGCTGGGCTGCTGTTGCAAGTCGAGAACTGCCTGAACGCACTGTGTCACCTACATACTGCCACACCTGGCCGGGTCCTGCAGCTGGCCCGCCGCCGCCTCTTGCTGGGTCACAAACCGCAGCGATGCGGGCAGCGCCGCTCTGCGGCAATGAACGATGCATACTGGTGGCTTGTGCCGCGTCCACGTCAGGTTAAAATGCCCTTTGATACAGGCATGGCAAGCACATGAATGCCACATTGCAGGGAAGCATGCATGCAGCACCTGTGCGCATCAGTGAGCTCCAGCAGCAGACCAGAGGAAGTCGTGAGCGGGTCCACAATCGCAAAGTCCGTGTCTGGCCCAAAATCCTGCTGCACAACTGCACCATGCTGCTGCGCCTGCAGTGTACGCAGCGCAGCCCCTCACAGCCCGCCATCATGAGTTTCAAAAGACACATGACACCCTCAACTGCATGTCCTCTGCACCAAAATGTTGAACTTGGATTGGAATGCATGCCGTGAGACGTCTTGCTGCATCAGAATAATCTATGCCACATCATCTGGTGCACGATTACCTTGCTGCTCAGTGCCTTGGCATGTTGTAGCCTCCAGAAAACCAGGCGCAGCCCAGTCAGCGGGCCTGCCGCCGCCGCCGCGGCCGCCGGGCTGCTGCTTCTGCTGAGGCTGCCCGATGCGCCGCTGCTGCATGCCTGGCTCGATGGCTGCGTGGATTGGCTGGAAGGCGGCGTGGTAGGCTGTGATGCTGCCTGCGATGAGATGATGTTGGCCTTCTTTGTGCGGCGCTGCGCCGCAAGACCGCCGCTCAGGCGCTTGCTGCTGGTCTATGCCACCAGGCAGCAGCAGGCTCAAAGGTATCTGTGAGAAACAAAGGCACCTAGAGTGAGCTTACATTTGAGAGGCTAGGCTGATTGCGACAAACAATCACCTGCACGCTGAAGCCGTTTGCCGGGTCCGCCGTCCGAAAAACAGCCGATATCTTACCTCCAACTGCACGTCAACAGTGCCCTGTTGACTCCACAGTCCTTGAAATGTTTCACAGCCTTTGCCAGCCCAGCAACAGACTCTCTGCTCACCTGCAGCTGGTCGCCATCTGTGTGCGCGGTCGCCTTGGACAGGTCGGCTGTCCGCCTCACATACGCTGTGCTCTTCACGACAACGTGCAAGGATACCGAGCCTGATGATGTTGCTTTCGCTTGTGCCTCGCAAGCCGACCTGCTCACTACAGTCATGTAGCTGGCAGTCCGTCACTCTTTTTTGCGACCGATCTGCACTGTGCAATCGAGCTTGCACGAGAAGGGCTGCACGTTCTGCCGATCCAAAGGCACCAGGAACAGTGACCGCTGCAAAGTTGATGCTGTGAAAGCAAATACTGCGCCGAGACTGAGTCGTAGCTTGCAATTCCTGTCGGCCATCAGCGCAGCACGCATAGCACACAGACTCTGTTGCAGCGCGCCCCCAACCTCCGACACGCCAGGTGCATCGCAAGCAAAAGTGTGCGGGGTGAAGGGGAATGCAGCATCCAATCAGGTTGATTCGGTATGTGATTAAAGCGAATTGCATCCAGATTCCATGTCGGCCGTATCTACTGCGCCCATACAGCCGGCACGGCGCCCTCATTTGTGTGCGGCGCCCTCAGCCTGGCCTGCCGCTCCGCCCGCGAGTTGGCCATGCCTGCCAAGGTGCGCTGCTCGCTACAGAGGAAAGCAAGTGGATGTGAAGGAATGGCCAGGTCGTAGGAGTCATGAAACACTGCCGTGGCGGAGGCCATGGCAGAGTGCACTGACGACGTGCTCTCTGGTGCGATCAGCAGCCTGTTGCTGCATATTGCTGAGCAGTTTACTCTCGCCGTCCACCGCCTGCCGAATGTCCTGGTTTATGGCCTCATTTTGTGTTCCAATGCCAGGTGGCTGGCCGCTCACGCCGTCCAGCTGGCCGCTCATCACGCCGTCCACTGTCTGCAGACGTGGTAACGATTGCGGCCAGTTGGGTGCTGACTGAGGGGGACATGTTGCTGCATCGCTAGGAACCGCTCGGAGAGCGCCGTCAGCGTTGGCTGACAGGCAGCGAAGTGCAGCGCCTTGCGACCAGCAACCAGCAAGCTGCTGTTTTGTCTGTTGTCTGTTGAAACGCGGCTGGCGGCTATACTCTAATTCTACTTTCGTGAATTATGGCAGTATATATCAGGGAGCAGAAGCTGAACGAAGAGCAAATGTTTGACGCAGGCCTCGAGCTGAAAAGTTGCGGAAGACAAACAGGGTTTACGTTGAGTCCGTATAATTTCACCTTAACCGTATAATACCGTAGACGTGGCCGTCAAGCCGAGTCCGACAAAAAAATGGGGCAGCAAAGCAGTGTTTCCTCAGATATAGAGTATAGCATTTCAATTGAACGGCCTGTCAGTCTCCGTATGCGCTGTCGCCACCCAATTCATCTTGGGTCTTGAGCACACGAGCGACGCCAGTGAGTCTGCCGGAAGTCCTGTCCAGCATTACCAGCCACTGTTGCTCTTGTCATAGCAATCAGGATATCTACTGCGTTTCACTGGCTTAATCTGGTTTGCGTCAGCTGCTGCCACCAAATCGGGAACTTGGTTTCAACAGCTCAGTGTGCAGCGCCGCCGCCTGCTGCACGCATTGAGTTGGCGGTCAGCATACGAGTGCAGCCGACGCGTGGCAAGAGGACCTCAAAATCCGTCACAGTGGCCTAGGAGGATGCGGCCATGAAAGTCAAGGCCATCAACCGCAGCGAAGAGGCATGCACGCGTGAGAGGTCGCAAGACCTGCGCAAGGTGAGCGCTGCGTCTGGCCTCTGCATCGCGGCAAGAGCTCAACTTTGTGTCATTCCTGAATTGAGCTGCCTGCCGAGTGTGTGCCATCTGCACTATGGGCCTGCCAGAAGGACGCGGCGACGGCAGAAGAAAAGCTGGAGGCATGATCGGGCCGCCTGCAAACATTGACGGCCGAAAGTCATGCTGCTCCTGCCAGGTGCACCGAAACCTGGACCCGGCGCTGCACCCGCACGAGAAGGCCATCGAGTACACGCGGGCGCTGAACGCCGCGAAGCTGCAGCGCGTGTTTGCCAAGCCCTTTGTCGGGGCGCTGCCGCACGATGACGGCGTCACCGCGCTCGCGCGCAATCCTGCGCAGCTCAACAGCCTGGTGTCGGGCACGGCGGACGGCACAGTGCGCCTGTGGGACGTGGCGGCGCAGCGCTGCCTGCGGCGCCTAGAAGGTAGGCGCATTAAGCACTTGACGAAACCTCACCCTGAGCTGACAGATCGAGCTGACATCGATTTGCAACGATCATGTTTGCGACTGGGAGCTTGTGGTGGTGCGTACTGCCACTCCAGCTCCACTGTATAAGGCCAGCCCAAGCACAACGGCAAACGACGTACCCTGCAACGATATCGCCTGCATTCCGCAAAAACAGGCCACACGGCGGCGGTGAAGGGCGTCGCGGTTGCGCCCAGCGGCGATGCGGCGGTCTCCTGCTCCACAGACGCAACGGTGCGGCTGTGGAAGCTGCCCTATGCGCCGTTCCACGCCGGCAGCGTCGAGGAAACAGACCAGGCGGTGCTGCAGTTCCAGGGCGCGCACGGCTTCAGGTGAGCGGTGACTCGACAAATCTCCTGAAACACCGCAGATCGCTCGATTTGCAGCACTAAGCCGTGCAAAGCAAAACCCTGGGAATGGGTGTGGGTTTTCTGTCCGTCACCGCATGGGGAGGAGGTGTCGTCGATCAGCATCTTATTATTCTCAGATAGCCTGTTGGGACTTGGCGCATTCCCTGCCACCATCCCTGCTTGCGAAGCGGCTGTGCCAGTCACTGAGATGCTGATCGTGAATGCGATCTCAGGATGCTTGTACGGAACTGGGAACAGTCATAACATGAATTGTTGACAGGTCTGCGTTGCATACATGTGTACACCTTCTGCATGTGCTCGACAGCGAATGCAATGCTGCGGATGATGAGAAAACTGAAAGATATCCGTTGTCTGAGGGGATCAGATTCTGGCTCCTGTGTGGACAACATTCTGAGCTCCAACTGACGCAGCGATTGACACACCTTCACTCAGTTCTCTCCTGTTCCAGTAGGACAATATTGCATGCCTTGCTACTGCCAGTCTGGAATGTGTAATGACGCTGCGGACGATGAGAAAACTGAAAGATATCCGTTGTCTGAGGGGATCAGATTCTGGCTCCTGTGTGGACAACATTCTGAGCTCCAACTGACGCAGCAGTCAATAGACCCTGCCAAGTGGTTTTAGCGCGTCAAATTCGTCAAGTCCTGTGCATCCGAAGTGCGCTTCAACCCGACATCATGCCAGCGCTGCACCATTCACCAGCCACACTGTCCAGTGACTGCAAATGTTTGTCACGTCGTAGGGGCATCGACCACCATTGGCGGGACGACGTGTTTGCCACAGCCGGCGCAAAGGTGGACGTCTGGAGCCACGAGCGGTCGGAACCTGTCAGCACCTTCACCTGGGGCGCCGATACCATCCATTCCGTGCGCTTCAATCCGGTGAGCAATCTGATCTGATAATGGTGAGCAAACTGATCTGCCACTGGTCAATCGACGGAAAGGGCGTCGCCCCAAAGTGCCCAGGTTTCGCGCACCATGCTCGTCTGAGGCAAAGTGCCGCAGCCACCGGATTCAGAGCGCACATGCCTGGTAGTCATTCCACAAGCTTCAGCCCACACGAAGATTGGACTGTATTGCCGCTGTCCCGCAGGCGGAGACGGACATTCTGGCGACAACTGGCAGCGACCGCTCCATTGCGCTGTATGACCTGCGGTCCGGCAAAGCCATCCGCAAGCTCATCATGCAGACGCGCACCAACTCTGTCGCGTGGAATCCCATGGAGGCCTTCAACTTCGTTGCGGCCTCGGAGGACTGCAACCTGTACAGCTACGACATGCGCAAGCTGGGCGCCGCCACCTGCGTGCACCAGGTACTTGTTAGCATAGCCCAGGCTTTCGACAGCTTCTCTCTACATGTTTGTGTGCTCGCGCCACTTGCAAAGCAAGCTGGCCGCCGCCACCGCATGCTCCAGGTGTGTGCTGCAGTAGCCCTGGGGATCTGACAGGCCATATCTCCGCGCGTCATCAAGGCCTGCGGCGTTCTGATCGAAACGAGGGGGGCATTTTTGCGCGCCTGCGGCATGCAACCTGTTCAGCCTTTTCCAATTAGCTCCCTGCCGAGAACGCCTCCCCCTCTTGCCGCAGGACTTTGTGTCTGCGGTCATGGACGTGGACTTCTCGCCGACGGGGCGCGAGTTTGCCGCGGGCTCCTACGACCGCTCGCTGCGAATCTTCGCCTACAACGGCGGCCACAGCCGGGAGGTGTACCACACCAAGCGCATGCAGCGCGTGTTCGCCGTGCGCTTCTCCGGCGATGCCAGCTACGTGTACTCGGGCAGCGACGACATGAACGTCCGCATCTGGAAGGTGAGCAGTGTTCCTAGACACCTATTGAACCATCCAGCCAGTGATGCAGGTACGACACCGTCCGCATCTAGAGGGTGGCCAACTGTGTCTTCTCAGCTTCGTTTCGGATGTGCAGACTTTCAGCATGGGATGAGCAGCGCAGCAGCCTCGTGGCAGCAGACTGCATGTGGCAGCTTGCCTGAGCTCATGTTCCTGGCTGCGCTGCATGCGCTTGCTCAGTGTATACAAACCCCACAGCATTGTGCCTGCGACACTGCCCGCAGGCAGACGCCAGCGAGCAGCGGGGCACGCTGCTGCCGCGGGAGAAGCAGAAGCAGGCGTACGACTCGGCACTGGTGGACAGGTACAAGCACCTGCCGGAGGTCAGCCGCATTGTGCGCCACCGCCACCTGCCGACCGCCATCTACAAGGTGCGCTCTATCTGGTTGCGTTTCCACGAAACTGGAGCTGACATTGTCTCTACAGATACCTCTTGGCAAGCCTTGGACGACACCTGCGAACCAGTAGAGTCTAAAACTCTACTTTATCGACGCCAGACTGCTCAAAAATTAGATCTGCCGGCTGCTGGACGGCGTGTGGCGCAACTCGTAAAAACGTGCATGCAGATTTCGTTGTCGTGCGTGCAGATAATTTATATACAACGCGCCCTCACTTCGCTATCGTGTTCGCTGATCGCAGGCCGGGAAGACGCGGCGGACGATCATCGACGCGGATGCCAAAAAGGAGCGCCGCCGCATTCAGCACAGCGCGCCGGGCAGCCGTGTCGTCAAGCCGGCCCGGAAGAAGAAGATTGTCACTATTCAGGAGTGATATGCATTCATTTTGCAAGGCTTTGGTTTGGTTGAAACGTTTAGTGCTTGCCAGCAAAGTGAAAGTGTGCCCTTGTGAAAGTGAAACTGTGCTCAGGCTGGCTGCCACCGCCTCGTGCTGAATTTCAAAAATTTGGTCTGATGCAAGTAAACCCCTGAACTCCTCAGCATCCAAGGCCAAGTAATCGCACACTGCACAGCAGCACAGCGCACAACATTCCATGCACGCGATCGCCCCAGGCTGTGGTGACCGCCGCCAAGTGCGTCTGGATCAGTGCTCTGCACGTCCTGTCAAAACTGGTGTGATTGATCTCCGCAAGATTGAACAGTTGACGACAGGATCATCGCTCACTGCGTCTAATTGATATCAGCAGTCTCGCCTTGTGTAGCTCAAGCCGACTTTCAGTAGTGGTGGCTGAATCTGCGTGCGATCCACTGCATCTAGCACAACCAGGCAGCAACAGCGCGCCTAGCAAAATGACGTTCCTGGGCTCCTGCGCCTGGATCGTGTTGGCCATCATATTCGTACCGTACCTGCTGCACCACGCGCTGCTGGGCCTGTACAAGGGGCGGGACCTGAAGAAGCGGTATGGTGCGAAGTGGGCGCTCGTCACCGGCGCCAGCAGCGGTGCGCCGCTGCTTCTGGTGGTGCCGCTGCTTCCGGTGGCGCCGCTGCTTGTCTGTGTTGTTGGACGTTGTGCACGGATAGCTCACGATCTAACTCAGCATATGTCAGAACAGCTTGTCGGTAACCCAGGGGCAGGCGACAATGGCTGGCCGAGCGCCGCATCCCACTGCCTGCCGCACGTGCCGCACAGCCGCTGCACTCGCCATCTCAGGATATCAACATGATTCAATGTGCAAGACAGCATCGGTAGTGGCCCCCGGCCGCTGTAGGGTGCGCAGGCAGGGCCGAGTCCATCGCGAGCAGGCTGGCCGGCCAGCGCATTGACGCGGAGCATGAACATGGAGCGTCGCCGACCGCCTCAGCTGAGCAGCATGTGTAACTGATTGACGCAGGCATTGGCGAGCCCATCGCGAGGAAGCTGGAGGGGCAGGGCCTGAACGCGTTGCTTTATTCATGAGACCGCACTAAGTGACATGCCATCTATATGCGCAGGCATTGGAAAGTCCATCGCGAGGAAGCTGGCGGGGCAGGGCCTGAACGTGGTGCTGGTGGCGCTGCAAGACGAGCTGCTGGACGGTACCACCCGGGAGCTCAAAAAAGCGTTCCCCAAGATCCTGCTGCGCAAGGTGCGCGGCCGCAGCCTTTCATTCAAAAACAATGCGCAGCTGCGATTGTGGCCTCTGCCCCCCCCCCCCTCCATTTGCATTCCCCGCATCCAGGTGGCATAGCGCACGTACCCTGTATGGCCTGGCCACGGTGCGGCAGGTGGGAGTCAACCCGGAAAAACCCGCGATATCTGGAGGAGGTGAAGAAGCAGACGGCAGACATGAAACTCATATGGATTCTACCCAAACGGACACTTTTTCTATGTTAGGTGGGGGTCAACCTGGGTAAGCCTGGATACCTGGAGGAGGTCAAAAAGCAGACGGCGGATATTGACGTGTCCATCGTCTTCTGCAACGCTGGCTATATGCTCACCGGCTTCTTCGACAGCATGTGCGTTCTTTCATCCCTGAAGCCTTACAAACACACTGTGCGCCTCTGCGCTCATCGGCACATCTTCGTTGCTGCACGTCAGCAGACCAGTGCACGCTCGCAGTGAGTTCATCAGAGTTGCAAGCGCTGCTGCAAGCAAAGCATCAGTGCCTGACGCCAAGCCGGATCACAGAGAGGTGAGCATTGTGTGCCTCTGCCGCAGGCCGCTGGAGGCGCAGCTGGCAAACATGGAGTGCAACGCGGGCAGCGCGGTGCAGATTACGCACCACTTCCTGGCCGAGATGGTGCGATTCACGATTTCGACAGGTAGCAGCGATTGTTGCACATCTACATCCGGGGTCGTTGGGCGCTGAAGGCGTGTTCAAAAGAAACGGTCAGCAAGACACGAACAGCCGCTGCGCAAGCAGCACTTTACTCAAGTGTGCATGTTCGTGGCTGCGCAGAAAGCTAAGAAGCTGCGCGGCTGCTTCGTGTACACCTCCTCGGCGGCGGCGTCCATCGTGTCCCCCTTCACGGTGCTGTACGCAGCGACTAAGTCCTTCATCTCAGCCTTTGGCGCCAGCCTGGCGGCCGAGGTGCGTGAGCCGTTTCTCACGATGCAGCTCTGGTGATGTGTCTTGCTCAGCATAACCAGGTCCTCAGCTCGCTTTCCCCTCGTCCTTCGTTGTGCGCACAGCCCAGCCCTGAGTGTCGGTAGTTACCCCTGGGCCGCTGAGGTTCGAAAACCAAGTACAAAGCCTCTGTGAGATCAGTCCCCCCCGCTGTCAGCAGGTCCGGGAGCTGGGCATCGATGTGCTGGTGTTCCACCCCTCGCCCGTCGCCACCCGCTTCTACGACAAGGTGGGGTCCAAACCAACAGACCTGCACGCTCCGCATCCGTGCTCGAAGCAGCGGTCCTGCAATGCCGGCCGCACCACAGGAGATGCGGGATGTCCCCGCGTTGACGCCCGCTGCCCGAGCATTGCACACCAGCTGACGCGGCGCGAATGCCGGTCTCATGGCGATGCAGGCGCACAAAATCTACATGCTGGACTTATTCAAATCCCTTCATCCGCCTAACAGTACAAAACCTGGCACAAAATGATGCTGGTGGGCGCAGGCGCACAAGATCGACATGCTGGACTTCTTCAAGTCCTTCGCCGTCAACCCGGACGATCTGCCGGACATCGTGTTTGCCGCCATCGGGCGCACCGTGTGGCGCGACATCGGCGCCACCGCTGTGTCCTTCCGACTGGTGCGTTCTGCTTCATGCGCGTTCCAGTGTCTGTTCATACAGCTTCTCAGTGTTTAAACATAGGCTGTTTGGAACCGCTGTCTGCCGCGACAGCCGTTGCAATGACGCCTCTGATTACGCACGCACGTTGGCATTGTGTGCCAGAGGCAATCTGAGTTCATGTTGGGTTCAAGCCAGGTGATGAACAGCAAGGTTGATCAGATATTCCCATTCCTTGGCGCAGATGATGAAGTTGGTGGATTACAACTTCCTTGCAACCCTGACGGCAGGCATCGCAAAGTACATGCCCGACTTCAAAGCTCAGAGGGCAAAGCTCAAAGCAAAGTAGGAGCTCATCTCAGATACTTGATTGAGACTTCTGGCTGAAGGAACTAGGTTGCAAAGTTTTGTCGAAACACACGGCATTGTGAGATTTCGTGCACGACCCAGTCTGGAAAACGTTGAGTAAACTGCTGAACTGTCGGCTGCTGTATTAACTTAAGCCCTCCACATCGCGCCCGGCGCCGCTGCCGCACTAGCTGAGCTGCCTAGTGGACGTGGCCAGCGGCGCGACCCGCTGCTGCATGCTGTCCAGTGTCTCGGCCACTTTGCCGAGCGCCTCCTCTGCTTCGTCAAATGTTCGCCTACACACGATGGAAAGGACAGCCGTTGTATGCACGGTCAAGAGTCAGAGCAGGGCTCATACCAGCTGCATGAACAAGCTGGGTCCATAATTGCAACGGAGAACAAACAGAAAGGGACGGAAGCAGTTGTTGAACGAGCGCGAGGCGCCTGGTCATGCGCGGCGGCTTTGGGCCCGAGACGAGTCCCTTTACTCCGCCAGCATGGGCCATCATGCGCACGGCAGGACTAGAAGGAGGAAATGTGGATCACACCCCACCTACGGTCGGCAATGTTTGTGACGTCTTCCAGCACCGTGGCGTCTACTTCTCCCGGCTGCCGCGCCTGCGGAGCAGGGCATTGCATGCGTCAGCCCATCATGCCGTCTCGTTTCAGTGTCAAGTGCAGCATGAAAGCTTTCAAAGACTCAGGGGCACATGCACTAACTTGAACATATTATGGCGCAGGCACCTGTAGCTGCGACAGCAGCGCCTCCAGCCGCTCGTCGTGGTCTAGACGGTCAGCCAGCCGCATGCCGAGGAGGCGCCTGATGCTTGCAAAAGATTCACTCTAAGGTAGTCGGGCAAGCCATGGCTCTCCCATGTGAACCTGGTAATGACCCTAAATTCATGCGGCAGGTGCTTTTGCGCCTTTGAAAACACGCGCGGTCAGAGGTTTGCCAGGCTGCACAGTTCATACATCACCTGTCCACTGCGCCGACGACCTTGCGCAGCAGCGAGATGTCGTTCGCGAAACCCTGCACGTCCATTGCGCGCCGGTGGTTCAACTGCGCCCGCCCGCGCAGCGCAGCTTCCGTTTTCCGCTGCGCCGCCGCCACCCGCTGCTCGGCCCGCGCCTGCGCCGCCGCCGCGTCCGCCCGCAGCTGCGCCGCCTCTTGGTCCCTGCGCAGCGGGCATGCCACATGAGCCCTGCCACATGCCAGATGCGTGATGTTCGCAATTGTAAAAGTGTGTCACCAGCATCATGATGGTCCGGACATAATGACGGTGGCAGATGCGCAGCCCTCAGCGTTCGTTCATTACAGCTGTTGTATCGCCCTTGCACAAACGGTTGGCATCATGCAAGGATCGCGAACAGGACAACCACTCGCCTGGCTGCCGCATGCTTCCTTTGGGCCGCCCCACACTGTTGCGCGGTCGCCAAGGCTTCCGCCGCTGCCGCCTGAGCCTCTTCAGCCTGCTGCGCTAGCTGCCGCTTGACGTGCGCGTGCTTTGCAGCGGCCTCCTGGCGCTGAATCTCCAGCCGCGCAATCGAGGCGGCAGCAGACGCCTCCACCCCTGCCTGCTCCTGGCGGGCTGCGCAGCATTCGTTGCGGTGAGAAGGTCGTGTCACTATGACACAATCTGGTTGTATCTGGTCTTCTCGAGTATCTGGCAATGCATGGCATGACACACAGTCTACTGCTGCATTGCCAGCAGCGCTGTGGCAGCGCTGAGAACTGGAGCCAAGCCGACAGGGCTCACCGATGATGCAGTCCCGCATCGAGCTCTGCGCATCGGCCTGCGTCGCGCCCAGCCATTGCTGTGCCTTGTCTAGCCGTGCCTGCAGCAGGACGGCAGCAAATGCTCACGAGCTTGTGACTGAAGAGCACAGACGGAAGAACACAACACACAACCGTTATTGCGGACCTGAAAGGCTCAGCTGCCTGCGCGCCCTTCAACGCTGACACATGACTCTAACGCCTTACTGAGGAGCTGAACAATCTGTTGCAGGAACATTCTCTTGAACGCAAGCTTTCTAAGAATCGGCCAGCACTGCACCTGCAGCAGCTCCGCCTGCGCGCGGCACTCCTGCTCCCGCACCCGTCGGTCCTCGAGTAGCTTTGCGATGTGCTCCTGCGCCTCCCGCCCCTGCATTTCAGCGCAAGCTGAGAATAAGACTTGAACTTCCCTCCTCAACCATACAACATGTGCATCGTTCACATGCATGATGTACAAACCACCGAGAATGGAGGAGACCATGTTGACACGCAGTCATGCGCACGTTGTACGACTAGGCGTGCATGGTTGAACCTGATGCAACAACTTCAAGCCACCTCAAGCTCGTATCGGGCCTGCAGCGACTCGAGCTTCGACGCCAGCGTCTGCGCGTCAAAGTGCGCATGCGCCGTGTGCCGCGCGCCGCCGGTGTTCCCTTGATGCCGCAGCATGCCCTGCCAAGGCGACTCGGATTTTTGCGCCGGCGCCGGCCCCTCGGCGCCATGGCCGCCGCAGCCGCTGCCGCCACCGCCGCGCAGGTGCAGTGGCACGTGCCCATGGTGCAGGCGCCACGCGCGCTCCTCCATGACCAGCGCATGCGCGTTGCCGAGGGCCTGAACATGTACACAGTGCGTTGTCCTTTGAATTTGAAGCCTGCGCAGCAGTGCTGCATCGTGTGCAATGCTGTGTGCAGTGCGTGAGGGGTTCAAGCAACTTGGACAAGACTGTGGCAAGAAACGCATGTGATGCCTTCGCTGGAAATGACTCGTTTCGCACCCTCTGGAGGTCGCGGATCTCTGCGGCCTGCGCGGCAGCTGTCCGCTCCAGCGACAAAATTGCCGCGCTGGCCTGCGAGCTGCTGTCCAGTCGCTCCAGCAGCTGCGCCTTGTCCTCTTCCGCAGCAGCTGAAAGTGTTTGGAACACGTGTTTCAGCTCTCAGTTGGGAATCCCAGCACGCATCGAGAGAGGAAACGCAGCAGACGCGCTGCAAGGCGTGGTCTCGAAAGGTGCAATCAATCGCATGAGCTTTCCATACACTGTGCAAGAGGTAGCTGAGTCAGCTTGTCCAACCTGCGCGTGCTGTAAATTCGTCTAGCAGCTTCTTTGCGTCGACGCGGACTGGGCTGCCTTCTGACGATTGCATCGTGCACAATTCTCAGACCAACCCAAGCGCCTCCTGTGCTTTGGCCTACCGAAGCACCCGGTAAGACAGATATAGCTATACCTCTATCAGCCAATTGAGTGCTCGCGGCACGGATGCAGTATGTCAGCACGCAGACAAAAGGTCCATCGGCGGGCTTTTCTTGGGCCCGCCGACTGCCGTCATGCTAGGGGGCTAATGTTGTTGGCAGCTCGTTGTCATCAGGCCCCTGTTGTCATCAGACCGAAGCGGATAAAGTTGAGGCAACGAGCTTTACAGTGCTGCAGCCCGCGTCGCACTCCTGCACGCTTCTGCAACGCCTGCAGCGTTGGATCATGCCCCGCCGCAAATCATCACGTCGCCAGCAGGCGGTGCTTTCAGCCCTTGCTCCTGCTCTTGGACGTAATACACGTCTGTGGCAGACCGTACGCCTCCGTCAGGAACTGCGCTGCGTTCTGCAGCTGGTCGCCCTGCAGCGCAATCTCCTTCCCTGCAGCCACAAATGCCCAATTCCATCATCCGCACGTCTTCTCAACATCATCACCCAGTAGTGGTGGCGACACAGCATGGGGTGCAGAGATTACCGTGCGTGTCTCATATTCCGCAAGATAATGTCCCACAGGTACAAAGCAATGCAGCATTGGAGCATTGCGCACCTGTCTCAGTCTTGCCGGGCAGCTTTGTGACGGAGGCTGATGACTGGAAGCGCCGCTGCAGTGCCGTCGCCAGCTCATCTGGGTCGATTGCAAATGCCTCCATGCCTGGACAGTGAGGGTCAGCAACATCAGCCAATCGTGCGCTGTCTGTCCGCTAAGACACGCCATTCCAGCAAGTCCGGACTTCGAGCGTGCCTCCTCGAAGGGGTCTAAAACACACCCGAGGAAGCCTGAAACACATCATTGCAAGCAAAACCGTCTCCAACAGCGGGACCCGCCTGAAAGCCGGGTGATATGCTTGCGGCCTCCGGCACGGTCCTCCAGCTGCACCAGCAGGTTCTTAGGGCCGCCCTTCTGCAGCACTTCCTTCTCTTCCTGCACGCGAGCACAGCCTTGATTCAGCGCACTCTGCCACATACTGCCTGCCTAGTTGCACGTTGAAGTTGTGCAAACCTCTACAGCTATCTCTGCAGGCATATCTGTTCATATCTGTTCAGCCTGTGCGTCAACACGTCTGCGCAAACAGGCGACGAACGCCGAGCATGAACGCCCGGCCAGGCAGGCATGCACCTGTGCCGTGGTGCGCCGAATGCGGCTCCACAGCTGCAGCTTGCCCAGTAGCCGCCGCATCACCTCTGCTGTCTCTGCCGTGCTGCCCTCCTCTGTGCACAGGAACACAGCCACGTCAGCCAGGCCTGAATCGCCTTGAAACTGCAAGAAAAGGAACATGAAGCCGCCTCTGAGTTTCTTTAACCAGAAGCTGACAGCAACGGAGCGAGAATGGACAGTACTTGGCCCAAGCTCGATCTGACATGGCAGCGTATGCGTTTCCACGACACCCTGGCTGCAGTTGCATCCGGACCAATGACGGTGGTAATGTTTGAAATCCTGCCCTGACCTGGCTGCTCGGACTTGTTCCACAGCGAGCTGATGAGCAGCCGGTCGAGCTTCATCTCCGCGGCGTCCGCCGCCGGCGCCAGGCCGCAGGCCGCAGCGTACCGCCGCAGCGCCGCCTCCACCTCCTCACCGCTGTGCAGCCTGTCCTTGAGCGCGCCGACGCCAAAGACGGGCTGCAGCGACGATGGCGCCCTGCGAGAGGTACACCAGCAGCATTCCTTACAGGCAGTCTTGTTTGTTCATGCACACCAGTTGCACTAGATTGATGGGTGCGTCTGCCGCATGTTTCCGGTATGGAGCAACTGCAGCATGTCGGCAGAGCAGCGGAGCGCTCCACCGATCCACCCATCTGAATGCCTCAGTGCAGCGCGTGTTGGAAGTCTCAGTCTTGATACTGGGCAGGGATCAATGAGGCATTCCACCTGTAGGCTGTGGACACGCTGATGGTGGCGAGCGCGGCTGTCGCGCCCTTGCCGGCGGGCGCCGCCGCCTGACCGCGCGACACAGAGATGCTCAGGACAACAGACTTCAGCATCTGCCATGCAGCTGTTCTAGTGTGTAGCCGTGAAGTCCGGACATGGGCCTTGACAGCAGTCGGTCAGGCAGGTGAACCCGCGAGCTGGAGATGCGCAGGCACTGATGCTGAAGCATCACTGGGCAAGTGTGACCATCAATCCAGGGCGATTTGAGCAGCAGAGGCGGCGTGTCTCACTGCCGGAGTCGCCTGCTGCTCAGAGGGTGCAGATGCAGCGTAGAGCGCATGCGAGCGGTTGACGCCCACAATGTGATCTTGCTTGTGCACAAGTTTCTGCAGCAAAATGTGATTTCAGCCGTCGGACGTCGTTCCTGTATAAAGGCTCTCCATCGCAAGGACGCGCTGATGCACAACCATCAAAACATGAGTTTGCAAAGCGTGATGTGTGACAAGGACGTCAGCAACGCAGTGGAACGAGGGGCTTGCCTGCTGCAACAGGCCTTTCTTTTCGTGCACGCTGAGCAGCTTGGCCAGCTTCTTGAAGCTGGTCTTCTTCATATCTAGCGTCGCGCCTGCGCAGCAGTCGTAGTGTTTCAACGAATCAGCAATTGCGTCAACTGTGAGAGTCCTTCTGCCCACCGAAATGCAATCGCCACTCTGCAGCGAGCCTTCCGCAGTGTCTGCCACCGCAGCAGTGACGTGTGCGCGCTCGCGGGGTGACCCCTTGCGATGATGCGATACTTGAATGAGTTGCCTGCCTTCGGGCAGGCTGGGGATCATGTGCTTGGACTGAAAGTCCGACGTCATGATCGGCAGCTCGCCATCCTGCACGCTGTGCAGCCCCGCCAGCAGGCAGTGCACCGCCACGGCGTCCGGGAAGCTGACATCCACCGCCGGCGCCGCGGCGGCAGCACTTTCAGTGGCGTTGCTGCCGTTACCGTCCCTGCCTGCTCCCGCTGCCGGCTCTGCTGCCACTGCGGTGCTGGGCCCGCCTGCAGCATGCGCTGAGTCTTCACCAGCTGCCGGCTGCGCGTCTGCCACGCTGAGCCGCTGCACGCCGTCCGCCGCGGCATCCGCTGCGCCGGCACTGGCGCCACCTTGTGCCGCGTGCTCGGCAGAATCCTGCAGCGGGCACGAGCTAGTATATGGATGTGGGGCTGAGAGGCAATAACTATTCAATACACATAAAAGGACTCATAAACACTTCCGCATCGGCCACCAGTGAAGGTGGCACAGACATGCTGTGCGCGCAGGGGGCTCACGTGCGGGTGGATGCGCCCTGGCGTGAAGCTGGGGTGCGGAACCGTCTTCGGTCCCATGCCCCACAGCAGATCCGTGTACGTGTGCAGCAGCTTCAGGCCTGCGTCCGCACACATGTGGATGTGATTATTGCTCTAGAGTCTGCCGTCTCCAAGCGCCTGAGGACCCCATGCTCTGCATCCTCTGCTGCGGAGCCCGATGCGCCATGACTGTTGTGGCAGACATCACATGGCAGAGTGGAAGATGAAACCCAAACAAACCGATCAACCCTGTAGAGGGCAGCTCGGCGGGCACTCTGGGAGACTCTCACCGCGGCCCTTCATGCCGTTCTTGTGGGCCTCAGCGGCGCTGCACTCCATGACGCCGACCGCAAAGGGGTACGGGTGGTCTGGCACCCGCAGGGCCATGGGCATGCCCTCCGCAAACTGCGGCAGCCCCTGCTCCGGCACGATGACGCCCTGCAGGAACAGGTCTGCTCCGCCCAGCACCTGGCAGGAGGAGGAGGAGGAAGTTGTCGTTGAGGAAAGGGAAGGTCAGCAGCACAGTGCGCAGGTGGCTCAAGTGTGCAATTGGGGTCATCAAAGCAGCCAAGTTCAAGAGATCCACTCGGATACGTTTCTAAGGCATGCCGCTGTGACGCGGCTCACCTTGGAGGAGACTTCGGAGTAGGTCAGCAGTGACGGCAGCGCGTCCGGGCACCTCCACAGCGTGTAGACCGTCGGCAGCAGCTGGTCGTGGACCTGCACCGGACGTGGCAACGTGTCTGAAATGTGATGCTTGGCAGGTGCGGATCGAACGCCACGGTGCTGATCAATTGGCACTGATCAGGATTTATGCTGGATGTGCGTCATTAACCTCGAAGAACAGCGGCGGGCCGCCTTCCGCCAAAGAGTATGTGGTGGCTCGGTTCGCCAGCTTCTGCATGGTCACGGACGCCTTGGGCGGCACCAGTTCATCGACTGCCGCATCCGACAACGCCGGGCAGGCCGCCGCCGCGTCGGAACGCAGCTTCTTGACATCCTTGCCTGCAGGCGATCCAGACACAGACTTTGCGTTCATGTTGTGCAGATGGAGCCATCCGCAACCTTAAGAAGATGCATGTGTGCCGGCAGCGGCGGCATCGACACTTGGGAGCACTGACCTGACAGGACTCGGGACGTGATAACGGACGCGTTCTTCTTGAACATGTCTGTCGGCTTGGAAAATGCCGTCGCGAGGTCAGGGGTGTGTACCGCCTGCTGTGGATGGGATGCAGCTTTGCGATATTGCAACACCCTGTCTCCGCGGTGTTTGCGTTATATACTGCTCAACACTGACCCCTATCAAAGCTCTGACGATCTGAAAGTGGCAATTCGGCTGCGCAATGTTGGCTGCATGCATGCCGGGACTCTAGCATGCCAGGCTGGTGGCGCCAAAACAGCAACGTGCTGCATGTGCTGCAGCTTCTTCACGCCTGTCGCGGCTTGGTTCCCGCCTGCGTTTGCTGTAACAAATATCAAAACAATCTCACGGAAGCTCCCACACGCCTACAACATTCAAAGCCTCCCGGTTGCTCATTGCAAACGGCGCAAATATGGCGACAACATCGGTGCAGAGAGTCGTGTCCATTGCACAGTTCGAACGCAGTACTTTAGGGATCCATTGTGCATTAAATTGAGCACTGAAGTCGCATTGATGCATCTGGTCGACAGGCCCTGCAGTACAATGAGTGATGCACATTTGCATGATGTGCACCAGCATGCTGCCTGATCACAACACGCATGGATGCATTTATAGTATGTTTCGAACCTGTTCGTCGACTGCTGTGACTGGCATCGGTTCAACATTATTACAATGCTGCAGAGCGCCAAGGTGTTCGACTCTGCGGCCACGAAGGTGTGCAAGCACTCCGATGGCACAGTGCGGCATGCATCTGCATGCTTTCTCCATGTCTGCCGCATACTTGCAGACTCAACTTCGTGAGAAGCCAGATCCATGGACACGAAACAGGTGCCGAAGGGCCGAAGGGCTTCATGATCTGAAGGGCTTCAACAAGATCATCGCCGTCACAACAGCCGTGGGGGATTGACCAGCACGGACAGGACCCATCGGTGTGCCATCTTCCTTTGGACGTATGTTGAGTCTGTGACGCATTGCGGATTGTAATTACCAGAGAGTTTCTCGGCGATTCCTTCAACACCGCACTGCAAAAAACTGAGCTGCATGCCTGCGCACACAGGCTGCAGCCGTGAAGGCCGTGAGGACGGCGCTGGAGCAGGTGTCTCTGCCGGCAGCGCTGGATCTTGCGCCAAATGGCGCAGATGGGTTGAAGGCAAAGGTCAAGATCGCCACGCCCAACCCGGTGAGCTGACAACTCTGCGGCTCAAGATCAGGGCAACGTCATCAGCATCATCAGCAGCATTTGCGCACCGTACCTTAGCCATGCATCATCTGTTGTCCTGTCCCAATTATCAAGTTGCTGACCGATCGATACAAGCTTTGATTTTGCTTTCGATTTGTTCACAGAAATCTGTGGATGTCAAGGCGATTAAGAACACCGTGCAGTACAACTCGGTCGACATCAACTCGGCTATGCACGTCAACTCGGTCGACGTGCATAGTCACTTGACAAGTGCTCGAGAAGTGGGGCTCGTTGAATGCTGTTCGATTAAACAGCGTGTTTTAGTGGTGATAGCCCAAGTTGCCTAGGACCTATCATCAGCTCGAGAGCGTGTCGAATCGAGGTACTTCCCCATCGATGCACCAGGTGGTGCGGTGGCCTTCGGCGCACTCTGGGATCATCGTGTGCCAAAAGTTGGTAGGGAGAATGAGAAAGGCCCAAGTCCGCCTGAGGACAGACCAAAGTCCACAGCCCGCAAATTGTATGAACGCTTGGTTTATACAAATGTAATAGGTGGCCTCCATGTCTTCATTTAATCAACAATGAGATCCATGGTGTCGTTGCTACGCTCGTAGCAGTGCTGCAAGGTGGCGTTGTCACAGTTGCTCAATCCTGACGGTGAAGGTGTGCTGCCGCAGGTGACCCGGCTGCGGATACGTCCGACGATGAGGATGCAGCAGTCACCAGCGCAGACGAGTTCCAGGTGGGTCAGCTGTTGTGTATAGGCTGCATGTGCGTGATTTGCAGCATGCAACCATCTTCCTTACGACACTGTACGATCATTGTTGCTGCAGGTGTGGCCATTGCAGCCGTGCGCATCGGAGTTTGATGTTCGACTTCGACGACTTGAAAGACCATCGCCTTGCCTACAGATTGAGAACGTTCAATGCGCATGTTGTTCATGGAAATACAGCCGGCATTTCGACCTAGTGGGCTCCTGCTTATTCTGCGGGTTCACGATCGTGAGTGTGTGACGTGCTTGCAATTTTCGATCTGAACAATATTTGCGTGCCCAGTCACTGATGTATTACTGATTCACTCATATGCAATCGAGTTTGCAATACCTATACTTCGCCACCGACTGCTGCATACTGTTCTCGCAATCCCTCTGGCAGAAGATCTGCCACCTGGAGCAGCTCGAATGACGGCGCTGGCCGGTCCAGATGCTCCTGCAGCACGATGCCCTTGAGAGTCAGTTCTTCACCACCTCGCCCACAAATACACACATGCCTGCAAGGTTCATCGAGCAAACGTGACAGCAGACTCACCTGCCACTCGGCTTCAGGCATGTCGCGCCGCTGCAGTGTCTGCGTGAACACCTGCAACACATCGATTCCACAGCTTGAGCACATCAAACTGTGTTCCGGCCCCTGCTGGCCATCAATAAACGGTGATCTAGTGGAGCGCTGTGTGCAATGTGTGCAATCTGGAAGAAGCGAGCGCACACCCCCCAAGCGTCCACAATGACCTCTGGTGGCCCCCGCGCAACTGACACCCAGTGCCCATTCCGCAGCTCGTGCAAGTGGAAGCGCCACCTGCAAGCCAGCGCAGCAGAAAGTTCGCCTCGCGGCATGTTGCTACATCTGTTGCACAACAAATGCGATGTGCCTGATGTGTTCCGCAACACACAAAAGGGGACATGGCAGACGCCACACATCTGCTGCTGAATGGCGACAGTTTTATCTTCTCACCTGGCTCATATGCCTGGTGCTGCAAGTCGTATGCAGATTACAAGATGAAAGAATGTTGGGTCGATTCTCACCTGGGTTGTTCGAGGCCGTCGAGCCACAGGCCCGCCGCGGCGCTGGCACCGCTGCTGCCAATACGGAATGCTGCCCTGCCCATGTCGAACTCAATGCCGTCACCCCGTACTTTCACCAGTGCCTGCGCAATGGATAGGACGGTCGTGATCAGGCTGCTTCTTCAGATTCTGCATACAACTGCATCCATTTCACATCACGTCATCGTCGGCCGGTTCACATCACATCATCGTCGGCCGGTAGCTGTCCACTGAGACCGACTGGACTCGCAGGTCAAGCTGATTGTGCAGCATGCACCGCAGCTGCGCCTAACACCAACCTCCTTCAGGCTCCAGCGCTGCCTGAATGCTGCCGCCTTGCTCTCGTCATCCGGCCCGGCGCCCCTGATGGCGCGCCACTGCATTGTCAGAAATGGCCACTGCTCAGCGCTGAGACTGCCGGTCCACAAGAACTTCAGGGCTTTCGGCTTGAGCAGCACTGTTGGGCGGAGCAACGCTTCTGGGGTACATCATACTTGCCTCGTCCGACGTGAATTGCCGCTCAAAGCTCGAGAAGAATGACTCCAGAGGCTCCTGCTTCGAGCGGCGGACCTGTTGCGGCGCCGCCACATCCACCCCGCAGATGCACACTGGCTCCGCCGCCAGCACCACATAGTCGCCCTGCAGTGCTCAAAAATTATCTCAGGCACGCCTGTCGCCACCCCTGACCTGCCTGCTCAGCGGATTGCTGTCTGGTTGGGTGTTGTTGTCCGAGGGTTGTGGCGGTGTGCCTGAGTGGTCCCACCCCACAAGCCCACCTCATGGGAGACGTTGAAGTTGAAGTTCGGCGCGCTGGGGTGCCGCGCGCTGCCCGCGTAGAAGGGCTTCCTCCCCCGCGTGCGCTGGATGGTCACTGCCTCGAAAGATACACCCAGCGCCTGGGACACGCACTGCCGCTGCAGCAGCCTGTGCGGCATGTGGATGTCGAGGCGTCTTAGATCTTCCGCTCAAGACATGCAGTCGGTTTGTCAGAATCAGCATAACCCATACTGTCTCAATGCACTCAATGACTGATGGAAGCAGACCTGCTGATCAAGGCCCGCTTTTGGTCGTCCCTGAACTTGAACCGTTGCACGGTCTGCCTGTCCTCTGGCGGCAGCAGACACAGCAGAAACTGCCACTCGAGATCTTCAGGAGCCCAAACGGAGATGTCGACAGCCCAGCGCAGCGTGAAACGCGCCAATTTGTCGGTCATCGACCGAGATGTGGCAGGCGATCTGCTGCCAGTGTCGGGGAAGCAACCGCTTTGCAGACGTCTGTAACGACGCACAAGGTACAGGTTGAGCCGTGGAATGTGTTATCGAAGCTGCAAACCGCGTTCTGACCGCCTGCACCTCGGGAGATCACTCCACATGTCGCAGTGCAAATGCCCGCCGTTCGAAGCATGGCGGTGTGTGACCTATTCTGGCAACCGTGGCAGTAGTCCTGCATGCTGGAAACCCCAAAAAAAAACCTGCGAAACCCTGATGAAAACTTAAACCCCATTGTGAAATATTGTTGCCCTGTAGCGTTTTAGCGAGACTTTACATGTCGGAAAACGCAACGGGGCAGATCAGAATTCTGCTTGTATATCTTTCATAGGAGTACCGACCGCATATGAAAAGTCGAGCACACGCTGTTGACCGGTGAGAGTCAGGCATGTCACAGCAACCTGCCCTTTGGTCGGAACTACCCTCCGAGCTGGTTTACGAGATCTTCTGCAATCTTGAAAGCCGCAGGGAAGTCGCCTCTGCTCGTCTCGTCTGCAGAAGCTTTGTTGCAGCGGCTCGGAGGCTGTCCACTGCTGAGGGGGCTGCCGAAGACACGCAATTCCTGCGCACTGCGTCGCTCTTCCGCAGCGTGCGCATTGGCGCGATCGAGCATCCGACCGAGGATACAGAGTCATACGAGAAGCACTATGCGCCGCTGCTCGACTGGCTCGCACAGGTTGGTCTTGCATCTCCGCTTGCATGCCGCGCGCGAAGAGAATGCAGCCCCAAGACACCTCAGGCTTGTGCATCTTGGCATGGTTAGATGCTACAACTCCATTATTCATCAATATCTTGCAGCCCGCCAAGTCACCTCCAGCGATGCCGCTGCACCGACTGGACTTCTGGCTCCCAGCGATCGGCCCCGCCGGCATGCCCGCGGCTCTGGCGGCGCGCCTTGCGGCAGCACTGGCGTCGCGCACCTCGCTGCTGGCCGTCGAGGCCATGGGCCTGACCAGTCTGCAGCCGCTGGCGGCTCTGCCCAAGCTGTCATGGGTCGTCGCAAGCTGCGAGTCGGGGATGCGGCCTGAGAGTGCCGGAGAGCAAGGGCCGCCGCCTGCTCCCGCAGTCTGCGACCTCCAGGTGGGAGTAATGTTTCTCACAGAGCCCGTGCATGATCGAGAACTCACCTCACAGCAGCCAGCATTCCGGCAATAAGCCAGTTGGCCGCGCAAATCCAGCATCCATTCGGGGAGTGGAATCTGATTGCTGGCGGTTGAAACAGGAGCGTTCTGAGGCATGTAAATCTTACAGCACGGCTTCCGATGTACTTGGGAAATTGCCTTTCAAAGGAAAGGCAATTTCCTTCAATGCGAAGCGCCAGCTCTGCAAAACCCCCACACGCCACCCTGCGCAGGTAGTTGGCCACCTCACCACCCTCACAACGCTGAGCCTCCGGGTTGCCGAGGGCGGCCGCTTTGCCTCGCTGCCGGCGCTGCAGCGCCTGACCAGACTGCGGTGTCTGCAGCTGACGCACCAGGGCGTGTGCGTCAAGGAATATGCGGCAACCCCTCCGCCCCCTGCATATGCAGACGCCACATCGCTGGCCAAGCTCATGTGAGTTTGAGGCACCGCCTCCTGTTGTTGCCGACAGCCGCAGGGGCGGTGTTTGGAAACTGCCCTGATACAACCAGTCGTGTGCCGGTTTCGACTGCAGTCAGGGAACCCACCCGACTTGGCGCCCAGGTCAGTTGGAACTCGGTCCCGTTGACGACTGAATTTCAGCTCTGAGAATAGCCCCATCTGAGTGCTCTTCACCATGTGCCACGCGCAGGACCCTGTCTGAGCTGGTCCTGGAAGGCTGGGAGCTGGACGCTGCCCTGCTGACGGCCCTGGCGGAGGGTTTGACAGACCTGAAGTCGCTGACATTCTCGCAGTGCTGCGCCACCTCGGTGTCAGGTGCTCACTTGCTTCCTTTCTCATCAATTCCTTCGAGTTCCCATGGACATTTCAGCTTCTGTGGCCGTGTTCAGGTTCCTACACTGCAAAGGAGGCGCATCATTGGACGCTTGATGTGACCAAGCTGAGGTTCTCTACGCTGGAATGGAGGCGCATCATTGGACGCTTGCGGGGCCTCACCATCCACGATTTCTTGGAGTCTGTTGTCTTTACTCCTGCATGAGGACTGCGCGCACTGTGTCAGCGGCGTCTGTCGAGTTGCAGGCTTGGGGGCGCTGACGGCGCTGCGCAACCTGCAGTACATCTCCCTGTCGCTGCTGGATCCCAACGGGGCGCACATGCGCGGCGTGGCGCATGCGCTGCGCGGCATGACGGCGCTGTGGGGCATTGAGCTGGAGCTGCCAGGTGAAACGTGTCGCGGGCATATCTGCTGTGCTTCTGGAACGGCCCCAATTGATGGATCATGTCGACAGGCAGACCATGGTGCCCTCCACCAGCCTTGCGTTTGCTTTCCTGTCACTGAAACAGCCGCAGCAAGGCATGGCTTTCAGGGGTAACAGAGCGAAGTCTTTCTGTGTGAAGGGGGTGACGGGTGTGAGATAGAGCTGGAAGACTATGACCTCTTTCCTGGGCTGTTCGTGTCACGCGACACCGAATCGGTGTCCGCAACAGACGTGAGTGGCTTTGCCATGCGCCATGCCCATTGCACCGGCACACGTGCTTGACTTCCTGTGATGGGGGCAGAATGATATTCACGACTAACCACTGCACTGCGACCGAAAACTCGATTTCTTTCCTTGCTGCAGATGCTCATGCGCAGCATCTCGCAGCTGCCCAACCTCCAACAGCTGAGCCTGATCTGTTACCAGGTGATGAGGTAGGTGCGAAGGATCAGCGTCATGGCACGCACTCTCTTCACTGCCTCTATTTTTGTTGCCACTGCACTGAAGCTCAACCTACTTCGTGTACGTTGTGACTTTGGACGGCTTTCTGTGCAGTGACGTCATCTGGTCTTATCTGGCGCTGCCGGCGCCTTGCGGCCTGCCGGCAACCTTTACTTCGCTGGACACTCTGGAATTCCACGGAGATGAACTCACAGCCGTCACGTATGGCTGGGCACACACCGGCAGCGCTGTCCTCGAGGTACATTGGCTGAGCCCTGATTGTTGTGCTCGAAACTGATTGTTTGGAAAGACGACGCGCTCTGTGCCGGCGGGGGTTGCGGAAAGAGGATGTGCAGCTTGCACAAACCAAGGTTGAAATCAGGTGGAGGGTGCAACCCTGAAACAAACCCCCTTTGTGCGGGCTCCGTGTGCGCACAGCCGAGTCTGCCCTGGGGCTCATGAGGGGTCCTCATGTAGTCAAAAGCCTTTTCAATGCGCAGGTGCACGATTTCTTGCTGTCCAATACGCGCCTGCAGCAGCAGCTCACGTCGCTGTGGCTGAGCCCCGCCCTCGTGGGCGGCGTGTTCTTCATGGGACCCCACCACCCGCTGTCGGCATTCACCAACCTGGAGCAGCTCCTCGCGGTGCTGGTGCTTAGCCAGCCTGTGCGTTCCTTGCCCTACCTTGACCAAATAGCCGTTTCGAATCTGACATTGAAAGCTGCATCTTCCGTCGCTCTTCACCACCTGGAGCAGCTGCGCGCAGTTCCGGTGATGAGCAATCCCTGTGCCTTTTCCTGAAACAGCTTCTCTTGCCTAGCTTCCTGGAAAATGCTCCAGTCTCCTCCGCCTGGGCACTACGCAGCCCGCAGGACGGCAGAGATACTTGCAGACGACTGTTCGCGACCTCACATGTCCTGCTTGCCCGGCCCTTGCGATCGCATCGGGGCTCCACATGACAGGGCGTGCACGGCTCAACAGCTTTGCAGATGCCTTGCCTGCGACAAGGCTCCTGGTTCAGCACTGCAGCAGCCTGCTGAATGTGTAAGCAAATCACACGCCATAGCTTTCAGGCCGCAGCTGTTGTGACGCCGCATGGCACACACCTGCACAACTAATTTTACGTTGGCACCACACACGTGACAACTGACGACCTTCCCTTTATGCAAATGGCAGATTGACTGCCTGGCGCGGCTGTCGCAACTGCGCCGTCTGGACCTGCAGGCCCTGGAGGTGATGGACCGCCACGACGCTGCAAAACTGACGGTGCGCCAATCACTGGTGGCAGGCTGTTGGCATTCTTCGTTGCCATAAGATGAAGTTGACTCGGTCATTACTGTGAAACTGACATTAGACAGCGTGTTCAATGTGCACGGCCAGCCAGCCAGCCTATCCAGCCCAACAGTCCACTGCCAGCACTCTCTTTCAGCGGCTTTATATGTTGACGTCTCGTGTTGCCTTCCCATCGAAGGTGCTAGCGTCGCTGCCCAAACTGGAGGCGCTGCGCCTGGAGGGCGGCCTGCGCGACATCTGGGACGACCTGCCCTCGAGTTTCGCTCCGGGCATGGCGCGGCGCGGCTTCCTGTGCGCCGACGCTGCAATGCAGGCGAGCCGGGCCGAGCATGTTATTGCTTATCGAGATACCTGATGGGGGCTGGGACAACATGATGCGGGCTGAGGAAGCATGCTTCACAGCGCTGCAGAGCAGCAAGCTGGAGCCTAGCCCTGCCTTCCTCTACTGGCGGCGCTGTGGAATCATGAGACACGCGGCAAGGAATCCTCCTGGCGCCGAGACTGCAGCTGGTGCACTGGCCAACCAGCACATCCGTCGGCTGCTGTGTCGGCTGCCCCAAGCATATCCCAGATCCCGCCGCCTCCTTCCGCAGGCCATCTCAGGCTGCAGCGGCCTCACCTCCCTAGATCTTCGGCGTTACACGGGCCTGAGCCCCATCGGACTTCGCCACCTGGGCGCCCTGAAACGGCTGTACGTGCTGGCGATGTTCAAGACGCTCACCGACGCGGATGGCAGCGCTCTGCCCGTTCTGCTGGCGGCGACCGACGTGGCGGGCCTCGCAGCGGCACTGACTGGGCTGCGGTACTTCGCCATGCCGCCGCACACTGACGCAGAGTCCGAGGTGAGGCCGTGGAGTCGTGCGCCAGTGGCTTCCCCTCATCGCAGGCACTTCAGGATTCCAGGTGCCGGAGCAGCAAAACTGCTGCGATTGTTTGAAGGTGCCAGAGCTCCATTTGCCCAGGCCAATTCGTGTGTTTGCTATCTGTGCATAATCGGAAGTCTGCGTGACCCTTAGAGTGAGCAGCTTACCTACGCCTGCACGTGCACAGGGCGTCGTCAAGATCAACAGCAGGGTGTTTGCCCTGTGTGCGGTGCCAGGACGGACCTTCGCGCGATGGCGCCCTGGCTCTGAGGCGGCACTGGGCGACTTCATGACGACGATCGTGTCGCCAGAAAACATGCAGGCCGACTTCGCCAACGAAGACCACTTTGAGTTTTAAATTCAGTTGCCGGTTCATTGCGGCGCTGGTGTGCAATCCGCAATGCGGTCGCAGACGCACCTCCACACAGGCAGCATCAGCGCAGTTAGTATAGAGTGTGTTGATCGCATTTGAGATTGTTAGAGGTGCGCTGCGATGCCAACATGTTAAAATCTTGCGGTGTAAGTGCGCGACCGCTTTATGCAGGCACCCCTCCCAGCCGCTCGAATTCGTTTCGTGCAGTCATCACACCAACGGGCCTTCTGTGGCTGCACAGCTGGTAAAGGAGGGGACATTTGAATGCCACCTGGTCATGCCGCCACAGCAGGAGGATTCGGAGTTGGAGTTGCGCACAAGGCAGTGGCGGTACAGTCGGGAGTGCAGGCAAAACGGGTGCGACACCGCTGCCGCTTCGACCTGCACGAGCATGTGAAGGAGGCCCTAGGGCGATTCCGCCTCCGCATCTTTGGCGACAGCATCGGACTTGGGGAAAGCCGCCGAAGGGGCCACAGGAGCCGGGACACCGACCACGAAGCTGGCGGCGACGGCGGCGAAGCAGCCGCCGGCAGCCGCAAGCGGAAAAGGCAGCGGCAACGATGGCGCAGCGCAGGCAGCAGCGACGAGTCTGGAAGCGACCAGGCGGCCGGAGACGATGCAGACGCGCCCTGGCTGTCAGGTGCTCGGTTCGCATCATGCTGTCTGGCTGCTGATGATTTACACTCACAAGATGCCATACTGTGTCTGGAAGGAGCTTCTCCAAACATCTAAAAGCCAGCAGTGCCGCAATGAGCACCCGGCCCCCATGCACATTGCATTGGCTGAGCTGCAATGACAGCAGTGCACAATGGCAGCAAGCCCGCCAGCCCGAAATTGGAGATGATCTTTGACACTGCAGCGATAGATTTTCTGCCGGGTCTCGCAGCGCGGGAAACGGCAATCCGGAATAGGATGTTTATGGCGGCGCCGGAGGGGCGGCGCGCCTCAGAGCGCCTAGCCCATCAGGTACAGTCATCTTTACTTTGTGCAGTATCCCATTGCAAATGAACGATTCTGCAGCAGGTCGAGAACCCTGCTAAGCTGGAGGATTATTTGTCACAGCGTCGCTGACACCAATGCGTGTGCCTTCCTGCAGGCGCGGCAGGCGAGCCGGGAGTCCGCTGCTGACGCTCGCGAGAAGCGGCTGAAGAGCGGCGCAAGGGCAATCTGGACAAGGCAGATTCCAACGGCAGCCCCAGCAGCCGCAGGCAATGCACCAGATCAACGGGTGGCCGCAGCGGCTCATGCCGATCGGCATCGCGGCAGCAGCTCTGCTGCCAACCATGCATGCTGCAGCGCTGCTCGCACAGAGTTATGCAGTGTGGGGCGTCTCGTGCGACCGTGAATGAGGCGAAGCACAGATGTTTAATCTTGGTTTTAATCAGGGCGTTAGGTCCATCCGACTGCCTTTGCTGAAAGCGTGCTTCATTTTGCACGGCCACCGCTTCATACATCCCCCGCACTGGTCTGGGTGAGGCACCACCACCTGATGCCGCCTAAGCGGCAAAGCGGCGAGCGGCGCACAACACCACACGAGGTGAAGCAGGTAACTGGCTGCCGAAATCTACATGCGTGGCTGTGATCACAATACCAGCCGGAAAGTCGGGAAAGCGTTGCCTGTGAACTACTGCAGGCAGCACGTCCGCTTCGGCACTGGGCGCTACGACATCCAGCGCGGAGGCGCCAGCGGCAGCTTCAACGCCAACGCAGCCAGCCGACGACGCCGATGGCCAGGCCACGGACGCCTGCTCCTCCACAGCAGCGGCGGCGCTGCCTCTGCCGCAGCAGCAACAGCCGGCGCGGCTCAGCCTTGCGCGGCGCGCCGCAGCGTCCGCGGACGCTGTGCCAGTTCACCGACAAGCTCGCCGGCCTCGACACCGACCTGCTGCCGCGGCGAGGGCGGCCCACCGCGCCGCAGGCGCCGCCGCACGACCAGCTCAGGGCGGCCGCACCGCCGTGCAGCGGCTGCGCAGCCGAGGTCGTCGGCGGCGGCGGGACGGGCGTCAGCGGCACAGCGGCAGGGAAGCAGGAAGCGGCGGAAGGAGCGCAGCGGCGGGGCCTGACGGTGGAGCAGCAGGTGGGCGCGCTGCTGCGGGCGGCGACCGCCGGTGACAACCTGGCGCGCATGTACGAGGGGTGGACGCCCTGGCTGTGAGAGTGGTCGCTCAAACTGTGCGATCTTCCAGATTCGGAGGAGCCTGATCTTTCTGGTTCATCGTATAGAGTTGTATCTAGATTTACAGTGTTGCATGCACCAGATGTAGGAGCTTTGGCTCTCACAGCCCTCGTCTCTTCCTTGGCCATATCGATGAGACATCAAATCGAGTTCAGGCAGAAACCATGAGAGCGTAGCGAAGCACGACCTATATGTCCTGATAACCCTCGACTCCAGCGGAAGCTCCTGGAGAAATTCTCAGTTAAACGGATGGACAGCGGACTGTGCCACACCTGCTGTTGCTGCGCTGCTGCTGCTGCTACTCAGATTCAGAGAAAATGTGCACTCGGCAAGGAGCAAGCCTGTGCCAAGGCACCAGCAACTTCGACAGATGGCTTACTTTACGGCACTAAACAAAGAAAACGCGTCTGGGTTTTCAGACCTGTTGGAGAGGGCAGGCACTCATGTGTCGCAAGGGGAGGGACGTACCTCCCTCGTGAGCCCTCGTAAGGACGTTACGTGCTGACCAGCCTCTAGCCAGAAGTCAAACTTCCAACTTTCTTCCACCCGAATGCGGACGGGTCAGACTTTCACCTCCACCTGCAGTGCACTGGCTCACCGGGGTGCAAGGCCCACGGCTCAGCAGGCGACCTGTTCGAACGGCAGGATGTCGGCATCTCTCTTCAGGTCCGCTGGGCACCCCTCCACGAGAGGAGCTCAAGGTGCACGGATGGTCCCGAGGCCTGACCTCCCGGAGCTGCAGTCGCGGGCGCAGCAACAGCGAGTTTCCCTTCGCGCGGCCAAATCCAGGTAGAAATTTCACGAAAAGTTTTTAGTGCACGTTAGGGTCCAAAAAAAATTTGAGCGCGCCAACAGCTTTCAGCCTGCCGACGGCAGGCATCCGCCGTCAGTCGATGATGGCATGCATGCGCTGAAGATCGCCATTCTGGCAGTGCTGCAGCAGAAGCAGCAGAGCCGCTCGGCGCCGCAGCAGCCCAGTGAAGCGAGTGGCATGCGCAGCCAGCAAGCCGTCGGGATTAGTTCGCCCAATCTGTCCACAGATTTCACCAAGCTGGTGGGTCGCACTGTCGGCATGACGAACTACAGCCGCAAGGTGTGCTTCTTCGACATTGATTCTCTCGCCGAACAATCAAACAGGATCTGACGGAGCTTGCGCTTGTACTTAGGTCCTGCTGCCCCCTTGCAAAAGCTCTTTTGCATCTTTGATGATGGTTTAAGCCGGGTTGTTCAGCTACACTGCAGATGAAAGCCGAGGAGGCAATATTGCTGTACCGTGGCATGCGACGGTACATGTTCTTCTTTGCCGCCGGCGCGATGGTGTACGTGCTGCACGCCACGGTACAGCCCGCCGTGGCCAAGCTCGGCGTCGACGCAGCCGCAGACAAGTCACAGCTGCAGCTCTTGAAATACGTTCTCTGTCAGCATGGGGGCCCTATTGACACTGGCTGCGTTGACTGTGCCTTTGCTTGACGCTCAACGACCGGATCTGATCTGAAGACGTATTTCCGGTGCTCTGTGCGCAGGCGCGCTGGGCGGCGCCGCGCTTGCGCTGCCGCACCGGTGGCAGAGCGGCTCGAGCAACGGCACATACATACTGTTCGCCTACAACTTTGCGAGCTTCTTTGGCCGCAAGGTAAATCCTTCTTCAGGTTGTTGCGTGTTATCAGGAGGATGCAAATGTTTGTTGTACCTCAGCTGTTGCGTTTTAGAGTTCAAACTGTCGATTGATCCTCTTCCCCGGCCTGATTCCAGTGAGGGTTCATGCAATAACCGACTCTACCTTATCTGCGCCTTCAGCGAATCTGACTCAGCTTGGGGTTTTGCTTCGTGCAGGGTCAAGTAGACCGCATGCTGGCAGGAGCGCTCGTCGCCGCCATGAACGATGCAGAATCGAAGCTGGGCCACGTCCTGGTAGTCTTGGGGCTGATGGTTCTGGCGTACGGTCCCGTGTTGTATGGCGTGACGGTGGGCGGCTTGCACTTCACGTTTAATAGCCTCGGCGGGTCGCCCTTCGCAGCGCTGCTGGCCATATTCTCGGGGCTGCTCGGAGGTGAGCATCTCTTCTGAATCATTATACATCGCTATACAGCACATGTGCTTCTACCAATTGACCTTGCCTCGCAGATCTCGCGGCCATATGTGGAAGCAGCCGCGA
>JAABUL010000417.1_pt1 | contig 91648 bp, 87 predicted proteins | sample 5559151 | NCBI WGS metagenome assembly JAABUL01 (sample SAMN10711876, study PRJNA513368) | rock metagenome | isolation source: Antarctica rocks | place: Antarctica: Victoria Land, Pudding Butte sud | reverse complement strand
GCCCAGTGGGGAAGAGAGGAGATAGAGGCGGAGAGGAGAGGAGGAGAGGAGGAGAGCAGGAGGAGAGGAGAGGAGATAGAGGAGGAGAGAGGAGAGGGGGAGAGGAGGAGATAGAGGGGGAGAGGAGGAGAGGAGGAGAGGTGGTAGATTGGGGTGTGGGTACGGGATTGGGGATGATATAGGGTGCGGTGGCGTGGCGTGGCATGCTGTGCTGTGCGTGGGACCCGAGCAGAATACCTACCTTACATCATAACCTCGGCGAATTTCGAAAATTCTTTTGGATTTTCCTCACATCTTCGTAGTTACGGTAGGTAATGTACTGTATGTAGGTAGGTACTGTAGTAGAGCTTTTTTGTACAGGACTCGTCGAATCAACCCTTGCGGCCCTTATTTGGACGACTTGCAGTACCTATGTAGCTCGCTAACCCCCGTACTTGAAACCCCCTATCCCGTACTTTGAACCCCCCTGTTGCTCGCAATAAAATGCCCCCCCCCAAACCTTATGGTATCACAAGAAAAATGTATGATCGAGACATTGCATGCAGGAACCCCGCGCGGCCTTTCTAAGCCATCTTGGTATTGACGATTTTCTCGCTAAGGCTGGGTGCCGAGGAAGATTCGGCGCCGCCGTCGACGCCGTGGATGTATTCGCGTTTGTGCTCGACGAAATCGTACTGCGGTGTTTTCGTTAGCATTACACAGGCACCAAAAAGCTGCAAAAGGGTGCAGGGGAATTATAAATAGGAAGGTGCAGAGGTTATGATAGGAAGGTACACGAAACTTACAGCAAACTCGCCAATCTCCGCATCATCGATACCGTTAATCTCGGCGCTCTCGGACGCGCGCAGGCTGAGGCCTGGGATTAGGTTCATGACGAACAAAATGATGCAGGTGCCGAAGAAGGAGTAGCTGAATCCCGACACGGAATCCGCGAGCTGGTAGCCTAGCTGCACCCAGTGGCGGTTGAGCCAGCCGCCGGGGATGGAGCTGAAGCCGTCGAGGTGGGCAATGTAATCTGCAGCGAAGAACGCAGTCAAGATGTTTCCGGTCAGTCCGCCAATAGCGTGCACGGCGAAAATGTCGAGCGCGTCGTCGGCTTTCATGTAGTACTTTAGCTTGGTGGCGTAATTGCAGCAGAGGGTCCCCATGATGCCGAAAATGGGCGCGGACCAGGCGGGGACGTAACCCGAGGCCGGGGTGATGGCGACGAGGCCGGCGATGGCGCCGGAGCAGAAGCCGACGGTGGACCATTTGCGATCGAGGCGGTAGTCGAGCAGGACCCATGTGAAGCCGCCGACAGACGCGGCCAGGTGAGTCACCACGCAGGCCATGATGGCACGCATGTTGGCGCCTAGCGCCGAGCCGCCGTTGAAGCCAAACCAGCCGACCCAGAGGAAGACGGTGCCGATCACGACATGGGTGACGTTGTGAGGCCGGTAGGGGAGGCCGTCGAGATCGCTGTAGCCCCTGCGTTTGCCAAGCATCACCGAGTAGGCCAGAGCTGCAGCGCCCGACGAGATGTGCACCGGGGTTCCTCCAGCAAAGTCGAGGCCGCCCATTTTGTAGACCCAGCCGGCGGGATTCCAGGTCCAGCAGGCGATGGGGTCATAGATGAGAGTGGCCCAGACAAACATGAAGACAACGCACGGGAGCATGCGTCCGCGGTCAGCCGCCGCACCGATTGCCAGAGCGGGTCTGGTGGGGTGCATGTTAGTCGCGCCGCCAGAGATTGACGTTGGCGCTCGGACTTACGTGATGGCAGCAAACATGCATTGGTAAATGGCAAACAGCAAGTCTGGAATCTTCGGGCTTCCCACCGATGGATGCGCCAGGACGTTTCTGAAGCCGATATTGTCGAGGTTGCCCAGGAACTTTCCCGCCCCGTGCGAGAACGCCAAGGAGTATCCCCAGAAGAACCACTGAAACGATACGACGGCGGTGGACATGAGAGAAAGCCAGATGAGCGATAGAGCAGACTTTCTGCGGGCGAGGCCCGAGTAAAAGAAGCCAACGCCGGGGATCATCAGCAGAACGAGCGCGGAGGCGGTGATGACCCAGGCGAGATCGCCTGTGGTGTAAAAGACGTTCAGGTCATAGTTCAAGGAGTCTCCTCCGGCGGCGTCGTCGGTGTTGTTGAATTGGTACAGCGGAACATAGTTCAAGTTGGTGAGGTCAGCCTGGGTAAGGGGTGAGCCTTGAGTGTCCGGCATCTTTGTGCTCTACTCTGTCTTCCAGAAGTCCTGTGATGTTTTGATCAAGCGGTGTACCAGCGTTAAACGAGAGTTTGTAGAAAGTGAGGTGGGTGAATATGTGTTGAGATCACGAATGAAATGACGAGACCTGGGATAAACTAACATGTTCGGGGCCAGATATATACGTGAAGCCATCGTTCCTCCTTAGCACCCGCCGAGGAGATATCCGGCGAGATTTAGTCAAGTGTTGAGTACTTCCGTACGTAGCACCATACAAGTCGTGGGTCTCGATGCTATCGACTGGACAAACCGGCGGCGATGATTCCTTATCGCTGGGTCTAAAAGGAGGCTTGCGGAGGATGATGGATGACAGGATGACTACGAGTACGGAGGAGGTACGGAGTACGGGAGTAGGTAGACCATTAGATGGCGCACTGATTGTTTGCTGCCTTTGTTAGACTCGCCTAGAACCTTGACGACGCCTTGCCCCTTGGCGGTGTTGTCGCTAGACACACCTTATCAGAACCACATCATCACGAGTTCACGACTCTGTCACCAATCAGCAATCAGATATGCCGACCACCCTAAAGTACTTTAGCCATGCCGGCGCATCCCCCAAGATCTCCTCACTTGGATCTTCCGACCATGTGGGCCATCCCCATCCATCATCCATGTTACTCGTTTAATGCAGGTGTTTGGTTGCTGTGTTGGGCCAGCAAAAGCCTCTAACCTACTCCGTACCTTACCTTTAGCCGGCTAAGAACCCCCAGCTCCGTTCCTTCGGTAATCTCGGCCATCAGGCTTTTGAGTCGTCGTCATTGGTGGGATAGAGACGTTTGATATGGGATTTCCCCTAAGCACGAATCAAAGAATACCTTAGCCAGAGGATTGGTGGGAAGTCAACAGGGGCGGTGGACCAGCCGTGTGTGTGTGAATTCCCGTACCTACCTAGTCAGCCCTGATGGAAAGTTGCGATAAGCTTTCAAATGCGGTTAGAGCGGAGATAAGAAGCAAACTTCTTCGGATCCCTTACCGCCCGTAAAGTACCTACTACCGAGGATGGGTCCTCTCTGTGTACGATTCTCGCAAGATAAGTTATAGAGCAGAAGAGGTTCCTATAAATAACGATATACCCACCTTATCACCCACTGCCATGTGCGCCTGCCACACGCATCATATGTAGCATAGCATAGCATAGCATAGCATAGCATTCTGTACCCTCATCCCGTCAAGAGGTGCATTGCAAATCCCTTTCTCCCCCCAGGGTCCCGAATGCCCGCATGCATGCGGGCAAGGCGGGGCTACTGTACCTAATGAATCCCGTGTACATATCGTGCGATAGGTAAGCCCTCCCTCAGCCCTGCGCCCTGCATCCGTGCATCGGCATTCATGCATCACCTCACCTTACCTCACCTTACCTTACCTTACCATACCATATTACAGAGTGCCCCCCCAGAACTGCTAGGAGCGAAAGCCCCACTACAAATATGTTTTCGTTCTCTCACTCTTTCTGCTCGGGTTTGGGATTCTTACTCTATCGGCTGGAGTTGTTACGGACACGGGTCGGTCCAAAAAAAAAAAAAAAAAAAAGGGGGTCTACGTACAGTAACAATGAAAGGTACTGACTGTACTGTACGAGAAATGTGGATATGTGTTTCAGTCAACAGAAAACTTTGTTTTGCTTTGGCCAGGAAGGTAAAGTATGGTTGAATTATTGAGGAATAGAGTACCGCGTAGAGGATGGGGGGAAAAAGGGGTTGGGTGCATACCCCATCTGAGTGTTTTTTCTCTTCTCCACCGGTTCCATTCTACGTGCTGGCGATCCGCGTATGGGGGGTTTGGAGCTGGGCTTTTGCTGATAGCCATACGATATGAACGAGGACGAGAAATATGGGGCTCGTGCTGTCGGTGACAGATTGACTCTTTTGTCTAATACAACTTTCAATGATTCACTACCCATCCCTTTCTCCGTCCCTAGCAATCAACACACACGGCCTCTCCGCCACCCATATCTTCCCATCTCTGGTTTCCTCGCCTCCATTTGCCCCATCAACGTCATCTCCATCATCGCCAAGGACCCTCACATCCTCAACCAATCCCCCAACCTCATAAACCCCACCCCCCAGTACAACAACCCCAACCTCCACATCCTTTGTCCCTCCAGCCTCAAGCACCGGCAACGCCCGCTGCAAAAGTCCATGTATCAAAAGCTTTTGGGAGAGGTCGAGGGCGATATGCTGCGGCTGGTTGGATAGGGTCGGGAGGAGGCGAAGAAGGGGGTGAATGGGGTGGGAAGAGCGGTTGCGAAGGTGCGTGGTCAGAGTAAGAGCCGTGCAGGTTGGGGTGACGTAGGTTGTAGGAGCCAGGGTGGTGAGTCTGGGCGAAACAAGGGAGGGGGAAGGGGATGAGGGAATAGAGAGGGAAAAGGACATATCCAAGTCTTCCAGTTTATATGCGTTGGCCATACGCGTGCTTAGCCTCAGCGCCCGCAGATTAATAGCACCGGTCCGTCCTGTCGAATCTTCGGTCCAAGAAGCACCGATAAGGCTCAGCAGATGCTCACGATACCAGAAAGCTTCTCTGGCCGTGAGCTCTGCGGCACGTGTGGGTGCGGTGGTCGAAGTGTTGAGGATGAATTGCTTTTTGGTCGTTTGTGGGATGGGAAGGTGGGTTCGAGATGATGGAAGATAGGGGCGTGGGAGGATGAGTATGAGGCGAGTGGTAGCGCCTGGGAGGATAGAGTCGTGGAGGGTATATGCATGGGTCGGGATATCGGTCGAAGTTCCCGGAGTTTCACTTGTGGGGTTCGGTGGGTTTGTGGGGGGTGGGTTTTGAGTGGTGGAGGAGCGGACTTGGATGGATATGGATAGTGGTGTGGGCCAGGAGTTACGGAGGTCGAGTAGGAGGAGGCAGTGGTGAGTATCGTGAGGTTGGAGGCCGATGCGGGAGAGGAGGGCTTGAAAGCGATTTTCCAGTTTGGGCGATGGGCGTGATGTAGCTCTTGAGCGAGAGGAGTCGGAAGACTTGTCAGAGTTGGCTGTCAGTTGCTGTTGACGTTGTTGGTTTTGCCAGGCAAAGTCACTGGTAAAGGGGATAAGGTCATTCCAGCAGAGCTCTACGCTCGCGTTGACCGTCACAGTGAGAGGAATCGTGAATCGCCGGGTATAGAATGTGTCCTTGACATCTGATTTTCGGACTCCGAGATAGCCATAATCTACTAGGATTGTTCCGTGAGATAGTCCTGGCTTTCCAAATACTTCTATCTTAAGAAGCATTTCTTCTCCAGGACCAATCTTAATATCCCGATCTTTAATCTGCCACCGAAAAGCTTGCTTCTGCGATGAGGCAAGCTCGAGCTCGTACGTTTCGGCCGAAGAGAGGTCCTTGCTGGATAAGGCGGCTTGCACTTGAGAAGCAGTCGAGTCGACAAAGGAAAGATTCATTATATCTACAGGAACTGAAGGTGAAACGTTTTCCAAAGTACATACGAATGACTTGGTCTCTCCTTCGAGTAGCATTATGGCAGACTGCGCGAGCGAAAGAGACTTCAAGATTACGTCTGGTTGAGCTCCGATGACCTTCAGTGCAACAGTCGAGGTGCTAGGACCTTGCGGTGCAAGAGTTGTCTTGCTTTTACCAGGATCTGAGGCTGTGGAAGTAGGCCTCGAAACAGCCCCAGAAATTGAATCAAACCCTTGACGCTGGGCTTTATGTCCCGGTTTAAAAGTCCACGATGTTTTGAAAATAGGGAATCTCCGCTTCCGGCAGCCTTTGATTTTGGCAATGCATCCCGTAACAGTCAGCGAACCAGAAGTCTTTGGCACGCCACTCAGCAGCACCGTCTGAGTGCTGTAAGGTCCGATTATAGTACGCTGTAGGAAGCCGTCGAAAGATACTCCGGATGCTTCTAGCGAGAGACTCTCTATTTCAACATCTAATTCATACATGTTTTGCAGAGTGACTCGAAACACAGCTTCTTCGCCAGCAACAAGGATCGGCTCCTTCTCGTTAGCCCCGGTACTCTTAATGAAGGGGTTGTAGATGAATGGACTCTTCTCCGATTTTGCCTCGATTATGTCAACAGCCTCCAGCTCGGACTTTGCGTGTGGTATAGGATGTTTCGCCGAATATGACTCCAGCATTTCAACTCCGCGAACCAAGAACTCATCCCAATAATCCGTCTCAATGTCTTCGAGCCCAAGCTGTCGCGCAGCACCAACGGTACGACTTATGTTACTCGCAAGCCGTACTTGCTCCTCGACCGGCAAGGCAGGCAAGACCTCGTCACTATCAGGTCCTGGGGCGACACTCTTTCCTGCGACCCGTAACATATCAGCAGAGAAGCGAAGGACACCTCCAAGATCTGGTAGAGCTTCGCAAAGGTTGATGCAAGACCTGAGTATATTTAGTTTTAATTCTTGTGCTCCCAAGGTATGCAGCAACGCTTGCTGTATTACACGAGCAATAACACTTTCGTCCGTGTCTAAAGGCGATGCGCTAGTAGGATACTCTTTGCCTACCGTCAGATCATGGTTAGGGATGTTCTGGCGGCTAGGAGAAGGCGCAACAAGGATTCCATAAGCATGGCAAACTAGTTCAAGCAGACTCTGAACATCGTGGTCCGTGTCACCTTGCACATTGTCAGCTTTTTGAAGACTAGAGTTCTTTACTGCTGCGTCGAAAGAAGGCAGACTAGCAGCAGGATGAACACCCATCTCAGCCGCTCCATCTTTCCTGGCTTGAACAAGGGCTGGCAGAAGAGCAGACACGAGTTCTTTCAGAACAATAGCCTTCTTGCGGTGGTAACCCAGCTCCGACAGAACCGAGGCGATACCGGCAAGGATAATTATACGATCTGATACTGACAACGGCGTTTCTGATGAAGGGTCAGGGAAGGCACGGAAAAGCAAGGCGGTGAGCTCTGCTCTCGTTGGGAAAGCAGTGACTTGGGAGGGTTTATCATTGCTGTAAGAGATCGTCGTGTTGAGGACCACACGCTTGAGACCGTCATCATCAAGACGCCCATGTGAGACTTGAACAACTGTAAGAAGCTTGGCAAAACGAATGGTGGTTTCAGAGAAAGCGAGTTGAGGAATCTTATCATCAGTGAATGTCCAAGCACGGGAATAGAGATTTAGAATATTGTTCGCCAGGTCAGGTAGTAGGTTAATCAGGTTTTGCATTGATTCAAGGCGGCCTGCTGTACTAGCAGAAGTCGAAGTCGGCACGTCTGGAAGGCTGTTGGACGGCGTGTGCTTGGCAGATTTTGTTGCATTGGAGCCAGGTTTTTCTGCTCCAGGAACAAGTATCTGAGGAATCTAAAAAATGTCAATATTGCTTTCTACAACAAGCCATACCTCATAGATCAAGGGTTTGAAGACTTACTCGAAATTCCATGCCTGCCCACGCATACATGACGAGACAGATTGCTAAGTAATCTAAAGCTTTACCATGCCATAGATAATCAGTGTTGGCCCTGGCAATTATTGCACCTTCTGTAAGCTCCTTCACCGCGTCCGGCCACCGTCCTGCGAGAAGGTAAAGAGATCCAATCACAATGCCTATCCGTCCTTTGCCTTTGATTCGCTCCCTTTCCCCAGCACCACCAGCACCAAAGCCCTGCATCGAGACTCTATCCCGACTTCTCCTTCTGCCCTCTGGAGTAGCAGCAATCTCATCAAAAGTAGTGGGCGGCGTGCTTACTCTGTCGGGAGGAGACATCGCTCGGCCATCTAGCTTAGGATCTCGCGAGGTCGTGCTTGAAGGCATGTGAACGGGCATTGACATGCGGCCCTCGACCTTTGAGGCAGTGCCGGCTGGGGAAAGTGATCGCATACCATGGAGAGCAGATGTTGGCCGGGAAGATATGGGCGCTTGGGCGTTGTAGAGATCACCATTGCCGAGACCTAGCACAGATCTTGGTGACTCTAGAGAGGGAAGAGCTTGCAAAGATTTTGCATACGAAGTCATCTCAGCTAAGAGTTGGGATGTTAAGTCACACATGACCGTTTTTATTGTGGTCGTCTTAGACTTCTCAAGCGTAGGTACGTAAACTACGCCTTCAGGCGGTGGTCTTGCCGGCATAACATGGTCAAAAATCAAGACTTGATGAACTAAAGCCTTGGGAAACTGGGTCTTGATTTTCTCCAGATCTTCAACGAGCGATCTCACATAAGTGTTTTGGCTATCTTCGGCCCTAGATAAATCCATTCGTTCATTGTTCCTAGTAGCTGTTTCCCTTGATATACCGCCTAAGCTGTTGTAATCTGCAATTGCTATAACCATCAAGGGTTCCCTATATAGCTCAAAAGGGGCCAAAGCCAGATGCGAGGGTGGGGGGACAGGTGTCGTTAAGTCATAAAGAACCAGACCTGTAGGAAAAGCAAGCGGCGAAAACATAGCTAGGATACACCAGACGTTGTCAGCGATATTTCCTACAGACTCTTTGGGTCGCGCAAGTAGCATAATAAAGCGTAATGGTATCCTACTTCTATGAGGTCTGCCATCAGGGCTGACGTCTCCCAGACGCACCACATTCTCTTGCTGAAGCCTTCCCAGAGAACTCAGAAACCACGATCGCTTGATATGCCCAACAGGGACAACAAGGACTTTGACTCGCGCTGGGGCGACGAAAGAGAGGGAATCAAGGTTCATGGTGACATTTGTTTGTGGATATCCCCACGATCCTATGGTAAGCTCTTGAAGAGCACAGAAAAATGAGCTTTGGGGTTGTAGGGTCCATGACCGAGGTTCAGAAGTACAGAGCATAAAAGATTCTGATATGAAGATCCTCGGTACATGATGAACAACTGAGGTATCGGCGGGTAACTTGGCGGAGTAATGCGGCGAAAAAATGGAGGGGGGGGGGTTGTAGACTGCGATTATCTACGGTGGCCCATTGTACGCGCAACAGGCAGCTTCACTGAAATGTGATTCAACAAGGCGCAACGCCACAACACATTTAATTAGCCTTACTGTTTTACCCTTTCTTGTACAGCAGATAAGAGGATATAGATGTTTTCTTACTCCTCTGATTTCATGGAAGATGACGATATACATTTATGAGAAGCACGCCCTTTCCAATAGCCTATTCTACTACAATCTAATGCTTTGAGAATACAAAGAGACCTTCGTTCAAAGATATCATTCCATGAAATCGTTTTGCTGCTGCGTCACGTCTTCTCCAGGGAGGATCCATCTGGGCCCGATGCCCGCGACAGTAACGTCAGGACTCTAAATGGCGAACAGACTTGATTATGATGCGCTCAGAGCGCAGACCATACGTAATGGTAACGACGAGGCTGTCACAGTCAACACTCGAGCCCTGATAGACAAGGTACTAGCGAGATATTCGGGAGAATGGACGACCTTGAGAGAACTGCTTCAGAACGCCGCCGATGCTTCAGCGAGAAAGGTTACCATCAGACTTCAGACCATGCCATCCTCTAACGTCCCCGCTCCGCTGAGCTCCGACTCCTCAGTCCGACTAAAGCACGTGATAGAGAATCACACCTTGAAGTCATCTATAATCGAGAACGATGGGGAGCCATTCAAGGCAACAGACTGGTCACGGCTCAAGAAGATAGCAGAAGGGAACCCAGATGAAACAAAGATTGGTGCTTTTGGGGTGGGATTCTACAGTGTCTTTGCGGATTGTGAGGAACCCTTCGTTTCTTCTGGGAAGGAAGCTCTTGCATTCTACTGGAAAGAGGACTCTTTGTTCACCAGGAAATTGCAATTAGAGAACGATCAATCTACAAATACGACCTTTGTACTTCCCATGCGCAATGCTTCGTCTCCCGTACCACAGCTTCTGTCACTGTGTCAATTTCTCTCGAGCAGTCTTACCTTTGTTGGACTTGAGGCCATAGAATTATGGCTAGATGAATGGAGGATTCTACGACTGAAGAAAGTCATTGCCCCAAGCATTGAAGTGTCAATACCCAAGGAAGTGGACAGAAAAACCCGCGAAGGCTTAATGCAGGTGGTCAGCGTGTCAAAAGAGGCTGCTCAATTGGACGCTCACTGGCTGAAGGCTGTAGGTTGGGAGCGTAAGAAAGATTATGGCAACACAAGCAATGCTGGATCGGGTCCGACTCTACCTTCAGCTCAGCCAGGTCAGTCGCTTCGGACATTCTTCTCGAGACTTGCCCCAGGGACCATCAATGTGGCTGCAGAGAAAGAGGCAAAAGAACAGAATGCCTTGCAGGAAGCTATCTCAGGGAATGTGATGGGCGAGGAGAACGCCACAATCTTCCTGCACGTTAATAAGGCAACGGTCCGTACTTTGGTCGGTCCGAATTTCGCCTCCGAGCTTGAGCGTGCCACTAAGAAGCCTCCTCCAAGGACTACAACAGTGTCTCTCTTGACTGCATCGTATGATGAAAGTGCGGCGTCTACTGCAAGCAGTCCTAGCCAATCCTCAAAAGCTATTAACATATTCAGCTCCGTGCTTCCCACGAAGGGGAGAATTTTCATCGGCTTTCCCACGAATCAGACCACAGGACTGAATGCTCATATTTCTACTCCATCGGTCATACCAACAGTAGAACGAGAGTCCATTGATTTAAACAATCAATATGTACGTGTATGGAATATCGAGCTTCTCAGGGTCGCCGGAATAATAGCCAGAATTTCATGGAGCAGCGAAATGGTGGAATTGGGACGCAAGCTATTGGGAGCCGTACGTGCTGCTAGCCGAAAGAGACTTGGTAAGGAGGATATTGCAAACATTCTCCCCGAGGCATTGTTTTTGCACAAGACGTTCACCTGGAAGGAATCAACTCCATCATCCGAGGTTGGGACGTTGGTCGAGGAGGCATTTTGGACATGTAACAAGAAGATGACAATCGACGTACTTTCAAGTCGTGGTGTACTTCCGAGTTCTCGTGTACGCATTTCAACGGAGGACCTAGGCTTCGTCGAGGGAATCCCGGTTCTCCCTGACGCTTTAGCAAATTCAGGGCTTATAAGGAGGATGAGAGACTATGGTGTTATCACAGAAATCACTATCTCAGATATCAAGTTGGAGCTAGAGGGAAAGGCTCTGAACGCCGCCCAGCTGCAACAATTCCTCGAATGGCTTGGGCATAAGGCCCGCATTGATGAGATTGATACGGCTATGATTCGGTCATTACTTAACGTAGCCGTCGCTAACGACGATGGAGGAGCTTCTGCAAAACTCATCGTACTCAGCGACATCAAGAACTTCCTGAACGTATCGAGGATTCCAGCTGAAATGCCTTCACCGCCCACTACTATGCCCTTCAAATTCACGAAGAAACTCAGCAAGTTTGAACTAGACGCTTTAGGATGGGAGGACTTGCAGATGGTGCCTTGGCTAAGATGGATTGTTGAAAATGCAGGGGGACGAGGTGAACTTCCCTTGGAGCAAGACTTAACCAACTCCTCTTCATTTGCAAGCGCGGTCCTACCCGTTATCTCAAAGCAGTGGGATGGGCTCAGCCCCTCCTCAAAGACTACCGTGATCGAGTTGTTGATACCTCGGACTGTTATCCCCACGAAAATGGGGATGAGAAAGCCTAGTGATGCCTACTTTCCTTCGGTCAAATTATTTGATGATCTACCCATAGTGACCGGCCTCCACTCTGTAAAGGACAAGCTTTTATCGGCGCTAGGCGTACGGAAAACGATCGAGATTGGGGTGGTGTTTGAGAGACTCATGGCTACTTCGTCTCGCACAGATGAAAAAGCTGCCGTCGCTACCGGGAGATGGAGTCATGTCGATCTCATCAAGTACCTGGCCTCGGTCCGTAGTGATATTCCGTCTGGCGACATCAAGCGGCTGAAGAGTACTAAAATCTGCCCGGTCGAAACCGACTCAAACACAGGCTCTGATCAACGCTATCTCATCTCGGACATCTTCGAGCCTAGCGAATCTCTGCGAGGTTTACAGCTTCCTATTCTGCAGTGGCCCGGCCTTTATCGTGCAGAAAGCGCCGAAGGAAAGTTTTTGGCTTCCCTCGGCCTACGGGCCGCTCCCAGCTATATGGAACTCATCAGCATCATGGCCAAAGCTGGTGCAGAGGAGGACTTCGCACTTCGAGATCGAGCCTTGAAATATTTCGTCGATCATCACCAGACCAAAGGTTATGCCAATTTCGACCATAAAAGCATCACTATGCCTTATCTGCCACTGCAAAGTTTAGGATCCAAATTAGCCATTCCTACCAGATGCTTTACAAATGATCGAGCTGCAATTCTGGGTTTTCATATTTTAAGGAAGGACCTCCATGTCCATGCCCTCAAATTTGGTGTCCAAGCCGATCCACCAATCCAGGAATGTATCGATCGCCTAACAAAAGACCCTCCGCAAAACAGACGCAGCGCACGTGAGATATTCGGATACTTTGCGGGTCGACTTGCTGAGATCAACAGCCAACATACCCAAGTGCTGAGCGAGGCTCTTATCGTCCCAGCCGCTTCGAATTCGTCAACCCCAAGTTCGGAGAAAGCCAAGCAAATCCGGCACATACCCCCTCGGATATGTTTCCTCGGCGACGAAGACAAATATGCGGATATCTTTGATTATGTGGACTTCGGTCAGGAAGCGAACACGTTTCTTCTACGATGTGGATCGAAGCACGAGCCCAGTACCACAGAACTCGCGTATTTGTTAACGCAACAGCCGGCCAGAGTTTTCACCATCCTTGAAATCCCTAAATACCTCGAGCTGCTACGGAACCTTGCCGAGGCATGGCGCAGCTTGAAGAAAGATAAAGCTCTAGTTAAAGAAATGAAGAAAGCTCCGTTCCTGCTCGCTTCGAAAGAGGTACCCTCTGGAGTCACTAAGGTTGATCAAGATGAAGACGATGAGACTGGCGTAAAGACGTATGAATTGGCAAGTGCGAGCCAGATCGTTATTGTTGACGACATCATAAGCTACAACTTATTCAAGATGAACCTCCTCGCTGCTCCGATGGAAGAGTCGCTTGAGAACCTATACACCAATCTTGGTAGTCCTGAGCTTGGAAGTCTGATTGAGGAGCAGCATAGCATTGGGAGTATAACACCCGATCAAAAGGGTGCTGTGAAGCTTCAGCGACTAGTTCAGGAACGGTCACGACTATTCCTGCATGATCATGAAGCCGATGCAATAAGGCACGATGCGAAATGGATAGAGAGATACCTTTCAATTGTAGCAGTGAAGTCAATCTCACTTCGGAAGTCGCTCAAAGGAACCAGCATCCGCCACAACGAATCCAGAACAGCTGCTACATATCAGGACAAACAAAAAGGTTGGGTTCTCTACGTTACCGCGAGAGGCTGTGACTTGTACGAAGTCAGTCAGGTCCTGGTCCCTTTACTCCTGAATAGATCAAAGCCGCAGAATGTCATGATGTTCGAAATGTTGTTGGATACCGACTTGCGTAAGCTTGGCGCAAGGGGCTACAATGTGCAACGAATCCTCCGACAGCAAGCTACCGAAAATCGGATTGCCGAGGAGGCGCGAAAGAAACAGTTGGAGCAGGAGCAGCAGCAGTTGTTAGAGCGTGAAACCCTTTGGAACGAGAGACAAGCACAGAACGCGCTCATTGCACATCAGCAAGCTTCAATGCCAGGTGTTTTCCCCGAATCACCGGATCACAAGCATCCCAGTCGTATGGGCGATTTGCTTGCACCTAACGAAGATCAAGCCACTCGAAAACCACAAGGACTTTTCTCAAGCTTTTCTGAGTTTGGCAAGAGACTTGGACTTGAGAATGGCCGACGCCCATCGCAGAGTAATGTGAGCGGTGCTATTGAGACTCCACCGCCTCCATACACTCAAGAGGACGTCCAGAAACCACGCAGCCCTGTTTCTCAGCCAGAAGTCGCCACAGCGCCGCATCAGTTGCAACAGAAGTAAGTTTTGGCTTAAAGATGCCTCCAATCGACTGCTAATAAACACATCTAGCCTGGTCAATGCCATCCAAGCATCGCGTGCTCACAATTCGTCGAGCGTAAATAGCCGACCTGCGGTAAATGAAGTAAAGGAGACCCAGACTTATTGCGATGCCAAACCAGGACACGATATTTCATATGTTGCCGAAATCTCGAACATACGAATCTTCTTATCCAACGATGTTACCAGAAAGGGCACGACCGCAAAGAAGTTTATGGAAACGAACGCGTCAGCACTGAGCCTGTTTGCATCGGTCTTGCTTGACTGCGGTGGTGCTTTTGCCCTAGCACCCACGACCCTGCACATTTACTACGATGATGCCGGCAGCACGATTGCGTTCAATTCAAACAAGGCACTGTTCTTCAACTATCGATATTTCGAGAACCTGCACCTTCCTTTGGTACAGCAAGGCAACAAGAACGATGCCATTGTCTACTGGAGCGTCGTCCTTGCACACGAGTTGGCGTAAGTCTGATTACCTCCCCAACTCCTACAGTCGCTAACCTTCTATAGCCACAACCTGGTGGAAGACCACAGCTCAAACCACAGCTTCTACACGTAAGTCTGTTCTTCCAACACCCCTGCCTGTCCCTTCTAACCCTATCACAGAGAGGCTCTGATTATCCAATACTTCAACGCAATCGCCCTCAAGCTCAGCCCACGAAACCCTCCCGGGAGCGCTCAAACAACTCCAGCCCTCCCACCAGACCCCCCAAGGCCAGCACAGCGAGCGGCACCCTCCCTCTTAGACTGATTACGATATAGAACCTGATACGCGCAACGGCATTATGTACATCATGTAAGTTCTTGGCAGCATAGCGGCATTGGGGAGCATAGCGCTGGAATCTTAAAGCTTGCATTCGGCTTCTGTACTTTTTATGCATACATGCATGCTACCTACTTACATAGGTACCTACCTTAGACTACAGTACCTAGGTACCTTAGACTACCCTAAAAGCGCATTCCTCCCTTTCCGTCACATCATCACGGAAGTTATTTCTCCCGCGCCCCCCAACGCAGATCCTACTCCCCATCCGTGATCTCCTCTCTGTACCTCCAATACAAAACCCTCCTCCCAACCCTTGTACCCCTTCTCCCCAATTCGGATGCATCCCCCCCAATTTGCCCCTCATGATTCCAAATCCAAAAAATCCATCCCATCCACTACAGTAACTCCGCATCCTCATCTCCCACAACAGGCCAAACAGGCCAAAAAAATAAGCTCGCGGGAGCTAACCCCACCCTTACCCGGGTCAAAGGGCCCCCCCCTCGGCCGTTGCTGGATCTAGACCCTCTTGGATCTTGGTGGTGGTGGTGGGGTCACTTGTTAGCTTTTCTCCCCGCATCTGTTTAATTTATGATTATCAATATAAAGTTAAAACACCCTTTGTGCGGTGTTGACTTTCTACAACACGCTTATAAACAACCACAACGAGTTTCCCACCTCTCTTTAACAATTTGTTGTCACAAGAAATTTTCCTACCCTACGCAGATAACTAGTTTTCTTTTTATTGCAAAATGGCAAAAGGCAGCTGCATGTGCGGGGCGATTGCGTACGAGTATACTGGTGCGTTTTCGCGCTGTGTTTCTTTTGCAGTATATCTTGATTGTGTTCTGTGAACTGATAAAGGGAATTAGGGGAACCGCAAACGACGGCGCTTTGTCATTGCACTGACTGGTACGTTTGCCGCCTTTCTTCCTTTTCCTGCTTGCATGTCGACTGCAACTGTTGCTGATCTCGCCCTTTTTCTGAGTAGTCAGAAGTGGTCCGGTAGGCCGCCCACCCTACAAAACGCCTCAAGCCCTTCTTCTTCTTTTCTGACATGTTTATCAACAGGCGCGGCATTCACCTCCAACGTCATTGTTCCGCGCAAAGACTTCAAGGTGATAAAGGGGCATCCGAAGAACTGGGTTGCGGTCGGGGGTTCGGGGAAGAAGAATGATCATTTTTTCTGCGGTGGTTCGTTCCCTCCTATACCGTCCTCTTACCGGCCCTTTCCGCTCGTTCTCTCCAGGCCTACTAACCAAACAACAGACTGCGGCTCCTCCCTATACACGGAGCTAGAAGTCATGCCCGACGCCGTGGTCATCAAATCCGGCGGCATTGACGATAAACAAGCCAAGGATTTCCCAGTGCAGGTGGAATTTTATACCAAGGATCGGTTGGGGTACTGTGCGGAGCAGAAGGGGGCGAAGCAGGTTGAGGTGTTTGGGTAGGTTTGCGAAGCGGGAGGGGGAGGGGGAGGGGAAGAAAGGGGTGGAGGAAGGGAATTTGATGAGGAGGGAATAGTTGGATGGTTAACTTGCTTCTTATCCCTAGTACCACTTTCGACTTTCCACAATTCCCATCTCATCATCCGTCTTTCTCACAGCCCTCCTGCACTCATATCCCTGTTGCTCTCCACTCGATCAGATCTTCCCCGCCTCACCTATATCCACTCCCCAGTTCTCCCTTTGACTCATATTGATAGCTGTCGCCTTTCTCGAGCGCTTGGGAAGACTCGCTTGTTATTTATCGAATTACGGAATGATGAGTCAATAAGATGCATGGGCTAATGCGATGGAAGTGTGCGAAGAGCGCCATGTTGGTTTTCTTGAAGGGGCGCCATCTCTTGATGATGGTGAAAGAGGTGGGAAAGTGTGAAAAGGGGCATTGAATTGCAACAAAGATGATATGATTTGTGAGATGTTACACGACATGTGAATGATAGCAAGGTTCTCCTGATTGTGTAAACGCAAAGAGAAAATAGGTAATTCGGTTGATCTTTTGACGCATGTGACAGCACAAATATCTCATCTCTGAAAACGGTCCGCCGTTGGTCAAACTCAGGTCATTTAAGGTCTCAGCAGCTTTCTGCTCTCACCTCTCAGTGTCTGTTCGGCAGATTCACAAAAACCTCCTCATCATGCATCGATGAATCGGCCTTTTAGTTTCCCACCTCTGGTCAGCAGAGTTCAACACAACTGCCCATCCCAACCACCTCACTTAGCTCTGTGTCCACTTTGTGTGTAGCTTGAGATTTGATATCGAACACTAGGAAGACGGCGCCATTGGTAATTCAGCTCAAGATGATATTTAGGTTACAGATTGAGATCATCTCAATCGTTAATTAACAACGAGTCAAGGCACAGCTGGATTCCAAAAGGTTGAGCGAGTCTTTCGAGGTGAGTTTTGGTCTGCCAAGTAAGCGTCAATGTTGCCTTGCTACTACGAAGCACAGCTTGGATTAGTATGCTAAAGCGTCTCATAGGGAGCGGTATCACCCAAGCTCATAGCTTATGTCAGTGGCTCAGCACTAGAGCCAGTCCGTCACCACCCACCACCGGAGACGACAGCGATTGTTAAGGAGCTCGCATAGCAGACGTTCATCCACAAGAAGTGGCATCACGTTATAAGTTAAGCAAGGTATGATCCAACATAGTTACACAACTTGAATTTGCGGGTAACTCCAACAGGTCATTCTGGTTTCAGCGAGACTCCATCTCTTCTCTCGAAGATCACAAGGCTCTGACAGCGCTAGAGGCCCGATCCATTCATTGGGCGGAGACGGCATCCAGTGCCAGAACGAATATCTATCACATCCGATCGACGATGATAGCTAAAATAAGAGAGAGCAGTAAGCCGAATCATCGAGGTTCCACTTTCATCTTGTAAGCTGACCCGTTACCTCACAGTTGTAAGCAACAAGCCGGGCTCTTCTCTTGCAATGAAGCTTAAGATTAAGCTTTTCACTGCTAATAAGACAGCCTGTTCTCCGCGCAAGGTTGGCGTCGGGTACCTAAACTGGCATGCATAGAGACCGGCTCAGCCGCAAGAGCTGGAAAAAACCCCAATCCTCTCGAGCCTAAAGGGGAACGCCCCGAACCTTTTCTTGGGATTAAAGCCCACCATGCCAATATGCGACCAGCTCGAACATAACACAAGGCGACCTAACAACGCCAGTCCTGTGCCGGTCGCAGCATAGACTCCACCTACGAGTATCGGTACGGATAGCGGCCATTCATCCGCGGAGATTACCACCAGGGCAGACGGAAACGCTCTCTATGACATTGTCCACACTTCATGCCCCCGGTGCCGAATCCTCAGCTGACTGAGGAGCGGCAAAACTATACAAGTGTTGTGAGATATCCCCCTTCTGACCTGATGTTCAACTCTATCACAAGCACACATCCGGCGTAAATAGGCTCTCCCACAACATGTCTGTCCATCCTACAGCAGGCCGGTGCTTTTCGGGAAAGGCTTAGGAGATACATAGCCATCATCCCAAGTATAGCTCCCGGCAGCTAAAGACAGCTTCGGAGAGCTCTCTGGAAATAGCGTTCTGAACGCATCAATTATCCTTTGCGATTGGGTACCATTGTTCCTACTCAATTTCAAGCCGTCCCCTACTCGGGCAGATAGATTCTCAGCAGTCAAAACCGCCATGCTTTCTCCCATTGACAAACTCGCCCATACCTTTCGCCAGATGCCCCGAGTATTCGGCCAGTGAAACTTTGGTGCTGAGATCGGGGGCTTCCATAGAATTCCCAAACATCGATACGTTGCACAGCCTGAAGACTTGGGCTCTCAATAAAGCCTTGAGATAAGTTCGTCCTGTTCTGATAGCCATCGCAGAGTCTGACCGTGGTTCTCTAACTTCTGAAATGTCTTTGCATACGCCGAGAGCTCCCCTGAGCGACGACAGGTATGGCCATATCATTCAAACTTTCTCTGGGAAAGACTTAGTACTAGACCAACGGAGACAGCAACTTGCCATATGAGAGCTCGTGGCAAGCAGCTATACGTTGTTCCATCGAGACAATACCAACATTGGCAACGATGCATCGGCTCTGGAAGAGCTTTGACCAGTGTAATGTACTCTGGAGAAATCGTAATGAGGCGTGAATACTCAAGCTGTTATCATATCCCAAGCATCCGTTTGGCCTGAATGGATCTGGGGCCAGGAGAGACAGCTTCGGATTTCTCAAAAATAGCAAGACCGCGGTAGCCAGAAGCTCACTGCATGCCAGATCCTGTAAATAGCTTGGTAATCTCAACTTTGTAGCCTCGAGTAGCATAGATTCCCAGCAATATCACTTCTGGTAGGACCAAATAGGAGCTTCCCCATCAATGCATGCGGAATACCCATTGTGTCCATAGAGCCCTTAAGGCAGCAGCCACTATACCATGAGGGATCGCATAATTTCCTAAGTTCCAGAGTGAAGTGAACCTCATTGGCCTCGTGTTGGTGAATCAAATGGGAAATTAATCCTCGGTAGTCTCGTTTTGACGCGCTCTGAAATACTCTTACACTGTCATCGCACCTTCTTCCAACATCGTCCTTCCAAGCATCCTTGACATAACATACCTCGCACCTTACAGCTTGCAAGACCATTGCCAGTGAACAACAGCTTCATTCTTGTAACCGCTCCATCAACAGTACCGCTTTTTCGCCAAAGCTCACCGTAGATTTCTGCTCAGATACACTTCAGTAGGTTGTGGGCCGAGCTCTGGGCGCGATTTTAACCACCCCAAACTGTAACCATCTAACCAGCTCTTCACTAACACTTATTACAGACATAGCATAGCTAAGATGTCTTCCAACATTCCCGAAGCACAGCAGGCGAACAAGCTGGACCCGGCCGCTGCCGCGTTCATTCCAAAGGACGTTTTCGAAACAGTCCAGGAGAAGGTTAGTTCATCCTTCATCTTTGCCTAAAGATTCGAATGTTGCTGTCGCTAACGAAACATCTGGTCAGGTCGACGATGTCCGTTACACGGACCCAGAGCAGGCAAGCTCAGCTCAGCCAAAAATATGGGTGAACTAGTTGCTAATCCGAGGTGCATTTAGATTGATGAAGGCACCGAGACTTCCATGAAACTTGACTGCTATCCAGAGATCTCGGATGACGAGATCGTCGCACGATTCAACAAGATGTGCGGAGAATCGTACTGGGATATCGACAGTCAAGATGATTGGATGGACGCAATCATTGATCAGGATGTGCAAATCGCCACTGACTGTATCAAGAAGACGTCTTATGCATTGCACTTGATGGAGACCAGCCATCTTCCTGTCGAAGCTTCCATTGTAATTAATGGAGGCGAAGACACCGCAGTCGGAAGCGGTTGCTTTGACAAGCTCCCGACGGAGATCCAGCAGAAGATTTTCAAGATGGCATTGACTGCGGAGGATGGAATCATCTCAATGAGATGTCCTTCTAACAAGACGTTCAAGCCCAACGTTGCCACGGGCCTCTTGCGAACCTGGTAGGCTCCTTTTCATCCACAAATCCACTCTTCAGTCGCTAATAGTCTTCTCTAATCTAGCAAGAAGATATACCACCAGGCACGTGATCATCTCTATGAGGCAAATACCATCGTCTTTGATCAATTCGGATCAGACCTCAAAGCATTAGCAAAGCCCCTTGGACTGCGTTCCTGCCATGCGGCCGGATGCTCTACAGCCCTCGAGCGACCAAAATTTGCTAACATTATCTTCGATATCGGCGACTACGCCGTAGACTGGCAGGGAGGTTTCAAGACAGCGATGTTTACGAACGCCATGAAAGGCATGCGCTGCAAGATCGACACTGATCATCTGACCATCGCGTTGCGCTCTCTCTGCTTCGCAGAAAACATTAGACCTCAAGATTTCGCTGAAGGCCTTGACAACATCAATGTAATCAAGAGCATGACAATGTGCGGCAGCGATCATCATTGGGAAATCGGAAGCGGAAACTTACGAGCCATTCCAGAAGCGCTTCGTTTGAATAAGCAACCTGTTAACACTGCCATCTACCCCCGAAACCCTTTCCGTCAGCCCTGCCTTCCGGAGCTATTCAGCTCCACATACGTACCGGCCAAAGACGACAACGAGATTACCGCGGTTGCTGGAGAGCGCTTTTTCGATGCAGGCGAGCAGTACCAGGAGTGGGCGGGGTAGTTTTGGTTGTGAATGTCGTCGTCGAGGTAGAGTTTTCGGTGCTAGCGAGGGTCTATACGCAGCCATACCTCGTTCGGGAATGTCCCAAGCCGCAAAGAAAGCATCAGAGCCTCTAGACTCATTCTATTTCCTGTTCACGTTCATGTACTCACGTTATGTTTTCGTTTACTAGCCTCTAGAGGCATTTATTCACCAAGTCGAGGATGTCGTAAAATGACTCCCTATTAGCTTCAAATTTGCTTAGGCCTAATCCAAATACCAACGTCCTGTTCTCTTGTGGGTTCTTGGTGGCGATGGTGCTTGCAATCTGTGTGGCATACAGCTGACCAACAGTCTCCCTCTCCGGCGTCGAGCCCCCAAGCAGTGTCTTAGGTGTCAGGTGTGCCATTGGCAGGAGGCTGTTCTCGTCATTGTTTGCGGTGAGGTGGTGGTCTGCGAAAGTCGGATCGGACGTTTCGAGAGGTACGTGTATCTGATTAGCGTGTCAATTCTATTCGAACGACGCTCTAACAAGGTTTGATACACACCCATTGTGCTAGACGTCCGCCTTGAGTAACGGTCACGATAATTCTGTCCGCAAATTTCACGCACATAGCGTCGGTAAAGATGCCGTCGACCTTTCCGGATGCTCGCTTCGTGAGAACAGGATAGGTAGGAGCTGACACGTTCGGGATTTGAGGTGAATCGGAAGGCATTGGGAGAGGCATGGTAATGGAGGCTGCTCTTGGTGGCTTATTCTATGCTCCTCAGAGGATTGAAGCTGTGTAAAGTGTTTCTAAAGGGAATCCTCATGTATGAAGTGAATGGGAAATTCCTAGAAGGGATATTCACGTATCAAAGTGACTGGGAAGCTCATGGGATGAGTTTCTGTGATGGAGAGAGGTTGAAAAAGAGTGGGGATTTCTAAGCATTTACTAAGCCCTCCAGCCAAATGCACTACATCCTTGCCTGAGGCAAACAACATCCCATTCCCACTACCTTTTATTCATCCGCTAGAGCATACCTTACCCTATCTGAACCCATCGGCCCTGAAGACGTTGAAATCCGACTACAGCTGCGCGATTCTTCCTCCTCCATGCTTTCCATTCAGAGTTCTATCAGCGCTTGCTGATTCAGCCTCCCTGCTTTCCGTTCATGGCATGTTTGGTTAGTCCTTCCTACCAACGTGATTTGACATATCCGCTCTTATTCTTTGATCTCATATCGTGCCTCAGACGCGTTCTCATCTGCTTCCATCAGGTAAATTTACTGGATTTGAAAAACCCCCAAGTCCAATAATTTCGAAATAATTTCGCCTGCACGGGGCATACTTCGGACGCTTACAAGTCATTGTGGAACCATCATGTGAAGCATTGAGCTACTTATACGATGGTAGTGCTATCTAGAGGTTTAGGGGAGTCGCCGTCTCCAGTTCGTGTGGCGCTTACGGTATAGCATTGATTCTCCAATTGAAATTTGTCCAATTTCTTACTTGGATTCCAACCTACGGGATGCGTCACTTCTTAAGCCCTACTAACCAAGTGGTTGCTGTTCAGTACCTTGGCCTTTTTAACCTTTGAATACCTTATGATGTGCTGGCATCCGAGGTCAAAAATGCTACCCCAGCGGCCGCTTTTCCAACTTTTCCCTGCCATAGCGATTTTCTACTCCTTGTCTCTGAGACGAATACTCTGTTTCAAATTGAAATCTTGTAGCGAAAGCCACTGAAAGGTTCTTCTGTTAAGGGGTAAATATATCAGTTGAGATAAAGTACATCGTTGGTAGATTTTCTATTATGGCATTTTGCAAATCCGTCTGCAGCCAGTAGCTATTAGTTCATTCTATCACAAACTGCCGGCCACGCATGCCCACCAGCAAAATTCTCTACCTAGTTTCCCGATCTATCTCTCTAGTACAGCCTCCTTTCTCCGTTAGGTCAGAGTCTATCTCCAACCTTAATCTTCCCTACCTTAAGCATCGATGAAGCTGCAAGACAATTTGGGAATGATAAGGTATAAAGCAGGTCTGTAGCGTACCTTTCTAATCCAACCACCAACTCACCCAATCACACTCTCCACATCCCAGTCCCCTCTCGCCCCCCTCATCTGCACTACCTTGACCGCTGGCAATGGCCATGCCCCACCAAGCCCCCCTGCTCCTCCACCTCCAACCAACTCCGGCACGACCCAACACTCCCTCGTCTTCCCCTCCTCCTTGAGAGTCTTCCCGATCGGCTTCCCATACCTTACCAACGGCGTCCCCCTCGCCAGTGCAAAAAGCTGTTTCGCTGTGACGGCCGCTAATGCATGCATTCGCGTACGGGGTTTCCTGATATTATTGATTGTGGATGGTGTGCTACGCTGGAGATGGGAGTATACAAGGTAGGTGGGGAGAGAGGCAGGAGGTAAGGAAGAGAGGACGGAGGAGGGATGAATAAACACAGCCACATCGAGCAAGTCCTCTGCTTTCCCCATGTGTGCAGGAAATAAGGGAAGGTACGGCACATCAATCGCCCTCGTAGGTTTCCTCACCAGTTCTGGCGGACTAGGCGCAACATCATACCGCACAGCAACCTGATCCACAAACGCCGCCGCCACAATCTGCGTCAGTGCTTTCAGCTGTTTCGTGCTCGGCTCCGGCAGCTTAGGGTTATATACCCCAGGAAGAAGGTTGGGGTGGTTGGACCGGACAATGTTGTGGAGTTGTTGACGCAGGTGAGACGCTTCGAGGAGCGCTTTGGGTCGGAGGAAGAATTGGTTGCAAAAGTCGAACGGTATGGGTGCGTAGGCGTAGGCGCAAAGAGCAGTCAAAACTTTAAGAGCGTCGGCGTTGGGGGAGTTCCGAGAGAAGAGGCTACTCACTTGGGTATAATCCTTCTTTCGCTTGGCGCGGGAGGCATCTGCTTGGCGATCTTCTTGGGTGGTATTGATGGATGATGGTGATGCGGGAGAGAGGTCGAGTTGGTTTTCTGGGATAAAGATGTCGGGAACTGCAAGGGCGGCGACAAGGGCGATGGTGTGGGCCATGCAGTTGTGCTGGTGCCCGATAAGGAGCATTTTGGAGAAGCGTGGAGAGAGCGGGTAGATTGACAGTTCTCGGCCTATGGCTGTGATTTTGCCGGTTGATGAGATAGCACCAAGATAAGCGAGAAGTTTTTCGGCTTTGGCCAGGCTTTGACGGTCAGGGGGCGTTGGGAAAGGGAAATTGACAACATGCTGCAGATCCATGCTTTTAAGCTGCAACACCACACCTTCAACAGGCATGCGAAGAATCTCGGGCTCAGCGTGTTCAAGGAAATCTCGTTCGTAAACAGCGGAGGAGTAGAGGCGGTAGCAGTGTCCCGGGCCTGTTCGACCGGCTCGGCCAGCGCGTTGGCTGGCGCTTGCTTTGCTGATCCAGCCAATTGCGAAGTTTTGGACGCCTGTGAGGCGGTCATATTTTTTATCTTTGGCGCGGCCACAGTCAAAAACGTAGCGAATACCAGGGATTGTAAGACTGGTTTCTGCGACGTTGGTAGCTAGGACGATTAGGCGGGCATTGTCGGGGGGTGGCGAGAAGACGCGGAGTTGGTCTTTTGTTTGGAGCTGGGAGTAGAGGGGAAGGACGTGGATTTGGGTGGAAGCTGGGGAGGAGTATTCCATGTCAGGCACATCGAAATCCTTATCATCTTCACTGTCAAATTTATCACCATTGTCGTCGCTACCATCTCCAATCTGGTCGTAGTCAAAATTAGCCTGCCCCAGGTCCAGGTCTTCGTCCTCAACAGGTGCATTAATTGCAGCTATGTGAGCTCTCTGAATTGGAGCTTGGCTCTCGTGCGTAGTAGGAAATGCATCATTAAGTCTCCTTAATAGTGCGGTGATCTCGTTCTGCCCCGTCAAGAAGACAAGCATACCGCCCGGCGGCAGCTTTTTGTGACCCTTGCTAATCTTCATGAACACTTCCTCGACATAATCTCTTTGGGTTCTGCGAGTAAAATGTATAGTGACTGGATACTGGCGCCCTTCTGCTTGTATCAGAGGAGGCGCCCCTCTGCGGAAAAGGTTCGGGTTCTCCAGGAAATCGGATATCCTCAAAGTTGCGGACATAATGATAAGCTTTAGAGGCATGATCTCCGGATCCTCTTTATGCATAGATTCCCTTAAATCAACAATTCGACTGACCATGCCAATCAATATGTCGGTGTTAGTCCCTCGCTCATGCGCTTCATCTATGATGATTGCCGAGTATTTCAGCAAGGCAAAATCATTTGCAATTTCCCTGATGAGGATACCATCTGTCATGTATTTTATGGCTGTCTTCTCACTGGCTGAACTTTCGAATCGTATTTGGTACGAGACCTTCCCAGCCATGCTTCCAAGCTCCTCATTTACTCGTTTAGCCATACTGACTGCAGCTACTCTCCGCGGTTGAGTCACACCAATCATTCCGGGATTCGGACTGTCTGGGCTGCCAAAACCGGCCTCGAACAGGAATTGAGGGACTTGCGTAGTTTTCCCACTACCAGTCGCGCCCCAAATTACGACAACAGGGTTATTGTAGATAGCCTCCATGATCTTCTGTTCTTCTGCCACGACTGGTAGTCCTAAGCGGGCGTCTTTGATTTCAGATGACCTCTCGACTTGAACGCTGAATGCCTTACGGTCTTGGAAGTTGTTACTAATTTCAAGTTCAGGTGGTAATGGGTCCTGCTCAGGTTCCCTGGGTATTATCTGGTAGCTTTGCGCCTCTATCTGACCACCCAAGGTCGAGACAGCTGTAGTAGCAGGAGTGAAACCTATGGCCTCATTTATTTGCTGCGTTGCCCAAGCTTTGAATGCGGTCGATCTTTCTTTACGCGCGGTTTGGCTATCCGCATCCCTACCTTCATCGCTGGTCTGGTCGTTCTCTTTATCATCTGTAGATGATTCTATAAGTAAATCATCAAGGTCCGCTTCAGACTCAGTCTGGGTTCCTATAGAATCCCTCTCTAGGATGGATGATCTTGATGTTGCATCCGAGTCAGAAGCGGAGCTAAAGCCCTGCCACGAATGCTCTGCTAGATGAGTAGACCGCGGCTTCAATTTCTTCAAACGCCGTCTTTTCTTGATAATTGGTTTTCCATCCACATCGGTTTCTAGTAACCTCTTTAGCCCGCTACCTACAGCCAGCTTTGGCCGCTGCTCTTTTTCTTTTGCCAGAGACCTTCCTCTCATAGAATCAATCGAACCGTCTGAGCCGCCGTCATCATCATTCATATCACAGTCCTCGAATAAGATTTTGTTATTTTTTTGTACATTGATGCCGGCTTTCTGCTCCCGCAGCGCCCGCGAAAGCAGTTCACGCTTCGATTCCTTACTGACGCCAAGATCTCGAGAGCTGCGCAATAGTGATGTGTCAACTTGCGTACTCGCTAACTTCTTAATGAGTTCAAGGTTTTCTTCCTTCTTCAATTTAGTATCCTAGTAGAGTGTAAGTCAGCTTTTCGTTCGTGGTCTATCTAGGTCCTCAGTACGCAGTCCTACGATGTATTTTTCAAGTCTCTTCTTTTTCTTACTAGACATTATCGGTTGGTCAGCGTGGATGGCATCTTTTATCCTTCGTCTTTTTTCCTCTTTCTGATTGTTGGTGATAGGTACGATTTCCACGGTATTTGAGTCATTCGTAGTTCCAGAGTGATCTCCATTATGCTTAACTCTTTGTCTTACTTTGTGCTTACGTTGTCGAGGTACAAATTTAGGCATGATGGAAAGGTTCAAAAATCTCGATGATTTCGAAGAGAGAAGATTTGAAGGTGGCTTTTAGTTAGCGCATACACTTACCTAATTAGGTAGTAAACGACTTCTGTAAGGCTGACGTTCACTCTCATTAATTCGTATCAACGCTTTGCTTCTACATTAAAAAATATTGTCCCATAATCTCGGCAACATATGTGTCTCTGCCTTATGTTTCATTCCCGAGCCCAGTATTAGTGGTCTATGACAGACTTTCCTCTTTGGCAGAGTTTCTAACGCAAATGTCACACTGCCTGACTAATGAATACCCATGATTATTGGGCTGCTACGGGTCATATAGTCATACAATGAGGGACCTTTAGCTGAAGGTTAAGGTTCTTAATGAGTTAAAGTATTGGAAGCAAGATGTTACTTGATTTTTAAGTAGAAAGCTTATTTTTGTCCATTCCTACATCGTCTATCTCAAATCTTTTTAACTCATTGAGTTTTGCAACTATCCTTGTGGCTGTTCATCCATATAGAAATTTATTCAAAGTATTGGCGTGGTTGTCGCTTGAGCCATCAACGACAAGAAGACGGCCTAGATCCCACGGCAAGTCCCGTCACCTCGAGTACCCCAATGCCGTAGGTTTCGTTGAGGGCGTAAAGTTCGTCGTGCTCAAATTCGTGTTCCCAGGAATGATATACTGTTTTACCTTACTTAATCGAGAAATCAGGGACTCCGGTAGATGCAGCGTGTCTGCCACAACCTGGGGCGGTGTCAGCCCCAACCACTGCCCCACGCTAATATCCGTATATTTCGGTGCCTGTAAGACTTCCATGTAGACGACGTCCTCGGTACCAACGTTTTCGATGTAATGAGAGTCTACCATCGGGACATACCCTACATCACCCGCCTGGAAGTCAAAGGTGCGGGAGCTCGAAGGGCCCTGGAAAACGGTGAGGCGTGCAGAGCCGGCGAGGAAGAAGCTCCATTCATCCGAGGTGAGGTGCCAGTGGATTTCACGCATGGCGCCAGGAGCAATGGTGAAGAGGGCGACTGAGAAGTCTGAGGCAATATGGAAAGTAGTTGGGTCAACGATTTTGACGGAGCCACCCGGGACTTCATAGGGGGCTTGCTGCGAGAGATGGTAGGTGTAGGATTGATTGGTTGGGAGGTAGCCGGACGGACCCGTAATATTTTTGCGGACTTCGCTCAGATTGACTGGGGCTGGAGTCCCATTAAAGATATATAGTTGGTCGCTAGGAACTGATCTGCTGTTAGTTTGACATGTAAGGTAGGTTCATTACGTGGAGTGCTCACGATTATCGAAGTCTGAGATATCAGTCTGAAAGTTCTTCGCAAGAACTTCTCTGGGGTTCCGAAGAAAAAGCTCGGAAACGAGGTCGGTATCGTCCTCTGAGAAGGTACCTTCATCAAATACGAGCAGAAACTCTACGCCTTCATCTAAGGCTTGGATCGAATGAGGAACTTTCCAATATTAGCATAAGCCATCCATTAGGGAGCAGATGCCCAAACAGACCTCCAGCGGGAAAGAACCATAGATCTCCAGCGTTGACGTCATCGACAAATGCTTCTCCATTCTCGTTGACGGCGGACACACGGGCACTACCGTTGAAGATGTAGCTCCACTCATTGGCACTGTGCCAGTGTAACTCTCGATATGCGTTAGGCGCAAGAGCCATGTCTACCCCGGCCATCGCGGTGGCAATGGGAAGGTCTTTGATGTTTTGCTCTCTGGCCCAACCTGAATTTTTTCCTGTGCCAGCTCTATTGGTGGACATTCCCATCGGCCATTTGGCATTGGGAACATCTCCAGCGTCTGTGCCTGGCCGTGCCACTGCGTCACTGTTGAGGCGATCAACGTTGTAATTTCCTAACATATTACTGTCAGTCAGTGTTGAAATAAAACGCCAATATACATACGTGGACCAGCATCAGTATACCCGTTGCTACCCCTGATCGGCTGAGGATTGGGTGTCTTGGAGAAGTCCAGATAAAGACCGATATCAGCATCTGCTCTTTGACCAGGTACTAGTTCATAATTGGAGACAATTGCGCTGTCGGCGGTGTCTGGAGTACTGCCGTCGTTCCCCAGTAAGGCATCTGGACCGTACGGTGAGCCTGTCGCTCCTGCAGGCCCTACTGGGAGGCCAGGCACATTGTCGTTGTTAATCCCCGAACTATAGCCTCCTTGCGGTAGTGGTGAGGTAAGGCCATGTCGCACGAGGCTTGTGGTAATTAAGGTACTAAGAAATGTCGTTGAACAGTGCATACTAATAGTTTTAGGTGAAGATGCCAAGACGAGAGGATGTAAGAGTCGCTTTATATAACTGACTGGCAAGATGTTTCAGATTCAGAAATGCTAGCCCCATATCGTTTTGACCGCCACCGGCGGAGGGTTTCATTGATTTAGTCCACCTGACAGCAGTACGAGCTCGCATCTCTGGAAGTCAATCCAAGCTTCCTCGGGTGAATACAGTAGAGCATATGAACAGCATCGAATAGTTGAACGCGCGTCCTTGGAAAAGCTGCTGCCATCAGTTGCATCGGAGTGACCTCATATCTTTCCCCACTTCGCAATAATAATAGAAATGGATTTGTGAGATACCTTAGTCAGTCGGTGGCAACGGTTCAGAGTCATCAGTAAGAAAGACTTTTGAATGAGCTCGATCTCGTTAGTTGGCAAATTGAGATATGACAAGATGTATGGATGGATCAGGGCATTGGGAAATCCACTTGACAACGTGACTATACAAAAGAACGTCGTTAGCCGAGCGTTGCTCTATATGATTGTTCTCTTGACCTCGAGGCTACATCGAAGAACCTGCAGTCATCTCTCGTCCTTACACTGAATCATAATTCCCGGCAAAGAAAATTGCTGCATGATGAGGCAGAGAAGAGAAGTATGACGACTGGAGTTGTACAAGACGTTAGTCATATCGGCATCTTCGGGATGCAGTGGAACATGAGCGATTAAGAGAAAAAGTTGCACTGGAACATCCATCCGCGACCGCGATTCGAGGTAAAACAAAGCAATAGTATCGGCTGGATACAGAGAATGATCAGATAGGAAATCGCAAAACTGCGGGTGAGATGGAGAATGCGGCGAGGGCAAGGACGCGTAAGTTCTCAGATCCTGATGCCTATTCTAAGAGAAACAGTGCAGACATGGTCATCATACAGGTCATACGGCTGCATCATGCGCAATGACTTCAACAGGAGGAAAAGCCCTCGCATGAGTACGATTCCCATAATCAAAAGTTAGTCGGAGCGAAGTGAGAGGACCCTCGGGAGGTGAGGGAGGGGCTTTGCCGAAGTGCCGAACATGCCGAAATGTATATTACGGACAGGACTAAGCTAGAGGTAAATTTACTACTGTGGCAATATCCAGTGAACTCATTTTGCAAAGACCAGCGATGGCGATCGAAGTCGATGATAGGGATACCCGCCGAGGAATCGAGATGCTACCCATCCATCTCTACTAGTATAGATAGCTGACGTCGAAGTCTTGCGCGGCTTCACTCTCTCAGTAAGTTTCTCATCCTCAAACTATGAGATGTGAGGGTCCGATATAGCTTTGTGTGAATGTAGATTAATCTCATTGACCTTTAGAAGCCCACTTACCTAGTTCACGAGCTTCCCCAACGACATCCTATGGGCTAATGCATTCCACCCACCAAGCTCCGGTTCTCAACGGCCTGAGAAGGACAGCTCTTCGTTCCTGCCCCAGCATTTCTGATTGGTTTCCTCTGCTAAAATACTGTCGCATTCAACCCGGGCGGTAGAATATTTATTCCTGTAGTGTTTCCCGGACTATTTCAATGGCGACCAAAAAGCGGTTGTGACTGAGTTCCAAAGTAGGCTCCCAATAATCGATACCTCCGTAGAGCGCCCAATGCACATGGTCCGTATCCCATTGCGATTCTGATGCGCTGGATGTCGATGAGCATGCTTGATGGTGTTGAGACAGCAACGGCGCAAGTATCTACCATGCTGAGTCAACGTTCTTCCTCTCCATACCGTGGGGCCCTATTTAGATTCCACATATTTGAGTACCTGAACCTAGTGTACCCAGTTTGAATGATAAGTGCGCCAGTATCCACATTTGCTAGACTTCCAAGCTGCAATTCACACTCGTAGGTCATCCCGCTTTGGATTGAACAGCCAACACCCCAACCAGGTTTATCGATCCTCTGCTACCAAATCGGCTTGTAACATCCAGAGAAGTGACTGCCTTCCAAGCCTTGAATAGGCCTAAAGTGCTTCAAGCGCATAGCTTCGCGCCGGCGCAAGAGACGGCCTACCGCATCTTAGGCCATGACATGCAATCGAAATCAAGATGAGATCTCCGGCGCTTTGGACTTTCTCGTTGTGGAAAGTCTGAATAGCACATTGCCAGAAGGGAAAGATGGCATCACCATTTTGCACGTAAAAATCTCGCCAAAGTGTCCATCTTAGATACCCCTGACTTTGCTTTTGGCACAGTCATGGAGCTTGGAAAGCTGTGCCTCATTATTTGAAACAATCACAGACCAAGACAAAACAAGGCTACGGTTCGGTGGTAGTGTTGCGATACGAAACCAGGGGAGCTAAGATTATGAAGTTCCGTTCCTCTCCTGTTTCTTGACAACATCCCTCCACTGCCCCATAAACTCTGTTAGGCCCGCCTGCCCATCGCCGACAGCATCCACCACATCCTTGGGTAACTTATGAGCACTGAATTGTGGGGTACTAAAGCTGTAGGCTTCTGGGTCGTCACGGTTCACAACTCGGAATTCTGGCATGGAGGGGAGCTCCTCCTCAAATACTTCCTCTGCGTTAATATTTTCTCTCTCAGTGCCTTCTCTCTGAGCATTCTCATCCGAGCTTAGATTTTCTGCTTTATCTCCACCTCCCATGCGGAGTAATTCTAACCATGAGAAAAGTAAAGGGTCTGTCCGAGGCGCCCAGGGATTTATATCTATTAGCCACACCTTCTTATGCGGAGGTGGGATATACACATCAAACACAATATTGTCATCTGGAAACGTCTTCCTTAAGTTCGTATCGAAGAAGCTTTGGATTAGGGATCTTAAGGTGGGTATCAATTCCGGTAGGAAAGAGTAATGATTGAGATCGCGCTGACAAATGCCAAGAAGCTGACGTGCGCGTACGAAACATCGGAATTCAAGGGATGTAACGAGGGCGGTGATGGTTTTGCGGAGGATTAAGTGAAAAGGAATATCCAGAGCTCCTTGGGTGGGTGACTCAGAGGTCAAGTGATCAACTCTGCGGTCGGTATCTCGAGAGGAATCAGGCAAATCAGATTCAAGATTGCTCTCCGTTTCACAGCCATCGAACACTTGTTCAAGGTCGTGGGTAATAAAGTCTGAGCTCTTAAGCAGTAGGTAGATATCATTAGGCGTACGGCATTCCATATTGTTGGTGGCGGAGATCCATGTTGCATCCTTGGGAGCAGACCAATTCAACTTGGGAACAATGTTGCCTCCCAGTTCGGCGATAATGTTTTTCAACCTTTGATGGATATCAAGCCAGGCGAGTGATGGGTCCACTTGTTCGTCGTATTCCGTACCTGAACCTGCATCTGATGAGGTGGACGAGAAAACACCACTGTCTGTGTCTACGAGTGATGATTCGTGGTCGCTGTCTTCTGAAGGTAGGACTATGCCATCGGAGCGAAGGTATTCGATGAATGGGGCAGAGAGTGGTACCAGTCGAGCCTTGGGTGTAAGAGACCGATACCTAGCTGACATTAGCATTTCACAGGTGTTCTAACAATTATTGCCTACCGTGGGTACCAAGAGTGATAAGAACAGTTGAGAATGTGGGCTTTTGTAATTGGTGGGAAGGGAAGTCGTGTTAAGGGCTCTACCGGTGAGGGAGATCGATCCCTAAGATCTGTATCTGCAGCAGACATACTGAGTGAGTGGTACGAGCCACTTCAGAGAGGTCGTAGGTGCTCTATTCGATGAGTTTTTGCTTTGTCAGTTCAAGAAAAACCCGATCCGAGGGATCGCCGTAGATTATAGTTATCTAATCGAAGATCCCCCGCCATGCGGGATCTGCCGAGGTGCTTTAGCCTACTTAGTCAAAGGTTCCGATTGCGAACCTCTCTTACTTACTTTAAGTAACTTCTGTTGATTACTTTGGAATCCTTCGTCTCTTTAAAGCTCTACATTGTCAGAATGTCCTCCAATGTCGGTCTTACCACTCCGCGTGGTAGCGGTACTTCAGGCTACGTCCAGCGAAACCTATCTCACCTCCGCCCCCGTGATGATTTTGCACCCTACCCTAAGGACTACGATGAGATGAGACACCGGCAAAGGAAGCCAGACAAAGATATCATGAACCACGATCGGCTACGGGAGATCGAAGTGCAGGTCTTCGATTTGCGGGACAAGCTCGAGGAAGAGGAGTAGGCTCTCCGTTTCTTCCAAGTTCACGTCGTTTGGCATCAAGTCATATCAAATGCTGACTTTGAGCTTTGATGAAAAGGGTTGACGAAGATGAGATAGAGGTACAGACAGAAGCGCTACGGAAGAAGCTGTTGTCGGGCAGTGGCAAGGGGGCTAAGACCACAGCGAAGGGACAGTTGAAGCCACATCAGGTACATGAGTTGGCAGCTGCCAAGATCGAGGAGAGCGAAAAGCTGAGGAAGGCGCTGGGCATACGGGAGGATTATGAGGAGGGAGGCCATTGGAAGAGACAAGATGAGAGATTGAGGAATGGAGTCGGGGAGAGGTCACAAGACAATGCCAATGCTAAACGATCTTAGTGGTGAGGCCCACATGCATAGATCTGGCGTCGGGAGTTTAAGATACCATGTGAGATGCATGTTAGATCGAAGAAAATGTTGCACCAATATGCCGAACTTTATTCATGATTCGGAGATTAACGATGACTAAGCCAAAATTTCATTCTGGTGTTCTGCTAGCAAATATTCTCCACGTCTTGCGATATAAGAGCTATCTAATCCCTTCTCAATTAGAAATCCCACTACTTAGACATCAGTAATGCATAACTTTTCTCCGTATCAAGTTTCCCAATCTCCTAGAGCCTGCGGTGGCGGACCCCACTGCTTCCTAGCCTATCCAAGCTTTTGAATCCTGTCAGATGGAAGACGATACTACAGGTACAACATTACCAGAGCAAAAAACTAATAGAGTCCCAAAAGCTAGTGGTGATGTCCAAAAAGCACAGGAAGATGCTCTCCAAGAACAAAATAAGAGAAAGGAGCTTCATTTTAAAGCGTCCCATGGCTTGTTGATTGCTTTCTTCTTGTGGATTTTGTATGATACCAATTACCAATAAGCATACAGTACATCTAATACTGATAGATGTCTTCATGTCCTTGGTATCTACTTCTTCACCAAGGGTTTCCTCCTTACACGACTTGTCCTCGACCACAAATCGGAATGCGCAATAGCTCCCATAAAGCTCGATCAGCAGAGCGCTGGCTCATATTCGAGCGGATGTTGGCACCCTAAAACCTTTGAAAAAGCGGTAGTAATCGTCATTGATGCCCTCCGCTACGATTTCACGGTCCCCATATATGATTTCGATGCCGAGCCCCGTCATTTCCACAACGCTCTCAACGTACTTCACGATATCGCAGCAAACAGTCCACAGAACGCTTTCCTCCTACCCTTCATTGCTGATCCTCCTACTACAACCCTACAAAGGCTGAAAGGCCTTACCACTGGAACGCTCCCAGCGTTTATTGACGCCGGCTCCAATTTTGCAGGTACGGCCATTGAGGAGGACAACCTTATAGCACAACTCAGAGACGCTGGGAAGAGATTAGTCCACCTGGGAGATGACACTTGGCATTCTTTGTTTCCAGGGTACTTTGATGTCAATCTTACCCATGCCTACGATTCTTTCAATGTGTGGGATTTACATACCGTCGATAACGGAGTTACAGAGCATATACTGCCTTTACTCAACCCTTCAAATTCCAGTAAATGGGACGTGATATTTGGTCATTACTTGGGCGTGGACCATGCAGGGCATCGGTATGGGCCTGACCACCAGGCTATGAGCGCCAAATTGAATCAGATGGACAAGGTTTTGAGAGAAATCATTCGAAACCTTGACGACGACACCCTGCTTGTTGTGATGGGGGACCATGGCATGGACACCAAGGGCGATCATGGCGGAGAATCCGACGATGAGGTGGAAGCAGCTTTGTGGATGTATTCGAGGAAGGGTGTCTTTGGGCGTGGGCACAGCGAGTCCAAGGAACCGCCGAGAACAGCCAAGGAGCGTCCAGTAGGGCAAATTGATCTTGTCCCGACTCTATCTCTACTGCTTGGCCTACCGATACCCTTCAACAACCTTGGAGCTCCGATCGCAGAAGCCTTCGTTGGCAGCGGTAGTCCAAATTGGCACAATTTAGCATCAGTAAACGCTCTTACATCGGCTCAAATTCATCGTTACCAGCATGAATACGCTCTTGCTAGGGGTCTAGATGGTACCGTCTTCTCCAAATCTTTAGCGTTCTGGAATGAGGCACATGACTTGTGGAATAAGACTAGTGGTTCCTACCGGGACTCTGACAGCTATCAGCGGCCGTTTCTGGCATTTCTGAATTATCAGAGAGAGACAATACATATATGCAGGAGTCTTTGGGCAAGATTCGACGTTCCAAGTATGTTGTATGGCATTGCAACATTACTATCCGCCATCGTTATCCTAGCCGCCTACGCAAGATTCTCAGTCGGAGATAGGGCTGAATATACCCCAGCATATTTACGGAGAATTGGTATTTTTAGCATAGCTGGTATTGTCGCTGGTGGAGCTATTGCGAAGAATTGTCTCGACGCTTTCTCACTAGATGCCTGTCTACTTGGATTCGGTGCTGGTGGTATGGTAGGCTTTGTTTCATTGGTGTTTGAGATACCACAATCATATTCCTTCTTATTGCCCAAGTCCGTCTGGGGTTGGCTTTCCATCGTGTTCACTCTCTCCCAAGCCATCGGCTTTGCATCGAACTCCTACACAATCTGGGAAGATGAGATCCTTTTGTTCTTCCTAGGCACTTTTGCATGTGTTGCTCTTGTCTCTTCAATTCGCCAGACTGACGTGAAGGAGAGGATCCTTGGCATCTTACAATCCTCAATATTCTTGCTCCTTACGCGGCTAGCCTCATTCTCTAGACTCTGCCGGGAAGAGCAAATGCCATTCTGCAGATCTACTTATTACGCTTCGTCAACCTCCTCAACGTCCGCTCCTTGGCAGCTGCTCATCCCTATTATCCTTGCGGCAATGTTGCCAAGCTTCGTCAAAGGTTACTACACAGGCACACGCTCTTACGAAGGCTCGGCAGTCTTTTGGATCGGCTTCGCGTTCAGAACGGGTCTTACAGTGTCGGCCATATTCTGGACTCTCGACGCAGCAGACGACTACGACTACTTCAAAATCAACAAGTCCACCCTCAGAACAATCAAAACCACCATCGCCCAGCTCGTCCTCGCCGTCGCCTTCGCAGCTGGTACAGCAACCTTCTACACGGCAAAACCCTGCATCAGCATCGAAATGGTATCCAAACCCACTACGTCGATGGAACCTCAATCTCCCGCTTCCACCCAACGCCCAAAGAAATCCGTCAAAGTCTTCGGCTACGCAAATATGCACGGCTCGCGCTTCTTCCTCCTAATCACTAACCTCCTACTCGCCATCATTTTAGTTCAAAAACCCATGGGTGGTGGCGCCATCGGCGTTCTCTGTCTCCAAGTCCTCGCTCTCTGCGAAATCATCGATGCGAACAACCTCTCTGAAAGCGCTATAGGGCCTATTGTGCTTGCATTACTGGGCAGTTTTCACTTTTTTAAAACAGGACACCAAGCCACACTTAGCAGCATCCAATGGGAAGCAGCTTTCATCCCCTTGAAAAGCATCCACTACCCCTGGTCCCCGCTCCTTATCATTATAAACACCTTTGGCGCCCAGATCCTCACCACCGCCTCCGTCCCGCTGATCGTGCTCTGGAAACGGCCGCCTAAGAAGAAGGCAATCCTGAGCGATGTGGCGAAGGCTGTTAGCACTTATTTGCTGTATTTCGCGACTATCAATGTGGCGACAACGATGTGGGCTGGTTGGCTGAGGAGGCATTTGATGTTGTATAGGATTTTTAGCCCCAGGTTTCTGACCGGAGCGGCGGTTTTGGTGGTGGTGGATGTGGTGGGGGTTTTGGTGGCAATTGGGGGGCTGAGGTGGAATGTGGGGAGTGTGGCCGAGGTGGTTGGGTGGGCTTAGGGGGGGTGTACAATATTTGAGTACGGAATATATGTTTTGTAAACTCTCTATTATTGGATTAAGGTAAGCCGGAAGAATTTTCTTGTAGGCATGGTTACTAGAGTAAACTGTGGTACATTTACGATCTAATTCTTCTGGTACATTCGGCCTCAATGCCAATTAGAATATCCCCCACCCACCTTGCATTATCAACAATTATGCACATTGAGCTTCGCTCATCGATGACGAATGGTTACGAAAGACAAAGAAGCAACGTCAAAGACTTTGATCCCGGTTTGTTCTCTCGAGTCCATCCTCCACTTGTTCTTGGCCCAATATACCCCTAGAACTCCAGTACAACCTCTCGCCCTTCAACATCTACGCCAATGGAGTCCTTATGCGAAGGCATTTCGAAGACGTATAATATCCGGAAGCTTCGGCATATGGAAAGACCGCTCTCCGCCTGATAATAGCAAAAAATGTTACATGTAGTCGATGTTTTATATCGTGATGGTGAAATTGTGGCCTTGAAAGAAAGTCATGAATCTTGAGCTCGCCGGCCCCAGGATCAGATCTAGGTTCTACTAGCTTCGAGAAGGAGAATGTGGTGAAAAGGAACGGCCATCTTATGAGGAGCTTAGAATGGTATCCGGTGCGAGTGTAGTCCACTGCTTGAGCAGGTCGTTAACAACGTTACAAGGGTCTGCGAGTTTGCTTCTGGCGGAATTGGTCAAAAGGGAAGGTCTCGAAGTTCCGTAGCGGTCGCGAATTGGGCCTGAAAAATACGGGACAACAACGTTCCCATGTGTCTTTAATCCAGCACCATCATCAGTAATGATCACTTCACTGGGACTTTTGAGCCAACTAGAATCATGAGAAGTGTCTTGACTTAATAGTGCGTCAGTTCCTGCGCCAGAGATTTCTGCATCGACATCTCCAGGACTATCCGTTTGCTGGAAACGGCTGTAACTAATCGATTCGTGACTATCATAATCCATCAAAAGAGCACTGGCAGCCTCTGCAGCTCTGAATTGGTCATATCGACGGTATATGTGGGGATGAAAATGTGCAGTCTCCGCGCTGGTCGGGACAACATCCTCGGTTTTAGTGGCGGCAGTAGGGGTTTCCTCACCAGAGTCCAGGAAAAAGGAAGTTTCATCATCCTTGGACTTCCTGTGCTCGCCGAAGACTTTTGCGCCACTGCGAGGGGGACTGACCGACTCCTGAAATCCCGCATTGGAAGGACGAAGGGCTGAACGTTGTCCTTTGCGCCGCCTGGGATAGAGGAATCTAACATATGACAGAGGCAACTTAAAGGACATTTTTAGGAATGATATTACTGAAGGGCTCGCGGGCCTCACAGGTTTTGGACGGCGTTGTTTGTAACCTTTGGACCATTCCCCATGATCCTTGTACTGAGGATCGGAGGGCTTTATCAAGCCACCACTACTATTAAGATGACTTCCACGGTCATGATTAACGAGAGGTTTCGCATTAAATCCAAAAGTTCCAGGGACTGGGGTAGGGGTATCCGTATCCCGACTTTCTAGAGTAGCACTATCCAGCTCCACTAAATCCAACAGGTCGCCCAACATAGCTTGCTTCAACTTTTCGTCTCCATGTAAGACGCGCAGGTGTCTTCTCTCACGTCTGTGAGTGTTGACGACATCATCCTTAATTCTCAATCGTAGGTGTTTATCGATCATATATTCCGCTGAATCAACCTCTTTCAACAAGTTCTTGATGAGGTTGCAGTAGTGCGTCAGCTCATCTATCGCCGAGCGCATCTGTTGCTGCGGCGATTGTACATCATCGGTGTCCCGTGTTTTTGGATTCCTCTCTTGATGAGAACCTGGGAATCTCGGTGTAGCAGTCTCCGGTATATAATCGACTACCGGCTTTGTCAAGTCACTAAATCCTGATACCTTAGTGTGTAGTACTTGTGGGCCCTGATGCTTTTCGATGTCTTCTATCAAGTTATTGTACTTGCGACTGATTTCCTTATTTGACCGAGCTAGATCTTCGATCAAAGTTCGCTGACTGTCACCGGCAACTCGTGGTTCTATTCTATCAGGCTGTCAGTAGGTTTCCTCAGCTAAGCATGCCGACAATTCGTCAATCCGTCAAATAGACCATTAGACGAGTAGATAATACTAGCAACGAAGAAATTCAAAATTTGGCAATCAACACCCCCCGCACTTAGGAAGATACTCACTCATCAGTCTGAAGTTGACGAGCAATTTACGGCAACAGAAACGGACTGAAAGCACAAGCTTACTTGTCAGCCACTTGCCTAGCATATATTATAACGTTGATCATCAACAATAACGTGGATTTCAGCCTTTCCAGATTGCTTCGTAGCAATTCCATCTTTGGCTGGACAAACGGCCATTTCAGTCGATCGAGTGCAGCTCCTGTCATTGTTCTCCTCGCTCCATCCTGTGACTCAAGTCTTGACATACTTTTAGCAAGTGCTTTATCCATAGACCGAAACACTTCCAAACACTCTTTGACAATCGCGTCGGCCGTTTGAAAAGCATTTTCGGAACAAAGTCGGGGCTCTTGATCTTTTTCGAGGGTCTTCCCGAGCTCTCGAAGTACAGAGGATGCCAGAGAGACATCTTTTGCGATGGAGATAATAGACTTGTCGGCGCTGGCGACGGTCTCGCCAAAGGTGTAGAGCCTGAGACTGAGGCGAACGCCTAGATCCGCAATCTGCACAACTGACGCGATGATGCCGAGCTCAGCCATGTTTTGTCATTCGAAGGCGAGAGCTTAGCGTTTCGTTGCTCTCCTTAGAGGAGAAGGACCAGCCATAAAGTTAAGGCATGTTCTGAACTGTACAGTGAAAGTCCAGAAGAGGTTCACCTGTCTTAACCCCTGGGCGCGACATTTTGAGGGATTCGTAATAGCTAAGAGAAAGAAAATTCATTTGATGAAAAGACCTAAATGAGAATGTGAAGAAGATAAAGTCTCCCAAGATTTTGTAACGCCTTGAGCTCAGCCTTGTTACTCCAGTCATTGAGAGGCTTTTGACATGTATGCAGCTGCCGAGGCTGCCATGGATTCGCTACCCACACAATATGCACGAAAGCACACCAACATCTCAAGCTCTTCTCGTGGTAGGCACCCCGAAAAAGTATCATCCGGCAGAACACCTTATTCTACTATCATTTCTAAAACTCATGGATCAATCCGAAACGAAGACCGGAAAAAGAAGGCGGGGACCCAAAGTCGTGGGACACCAAAATGCACCTTAATCATTAAATGTTTGGAATCAGTGAAAAGTAGGACTCTTCTTTACAGTGGAGGGTTTGTCCACGACTCTGAATTCCGCCCTCGGGTGTGATTGCCCTACGGCTGTGAGTACAGCGGAAAGGTTCCGCCGGGTTAATGACAGCAATCGAAAGTGACTAAACCAGCAATGTCCAAACAGGGAACCCTTCTGTGATGGCAGTAGATGGGCCTGACCCTAAGACCTTTGGGTCATGGGAAGATGCCTTCGAGTATCCTGTTGCCGCCGTGCGGGGCATGGAAAGGCAGCTTCGCAACGATATTGAGTTTAACAGGGAAAAGTTGAGGACACTGGTTGGGTATGACCGTTAGAAGCTCTGCTTTTGAAATTTCTGTGGTCCCTATCAATTTAATATGCAGAAACAATTAGCTGATTTTCCATCGGACCAACAGGGTGAGTTATCGAGGCCTCCTTAGTACCGCGGAATCTATCATCGAGATGGATGAACAGATGCACCATGTCGAGGCATACTTAGGGGACATGGGCAGAAAGTGCAATACTAGGCTGCTAGAGAAGAAGGGGATGAACCTACTGGCTTGGAACGGTGAAGTTAGAGCCGCAGGTACGCAAATCCCCACGGACTCTCAATAGCTAGGAGCCTTGCTCACGAGTTATTGGGCAGGTAGTGAGCGGTATGCTTTTACATCTCAGCTTGCTGTGTTCCGCAGCTGTCCTGAAGTGATATCGAGACTCTTAAGAACTGGGGTATCCGTGTTATTGGCGGCAAAAGTACTGGTAATTTCAAGATTACTTCATAAGAAACTATCGCAACGTTCCAGGCCTCCACCGTACCTGGAGAGTCTGAGGAATCGATTGACGATGCTGCGCCGGAGATTACTAGCTAAGATTGATAATCGGTTCAAAAGACTAGACATATCAGATGATGGACTGCTTGAGGCAATGTGTGCCTTTTCCCTTGCCACTAGCTCCTCGCCGACTGACGTTCTTCGGCATTTCCTTTATGTTCGACAAGAGGCCATGTTGGAGCAAAGTCACAAGACTAGCCATAACCATGAGTGTGTCTTCCAGGCCTTGCAACTCTATGTTAAGACCCTAAAGGATACGCAAGCATTGGTCCCGGGGCATTTGGCTCGTGCGCTAGAGCGACTCAAGTCGGTCCCCTTGTTCAAGAACACCGATCTCTATTCATTACTCGAGCTCAACCTTGATATTCATGAAAGATGGATAGGCGATGATATTAAAACTTTTACGCCGTACATTCGGCAGGATGACCTGCAAAGATCTGAAGCCGAGAAATTGTTGAAACAGTGGGCTAAGCAAGCTTTTGCAATTTTTCTAGGCGACTTACAGGACCGTATTCAAGGGATCGATGATCCTTTGAGCATTGTTCAATTGCGAAGGCAAATACTTGAGCTTTGGTTCTCGAACAGTCGGCATTTGCTTGGGATCGAACCCATCGAGGCACTTGACGGTCTCCGAGATGCCTTCAACATCCAGTTTACTCGTATTGTCCAGAGGCGAGTCGCGTCTTTGACTGAAGTCACGTTAGCCACTCAATCGACCCTGCGCAATTGGCAAATCGACGTATCTGAACCAGCCCCGTCCTTGTGGGCCTCCTCCGTAACCTCCGTAGAAACCTCTGGCGGCGCGAAACCTTTCCGTAAGACCCTTCTGAGCACAATCAATGGGAGAACCCTATCTCTAGAAACAATAACTGCCCAGTACACAATCTGGCTCTCACGCATCTCAGCCATAGAGGCCACAATCAAAAGTCTTCAATCCCAGAATTGGGATGATGACCTTGACGACATTGATGACGACAACGGTTTTCTATCTAACAAGCAAACTTTGCTCGGTTCAGATGACCCTGCTGCTCTCCAACAAAAGCTATCTGATTCCCTCGCAGCAGCCTTTGATTCTATAGAACCCTCGCTCAATGTTCCCGCTTCGACGAACAACGAGCAAGACCGCGGACACATGTCTGCTTATCTCCTCCGAATCTTCAAAGAGCTACGTCATCATCTTCCTTCCAGCTACCAAAACCCAAACTTTGGTTTTGGCTCAATCCAAAACTTGCACGAATTACTCGCTAACGCAACCCTTACAACGCCTTGGCAGAAGTGCCAAAGGCGCACGCGGAGTAGCCATCATCCTGGAAGACAGCTCTGGGAAGGTGATCCTGAACTACCCGTTTTGCCTTCGCCATGGACCTTTCGATTCTTGAAGGAATTGGTATCATCCATGACAAAGTTCGGGACCGACGTTTGGAGCTCATCAGCGACAGACATGCTAAAACAAATTTTGAGAAGGAAACTAGCATCAGAGCTAGCCAAAGCACTGCTATCCGCTCCTAAGGTCAATGGAACTTCTGCTGTGGAGACAAATGGGGAGACCGAAGAAGCCAAGGAGGCTAACGGCATCTCTCACCCCGAATCGCCATCCAATCCCCAAAGTTCAGATGACCTACGCATCCAACGTCTCTTCGACACCCACTATCTCATGCACGCCACAAACCCAAAAAATCTACACAAAAGCAGAGAAGCCCAAGATGATCCTTTAGAAGAAATGTACCTAGAACTACGAGAAGGCCTCGGATTAGAGGAGGAGAGTGTCAAGAAGATGGAAACGGGGGCAAAGGAATACTGGAAGCGGACGGGTATGTTGTTCGGATTGCTGGGTTAGGGGATGGACTAGGGCTGCTGAGTAGTATGTGAGCGTAAGGAGCAATGTTGTCAGCTCTGAATTCCACTTATTTGGTAGATGAGGGAAATTCAGTCTTTAGCACCGCATCTTCGATAAGAAAAGACATGTATTCTTGATCTATACCTAGTTTACGCGGAAGGAAGGGACTTGTTGCCTCGATAGTAATCATCGAAGGAGCACTCTAGGGCCTTGCTTCACTCACCTTATTGGATAGCTCGAAGGTACCCAAACTTTAATTTAGCCCTATCAAGTCTCTAGTGCATTTCCTCACCTCGAGATTCAACAATCAGCACGTTCCACGACATCCATTCCACCCCCACTCACCCTCCAAAGCTCTCATCTACCCCACCATGGGCGGCCCCAACCTCGAAGTCTTCAAAGTCGGTCCCCTCCCTCTCCCTTCTCCCTTCCCTCCCCCCCACCAACCCCACCGCCACCTAACCCAACAATCAGTTCGGCATGTACATCATGTTCCCCATCGCCTGGATGTACTATTTCGGCACAAACCTCGACACGCGCTTCTCGGTCCCTGATTTCTGGCCCGCGCCGGAAACGACGCATAAGATTCCGTTTGAGAGGGAGGAATTGCGGGAGGAGTTGGGGAGGTTAAGGGAGCGGAGGTTGGAGAGGAGGGCGAGGAGGTTGGGTGGGGAGGGGGGAGGAGGGGATAGGGGAGGGGAGTGATGGGGGTTTGGGGTTTTGATGGGTAAGAGGGGGGTTGGGAAGGAAATGCGGTGGATGTGTGATGATGGATAGGGTGGAGGTCTAGGCACTACTTGGCGTTTTGGGTGGAGCATGAGGAGTGAAGGTACGCATTATGGGGCGTTTGTAGTACGGACGTTAAGGACATTTTCTGCTCTATCGGGTGGGCTTACAATGTAGGAGGCCGGAAAGTCAATCCTAGCCGTTCAAATCATTCAGATAAGCAAACTTAAGGGCGTGGAAATTGCAATAGTATTCCTGTCATACTTGTTCCCTTCACGGAGAGATCTCTTGAGTCTTACTATTTTCGATATTGGTTGTGTACACTCTGTCTATGCCTCCTATGTGCGGGTTTGTTTCTATGTTTGTTACTCATCCCGATTATACATTTATTATTGTTGGTTATTTCGTACGTTTCCAATATACAGTCAAGGCTTGCTGGCGTTCAGGTATATGCCTTGCACGGCCGGATCGTCTTGTATCCGATCGAGAAAGGCATCCAGAGCCTCAGTAGTTTCCATTTCGACCTTCGTCTCTTCTATAGGATCCCACACCAAACCTGAACTTTGGACCTTCAGCCCCAAATTATTTGATAAGGTTTGAGCAGTCGCCGCCGTCTGATTTGGCTCGGTATATACAACAACATTGCCATCTTCTTCCACCTGAACATCGGTTGCATGTGCTTCTATAGCCTGATCGAACATTTTTGTTTCGCTTAGGCCTTTAGCTTTTTCAAACACCAGCCTTCCTCTCCGTTGGAAAAAGTGAGTTGTAGGTGTAACTGAACCACCTGAATCCTTGATTAAAAGTCGAATGTCTGATAGCGTTTTGAGTTCGGAATCCGTCTGACATTCAATAATGATTGCGACCGAAGGCGGTATCATGGCTTCTATGGTCAGGTTTTCGAGAGCAGCACCCTTTGGAGATATTCCTTGACCTCGTGCTATGGCATTCTCGATGGTGGCTTTTGGCACGCCTTGCTTCTTCGCCGTAGCAACAACTGCGGCAAGTTGTGCATTGGAGGCTGGATCAGGACCATATACTGGTTGAGGCATGAGGGAGAGGTCCTGCCAAGTTTCGTTTCTACTATGTACATACGTTTCGAGATTGAGGCTATTTGGTGGGTGGTAGCAGAACGCTGCTTGGCCTTTCCTGCCTGTTGTGATGTCAGCGCTCGGCCTGTCCGTGGACGCCGAAGAACCAACGTCTTCCTTTGCCTTGTCATGTTTGATCGTTGACCACTTACTGTGTCCAGCAGTCAAGACACTCGTAGTTGTGAAGCATCGTCCAAGTGGTCGGATCTTAGAGGAATATAGAATATAGCTTCGAGCTACTGTTGCCATGAACATTTTTTTTTATTCATGCTATGGGCAGAACATGTATTGCTCCTGGGCGTCACCTTTTGCCATATCAGATCCCTCGGCGGACATTCATTAGGCCGGAGAATTCTTCGGATAAACTTTACTCTAGAGTGTGGCGAGTGTTAAATTAGGACGTCGCGTCCGTAATATCAACATCGATCGAAGGTGAGCTCTATCTCACCTCGAGTCTCTTAGTAGAAGAGCTCAGAGACAAGTCCAACTAATGTCCATAGCTCAAGAGGCAGGCCCATCCGCTAATGACAGAATTAGTGGAATTGAAAATGGGCAGAGAAATGGCATTGCGTCAAGATACAACCTCGATGTTGGGAAATTGCACTCACTGCCCTCAGAGCAACAAAATCTTTACCTATTCACCTTCACCCTGGAACTTGAGAGCTACGTGGACTCTCTAGATCATGAGGGCCTATGTTCTCAGCAGACGCTCCTGAACAAGGAACTTCACCAGATAATTGGTCTATCCTCTCCTGCGCCTACGAGAGTTATACGGAATAGCCTAGGGAGATGTTTTGCACGCATATTGGACAAGGGAGATCGCAAATCTCTCTACGAATCAATAAAACAGCTGTTGACAATTATAAATGTGGGCAAAGGAGAGAAAGAGCTCCAAACAAAACATGCGGCAGTGCACTGCCTAGGGGAAATATTCAAGGCCGCTGGAGATAGCGCTATTAGCCTATCAAGCCTATGCTGCACGAGTCTGATCCGTTCAATCAAGTTTGCACAGAGCCATGTAGGGTTTAGGGCCGCTGTCTTTAAGACACTTGGCAAAGTGGTGGATGCACTGCAAGGTGCTGTTGATGAGAGCGTCGCGCGAGATGTCTGGAAACAAGCAAGGACAGCAGCTTCTGGAGATAAAGCAGCACTTGTTCAGCTGAATGCATGCCAGTGCCTGGAGCAGCTGATCCGAGCTACCACCTATTTCGACAACAATAACGATTTCGAAGGCTTGAAGAGTACAATTTGGAAAGCTTGCGATAGTTCTATCCCGGCAGCTCGGCACGCAGCTGCTTCGTGTCTATCATCAGCTCTGGTCAAATCATTTTCGGAGGCAGCGTCCGAGACGTCATTGACTAAAGCGAAGAAAGCCAAGAAGTCCAGTAAAACGCAATCAGCATCGATTGAGGAAGGGGATGGTGAATTACCACGTCCAGAATCACCCTCGTCGTCAAAGAAGAACACTTCGAAGCTCGAGCTTGGTCTTCCTGAAATGCTCGGCCAGCTCTCCGTACAATACATACGTTCTTCCACAAGCAACAACGCCAGAGCTGCTATTGCTCACTGCTACGTAATGATCTTTAAAAACTTAGGAAATCAAGTGGTAGAATCGAACTACGGACGGATCGCGGACCACCTCATGATAGAACTCTTGAGCAGTCAGTCAATTGCTCACGACAGGTATCGGGTCCTGCTGACAAGAAAAATCGTACGCAATCTCCTGGTAGACTGCGTAGGCTCACAGGTACTTGGAGAGACTGGTAGACTGAGTGCAGCGAAGATGCTGATCAATGGCGTGCTAAAGAATTATCCTCAAGTCATTAAGGAAAGGGCACAGCCTTCCAAACACACTCTAATTGGCGCACTCGATGCTCTAGCACCACTCATCAAATCATTAGGCTCGGCATTCAACGGTCTTAGTGACAGCTGTCGTGAGGCGCTTACCCAAGTCTTACAGCATTCAAGCTATACCGTCCAAATATATGTATCTTACTGCTTGCGTGCTCTAGTACTGGCTTGTCCGCAGCAACTACTTCCTTGTGCTTCGATCTGTATGAATAGTCTCATCAGAGAACTTGGCTTCCTTGTCAATGGCCGACAGACTTCTCGCAGGTGTATAGGAAATGCTAACGGGCTTTCTGCGGTCCTTAGTGTCTCACCCTTACAACCTCTTTACAGCTCGCTGGAGATTAGCTCTCGCGTACTTTCTATAGCAATCGATTTATTAAAGTCAAGCAGTCAAGCAGAACTCCGGATATCTGGTACTCAAGTCCAGGTGGCGTGGATTCTAATAGGTGGTCTTATGGCGCTTGGTCCTAATTTTGTTAAGATCCACATATCGCAACTCCTTTTGCTCTGGAGAAACGCCTTACCAAGGCCGTTGACGAGAGAGAACACCGGACAACGGCAGTCTGCTGAGATTGGCTACCTGACGCATGTAAGAGAGTGTGCTCTTGGCTCAATACTCTCTTTTCTCGAGTTCAACAGCAAGTTAGTTACGAGTGATGTATCTACACGTATCGCAACTATGTTGCAGAACACAGTTGAGTTTTTGGACACGTTACCACTTCCAAAGACTATCGACACTACCTTCCGCCAAAGCGGCACTTCGCTTCAAATCCAAGACCTTACCTTGATGGTCCGCAGAAGGGTTCTTCAATGTTACGCAAGATTGGTCAACTTAATTCCTCATGCCGGTGGCGAGATATTGACGCATTCAAAGCTCCTGACACTGGCGGTAACGTTATTTGCCGACCCTGGCAGCTATACTCCTGGATCGTTAGGCTTATCAATTGCTAACGCCTCTGGCAACTTTGATAGTATCTGGGATGTTGCGGATAATTCTGGGTTTGGTGTATCAGGCTTGATACAAGGCCCGTTCATCAGGTCTTTGCCAGGAGAGCACAACGCATCGAGGTTATCTCATTCATTTATTCCAAGTAGCGAGTTCTCCGTATTTGATGAGGCGGTATGTGGACTTGGGTCCTGTAAGGGGTATGTCTGCTGATTGCTATAGATTTTGACCCCTATTTGTGGAGCTCGTGAGCATGACTCTATCTATCTCTACACGCAGGCGCAAGAAGATCTGAAAGACCTCCCTGATCCACCGGCCACAGAAGTTGTCAACTCCGCTATAGCTCTGTTTGCCACGGCGCTTCCTCTTCAAAGTCCAAGTATCCAGGAGGGTGTACTAGAACAGCTAGCTACCTGCCTATCCTCGGGAACGCTGCAAAGAGATCCCGGCCGCAAAGCCGCTATCACCGCCAACGCCGCTATGGCGCTTTTGGGTGCTCTCAAGGTTGCTGTAGGTGAGACGGTTGGCGAACACGGAGACTTGAGACATCCGACCGTCGAACGATGCCTTCAAGAACTCTTACGTGTTAGTATTTCCGTGATACCAAATATTAATCCAACCTACTGATGATTGTCATAGGCTCTAGTAATTAATCAAGATAGGTGTATTCGCCAAGTCGCCTATGAGGCCTTGGGCAGGCTATGCAACAGTTCCGGGAATACTTTTACTTCGAACGAGATCAACGCTTTGATCGATGTGATCGTATCGAATCGAGACCCCAATGCTCGAGCGGGCTGTGCAATGGCCTTGGGTTCGATCCACGTACATGTTGGTGGAATGGCGGCTGGCTTCCATCTCAAGAAGATTCACGGTATCCTCATGTCATTGTGTAGCGATCCGAATCCTGCCGTACACTTTAGCGCAATTGATGCGTTGTCTCAAGTTGCTGATTCTGCAGGTTTGACTTTTTCGGGGTATGTATCGAGTACGCTGGGTCTTCTCGCCCAACTGTGGACCTGCGATACTCACAATGAAGAATCTGCTATATCCGCAACGTCGAATTATGAACTGGAATTGCCGACCACTGTCATGATCGCTCACAATGTTGATTCTCTTATCAACGTCCTTGGCCCCGACTTGCAGGACATGAGTAAAACTCGTGAACTTATGATTACCTTGGTCAGGCAATTCGAAATCGATGATTTACTTATGGTTCAAGCAGAGGGTTTGCGCGCTTGGGAGCATGTGCATCTCTACGATTCCGCGCATGTCGACTTTCCAGCTTATGTACGTCAACTGCAAAAGTGTCTTCGTTCTCGACAGCAGTTGCTACGCGAGATCGCTATCGACGGTCTGTATAACCTGATGCGACGTGATGCCGAACTAATTCTTCAGCTTGCCGACGAAGGCCTAGAAGACCAGATTTGGTCTACCCTCAACGACAACCCTCATCAGGAAGGAATTCGCAATATCATCCAAGCCTGGCTCAGGCAATCGAGTCTCTCACTGGCCAGCAAGTGGGTCATGCGCTGCCAACAGGTTCTGACCAAGACCACGTCAAGGCAGGCTCAGGTATCGCCACGTGAGAGTACAAAGCCGGCCATTATATCAGAGATTCAAGACGAAGAAGCAGCTGGGTTTAACACAGGTGAAGGGAAGGACCAAAACTCCATTACAGCATCAGAAGCTACTAAAGAATTGTTGCGCTGGCAAGTCAGATCATTCGCAATGCAATGTTTAAGCGACATGATAGCAATGATCGGTAGAGATATGGAGTTAGACCCTAATTCAGCGGCAGGTCACGCGCTGCAGCAGAGAATTGCCGATGTAATTCGGATGGCATTCCTCGCCTCGACATCTTCAGTGGTTGAGCTCTGCGTTGGTGGTCTCAGACTTATTGATCAGGTTTTGACGGTATTGCAACACATCCGGGAGTAGACCAAGACCAAAGGCTAACAGGTCATAGATCTTCGGGACCATGCCCGATCCTGACTTCTCAGAAGCTCTACTGTTGGAGCAATACCAGGCGCAGATCAGCTCGGCACTGACACCTGCGTTCAGTGCCGACTCTTCGCCAGATCTCGCCTCAGCAGCCGTGAACGTCTGCGCTACCTTCATCGCTACAGGGCTTGTGACAGATGTCGATCGCATGGGAAGAATATTGAAGCTCTTGGTGGCAGCTCTCGAGAGCTTTACAAGTGCGTCCCTGTACATTTGTCCGTATTTGTCACTCCTAATATCCCTCAGGTGATACCCAGGAGACGGCAGTTGGCGATTTGCGTGGACTTAGCTCCAATGCGCAAACGATGGTCAGAATGGCGGTTTTATCTGCTTGGGCTGAACTCCAAGTCGCCAGTAAAGAGCAGAAGTACCTCGTGAAGGTAGTGGAGCCGTACATTACAAAGTTAACGCCCCTGTGGTTATCCTCGTTACAAGAATTTGCGCGTCTCAGATTTGAGCCAGACATCTCAAATAATACTGGGCCGACCATAATAGATGAAAGTCTCGACACAGTTTACGCTGCGCTGAGTCGGCAAACGCTGCTGAAGGTAAATGCGAAGGTCGGGATATGTTCCGTAACTTTACTAACTGTGAATTAGTTCTATCAAGATTCATGGCTGAAGCTCGTAGATGCTATCGCAAGTCTTATCGACCAGGATAGAGGTTTCGTGTTCGACGCATTGGATGGTAAATCCAATGACGCGCAAATTAATGGGGTGAAACTTATTGAGAGTAACATCAATTATCGCGACGAACCCGTTGCTTTCTTCTTTGTCCTCTTCGGCATTGTAATTGAAGCTTTGGTCACTCGGCCTGGTAACGATTCGCCCAGCGTCGAGGTGCAGACTCAGGGGGTTCTATCCGCCTTGAAGAAAATTCTTCGACCGTCAGTATCCGGTAATGCCATCTTCCAGGACGCGATATTTTCGGAGACGATTGAGCTCTTCGATCGATTGGCACTCACCGAAGGGCTCGACGTTCAAATGATTATAGTCGATATTGCAAGAAATCTATGCCTTGCCCATCCCTCTGCTGCAGTCGACGAAGAAGGAGGAGAGTATCTTTCGGAAGGAATAGAGCAGCTCTTCGAACTCACCCGAATCATTGTTCTAGTCCTCGCCAGCGTAATTCCAAACCTAGCAGAACACACTTCAGCCCGTCCCCAAGTCACCGATGAATCCGTTTCCCTGGTTCAACTGTCTCTCGGAGCTCTCGTCGACGCCTCAGAAATTTTCCCTTCAATTATCAAAACCGACCTTCACGCCAGCATTCTCCACATCTTCGCTACGATTCTCGGCACCGGTGTCTGCCAAGCCACTATTGTCCCTCAAGCCCTTCCCATCTTCCGACGCTTCGTTCAAAGCATCTTCCCTCTAACATCCTCCCCGTCCCACACTGTCACCGGCCAGCTCCGCGGCTGCCTACACCGATTCCTCTCCATCCTATGTAACGCACAACGCCGTGAAACCGAAGCTTCGCTTCCATGTGCCAAAAACACTCTCCTCGCATGCACCATCCTTCTCACCACCGCCTCCCGGGCCTTTGCCCCCAACGATCCGCTGATCAACCGTCTCCTGGATGGGATGCTAGACTACCTCCATGATCTCGGTCTTGCGAAGGTCGCAACCGGGTGCTTGCGCTCTGTGCTTCTGGTCACGCCTAAGAACCCCATAGACGAGGCCGTCGCGCGCTATGTATTTCCCCGCCTCGTCAGATTCACCATCGACACTTCAGAACCCGACCCGGGGAACGTACGCTCCCTCACCGCGCACGCTTTAACTTCCTTCACCACAGCCCTCGAACCATCCGCCGCGGCCGCAGCCCTCACCATCATCATCCCGATGCTGCTCTCCCGCGCCTCCGCCACCGAACCAGACGCCCAAGTCGCAAACAAAACACTGTATCAAGAAACAGCAACCCGCCTCCTTGAACTCGCAAGCGCACACTCAGCGGCGTTTCGAGCTGTGGTGGCGAAAATGAGTCGACAGCAGAGGGGGTTTATGGAGGGGGTGATTAGAGAGGGGGGGGCTGCGGGGAGGAGGGGAGGGAGGGATGAGAGGGAGGAGGTTAGGGAGGCGAGGATTAAACTGACGATGAGTTTTGGGGGCGCGTGAGGGGAGGGGGGGTGGGGAACTGGGGGAAGGAGGAGCTAGAAATGGAAAGGAGAGGAAAGAGAAGGGGTCGGGGTCGGGGTCGGGGTAGGTGTGGGGGTGGCTTTTCGTTTTGTTCTGGCTGCGGGTGGGCATCGCGATGGAGGGGGCGTTTCGTGGACTCTGAGCATGGGATGGACCATTAGGATAAGAGATAAGAGCATATCAATTTTGCTCGTGGGTTATGATATAAAGATCCCACGACACGAGGAAAAGCCTATTGTCATCCATGAAAGAATCTATGGTCGTAGCGTGGCATGTGTCGTTATGGACGACCTAATCTCGCTGCGAAATCCAAAACTAGAGAATATGGATTCCAATATCTATATCCTTTCTCCATGAATCTTACGGTTCCAAAAAAATGGTGGGTATCATCCTCTTCCTCTCTCCCTCTCCGTCTTCCCCTCCGTCTCCCTCCGCCCTCCCATCAACCACACTATCCCAACCCCGACCCCGCCCCCGCCAGCACAGCATCAACATCCGGCTCCCCGGTCTGGGTGCTCATTTCTCGCGATGGAACGGTATGAGAACCCGCTGTTGACGAAGAGGACGAGGAGGAAGCGCTTTGGCGCTCTTTTTCGTGTGTTTTGTAGGAGGAGTAGCGGAGGGCGGAGAGGACGAAGACTGTGGTGGTGTTAGTTGTGGGCGGGGTGGAGGATGGATGGGAGCTGGGGGTATGAAAGGGAAGAAAGGGGGTACAACGTACAAGCAAACCCAGCGATAGCCAACGCCGCCCTCCTTGTCAGCACCCACCTCAACCCCTCCACCTCGCTCTTACTATCGCTGTTCAGCGCGACCGTGATCTTGTAATTCAGCTCCTGGATCTGGCTTTCCAGCTGCTGCTGCTCCATGCGCACGGCCATCCTGCGGTCGTTGAGCAGCCCGCGCAAGTCGTCTTTGAGCGCCAGGCTTTCGGACGACGAGCGCTGCGAGAGGATGTCGACTTCGTACTGCAGGTGCGCGCGCTGGGTGGTCATTTTCTCCGAGGTGGATTTGCGCGTGTTGAGGATTTCGGTGCGCAGTTCGGAGCAGGCGGCGCGGAAGAGGTAGTTCTTCTGTAAGGGGGGGAGAAGGGGATTAGCGAGGTGGTGGGGAGTGGGAAGAGGGGGAAAGGGAGGAGTTGGGTTTGGGGCATATTACGTTTTCGACGTCTGATTTCGAGACGAGGCCTGCGCGCGCAACCTCCATATTTATGGCCAGGAGACTCCGTACGGCTTTCATGAGCGTCACGCTTTGCGCTTCGGTGAAACCGCCTTTTGCGAGATCGCGGACTAGGGTATAAGTATCGAAATGGTGGACATAGCGCGGTGCTTCGAGGTGAGGCGGTTTTTGCTCCTCTTCATTCTCCGTCTCAGTGGGGGTCTCGATTTGCAGAACCCGGTCGAGAGGTTTGCTGATGGCTTCCTTCTGTGGGGAATCGGCGAGTTCCTTCGCCTTGGCTTCATTCGTATCGAGCTCAGCGGGTCGTGGTTCCTCCTCGGGCTTCGACTCATTCTGAGAGCTGGTTCCGTTTTGCTGCGCAGCTTTCGCGGGCTCTTTAGCGGGCCCCGCCTTTTCCCCCTCTTGAATAGAGGCTGACGATGAGATCTCTTTCTCGATACTATCCAGCGCTCTTTGCCGGCCTAGGTCATTGGGGGCTAACGGAGGTGGCAATGGCTCTGCCGCGGAGCCATATCGCTGGGCGTAGGTCTCTTGCTCACGGCGATGGGTGGTGCTGAAGCATTGCTTTTGCGGGCGCTTTGGCACAACTCGCGAAGACCGCTGAGCCAAGGTCGATTCACATAATCTCGCAGGCTTGAAGAAATGCGGATAAAGGAAACTTAGGCGTGGAATCGACATAATTGGAACGCTGTTCGCGTTTAGAAACCCTCTGGTGGAGAAAGATCAAATGATCGGCAAGGCTTCGACACCCCGCGTGAGAAGGCCGCTAGAAGAAGATGTCACGTGCATTGGATCTCTCAGATCTTTAAGGTACCGTCCTTTCCAATTGCTGGTGCCTGTCGCCATTGACCTCCCTGTGAAATCGTTGAATAGCAAAGACGGAAGAGAAGTTGATTCAAATATCTCCTTTCTTTAAGATGCCAAAAATCCGAGATCATTCGAAACCCAACTTGCCAACAAGAAAAGGCATCACGTTACAATCTATCTATGCCACAAGCATGACCACACCCCTCAAATCCCAAGCTGCCCATCACTAACCCAATGACTTCCCCCAGCGCACCCATATCCCCCACTCTGCTTAATCCACCTATATCCTACCGGACAGACCCCCATTTCCCTCAACTTTTGTTGCGCCTTCGCCTCTTGCTCTTTTCTCTTCTGCTGCTCCATCCGTACCCTTTCCAACTCCGCCAATGCCTGTTCACGCGCAATTCGCGCCATCTGCTCTTGCAAGCGGGTTTCTTCGCGTTGGCGCTTGAGCTCGTTCATTTCTGCGTCGTCTTTGGCCTTTTGTTGCGCGAGTCTGGCGAGTTCGGCGGTTTTCGCGGTTTCTAGGGCTTTGGCGAGGACAAGATCTTGTTCTTGCCTCTGAAGCTGTTCTTCGGCGATCTTTTGGGCGCGGTCGGCAGCTTGTTGGTCTGCTTGAAGCTGGTTCCAGATCTGGTCTGAAACTCCTGGGTCCCGTTCTTCTGAGGTTTGGTTGACATGAGACTCAGGATCATCTAGGCTAGGGACGGATTGGTCTGTCGCAGAAGCGGCGGAAACGGCATGTCTGGCTGGCGGTGGTTGATCCAGGCTTTGGGCTGGTTGTTGTGGAAAAGCCGACAGATTTGAGGATGGTAGACTAGCTGCTCTACTTTGCCTTTCTGCAAGCATAGTCCTCGTACAGGTGAGTATGTCCTCGGGAGAAATGCTAAGGGAACCTGTCATTGTCGAGATGGCCTGGTAAACAGATCCTATCATTGTCTTCGCCAGTGTCTGGATATCCCTAGCGTTTCCCCAATTTGGCGTGGAAGCTAGCTCTTTCAGCAAACCTACCATACTCTTGTAGTCAGGACTTTTGATGTCCTTTAAAGCTGGTGCTTCTATTTCTTTCTGTTTAAGGCTCCGTTCCAGTATCTGCAAACAACATCCCGGGCTCATATTTGGGAAGATGATTTCTTCCGGAAAGCGGCTTGATAGACCTGGGTTGAGGGGAAGTAGGTCGTTGATCTCTTTGGCATATCCGGCAAGAATAACAACAATTTTCCCACGAATTTTGGCTTCGTAAGTAGATCAACCAACTCATCAAGAGCTTCATTTCCAAACGAGCTTCCCGAAAGCCTGTAACTCTCATCTATCAAAAGGACTTTCCCAAGGGCTTTTTCGAGTACTGCTCTAGTCTTGGGGCCTGTCTGTCCAACAAATTGCCCGATGAGCTCGGAGGCAGAGGACTCAATGACTTCAACGCTGGATAAGAAGCCCATGTCATAGTATACCTGACCCATTTTTCGTGCGGTGGTGGTTTTCCCAGTCCCTATAAAACCTATCAGGAACTGCGAGGCCATACTAGTATTTTAAAACATTCGGAAGATATACCTGGAGGCCCTTTGAATAAAAAATTAGTGGGGATCATCCCCCGGGAGCATATTCCTCGAGCTTTCATCGCTTGTCTCATCTGCTGATATCCTCCCAACCTCGCAATGATGCCTTCACAGCCAACTGCGTCTTCGAACAATTTCTGCAGATTGGTAGTTGCGTGGGAGCCCCTGTCGAAATCGGGGTCGAAGTCTTGTGGTTCGAAAATGACGTTAAAAGAATGGTCTGTCGAAGGTTTGGCAGACTGTCTGGTTTGCCAATGGCCTTTCGCGGAGCTAAGTAGGTTTTCTACTTCGCCAGCATTTCCAAAATTCGGGCGGACACGAGCACGACTTAGTACCTCAATGGCTACAGACTTTGCTTCTTTGGTCGCCGCAAGATCCTGAAGTTTTAACTTCAGTTCAAGTATCTCGAGTAGCTCTTGATCTGTAAAGTCTTCGAAATTGAAAGCATTATCGATGGCGAACCTAAATCACCGATTCAGTAAACGCATTGCAAAGTAAAATCTAGAAAAAGTCGTTTTGCTTTACCTCCGTGATAGACCTGGATTAACGTTCTCGAACATCGTGGTGATTTGGTCTTTGTACCCAAGGAGAAGCACGCATCGATCCTCACCGGTGGAGCTTTGTACTTCGGCAACAATTGTATCGATCACTGCTGTCTTGAAGGGATCGCTCTGGTTACCAGTCCCACCATTTCCAGAATAAAGGCCATAAAATTCATCGATGACGAGAATTTTGCCTAACGTTGTGGCTAGGATCGCCTTGGTGTTTTGCTCCGACTGCCCTAAGACACTACCAATGAAGTCCGAGGGGTTCTTGACGACGACTATTCCAAGTAGAAATTAGTATTGCAGCTTATAACTGCTCACCCGTAACGGAACAAACTCACCTTCACCATTGCTCAAGAGACCAAGGTCAGCCAGGATCTGGCCGTACAATTTAGCGACGGAGGTCTTTCCAGTGCCTGGAGAACCAAGAAAGACACGGTTAAGGGAAATTTCAATAGGAGATTGTTCTGCCAGTTCCCGTTTGTAGTTGATGCTAATGCGGCTAATCATGTGTCGAATCGATTCCTTCACAGCACTAAGGCCTGTCAGTTCTTGAAGCTTTTCCCATGCTTTACTTTTCAAGGTAGCGGAGGAAGGATCCGGGCCTATGAGATCTTCCCTGGAAAGCATGTAGTCATCAGGCGTCAGTCCCTGCTTGCGTTCATGGTTGACTCGGTCCGCTTGACGTTCGGTGATTCTTGCAAACGTTGTCTGTAGCGCTCTCGCATTACCAAAACCAGGACGGTTCCGGCCATTACCGACACGCCGGGCAACTATGCGCAAGTAGAGGCCATCTTTTCCATCGACGACTTCCATCTTCCCGCCATACTTCTTGTCTATGATCGTAATTAGCATCTGGAGGAGCTCCCCATCCTCGTAGTCCGCGAATTGCAGTCTGTATGGAACCCGACTGCTTAGTCCTGGATTATGCTCGAAGAACTTCTCCATCTCTTTATTGTAACCAGCGACGATGAAGACAATCTTTCCGATGTTGTTTTCCATTTCGGCTAACAAGAAGTCCAGAACCTGGCGTCCTCCGAGGTTGTGCTGATCTGTAAGCTGATAACTTTCGTCGACAAACAGGGTACCTCCTCCAGCATTGTGAATTTCCTCTATATGCTTCTTGATTCCATTTACGCCCTCGTTGGCGAGACGTGAGCCCGTTGTCTCTCTGAACGCAAGTCCAGGAAGGACACCAAGGGTTGTCAACGCCTTTGCATAAAGTCGAGCGACGGTTGTTTTCCCTAGACACTGAATCAGAATATGACCAATTGGAATCGTCATAGTTCGAGGCGTAGTGAATCGGAAACAAGACGAGTGAACAATCCCTTGATCTGCAGTTGTTGTAACAACTAACCAGTGGATTATACTTTGGAGATACCATACATACCTGTTCCGGGATTCCCCAACAGAGCTATGTTAAAACGGTCCCATTTTACATCTGTACCTTGTCGCAAACTCAGATCGACCTTGGCTTTTATCCTGAGAACTTGGGACTTGACATCTTCCAGTCCAATCATTCCCATGATCGAATCAATAGCATCGTTGCTTGCATTTTCTACATCCTTCTGGCGCTGCCAGTCTTGTGCTGCAGGAGATTCGTCTTGAGACTTCAACGGTCGGGCATCGGCGAGCTTGGATATATCATGCTGGAATGATGACTTCTGTGGACTTGGTTGAGGATCGCCCACCTTTGAACGCTCCTTCATAGTTTTCAGTGGCTGCATAGTAGGAGTAGGAGCCGATATCTTTTTAGCCGAAGCAAGAGCCGCTGCGATGTCCTTCTGCTTCTGCTGGATTGCTTGCGCTCTCTCTTTGCCGACTTGCACGTCACGTATATTCTGTGTTGCAACATCCATCTGGTCTTGTAATTCCGCCATCTGCCTAAGATGCTCTTGTGCTTCTCGGTCTCGTCTCCGCTGCTCTTCAAACGCCTTGTCCACCTTCCGCTGAAGATCTTTAGCTTCCTTTTCGCACTTAGGGCAAGCTATAGGGATTGCTGCGTGACATTTCCATCGCTTGATGTGGCCTTTCGGGCAATTCGAATTCAACACATGTTCACAAGCCATCTTCGAGTGATCATAAAGCTGGTGGCATTGTTGGGGACACAGGTGAATGCCACAACTGAGCATCACTCCACATGGCTCCTTACAACCCCCATCAGGACACTCATTTCCAAAGTCAACAGGTGCCCGTAAGAGTGCCACTCTATCTCTGTGCCTATCACACTTGACAGGAAATCCATCGTAGATGTGGCCATCACTTGTGAGGAGTCCAAAGAATCGAGACCAGAGATTCTTTCCTTTAGATTTTAGAAAGGTCTGTGCATTTCCAATCATGATTAGTGCATTACGTGCTCGGGACAAGAGTACATTCAGACGTTCGGGAGAAGCCATAAACCCAATGTCGCCAGATGCGTTGCTCCGGGTCAGAGTTATGATGACGATCTGTAGTAGGATGAATTAGATCTGATACACAGACATAATGAGACAAGCAGCTCACCTCGCTTTCTTCGCCTTGGTAGTTATCTATATCGGGTCGTGGTTATAAGTTAGCCTTAGAAGACACAACGAAAATCCACGACAAAACTAAGGAAAGAGTAGATCACACAGCCTTAGCTTCAAAGGAAAATAGCGATCTCGTGTCAAAGACTCCATTCGAGCATCAGCAATACCCTCAATGGTAGACCTATCATGCGCATAGAAATTGAATATGCCATTGTGGCTTGACGAAGACCCGTCCATGTGGATAGGAGGACAATGGAAAAGTGCCGCTTACCGATTGTTGACAGTTTTATGGGTCGCTTCGATAGTTTTGCACTTGCGGCGGGCATAAGACCAGCGCGGACCAAATCAAACGAGTCAAGATCATTCAAAATCGGATCGTTTTCTTTGCTCAACACCGTTCGTAGTAGCTGCAGTTGCCCAAGGTAAGGTGTTAAAACAACGAGCTTTTCCGTACCATAGCCTTGTTGCGCAAGATATCGCACACATTTCAAGACCATTTCGGCTTCAAAAAGGTTTCGCTTAGATGACAGAGAAGTCATGTCCTTCTCACTCACGATCTCTCGGTTTTCGTCTTCTGGACGGGTGTGATTGACGAAGATAAGATTGTCCTGAAAACCGCGAAGATCGGGACGACCCAAAGTTTTGGGAGCATCAACAAGGTCAGGGTACGTCAGAGAGCGAACGAGCGCGGATATCTCTGGGCGCATCCGGTATTGTTTCAAAAGTGTGTGGTGTGGGTAGCCTTTTAAGATGAGTCTCTCAAACAAAGACCTATTCAAATCGTAACCTTCCCCCTTTTCTACACTGAGGAGATGATTATTCACTTTCGGCCGCAATTGTTTGTGGTCACCAATGAGGACCAATTGCTGAGTCTTCGGCCCGAGCGCTGTAAGAATGTGGCTTTCAAGTATCTCACCGGCTTCTTCGACCAGAAGAACGTCCCGAGACGCTGCCTGAAGGTCGTGACTGTACTTTGCTGCCGCTGTGGTTGTGCATCCAATTATGCGTTTCTGATTCAATATATGTCCGTTTTTCCTGTTGAACATGGCGTCAAGCTTGCCCTGACTATCATTGTACGTATCCGCAATTCGATACATCTCCGAAACTTGCTCTTTGAGCATTTCTTCCCTCCATTGCGTGATTGCAGTGTATCTTGCCGCAGGAACCATCTTCCATACACTGTGCGAACTCCCAAGCACGCGATGCGAGAAAATACCTGCGTCGTGGCCATTAGACCATCTGTCAAGTAAATAAAACGTATTGACGGATTTGCCCCGTTTTCCCACGTGGGTCATCCCGTCCTGGGCCAGTGGTACTGTGAAAGCCTCATAAAAGGGTGGACCCTCCGAAAGAAACTCCAGATATTCCATTATGTCGCTTTTCTGAATAATTGTTGACCTGTAGTTGTCGAAAGCTTTCTGTAAGCGATCCGCCAACTGGTTCGCCTCCGTTCTCAGCTCTTCAATCCTGGTCCAAGACGCTTTATCTTGCTTAAATGTTGTCAACTGTTCATAGAGGCCCAATGGCTTTGTCCGTGGCGTCGACTTGCCTCCAATTCGCACCATGTGTTCTTGCGGTATACCAATGTCTAGAAGATCTTCGAGGAATTGGTCCAAAGCATGGTTGGTGAATGTTACAACAAGTATAGTTCTTTTGGAGAATTTGATGATGGTTTTCGCGATGAGTGCCCCGATAAAAGACTTTCCAGTTCCTGCAGAGTAATGGTCAGTTCATCAAGGAAAATACAACGGCATGCCTGGGAAATACCCGGTGGCCCTTGGATCAAGCTAACTCGTTGCCGAAGCCCTGATAATAGAGATCTAGTCTGCGAATCATCTAATTGGATCGATTGTGGCGTTTTGAGTATGACCCGAAGATCCTGATCAGGATTCGCCTCGATATTCTCAATTAGACTAGTGGGCAAAGATACAGGTTGATTGATGGAGCTTTCAGCGCTCCAGAACAGTAATTCATCGATAAGGGGCAGTTGATTGAGTTCTTGTAATCTCCTCAGGATAGGCTCGTAACTGAAAACAGCGGTATCGATCTGAACCAGCCGAATAACTCTGGCTGTCTTCAATTTCAGCAATGCTTTAGAGGTGCTCATCTCACCCACGAACTGCAATGTGACAACAGGGGGTACCTTTTCCAGAAGGTCGATGTCCCGATGAATAGTTGGGAAAGCGGCAAGCTCACTGTCCAGGATGAGACATGCCAATGACTGATGTTTGAAGATATTGCGATTTTCCAGGAGATAGGCTTTGCGATCTCTTGTCTTTACATGGACTAATTGACGCATATCGGATTTGCACTGGAGTTGCAACCCCCATGGCCGGCGCTTTGTTGGAGCCCCGCAGTCAATATCAAGGACAGTAAAACCGTCTATGACAATACCTTTATGACGCCCTTTCTTCTTGCCCAGCGCGATCTGTAGCTCTTCTCGCATCTCGCCTAGCATATCCTCACGATAAAGCCGAAATTGATTATCGAGGTGCGCAGCTAGTCGATTATCGTTCCCGCTTAGGTCTTCGACTGCATCAGCAACACGGAGGAAAGGTGGTTCTGTGGACGTAAGCTCATCAGCTGTAGGCGGAATTGATATCTGCCGAAAGTCCACAAAGTCATTGTCATGCCGTCCTCCAGGACCGAGAACGCCGCTAGAGAGATTTATGGATTCAAAAGCAGAAAGGATGTGTTTGATCTTCTGGCCCACCGTGCGAATTTCAAATTGCGGAGAATTGAGAAGTGAACCTTGTATGGATGTTTCTCTAGCAATCTCCTGGTATTTGGTACACTTACCGGGAGGAAGGGAGATCAGCTCTAGCAATAGCCACCCAAAACACTGTTGTGCATCTAGCGACAGGCTTCCTTCACGATAAGAACGGACAAATGCGTTCCAAAAGATCGGCGGTTCCGCTATATGCAATATCAAACGTTGTAGGAAGTCCCCCCCACAAATAGCCTTCAAAGTTGGGTCCTGGATGTACTGAAGGAGCGCCGTCGCCTGGCCATTCAAGAATCTAGCAGAAACATCAAGTCGCATACATGCCTGTATGGAACTTAGACCCTGAGACTGGGAGATCACCTTTTCGATACCAGTGGCTGGATCTGATTGCCCGCACAGGGACTCTATGAAGAGGTCCCCGTCCTTGACGTTTTTCAGTGTTCGTTCTCCATGGATGACAGAATTGAAGAATCTGGAAAGCTTAGTAGCACGGGACGAGTCCCCAGCCTGTATTGCGGTCATTGAGCTATTCAGTGCCTGCATTCTCAAGGTGTGTTAGTTTCTGAGGATCTGTAAAGTTAGGTTCATTCTATATATTATCGGAAGCATATGAGAATCTTCAGAAGTAGGCACTGGAAGGGCTGTCGAAGCGAACAGCGATGGTCGAGATCCGTCTCATATCTCTGATCGTGTTCCAGATTCGGAAACGGAACCATCAGTGAGGCTGGCTGTTTGTCGACGCATGCTGCCGGGATTTGTACGCTGTGCGACGCAAGCTGCATGTTCTAGTAGCAGCCATCCAGCAAATCATGGATCTTGATTGCCAAGCTGAGGCAACCACACTATATTGTATTGGCTGACACCAAAACATCTTCGAGCGTATCAGAAGCTTCTATTATTTTTGAGAAAACCCCTTCTTTACACCTCTACAGCCTAGGAGATGGTCATTGTATTCTGGAAAGCTGCGTTCTAGATTTACGAAGCTGATGATGTTAAAGGTCGGATGTCCAAGATTTCTTACTAGATTGACGGTTTGGCCCTTCATAGCTTATGCTTCTTTTCTCCATTCGCTATTTTTCTGAACTCCTCCTGCGGTATCCCACTCACAAATCTTTCCAAGCCGCCTAAAACTTCCGCAACCGTCTGCCCATCCATCATCTCTCTCTCCGGCTTTCTGATCAAAGCTTTGACCCTGACCAAACTATCATTGTTCAAGTGATTCCCTAATCTATCCTCCACTTCTTTCAACACTTCGGCTAAGAATGTCTCCTGTTCATTCTTGCCGGTCTGAATTATCTTATTCACGAACCCAACCTGGAGCATCTCTTGGGCCGTGATCCTTTTACTCATGATCAGCGCCTCGTTCGCTTTGCTGATCCCCAATCTCTGCACAAAAGCCCTACTCGCGCCGCCTTCGGCCACGAGCCCTAAGCTTGTAAAAGGCGTAAGGAGAAACGCATGCGGAGCAGCGTAGATGAAGTCAGAAAAGGCAATGAGGGCAGCGGAGAGACCGACGGCAGGGCCATTGAGTGCTGTAACGAGGATCTTGGGGTGAGTGTAAAAGGCGTTGGTAATTTCGAGGTTATTGGCTACGAAATTCCGAAGGGTCTCGCGGCGAACATCAGTTCCTTCTGCCATTGTGCGAGAGGCAGTAACATCAGCGCCACTATAGGCCTTATCAGTATTCTCATAGCCTTAAAGGTCGCTTGACAGTTCTCACGCGGAAAAGAAGCGGCCTTTCCCGGTTAGGATGGTGATGTAGATGTCATCGCGCCTTGCGGCTTCCCGCAACAAGCAGGAAAGGCGGTAGTAAAGGTCTTGGGTGAGGGCATTGAGCTTTTTCTCGATTTTTAAAGTGATGATAGCAATCTTGCCATGGGTGGTGAAACTGATCTGCTCCTCGGGAGTAGACATTTTGGTAGATGAGTATGGCGATGCTGTTCGGCAGAGAGCTGGTCGTTGGAGGTTGATCAATGGTTTACAGATTTGCCAGTAGATCAAGGCATGAGTATTGAATATGCGCAGCACCACGCTGTGAACATATCAACACAGGCTGCTACTCGTAGCTCGTCCGTGCCAAAATGGATTGGCTAACGGTATGGGGTAAGTTATCTGCGGAGAGGGAGCAACGAAATGTTGAGGGGAAGCAATGAGCCGAGGTCCATTTACGGCGATCGATATTTGACTGTCAAAGCGAGAGCCGAGTGGCTTCAAACTTGATTGAACGATATATATTTCCTTCTAGAGTATTTAACAATCCATAGAAAGAAAATCTTAGTACAGCTAACTTACAAGTTCTGTAGTCCAAAAAAGCTACAGCTCATCCTTAATCTCACCTTTACCCAGATCCGGCATATTCATTATTTTCACAACCAGCGCCGTCCACCCAGTAAAGTGCTGCGTCCGCTGCCCCTGCCCCGTCTCTGGATTGTACTGCTCCCATGCAAACCCTGTCCTCTCCCACTCCTTGAAGACATTCTCCACAAGATTCTTCCTTAGCTCCGTGTACATCTTAGTAGCCTGTGCTTTATGCGGCCCCTCGGTTCGTGCAGTGTCGTACAGTGCCTTTACGACGAGGTAATTTATATTCATCCACACCGGACTGCGCCAGTAGTTTTCCTCTGTGCCGTAAAACTCGTCTTTTTGGCTCAAACTACGGATCCCATACGGTGTCCACAGCTCTTCTGGGTCAGCGATGAGATCGAGGATGGGTTTGAGCCGCTTGCTGTCAGGGGGTAGCAGGCCGGTCAGGAAGGGGAAGATGGAGATGTAGCCCTTGTGGCATACATGCACGCTTTCTTCATAGTCGTCAATGGTGGCGTCGCAGTAAGTTTGCTCCTTTGTGTTCCAATGCAGATCATCGATATTTCTCATAATAGCCGTCTCGTACCCTTTAAACTCCTTTGTGTCGTCATCTTCGCCAATTGTCTCAGCAATTCGTCTTAGCGAACGCGTCATCATGCCTATCCAGCTGATCAAATCCGTATGTATCTCTCCCGGATGAGGGGGCTGCGCACGCGGGTAGTCGTCCAGACCCGAGGTGAGGATGTGGCGGGTGTCTCTTCCACGCCAGCGATATGCTTCTTTTGAGGAGAAGGCTTCACGGTCGTACGATTTGATGTCGCCCCATTGGGTTTTGCGGAACCAGAAGTAATGGCGTTTGATGAGGGGGTAGAGGGTGCGGAGGTAGGATATGGCGATGTCAGGGTTCCGGAGATGGGCGCTGCGCAATTGGTCTAGGTCGTTCGCTTCTGTCGGGGCACTTTTGCTTTGTAACTTGTCGATGAGAGAATCAAATATGAGGAAGAGGGTTGGCGGATTTGCGTAGTGTGGGTATTGGACTTGAAACTCCTGGGGAACTTTGCTGCGAGCTTCCGGGCCCAAGATTTGTTCCCGTCCAATCCATCCGTCATCGTCCATGAGGCTGAACCAGCTTTTGACGATATCGAGGCTGCTGGTAGTTAGCAGTGCTCTACAGGTAATCGGTATGGAAGCTTACGTAAGGTCCATATCCCAGTCTGCGATAGGGATCAGATGAAAGCCTTCGTCCCATAGGAACCCTCTAGGAAAGAATGGTCGCGATGGAATGCTCGTGTACAGCTCGGAGGGGCCTTCGAGTCTGATTGACCCTTGGCGTGCCCGGGCTTCTGCTGTTTCCTGCCAAAACCCTTCATTCTCTTCTTCATACTCAGGTGCGTACGATCGATCGACGACTGCATCTCCATAGAAATACCCGATGCCCCCTATCAAATTGGAGAACATTGAATGTGCAAATGCTTGATATTTTGACTTGTGGAATGGAGCTTTGGGGGCAAGCATTTTTGAAAAGCGTTCGGAGAAAGCCTTGGTCGCCTTTTTGATTGCGCCATCCAGATTTTCCGCTGGTCGAATTAGCCAAATCCATACAGGAAGATAGAGTATCAACATACAGGTCACGGAGGCTTCCGCAGAACCAGAAGAGTATATAATATCAAACTGTCGCAAGCACTTAGTTGACAGCCAAAGCATACCTCACAATTGAACATGACTGACCTCAAAAGGGCCCTCAAAGACCTTCTGCACAACATGCATGTTCCCTTCCTGGATATTGTTGGCAACGGTAAATGTCGACCATGGCGGTGGAGCATTCTCGGCCCCGTATACTGCGACCATCTTATCAATCTCCTCTTTCATTTGATTAAGAATGATTTCTGCACTCAAAGAAATATCAAGTCAGCCAACACTCTCGAATCATGAACGCTTCAAACAAGAACGTCCAGCAAAAACGTACGTTTGGCCTGCCACAGCGCCTCCTCTGGCACCTGCAAGCTTTGAACAATAGTCCTATCCAACGGTTTCGCCCCATAACTCTTATGGCTCGGCGGAGGATGCTTGTTCGTACTTGGTCCTTCCGTAACCTCCAGCGTAAAATCTCCCAGCTCGTTACTCGACCCAATCATCACGACCGTCTCCTCAACCCCCAGATCATTTCTCTCACTTTGGACATTCAAGCTCCCAAAGCCCTCCATTGCAGCGTGGAAAATCACAGTGCTCATCAGTCGCGGCGGCGCATCTTCCCTGGGTGTGCCCTTGATCCGAACGCCCCAGCTTCCGCCGTGCTGTCCTCCAGGGATCTTGACAAACTCGGTGGTAATATCTATGCTGTTGCCCGCATCGTGAATGGTCTGGCGGCCGCCAAGGCGAACGTCGTATTCGTCCCAGCCATAGCCGGCCATACCTTCGTGTTGCTCACATGTGTGGCGGAAGTCTAGGAGCGATTCAACGTTAGTCAATTGCACCCTTGAGCTCTGGGAGAAAAGACAAGAGAAGCGTACTGTTCTGCACGCTCTCGAAACTATCCACCTTCGCCCAGAGCAACCCTGTCGTCAGGCTTTTGGGTATCCGTGGTCTTACACCAAAGTAGAGGTTCGGTCTGTAGGGGCCCCATAGCAGTGATTCGTTCGAGAGTCTCGCATTCTCGGCTAGGACCTTCTGATCCTCTCCAAAGGCGAATGACAGAAACAGACAAGCTATAGCAAGCGCCGATAGGTGCCATAGCTGTAACATGGTGGGAGCTTGTTGTACACAGAATGAGAGAGCTCCAATTTGGCGCCGCGAGCTTCTGGGCGGCGCGACGAATCAACAAATCCTTCCGTAACGAACACGAAGCCCTAGAGATCCGGGGACTAGCGTGGACAGGGGTGGGGGGGTGTGGAAGGGATGTTTCCGCCCATTTAAGATGCGGACATCCACATACAGTAAAAGTCAGGCTAAGACCGAGCTCTCAATGGTGTATTCTCATATCAAAATGCCAGTATCTAACCCAACCTTTTGACACCGTGCCTAACCTCTATCTTCACCGTTGAAATGCTCCACTATTTGATACGCAGTAACGCCCAAGCAATGATCCATCGGTACTTCGTCACCTCGGTCTTGGACCCTGAGGGGCGCCTCCATACTTCCCTCCACCACCAGATCCACCCTCAGTTCCGTCGTATCGTCCTTCATAAGGATTCCCTCCGCTTCCTCCCCCACGCCCTCTCTGATCATACCTACCGGCCCTCTCCTCCACCGGCGAACTCGTAGTAGACCTCAAACTCCCACCTCCCAGCCTCGCTTTCAATCTCTCCTGTACACTTCCCCCACTAGAACCTGGCGGTATCGGACTCGCCGTCCTCGCTGGCTGTAACCCCTGCTGTTGCTGCTGAATCGCCTGATTCTGCACCTGGTAGCTGCCAGCGCGCTGACTAGGCAGCGGGCGCACACTCAAGCTTTCCTGCTGTGGTCGCTGCGACTGTGTCCTTGAACCCATATTCCTGCCCCCTAAACCCCTACGTAGACTTGACGGCGCTTCATCCCCCTTCCCTTGCGCGCCACCGGGAGAATCCGCCCACAAGTCGCTCAATCCGGCACCACTGTTTCCCCTGCTGAGACTCGTGTCTACCCTCTGCCCTCCCCTCAAACTCCCCAGTCTACTGCTTTCGGGCCCTTGCGATAACGATGAGGATGAGCGGGGGTCAGGGCCTAACCAGGCGGGAAAGGGCCGGCCTTTTTCAGTGTAGTAGGCTCTTAGCACGCGAGAGACATGCGAGGATTCGGGGTCGTCGATGGAGGAGTCGTCTTCGGAGGTAGTGAGGAGGGTCTGGCGGAGAGAATTGTAGCGGGAGGTGGTAGAGGTGAGGAGGGTGTTTAGGGTTGAGAGGTAGGACATTGGATCACTGACAAGGAGGACAGTTACCCTAGGCGTCACTTGTCTTGCGTTTTTGATTTAGGAGTGCGGGGTGTATCATAACCGTTTGCGTTTCTTGAGCACAGGGTTTCCACACGCTTTGCTATTCGTACCTGGGGGGCAATTCCTGCTTAAAAACGATCGAATGACATGGCTATCACGTATCTGTATACGATATTCGCTCAGAGGCGATGTTTTACATTTTTGGGCTAAACATTCCGATATTTGTTACCAAACTAGGTATCGAGACGCTAAGGTAGTGCTTTGTCCAAACCTCTGAAGCTCTCTTCAAGTTCATCTACTTTTTGTTGCTGTCTCTGAGACCGTAAGACTTTGTGGCATAATCACCGTTGTGAACAATCAGATCCTGAGGTCGGTAATCATGCTTCTTGGAGAAGTAAGATTCCAGGATGTCCTTCGTACCATCTGCGTAACGCTTCTGCGCATCGATCGAAGTACCGGACATGTGAGGTACCATGGCGTTTCCTCCACCGAAGGGGTTCTTTGCATAGCGCAGCGGGTGATCTTTGGGTGCCGGTTGGGGGAACCAAACGTCCCCTCCGTAACCGCGAAGGTGGCCCGACTTGAGCGCTTCGGCAACGTCTTCCTTTACAACAATCGCTCCACGAGCGGTATTGACGAGCCATGAGCCTGTGATGGAAGTTAGTGACTCTACCCCCAACTCCCTACTAATTATGCGTACCTTTCTTCATCTTGGAGATTAATTCCTTGTTGAAGAGGCCACGAGTCTTCTCGTGCAGTGGGCAATTGATGGTGACAACATCACACTGGCTCAACATCTCTTCTAGAGATTCCACACGCCTGCAGCCAATTTCCTTCTCAATTTCAGGCTTGAGCGGCTGGTAGTCAAAGTACAGTAGCTCCTTGCAGTCGAAGGCCTTGAGTCTTCGCAATACACGCTCTCCGATGCGTCCAACAGCGACAGTTCCAACGACCTTACCCTCAAGGTCGAATTCATTCTTCGCGACCTCTGCCACATTCCATTCTCCGGCCTGAATCATTTCGTGGGCGGGAACGAAATTGCGCACAAGCGTAAGAATGGTCATGATCACATGTTCGGCGACAGATACGACATTTGAGCCGGTTACCTCAGCTACAGTGATACCACCGTTGGTCTTGTTGGCAGCATTGAGGTCAACATGGTCTGATCCAATACCGGCGGTGACTGCGAGCTTGAGCTTCTTCGCTTTAGCGAGACGCTCAGCAGTCAAGTAACCTGGGTGGAAGCTGTGGGGGTGAAATGTTAACTTCGATTGGCCTCGAGCCACTCATATTTTTCCTCGTCCACGCCCACAGGCTCCAATACCGTATACGAAATTACTCACGGTGTAGTGATGATGACTTCGGCATCGACCAATTCCTGGTCGAACTTGGAGTTCTCACCCTCTTTGTCAGATGTAGTAACCAAAGTATGTCCCTGGTCTTCCAACCATTTCCGAATACCAAGCTCGTTCTCGGTGGTCCCAAGAAGTTCCGGAACTTGTTTGGAATGCTCGCCGCCCTGGTGAGTTGAACGGTTAGATATATGCTCCGACAGCAACCATAGGGGCCGAGTCCACCGAAAGCTATGGGTTTGAAGAACTTACGTCGTACAGAACAAGGAGAACTTTCGACTGAATTCGAGGAGGGTTAGTGGAACTTCCAACATGAGTGTCGATTGGGGAGTGTGAACCTGTAATCGCGAAGTCGCAGTTAGCGTCCGTACCCCGCTTAAGCAACCTCTGTTGACCAGAGGAGCCGTCCTCTGAGTGAGAAGGGAGGAGGCAGGCCGTGACAGGCGGGAAACAGAACGAGCAAATACCATTTTGAAGGCAATTGATAAGTTGCTGTTGCGTCTTGGAGATCAATTGCTTTTGAAAGTCAGTGATCGAGTTTCTGTTCGGTGAGATATGGTAATGGTTGTCTGGGACAGGTACAGCAAGGTAGGTAGCGGGGAAAGGACTTCGCATACGTCACACAAAGCTTTCCGCAAATCCGACAAGACTTTTTGATTGATGGGCAACTTCAGGTGCTTGTTTTGGTTGATGACCCAGAGTCTTTCTTTTCAAGAGGATTCTGAGAAGATGGAAGATGGAAGATGGGAAATGAAAAATGGAGTTGTTACGGGGAGGGATGTGCTTATGAACCAGGTAACAATTAGTTCCAAGTACGACCAGACGCCATTCATGATAAAGGGACTTCAAAACCAGCAATTGAGGCCTGTGACCAGAGGTACGGATTAAACCATCGACCAGATCCGGCTTTGGGAGGGTATAAGCCTCGTAAACAGCAAAGCTACCCCGCCGAGCCAAAGTCCAGACCCAAGCTTCCAAGGTCAAGCATCGGACGATGTACTGTTGTATGTGGTCACTGCGGGGTCCCTCGTTGCAAACCATTCGCCCGAGTTTGAATGTCGGCAGATGCCCTCCAAAGCTTGACAGATTCCTTGAATGAAAGTACGAGGACGTGCAGCAACAAATGAGGCCAGATCTGAACCATCTGAACCCTCTCACAGACGCTCGGTGGACCAACTCGAATACCAGAAAAAAACAGAGAACTAAACTCACCTAGTATATTAGGCTTTCTTTCGAGCACATGTATGTCCGCAGTGGTGAAAATGGAGTTTGGATATAGAGATCGCTAAAAGCGCCCAAGGAAAGAGTGGAACCATAAACAATGGATTTGAGCTGTGGAGACTATGAAAGATTTAGTGGGCGAACCGGCACATCCAACCGCGTGCTCCGAAAATCCTTCGAGAATTACAAATATACTCAAGAGAATGATGTAGAAGCTCGGGTGGCACCAGGCCAGAAGTCATGAAGACTCGGACCTTCTGCGGATACTCCAGTGCTTAAGGATATCCCGACGCCAGTGTTGATCTCAGCAGCCATGACGGACGACCTTGTTCATCTTTCTGGTAGCGGATGGGAAGAGACCCTGTGGGAAAGGGTAACGCAGCAACGGGAGGGAGGGTGGCTTCGTTGACTAGAGAGGGCGAGTCCTTCGAGATCAGTCAATGGCTTCACTACTCCACCTTTGATGTTGTTGGCGAAATAGCTGTATGCAGGACTTTTCGCAGCACAACCTGATTTATGGTTAACCATCACAGCCCAGCTCGGCAAAGCCTACAAATGGCCGCCATCCACGCCTTCTCCCGGTACCCCGCCGTCGTCGGCGTCGGCGTCATTTCCGACTGGCACCCTTGATCTTCCCCCTAAGCGAAATACTAGCTCCAGCCGGCGATGGAGCCCTCGCTTACATTGCCCAATTCTGCTCCCAGGCTATCGCCGGGCAAGTGAGAAAGGAGATAGCCTCAACTCGATGTACGCCGACGGTTTTCCATGGAGGATATCCATCATCATTCTATTCCGAACATTGGCGCTAGGAGCGATACGACGGCGATAAGTGTAAGCGCGCCGATATATTGTCTGGGAATCCGGAGAAGATACGGTATGCCCTGGAATGGAGCTAGACGAGAGGAGAGCGCACGGCCGTTTTAGCGCGTTCATCACCAACAGAGAAGCCCAAGAATGCACCTACCTACAGCCTGTGCTGTAAGAAACCTTCATCTGCATCCCGTGCAATGGGCTTCCCATACCCAGGGTCGTGCCCAAGGGAGGGCTTAACCTGGCCAGGCGCTTTATTCTGAAGGCGTACGTCTCATCAGTGGGGAACAAAAGTCAATTTACTATAAACGGCGGACTTGCACACGTCAGTTTCAACCTACTGTATGCTATTCTACACAGCAATAAACACATTTATCAGTGGTGGGATGCTTGAATAGTCAACTGGATTTTAGAGAGGAACTCATTGAATATTTCACAACAGACGACTTTGCTTTCCCTGATATAGGCTCGAATGTAGCCGCCGCTTATTGTACGTTGACTTCTGTCCGCCACTGGTGTCCATTCTCATAAACACCCCGTTGCTGACTGACCAGTCCATAGACAACTGTAGGTATGAACTCCCACATCGCCCGAAGCAAACCCCCCCGTCTTTGGCCCTAGTATAATGAACCAGTACTTCTTCGCCGTTAATCAGCCCGCCTCCCTTGCACCCACATATCACTCTGCCCCCCTCCACCACTAAACCCCCCCGGTTTCCATAAGTTCGGTCACGGCCCGCGCACCTGCCTCGGAAAAAGTAATCGCCCTAATGGAAATGTCCAAGCTGATCCCCGGGCTAATTCTGCAGTTCGAATTGCAGCTAGAGCATCCAGAGAAAGAGCCGAGGGTTTATAATGATTGCTTTATGAGGCAAAAGGGGTAGAGGTATTGGGGGCGTGTTAGGGAGTAAGTGAAGGGGGGGTTGGGGTTGGCAAAGGGGTAAAGATATTGAATGAACTATAACCGTACCTTCCCATCGTGAACCTGTATCACAGGGCACGATCCCGTAACGCGCTTCTACGCGTTCGTTATCATTAACCATCCCCCCCCCACCAAAAACTTTTACCACCCTCCATCATCAAAACGTCCTCCATTCCCCATCCCAACCCCCCTTCCCAACCTCCATCCGTAACCCCCCTCCCCCAAAACATTCAGATATGACGCAGGCGAAGGCGAAACAGATTGGTGTTGGTGTCCAAGAAACCGTTTTGTCTAGCTGATACCGCTGTTTGCTACTTGGGGTGGTTGATGCGATGTGGGGTTTTGAGTGGAATGGGGTGGAGTGGGGTGGGGTGCTGTGCTTTGGGTCAGAGGTTGTTTGGGGGGAGGGGCGGGGTTGATGGGAGGATAGATGGCGGTGGCTTTTTTGAAGGATGATTCGTGGGTTGGAGGGGTTGGAGGGTTCTTTTTTTGGGGCTTGTGCAAGTTGCAAGTGGGGTTGAGTAGGTGGGGGTGGGGGTGTGTGTTGGGGGTTTGCTTTTGGGTGGTCTCGACTGCTTGCTGGGAAGTTGGGGGGTTTTGTTATCGCTTCGTAGGGACGGGGATGGAGGTGGGTGGTTTATTATTTCATTCGGATTAACATCGACCCCATTTGTCCCTTACCTTTTCTTTCTTCCCCTTTTTTTTATATAGTCAAAACAATCTTCATTCTTCCCTTTTCTTCCCCTTCCTTCTCCTTCCTGTTAACGACTCCTACGCAAATAATTCAGCCAGTATGCCCTTCCATGTACACGTTAAGCAGAAACCTTAAGAAAGAATGAGTGCAATGGAAAGAAAAAGAAAAAGACGGAAAGACTCAATATGTTAACCATGTGTATCGATGGCTCGCATCGACTACTTCTGGATTCCGCGGTTTTGAGTGAGTGACGCGAAGGCAACGGGGGTTGGTGATATATTGTTTGTTTTCCTTTTACTGTCTTAATGATGTTGATACCACGAGGAAGGGTGGGAAGGTACGGGGGGAGGAGGTGAGCATAGACTGCCGGACAACTGCCAAAACGCAGTCCTGAATTCACGGGCTTCCAAGGAAGTAGTGAGTGTTGCGAGTGAGTAAGATGGAGAGATAGGTAGGAGAACGTTTACAAAAGAAATTGAAGTGAATGGGGAGGAAGGGGGTTTTGATTGAGGTTCGGGAAGGGGGGGGGTGGGACGAGAGAGGGGTATGGGGAAGTACTTAGTACATGATATGACTGGCTCTTTCTCAGATCGGATGGAAGTGTGTGCTGTAAAATTCTCGGAAGTGGTTGATATGTGAGAAAGTTGAACATGCTCATCCGGGCTAGATTCCTACACTTAAGGTTTTGCAGGACGAGAATTTTTTTTAATGGACTTGGAAGGAAATTTTAGGGGTTGTGCTTTTTTCGGGTAGTTAGGGTATGGGCGGTTAATGCTGTAATATATGGTGCTGTGGGTCCATGATTGAGAGGTTAGAAGGTTGGATGATTGAGCTAAAGACTGGTAAACTATTAAAACAGCATCGCAGACTGCGAATTAAAGATTGAAAGATTGCAACTTTGTATTCTTGCCTCAAGAATTGCCGCACGTGCAAGACGGAAAGTATGACGGCCCAAAGACATGTCCGAAAAGGCTGGAGATCGAGATGTGTGCTGGATCTGACCTGCACGATCTGTGATATTTTTACCTTGTTCGAGATTGAGCGGTTGCGACCAACGATGAGATATCTGCGGCCAGCAATAGATGGTAAGGAAATGCTCAGGCGCAGGAAAACTACCTGGGCGGCTCTGTTCAGGAAGTAGAGATGTTGATAGATATGCTGGATTGGCCTGCATATCTTATTGCGCTTATTCTCCATGGTTGATTCTAGGTGGTGAATATGGAAACGTGTCTTAGTGATCCGGAATCCGCAAGATCAAAGTCAAAGACTCTATTAGCAGAACATGTCTTGCGAAATGCTGATTAGGAGGCTCTAATCAGCTGTTAAATCAACTGCCTTCGTCCGCTTCGTCGGACGATTTCCGGTTGTGGGAGATCTCCCCGAGCCTTCTGCGCTGTCTTTTTCTTTGATGCGCTCGCGCTTGATGCCCACTGGTGGCGGAGTTGGTGTAGAGAATCCAGCGGCCATGCCTCCCATCAAAGTCCGAAATGCAGTCATCTTATCCTTGAGCTCTTTCATGCCAGCGTTTTCTGCGGTCAAACGCTCGATCTCTTCCACTTTTTGTTTCTCCGAGGCTTCCATGGCCAACACGTTGGCCTGGGTAACATTAGTGGTTTAATGATAGAGAGAGTCGTTGGGTAGTAGGACGTACGCGGAGCCTCGTCAACTCTTGTATCTTCTCTATTTCGGTCAGTTCGTCGGGCCATTTCTTCTCGATCGTGACCGGCGTCAGACTCCTGGGTATGCAACCGAGGAGCTCCAGATTCACTGCTCAGGCTGCTTAGTATCAGGCGCTCACAGAGCCACGGGAAGCTTACTTTGTGATCGATATCGAAAGACGAAGTTGAACGGACGTCCGTTTGTGCCTGGTATCCGAAGACTATCATGAGTAAAAAGTTCTGGTGTCTCTATCAGGGTTTTCTCCCCAGGCCTGGACATGACAGCTGTCAGCCTCATGCTGTCGGGGTATGTTGTTTATTGGACTCACTCCATACTATGGCTTACATGCTGATCTTTGACGATTTCCTTTGCAACGTCCGCTGTGATACTAGGCTGGTACTGGGAGCTCACAAGTAACGGCTCAGAGCGCTTGGTCCTCATAACTCTTATTACCGAGACTTTGATAGATCCCAGAGCATCTGCTTGCTTGTCCAGAACATCCTTCTCCAGATCAAGCTCTTCGTCTATGCGAAGCCTTAGTACCGTCAACGTCAATGTTTCTGAGTAACTCACTGATGCCAAGTGAACCGAAATTAAACTTTATGCGGCAATTCCGATCTCCTTCTTTGTGCCGCACATCATCAATGACAGTAGGTTCTCTATCGATAACTTGTTGCCTCAAAAGTTCTTTGCTTGTATAGCGGTATGTTGCCACTGTATCTCCATCGATATGGACGCCAAATAAGATACCTGAAGCCTGATAGTATTGGAATTTCGAGTTCACAAAGACTTCGACATGGAATTCAAGCCCTGTCTCGGCCTCGATAAATTTTTCGATGAATAATTTGTCCGCAGACGGGACAGTATAAGGCTTTTCGTACTCCTCGAGTACCTTTCCTGTCGTTCGGGACGCGATGCGTACTTCTATGTCATTGAGAATCGCCATAAGTGGTTGTAGAGGTTGTGGCTGGAGGCTGTGACTGGTCTGTTTGCAAACGTGTGATGTGTGAGGAGTCAGCAGTAAGGATCAGAGCGAGGTGCTGAGGCCACAAATGCACGAGAATGCAAGGTTAGGAACAAATAGTAGGTTGAAGCATATGTTCAATGGAGTAGACGGTCTGCTGACGATAGCTGAGTATGCGGTGGAACTATTTGTTTATGAAAGGAGTGAGGATCCTAGAGGTTGTCATGTGTTGCCGCCTACAGATAGGGTGAAGATCAAAGTAAGCTCTGCTTGCAGTTTAATTGAAAACCTGTTCGAATCGATAGTCCCACGCAAGACTTGTGCGTGATAATAAGAGTGAGGGGTTCTGAGGTTCCTTAGTCCGAGGTCGGGGACCTTGATGTCAAAAACCAGAGACCGTAGAGTGAATTAGTGACGCCAGAAGACATATACTCAAGGTACCTTAGTGGTGGGTAATGGCTTGCATGTCGGCACAGCTCTCTTCATTATGGAGCCTTGAGAAAGAATGTCTGTGTTGTGGTGGGTCCGTCAGTTCCGGTGGTGAGGTATAGACGAGATGTATGTTCCAGAAGGAAGGAGTGAAGTCAAAGATTCTCGCATGAAATAAAGATCAAAACAGGCAGATGTGTCACTGGCAATGAAAGATCTGGCGGATAGATGGATTAATCACGAGAGGCGTCGCCCACCAGCAGAAGTGAATCTAAGAGTACGCACAACCAAAATTGGAATGGAGATGCTGGCGTAAATCGAGGAATATTTAGAAACCCTACCATTCCACGGTCTCCCGCTGTCGCCAAAGCTTCAGTCTGTTTTACTTCTCGGCAGAACATAAGTGTTCTATGTATGCAAGTCTATCAGTGATGCTGTAGCTCTCTTATTCAAGGGTCAACCTCTGGTATGCAACAAGACACAGCGACATCAACCGCGTTGGTACACCCCTTCAGCGATCTCTAAGTAGACCTAAGTACCCAATCCACGACCAAGCCTCTCTGTTCGAGAGTACAAGTAGACCTCCGCGCGCGCACGCTATGCCATAACCGCAAAACACTGGGGTATTACAAAATCTAACCTATACAGATGGAGAGTCCTACACCTCTTGAGAACGTTAAGGAGAAAGAAAAGGAATATACATAATTAATCCGATATCTCAACCGGCTTCTTCTCAGTTCCTTCCGGACTTGGCGGACTCACAAACGTTGTAAGAGTTGTTGCTTCCGGCTCCTGTGTCACTAATCGTCTACCGTGATCTGGCGGTTCTTCGGGTATGGGATCGGGTTCTGTAGGGGACATGGCGTTGTCCCTGTCCTCGCTTCCCCCGCTACCTGCAGAAGCACCAGTTCGCCTTCTCCGGGTCCTTCTTTCGTCATTGGCACTTTCTCTTCGTCTTCGCACCCTAAGACTACCGTCTTTACTCCCAGGCCTACCATCTGCAGTATCGCCATCGCCACGTAGGCCTTGCAACAAACTAGCGGCACGCTCAGCGACATCCTCTCCTTCACTAATAGCAGCCAGCTCTGCCTTGCGGTCACCTTGCAAGTCGCCACTTGCTACACTCTCTGGACTTAGCAGGTTTTTGTCGTCTTCTTGATCTTCGCTGTCCTCACTGCGCTTTCCAGGGATATCCGGTATGGGTTGTCCACTGGCTACCCGCACTTGATGCCTATCCTTTAGTCTCGCTCGCCTTCTGCGGTCTCGTTGATCTTTCGCCTGAGGCGCAGCAGCGCGAAGTTTCTCAAGCAACGAGTCCATGGCACCGGATGATGTGGGCGAAAGGGGACCTTCAGGGGAAGATACACTAGCGTTGGCTGCAGCAGGGTTGATAGCTTTGCCGTTAGCACGCTTGCGGGCCATGGAGGCTTCGTTACGACGGCGGGATTCTTCCATGTGAACATTCTTTTCCTTTGATTTCTGTCCGTGCATTAGTATGACTTCGATCAGGAACATGGCCGTTTTGTATCATCCCACTTACCTTCCACTCAGTGACGAACAAAGCAAGCTTGGAGAAGAATTCACGGCGGGAATTTTCGTCGCTGCTATCCTCGCCGTAGAAGGTCATAATGTCATCATATGTCCGGCTCATTTCTTCGAGATACAATTGCATCTGTTCGGATTTTCGTCTGGCATCTTTCATTGATCTTTGAACCACTAGACTGACTCGGTCCTGTGGATGAAATTTCTTAGTATCACTCAAGTTACCCGTATCAAGCGACGACTGGACGTTTCGGATGTTGTCGATATACTTCTTAGCGTCAACCTGGAGTTGTTCCACATTGAGTTTCTGCGCTGTGACAACCCCACCAATGTCATCGATAAAGCCTTCCCACTCAGGATATTGGTTTCGAACAATTCTTTCGACAAGGTCTGCAAAAGTGGACTCATTCTTTTCGTCCTTGACCATACCGAGGCGTCCCAAGGAGCTTAGCTTGAACCCAGTAGCTTGCTTGTTGGAGTCGTTCATATAATTGCCGATATCTAGGATAAGGCCAAGGATGTTCATCAAGGCTACAGAGTCTCTGAGAGATTCGGAGACCCTAACAACTTCTCTGAGGTGACCTGAGATCTCGTCGTATTCTGTTTCGAAAGTTCTTGTCAGCACCAAAGCTCGCATTCTGGACTTCCAATAATGGCGTAGCTCGAATGCAGTCTGTAGATAGATCTGATCTTCTCGTGTGAGCTCGTTTGGATCTTGTTCTCTAGGTGTCATGAGCGCATCAGGACCAGTCCAGTCCTTACTGTAGGGTGCCATAAGTTTAGCCGTATTGTCAGGAATGACGCACATATCCTCCTTCTGAAGAAAATCCATGACGACGTCGTTATTGAGCACCTCTTTATCACAATGTATGATCATGCGTATGACCTCGTCAACTGAAATCTGAGAGAATTTGGCCAACGAGATATGGAAGTTTCGCATTAAATCGCTGGAGATGATCTGTTTCTTGTCGGACTTCTTGCCACCACTAGTGCCGATCTTTTTTATTTCTTTAGCCATGAAAAGCTTCTCAACTTCATCAAGAACACCCTTTCTCGACAGCTCCATATACTTTTCTTCTTTGGCTGCATGCGTCGGGGTATGTGTAGCCCATACAGTAACTTGAGGTGCATCCACTTTCTCCCAGTGCAGCGCCTTGAGCTTCTTTTTTGGCCGAATGAATGGAAGGCCTACTGTGGGTACTGCAGGATATCCAGGTTGGGGTAGATAGCCCCCTTTCAGGGCGCCGGGTAGTGGGGGCGCGTTAGGTGTTCGGGGTAGCGGAGGTGGTGGAGGACCCATTGATCCACTAATTGGGGTAATAGGCATCCGAGATGTGCCCGGCATCGGCGGAGGTGGTGGGGGAGGAGGAGGAGGAGGCGGAGGAGCATCGTTAGAAAATCCGGGCATCGACGGAGACATGGTAGGGGGTGGTGGAGGAGGCGGTGGAGGAGAGGGACCAGCTTCAAATCCAGGCATGCCACCAAGTGAAGGTGGCAGCGGCGGAGGAGGTGGAGGTGGCGGCGGAGGTGCACCGGCTTTCGACTCGGCCTCGTGAATGCCGTCAACCTTAGGTATTGGTTCGTCCAATGGCGTCTTTGGCGAATCAGAATCGAGACTTGGGTGGGATGGTCCGGTCGTGATACCATCGCCTTCAGCGTCTTCGCTTTCACTGCCGTCGTATTTCCGTACCTTTGCAGCAATCTCGCCTAGAATTCCGGTCGCCTGCTGGGGACTCATGTATGGACGTTTCATCTCAATAAGGCGCGGCTTCTCGTAGATCACGGCATCCTCACCATCTCCTTCGACCTGGTAGAGTCCCTCGCTCACGGCTAGAGCATCGGCAGCAGCTCGTCTCGGGCCCTTGAAAATTTTACTCCGTGCTGCGCTGCCCAAAGTGGAGCCACTGAAGTTTCTGACCGAGAAGTCCTCTCCAGCTCCTCCGTCGCCGTCCATTTGCTCGCGAAGCTCCCGTAGCCTGTCTGAAGGGCCGGCCTGCTGCCAGACTTTACCTTCCAGTTTGCACTGTGTCTTTGCCCGCTCAAGCTGTGTCTCCAATCTTTCCATAAGCATTTCCCGATTCAAGATCCCCTGCAGTTTCTTGGGGTCGGATGAAGAAAGGGTTTCTGGCACTCCTTTTTTGGCGATAGATGCAGCAAAGTCTTGTGCATCTCTAAGCATCAGGTACAGCTCCCTGGTCTCAAGTTCGTTCCGTTGCAGCTCTTGCGCGCGTATTCTTTGAAGATCGGCAAGCTCCGATTTGAGAGCCTCGTTCTGCCGCCCTTGGAGTTCAATGATGGACGCCTGCTCCTCCAACTGTTTCTGCATCTTCGCTATAAGACCATCAGCCCCCATTTCGATCCTTGCCTTCATCTCATCCCTTTCAGACATTGCAGATTCGGCAATCTGCCGGGCCTCTGTAGTTTCATCAAGTGCCTGCCGTGCTTCGGAATCGGTATGTAGCCTGTCCAATAGACTCTGTACAGAGAAATTTAGGCTTTGCTTCAGATCCATGTCTGGAAGCCTGCGGTCCATGGCCACGTAGCTGAGCATCGCGTCGACCAGTTGAAACATCCGAAGGCGGTCTTCTCCTTCGTTATCTCGAATAAGGAGCATATGTTGCATCGCAGAGAGAAAATAATCCTGCGCACGAGTCCCTTGTACTTTAGACGTTATTGCTTCCACGATTTGGGCCGGGTCTTGCATATCTTTGATCTCTCCATCGAGACTATCTCTTGCACTGCTGTTCTCTCGTTGGAGGAGGTCCTCATAGTCGATAGCTTCATTCTCGCGGTATCGCTCGACCTGTTTGTCTATGACCTCGTATTGGAACCCCTCCATCTTCGTCAATATTCTCTTGATGCCGCATGACGTAAATTGAGCCCTGATATGGCATCGTAGCTGCAAGTCGTGCTCCGGAGCATCGATGATCATATTGAGTAAGAATAGCGACGCCACAGCGTATTCCATTAAGAGGTTTTCCATTCCAATGCCTCCACTACGGACCTCCTCGCTGGCTCCTACTAAACTACCCATCTTTCCTCGGCCATCAACAGTAACTTCGACGATTCGCATCCAGGCGTCAAAACGGCCGTTCTCGCCCTGCTGGTTCTTGACATGGTCCATAGCCTGAAGCACCTTGAGATGGCCCTCTCCTTCCGCCCAGTGGCACAAGAAGGTCATGACTTCACTGACTAACTTCCTCGTGGTCAAGCGTGGAGATATTAGGGAGGTCGCAAGGGAAACGATTACTTGTTGGTGGATTAGGGCATCGTCCGCACCGTATTTGTTGTTCATGAGAGCCTTCAAACACTTTACTATGTCGTACTCCCGATCAAGATCTTTATCACTTGTGTTGCCTGCTGCTGGTGCGGGACCTTGGACCTGCCGTCGATTGAGCTTCGCAAGGACGTTCGTCAATGCGACTTGGCCTTGCGCCTCGACAAAGGATTTGACCCAGCTGATAGGCTGCGTTCTCAAGCTGACACTCAAGCTGCCCAGTTGCTTTGCCGTAATCGAATCGTTCATGACCTTTCTCACGTACCATTCCGGGCTTCCTTCTTCATCAGATCTAGCAAGGATTCCCTGATGGCCATCGGTGCCGACAACGGTCTGCCGAGCATTGTGTCTCCTTTTTTGCTCCCCTTGCCATTCGGTCAACCTATCCTGATGTACCAACGTCCATTTCTTTGTAATAGGATATGCCGCCATCTGCCGTTTTGCCTGCTCTGGAAGGTTGTGCCAGCCACGCTTATGCATAAGGTCAACGAACTGCGCTTCCACAATTCTATCATCTGAGGGGCGTGGAAGATTGAAGCCTTCGGGATTGAACGATGTCGTGGAGTTGAAACCTGCGGATTGTTGTGGGTGCCATCCAGAATGGGGGTGATGTGACTGGCGTGATGAAGTTGAAGGTCTCTGGGTATTATCTAGAGGTATTGCCGTCCTTGACGAATTGTCTGACGAGAATATACTGGAACCTCGCGTAGCCGAAGAAACAGAAGATAGTACGCTCATCTGATCAAACGAATTTCGGTGATTGGAGGAGGTATCGTTGGTAGAAGTTGAATTAAATGTACCATGAGAGCCATTGGCTACGCCAGCAGCGTCTCCAAGAGCTGGGTACTGTAGTGGCTTTCTGCTACTCTCGCGCGAAGGTAGTAGTGATGTGAGTGGTTTCAAGGAAGAATGAGAGTGTGAGCTTGGCGGAGGTCTTGGTCCAGTGGGATGTGAAATACCGGAACCATTCGTTGGCGGAGCGTTAGGATCCCAGGCCGGATATTGATGGAAATCTCCTCCGCCTTTGTTGAGATGGTGTGGTAACGGTTCTCTGCGGTGTGGAGATTTGTCATTCTTCGGTAGATATTCCATTGATATGGGAGTCCTGCCATCTGCGGCGCTGTCGTAAGGTATCGAAGAGATCGGTCCACCTGGCATTGACAGACCAAGGCTATCTTCACCATAATTCATATCGAGTGATCCTTCTGACTGCTTCTGCGAATGCCTTGACGATCGTGAACCCGTTGTGCTACTAGAGTTGCTAGGGACCTCTAGCACCGACCCTCCATCATCCTGCCCTCTGTTCTCTGGCTGTCTATCCCTGTATAATTTCCGTCCAAAGAACGACCGTCCTCCGGAAGACTGTCTGCCTTTGCTGTCAACTGGCGGAGTTGTTGACGGCATTTTACCAATTTTATTATTTCTTTATTGTTGACGACCGTCGCAACAGTATACCCGCCAACAGCGCTTGGATAAACCTTACCCCTTCCCTAAGAGATTCGTATGATTATTATGAGGTACTGTCATCACTGATTTATCGACAATGTAGAACGATCCGCACGGAGCGCTTTGGTTGCAGCGATTGGCAGGTGCTGCTTTCGCATCATTGTGTCCTCAAAGAGGTTTAGGTGACTTTCCGGCTAGTGGATGAATCCCACCGGCGGCCTCACTTCCTGACTGTTGCCGTCCGTCGTATAGCTGCGGCTCTCATAACGATGTCTTAGGTTCCATTGTTGGATGAAGTTTGTGTATCAGAATCCCCTTGAATAAACCCCCCTGCGGCATCTTTATGTAAGAACGCGCTAGCCATGCTCCTGACCCTGACCGAGGTCGCCGCCGCAAAGGGCCAAGCTCCAAACCACATGTCAGCCCTACAACGTGTCCCATGGCATTGATGAACTCTCGTGGAAGGCACGACCGCTGTCTGTTATGTCTCTTGATAATGACTTGATATACAATGGTCGTCCCAAGTGTAGCTATCAGTCCACCAAATCTTAAAATCGACTCCCAAGCGAGTATCCCGCGCTCACTCCCCGGCTACATCCCTCCTTCCTCATCCACCCCTCCACCACCTTCTGTCCCACCTCCACCTCCCGGCTACGGCGGCGAAACTATGGCCGCTGGAAGCTCCAGTCTTTGGAAGGTGCGACTTATCATTACAATTGTCTGATCCATGATAGTGGTCTAATCCATTGTACAGACTCTGCTTCTCCCTCCATTTTTCGCCCTCCTCATCTACCTCGTCGCAGTCTACGCTCTACGTCCCCTCTACACCCGCCTTCGTGCCCGCGCCCCTCATAATTACTCACTTCTAGAACCCCTCACGCACCGCATCCCTTCTCTGTTCTCGCGACGTAATAGTGTGGCCAGTGGCGAAAGTCTATTGGGAGACGAGGAATTGGAAGAGGGGCTGCAGGAGAATGTGAGCAGAAGGGGATCTCGGGAGGAGCGAAGACTAAGTGTAGAGTTGGAGAGGGGTTTTAGGGATGAGAGCGACGAGGAAGAGGAAGATCCAAGGAGGTTAAGAAGGTCAGCTGGCTGATACGGGCTTGTTGTTTATGCGAAGGCGTTTAGGAGAAACAAAGTGAAGTGGGAAAACAAATTTTCAAGGAGCGGTGCAAAATCCAGTTCTTAGAGCGGATATTTGCTACTCTTGAACAATTCAATATATATATTATATTGTGGATCGCTTTCATATCATCGATGTGTACATGAGGGTGGCCCAAAGGTCTTGAGACACAGGATTTGGCACCGGAAATATTTCTTGCATTGAAAAGAACAATCCTTGCCATACATCTGCACTCGTAGGCGATTGTATTGTATGGGTAACCCTTTTTAACCAGGAAAAGCATAAAAAGCTCAACAGTTGCAGACTTAGTCACTGTACAGTTGTTCTTAGACCGAGATTATCTACTTTGAGTGGTGAGACTCCCTCCTGCTGAGTCATGATATTCTAGATGTTTCCCACCAGATCTGAATCCGCCACTATACGCGTCTAAGATTACCCATTAATTGGGCGATGAGACATTACGATAGTTGTCTTCGATGTGGACGCATCATATTGAACGCCCAAAGAAAAGAAGGTTACCGGCATTATTCTCCACACTTTTCCCGACGGACATGGACCACTTTTAAGCACACATGGCCAGAGAGAAGGATCAGCGCCTCCGATAGGGACTCTTCGCTGAAATGGAGCGGGAAAAGGGCTTTGGCCACTTGGATGAGGGATGAGCCAACGATATTTGCCTTGTCTAGTGCTCCTGGGCGAGCTGCCATTGCCATTGTTAGAGTCTCTGGATCTGCTTGCTTGGCTGTATGAATGATTTCTCGAGTTAGATACGCTAGGTAACCTTTGAGTAGGTATATCATGCATTATGTCCTGGAAAGCCGTCGCCGAAACCTCGACATGCTACGCTACGTGCGCTATATGACCCAGCATGTGTTCCGAACGAAGCCGAAATCCTAGATTCTGCGGCTTTGATCCTATTCTTCCCGGCTCCAAAGACCGTTACTGGTGAGGATGTTGTCGAATTCCATATCCATGGCGGAAATGCCGTGGTGAAGGCTGTGCTGGGTGCTATTTCCAAAGTCGCTTCCTCTGCTAAGCTTCATCTCCAAGAAATACGCTATGCTGAACCTGGAGAATTCACTCGCCGGGCTTTCTACAATAACAGACTTGATATGACTCAGATTGAAGCACTGGGGGATACTTTGTCCGCTGAGACTGAACAGCAGCGTCGACTAGCAGTACGAGGAACTACAAGTACACTCGCGGACCAGTACGAAATCTGGAGGGAGCAGCTATTGCAAGCCCGAGGCGTGCTGGAAGCTCTCATTGATTTTTCAGAAGACCAGCACTTTGGTGAATCACCAGCTACGATCATGAAACCTATCACCGAGGAGGTGCGATTGCTGAGAACGCAACTGCAAGCAAGTATCCATAACGCATCGCGTGGTGAGCTGCTACGCAGTGGTATTAGCATAGCTCTTGTTGGAGCGCCGAATGCAGGGAAAAGTTCTCTGCTGAACAGGATTGTTGGAAGGGAAGCTGCAATTGTAAGCGGAGAGGAGGGCACGACAAGGGATGTCGTCGATGTTGGTGTAGATATAGGAGGTTTCTTCTGCAGATTTGGAGACCTTGCTGGGCTGCGAAAAGGCCCGAAAACCCTGGGTACGCCCCAAATTGGGGAGATCGAGCGCGAGGGTATGAGAAGAGCCAAAGAGCGGGCGTTCCGTGCTGATGTTGTCATCATCGTTCTGTCGGTTGAACCAAGCCACGCCGACGACAGGAATAAATCATACGACATCTCTATCAATTCCGAAGTAGAAGAGACACTGAGGCAGTGCAATCCTGATACACAGAAATTCATCTGCGTGATCAACAAAGCCGACCTGCTCGAATGTGGCACAGAAAATCAGGGCATCTGCTCGGAAATTGCCCGACATCCAGCATTCGCAACCGTTAATCAAACGTTGGGGCTGCCAGTCTACGCCATATCTTGCAAGGAGGCGCAGGACCATAAGGCCAGCGGACCGGATCCCGGCCGCATCCAGTCACTTTTACGAGGCTTGACGGAGAACTTTAAATCAATGACAGCCGCTGTGTTACCCGAAAATCAGATTGCGCCTGGCGATCCGTCCATGTGGGCAGAGTCTCTTGGTGCGAGTGAGCGCCAACGGATTCTGCTGCAGCAATGCCTCGAACACCTCGAGACCTTCCTTACTGACGTGAGGTCATGCCATGACAGCCCGAAAGCTACCCTTGATGAGGAGGAAGATGTTGACGTCGTACTTGCAGCGGAAAGTTTGAGAGCTGCCGCCAATTGTTTGGCCAAGATCACCGGGAGAGGAGAAGCCGGAGACGTTGAGGAAGTTTTGGGAGTAGTTTTTGAAAAGTAAGAATTCATCATTGCCTATGATAAAAGTACATGTGCTAACTTGAGCAAAGATTCTGCGTTGGTAAATGAGTGATATAATAGCCGGTTATGAGAAATAGCCAAAAACCATCCTCCAAGCAATTTTACCGCTTCAACGCTCGCTTTTAACCAGAAATGCAAGTCTATAGGCGCTGAATATGACATCTTATCGAAACACTATCGAAACACTATCAGAACATGATCATCACACGATGCAAAACTTTTGCTAGCGGATCCAGCCGCCTATACTCTTACAAATCTCCAACTCGAACAACTTCAATCCGTCAAGGGAGGGAAGAGTTATACCCTCCCCTTCCAGCAGGACATATGGTTTGCGGTGCAGCAGGCGAACGACTCGGCAACATTATTCCGTCGCCTTCTCTTCGGTGTGGCATCGATATCGATCTGTTGTAGCCTCCTCTCCCAGCAGGCACTGGGCCCTCTGGTGCTGCCGGCGAACGACTCGGCGTACGGTTTGGCGGGGTCAAATTGTATCCCCCTCTTCCCGCAGGCACCGGACTCTGGTTGGGGGAACGACTAGGCGGCGTTGCGTTATACCCTCCGCGGCCGCCAATACCATCTCCAAGATCACGAGGATGGACCCTGGAGGATGTACTGGTACCGGCGCTGCTGCCGGGTAGAGTATAGACGGGAGTTGTCATATGCTCATAAGTATTGTACCCCCCTCTGCCCATTGGCACTGGTTGGCCCACCGAAGCAGGCGAACGACTCGGGGATCGATTTGGAGGAGTAGAGGTTGGAGTAGCATTGTATCCTCCTCGGCCAGCAAAGTCCCCCGCAGCAGGAGAAACTGCTCTTGCCATTGCATGGTAACCTCCACTGCCAGCAGAAGAGGAACGATGTTGAGCTGTCAAACGATCTTGGAGAGGTGCAGCGCTGTACCCTTTACTCCCAGCGGGCGGGGAATAACGACCTGGAAAGGCTGCATTGTATCCGCCTCGCCCGGCAAAATCTCCCGTTGGAGCAGGAGAGACGCTCCTGTTGTAGCCTCCGCGTCCGGCAGGGACCGGGTAGCTCGCTGGAGAGGGGCTTCTTGATGGGATTCCCCTGTTTGGCGGAAGAGGGGCTGCTCTCCCGGGCGTCAGGTAGCCTGGGCGGGGCGAGCCATCGCGGGAGGACGGCAGGCTATAAGAGCTGGGAGGAGGTGATGGGCTGTGGTGAGGAGCGCCGTGGGAGCCGATACGACTCATGGTGAGAGGTATGTTGGTGGTTATGGTTATTGGTCGAGACGGTGGTGACCTGAAGTAGACTTGTTGGCTGGTGTATCGCAGTTGGTTATCGGTTAGATGTTATTGAAGGTAGTGTCGATAATCGCTGTTGAAGATGTTGGTTGTAGTTTCTGAATATTCAAGCTGTTTCACCATCCCAACGGTCCAGTATATATATCCTCAACCACATCCTTTTCAATAATCTAATCTCACCTCACCACACTCAGCCCATCGAGGCTTACACATTAGCTCTGACGCCCTTTTTGCAAAAGTTTCTAGAATCCTTCCCAATGCAAACAATGACTCCTCCAAAACACCACATGAGAAATCTCCAAATGTGTCACGTCCTACTGCACCTCATCTCTCGTTCCTGCATCTGCTTATCCTATCTTGGGTCCATCTCCCGGACCCAGCAACCAGCTTCTCATGCTCCGCTGACGAGAAATATTCCCTGCAAAGCCACGCCCTTCCGCATGGCTCTCATGCCCCTGTATCTCCGAACGAGTACGACCTCCTCGTTGCTGCAAAAAAGCCCATCATGGAAGCCAAGAAGCACTGCCCCAATCTAAAACGCACCTCATACATGCCTGTAACCCAATCACCACGCCGTACTCCCCTTTTCATAAATAAACACCTGCATGAAACCTGTGTCATGCAGCCAATGCGCTCATCGCATCGCACTGTCTGAGCACCTTCAGCTGGAGCCCGGAGCTGTGGGTCCTGGGAGTCAGAACCCCAGCTTACCACGTGTACTACCCGGGGGGGGGGAAGGACTGATGGTGTCGTGTTCGCGTGGTCAGAGTCGCACACATGCCGGCTGTCCACACGCAGGGGTCCCACACGAATTGGTACTTGGGCGGTGGTGGTGTGTCAATCAGTACCTTAAAAGTAGGGCATGCGGTGAGGCTGAGTTTGGCGTACTGGTGCACGCTGAACCCCATATCACTCCCAGTAACTGTTTCGGGTTAATGTGCACGGAAAACCCAGTATATCCGCTACGAGTACTGTGTAGGGCTGTAGGGTTCTGTGCTGGCGAGGCGAACCGGCCCGCGACCGCTCGGAGAGGGCTATTTTGGGCTCTCGCTCGAATTTCCTCTTCCTTTTGTTTTTTCATACCTCATATAGACTGGATTGCGAGATGCCTTGCCTGCATTTTTCACTTCGTGTGCTGCGATTCCTCTACATGCAAGGAACGTCGATGTATGACCCCTCAGTCCATCTATATCGCAGATAATACGCTGCGGACGCCGTTAGACACGCAACGGCCGTAAGGATGTCGTACTGCGTTGTGGACACCTTGGCATGTACGAGCTACTCCTCGGGCTTCACCGGAGCCTCCATCTGCAGAAGGCAGCAATACGGCGAGCAGCAAGTGGCGAATTAAGGTAAGTGGTAATCGCCGATTACTCATGGCTAAGCAAGAGGGCTTGGCAGGATGTGACAAAGATACGTGAGCGGCGCGAATGTTGCACCGCCGTTACATCGGATATGAAGAAACAGATGCTGCTGCGGAAAAATAGAGTTGTCGATGAGTCGAACGAGGTGGCTCGTTGAGGTGGATTTGGCATTGCGGACTACTAATCCATTAGTAACTCTGTGGGCTCGGAAAGATTAGAAACATCGTATCAAGGCAATCGTGGGCAATTTGAATGCCAGCAGTTCTTGAAAGGGAAAAGAGGCTCTGGGATTTATCTTTAGAATTGAGGGTATTCGCTCAAAACACGAGAACGATGAGGTGAGTCATTTCGCCGGATTAATCATGCTTTCTCTACAGAATTCCATCAAACCACAAGGTACGGTTGAAGCAGAATGTCTGGCGTAGCCCTCTGAAACAAATTGCTCGAAGGCTTTGATTTTCAGTGTTGATGACCTCTTGCTGGGTACTTTTTGATAAAGTGTGCATTAGGGTTTTGGTTTCTTCGTCCGGCAACTGTTGCAGTCATGCAAATGTCTTATTGAATTGAAGTAGCGCATAGATACCTCACTCTTTGTTGAAGCGTCAATTACAAGGATTTCATTGTGGCCGCCAAAATGGACCTAGCTCTCTGTGACAACGACTACAATCAAGTATCTTTCCTATCTCTCTTAGTCAGCTGTCGTTGCCCCAGATTTGATGTCTTACGCAGATCCAAGTACTAGCCTTGAAATTCTTCTCTTGTTTGAATCTTCTTCAGCACTTTTACGGATCCACTATTGCTAGGTCCTTCCATCACTTTCCGGCATCAAGACTGTCAACTCTAAGGGTATAGATGTGATTGAGAAATACATGTCTCATACAGAAACAGCTTCAAGTTCATCAACATCAACTCCCTTCCAATCCCGGCCATATCATTGTCAATCCTCGCCAACCCGTTCTCGACCATCCAACCATCAAATTCAGAGTTGGTGAAAGCTACATACCCAGAGTCCAAAGATTTTTCTCAGAAGAACTACATTCCGCACGAACAACCAAGACTCGCCCAAATTAGACTACCACCCAAACTCGAGCACAGCATACATCCATGCTGCTCCAAAGATCTACAGCGCCCTGTTCAGGACCGGCTTGAACAGGGATAGCAAGACCCTCAGGCAAGAGGAGCACTACCAAACTAGACGGTTCACCCTTATTGAACAATTCAATCTCTTCGTCCGAGCAAGTATAGTCCTTCCCGCATACTTGTTCCCCAACACATCCTCAAAACTCGTCAACTAGACCCCCTACCGTAAAAAAATCAACACCACACACCTCGTACCAACTACCCTACCTTTCATCAAAAGCCCTAATCAGACACCCACCACCCCCCCGTATCTATCCCATCCGCACACCTCCAAACACCCTCTCCCATCCTCCCATCCTCCAACCCCATCCCCAACCCTCCCTCTCCCTTAACCCCCCCAACCTCGAGTCTCCCCTTCCCTTCCCTTAAATCAAAACCACGCCGCCAATCGAATATTTTCCGTGCAACTTTTCCTTCGTCACTAGCAGTGAGTATGTTATAGTTTAATTAGTAGGCGTGGGTGTGGTATGCTGGCTGGGAAGAATGAATGGAGGGAGTGTTGATGTTGAGAATCGGGAAAGGGGAAAGAGGGTTGGGTTGGGAGGGCTTGTAGGTATGATTTCACCCTGAGCAATCAAACACAAGCCACTATTCGGTATTCACAAAAAAAAATTCAAAATTCCACCCTTGGCGCGAAACGGACCCCCCCCCACCCAAATTTATCTATCATAACAACCACAAAACCCACTCCCTGCACCCCCCCCCAATTCTATTCTCCTCCCCCTCCCACCCTCAGCCCCATCACCGGTCCAACCCTCAAGCTCCCTGCCTGCCTGCCCTCCCTACCTGCCTGCCCTCCCTTCTTCCTCCCTCCCTCCCTCCCTCCCTCCCTCCCTTCCTCCCTTTCCCTCACCATTCTCCGTCTTCCCCCCCCCGTTCGCCCTTCCCACCAAACCCCCCCTCCTCTCCCTTTCCCTCGTCCCCACTTCCCCCCTCCAATCCAAACCGCTCAGCGCGCTCTCTCTGTTCGTACTTTCTTTTAAAAGCGCTAGAGTAGCTGAGATATTTTTTAATAACGAGGACCGGAGGAGCGGCTGTGCTTTTGGGGACTGCGGGGGGTTAAGGCCGGGGCTGGTATTTCTGAGTATTTGGATTCGGGGGTTTGGCGGTTTTTGTTTGTTGTTGTTGTTGTTGTTGTTGTTGTTGTTGTTGTTGTTGTTGTTGTTGTTGTTGTTGTTGTTGTTGTTGTTGTTGTTGTTGTTGGATGTGGTTTGTTTGAATGCTGAGGATGGGGATGGGGATGGGGATGGGGATGGGGATGGGGAAGGGCGGATGGGTGATGGAGGGAGAGGGGAGGGAAGGGGAGTGAAGGAAGGGAAGGGGAGTGAAACGGATTTTGAGGATGAGGGGAGTGACATGGGGTGGGATAAGGTAGGTGGAGGTGGTCGACAGAAGAACTGATCAGCAAAAATATTCCTTCAAAACTCGCAAAACCCATCTACATTTACTCACACATTCATATAACAAATCCCTTTCTCCCTCTCTCTCCCCCTCTCAAAAAGTACTCGGACCCCTAGAATATCAGGGCGCCGGGGGGGTGGCCAGTGGCGTCAAGATATCAAGATATCTGCAGTAGGGTAGGATTGGATACTTGCCTTGAAAAAGAAAAGTAATTCGTGACAGCCCAAGGTCGTTGATAAGAAGGACAAAAGAGTTTCAATCTCATTTAAAACTTCTAATTCATCCCCTCCATCCCTCCATCCCCTCCATCCCTCCATCCCCTCCATCCCCTCCTCCCTCCCATTCCCCCATTCTCATCCCCGCCCCCCCCCCTTCTTCTCCGGCTCTTCTACCCAACACCCACCCAAATACCACAACAACCCCTCAATCCCATCTTCCTCCCCAAGAACGGAAGAAAACAAAAAGAATCAAAAATCAAAAATGAAATGAAATACCAGAAACTCATGAAAGTGGAAAGGTTGAGGGAATACAGTAGAAAAAACCAAAACCAAATCCCCCCAAAAAAAGACACATCGAGTTTCATAACTAAACTCCACCAGTCCCTCCATCTACCCTAGCCCCTCTCCCTCCCAAACCCCCCCCTCCTCCCTCTCAAACCTCAGCCCACAACCCCAGCCCACAACCTCAGCCCATAACTCCAACCCACAACTCCCCCCCACAACCCCCCCCCACAACCACCGTCCAACCCACAACTTCAGCCCACAACCCCAGCCCACAACCCCCCCCCCCACAACCTCAGTCCAACCCACAACCTCAGTCTAAAAAAAACAACACCAAAAATCGCATATACATACATAGAATACTTCTTGTGTTTTCCCAAAATCTCAACCAAAAACTGTCTTGAAGTCTTGATGGTTTACGGAGTATTCCGTACATAGTTTATCAAGGTTAAAGGGCATATATGTAGGGTCGAGGGGCTGGGACTGGTTTGATTAGTAGAGGACGGGGGGTGGGATTTCTCAGGGGAGCGATTGATTGGCTAGCAGCCTGGCAGAGGCGATTGCCTTATTAGCAAATGTGATTGGTTGGATGTGTACGGAGTAGTGGCAGGATTGATTGATTGATTGGCTACGGTATGGTGAAGTAGAATAGTACAATTCAGGTAAGGGAGAGGATCCCGCGCGATGTGAACGGGGAAAGGTCTTCTATTCTACTTCATGCGGCCAGAACATCACTCACCAAGCCCATACCACACTGCCCGTTTAACTTTGACGACGGCATGTTTCTATGATTCTAGCGCTACGGAATGTACAGTAGGATTATTAAGTGCGCACACAGCTTATGCTCCTCGCCCCTCCATTATCCCCATACCCCTGAGTCAACTAAAACCCCCTAGGGTATAAACGTGATTGCGTGAAGAAAGCGTAAGCGACATAACAGAAGGGGTAAGGGTATCAACAATCTAAACCAGCATCCTCGCCATGGCGCATATAAACTGTGTCAAACCGGTGATACTTTTATCCAG